>Ga0307478_10000864_pt1 | contig 28705 bp, 27 predicted proteins | sample atmos_gasesECM4C_2_FD_203713 | JGI IMG/M metagenome (GOLD analysis project Ga0307478, IMG submission 203713) | Hardwood forest soil microbial communities from Morgan-Monroe State Forest, Indiana, United States - atmos_gasesECM4C_05 | ecosystem: Environmental > Terrestrial > Soil > Temperate...
CAACCTTACCCGGTGAGACCTGGCGAACCCTCAAGCAGACCTTCCGAACGAAGATCTTCCTAGCCTTATCGGACGAGTTCTCCGCCAAAATCGCCAGCGAACTCTGCGGCAGGGAAGATCAGTGGAAGGTGAACTACAACATCTCCGAAAGTGGACACGACGCACGCGTGAGCCTGTGGACCGGCAAAGCCCTCGCGCACAAAGCCAATGTCACGACCTCCAAGAGCTACAACACCCTGAGTGACTTCCGTTTCGATTTCAAGACTTTTACGGAATTGAAGAACGCGCAGTGCGTGACTCTCGCCTACGACGGGCTAAATCCTTTGCCCCCGACCTTCATGTACCTGAAGCCCTATTACAACGACGTAAACAAGTCGTACTTCCGCCAGTTGGCCGCTGGAGAACTCTAATGACAACCACTGGCTTCGAGCTGATCTTGCCTTTTCTTCGACCCATACAGCACTTGATCCTTGATCCTGACATCAGCGAGATCATGGTCAACGGCCCGGATCATGTCTTCATCGAGCGTTCAGGCAAGCTCGAAGCAATCCCAGGTTTGACGCTCAGCTCCAAGTCCCTCGAAGTAGCCGTCAGAAATATTGCCCGCCGCCTGGGAGACGACATCTCAGAAGAAAAGCCAGTCCTCGACTCACGCCTGCCGGATGGCAGCCGGGTTGCCGCCGTCATCCCGCCGTGCAGCTTGCACGGCGTCACCCTCACCATCCGCAAGTTCAATGCAACACACTTTGGGATTCAAGACCTGATCCGCGTCGGGACCATCACCGACGAACTTGCAGCAATCCTCGAAAAAGCTGTCGTAAGCCGCCAAAACATTCTTATCTCGGGAGGAACTGGCACCGGCAAAACGACTCTACTAACCATATTGGCGCAATTTATTCCCGCACACCAACGCATTCTCATCATCGAAGACACCGCAGAAGTTCAGGTCACCGCTCCCAACCTTGTGCGCTTCGAGGCGCGAGTCGCGCAGAACGGGTTTCCTTCAGTGACCATCCGTGAACTGCTCAAGGCGAGCCTCCGCCATCGTCCAGATCGAATTCTGCTCGGAGAGATTCGTGGAGCCGAAGCGTTTGACTTATTGCAGCTTCTCAACACCGGGCATTCAGGAACGCTCTCGACGGTTCATGCCAACTCCGCTCTTCAGGCTATCAACCGCTTCACCAGTTGCGTCCTGCAAAGCAATGTCGAACTGCCTTATCGAGCGATCAAGAGCAACATCGCCGACTCACTCAATCTGCTCGTCCACATCGAACGGCGACCCGGAACACGATTCGTCTCCGACGTTCTGGAGATCGTCGGATACAACTCCGACACCGACGGCTACCAACTCAAACAACTCTTTGTCCGGGGGGAGCAACAATGAAAATGCGAACACCACGTCTTCTCACCCACTGGGCGCTTGTCACAGCGTCAATCGCGGCCCTTTTCTTCCTGTCCGCCGGCACACTTCGAATCGCCTCCCTCCGAAACTACCTTGTCGCATTCTCATTCCTGCTCCTGTTTACGATGCTCGCCGTAGACCCCAGTCTGGCCGAAGAGCGTGCCAAGCCCCGAGAGCCAGGCACCGACGATTCACGACTCACGACAGGTCTACTCTTCCTGTTCACCTTGGCCGTTGCCAGCTTCTCCGTTGGGCACTGCCGCCCAGGCTTCAACGTACCTCCGCCCATCCGCCACTTGGCCCTTGGAGCATTCCTACTCAGTGGTGCGTTTCAGACTTGGGCCATGATCGTTAATCCATTCTTTTCACCCGTTGTGCGAATTCAGACAGAACGAGGTCACCATCTCATTGCTAAAGGCCCTTACCGGCTCATGCGGCATCCCGGCTATTTCGCCATGTGCATTGCCGTTCCGACAAGTGCTCTTTCAATAGGCTCGTGGCTCGCCCTGGCACCCGCCTCCGGATTCGTAGCCGTGATCTTTCGACGTGCCCGAATGGAAGATGAATTTCTCACGCGGAATTTGTCTGGCTACAGATCCTATGCCAGGCAAGTTCGAGGCGGATTGTTCCCGACCTTAGACGTTTGGAGGCGATTTAATTTGGCTCGTGTCCCAGCAAGAATTTCTCAAATTTCAAAGAGCTGGCCCAAAACATGGCTATCGGATTTGAATTCGAAGTATTAGACTCTAGCGAGTTGGCGCAGCGGCTCAAGGTCAGGGAGTCTTGGGTCATAGATCAGAGCAAGCGGTCTCGCACATCGGACCCCATTCCGGTCTTCCGGCTTGGGAAACATAGGCGATACCGTTGGGGCTCCCCCGAGATGAATGATTGGCTGGACCGTCGCGCTGACCACACAACAACACGCAAAGCTGGGTCCAAATAAATCCCAAAGGAGGGTTTTGATGGCCCAGCAAGGAAGTTTGTACGCAGAGAATGGCAGTTGGTTCGTTCGCTATTGGGAGATCGTCCGACAGCCGGATGGCTCACTAAAGCGAAAGCACCCTGCTCATCGTTTAGCGAGTGTGAAGGATTATCCGAAAAAGTCGGAAGTCGTTCCACTCAAGAACAGCTTCATGGAAAAGTTGAGCAAGATCGGGTTCACACCGGAAGCAGGGGTCTCAATCGTGGATTTTGTCGAGAACACATTTTTCCCAGCCTGCGAGAGGAGACTCTCTGGTGGCGGAACGAAGTGTTACCGCGATTCCTGGAAATGCCATATCCGGCAACACGTCTTTGGCCTTCGCTTGCGAGATTTTCGACCAGTCGATGTCCAAAACCTCTTAAACAAAGAGGAGAAGACACACGACAAGAAACTCTCACACGGAACCTACAAGCTGATGAAGATCACTCTCAGTGCGATCTTTACCGAAGCACGAAACCTGGGCTTGTACGAAGGCGTGAATCCAACAACTGGCGTCCGCATTCCAAAAGGCAAGAAGCATGGAAGAAAACGCCTGGCCTACAGCCTCGAAGAAATTCTCAAGCACCTTGAACTCTTCGACAGCGACCCGATAGTCATCATCAATAAGGATGGCCCTTACACTCCCCAGCTCGGCGCTGGCATTGTAAGGGCGGTCATTGGGGTGACAGCATTCGCTGGGTTAAGAAGAGGCGAGGTTCGAGGTCTGTGGTGGGATGACGACGGCGGCGAGATCCTCTCGGTCTGCCGCAGCATGTGGCGCTCGACGCTGAAGAACACCAAGACGGAGGAGGACGTTGATGAACCGGGACTCGTGCCCCTCATCAAACCACTACGGCTGTTGCTCGATGCGATCAAGCCTACCCACGCTTCCGGTTTCATCTTTCCCAACACCATTGGCGGGGCACTCGACCTCGACAATTTAGCCGATCGAGTGATCCGTCCAACGCTGAAGGCGCATAATTTGATGTGGAAGGGCTGGCAAGCATATCGTCGCGGTCTCGCCACCAACCTCAAAGAGCTTGGAGTTCCAGACACAACGATCCAGTGCATTTTGAGGCACGAGAACGTGAATACAACGCAGCGTTTTTACATCAAAACCGCGTCCGCGGTCGCGGTGAATGCCATGAAGAAACTGGAAGAGAAAATCAGTGGTACAGCAGTTGTACAGTAGGCAGTGGTGAACTGGCCGGTAAACTTCTGAAAAGAATGGAGCCGACGAGCGGACTTGAACCGCTGACCTGCCGATTACGAATCGGCTGCTCTACCAACTGAGCTACGTCGGCCTGTCATCGATTCTAAATGTGCGGGGAAGAGGCGTAAAGGGCGGAAGCCTCTGAGCCAACCGTCCCAGATGGTTGCGGGTGCCATGGGGGGTATTTTGCCCTTTCAGGTCTTGGCGCAGCAGTACTTCTGTGGTAGGATTTTCCTACCACCATGGCCAATCACCATACCGCTCTCGAATACCTGACGACAACCAAGATCGGCGAGAAGGGTCAGCTTACTGTTCCTAAACAGTTTCGCGAGGATCTTGGGCTGGGGACTGGAGCGCCCTTTGCCGTTCTCCGCTTGGGAGATGGCCTAATTCTCCTACCGGAACAGCAGCGTTTCCAGCAGCTTTGCGATCAGGTTCGCGAGCGTCTCACGGCTGCGGGTCTGACGTCAGAGGACCTGCTCGCAACCCTGCCGGCGGCCCGCAATCGGGTCTACGCACGTCGCTACGATAAGAAACCGTCTTCCGGTAATCCCCGGCGCCCCGCTCGCAACCAGCGTGGGAAGTGACCAGCCCGCGCAGGATCCGCCTGTTCCTGGACTCGAATGTCCTGACCGGTGGAATCGTCTCTCCTTGGGGGCTCGATAAGGCCACACTGTCGCTTTGCGCAGCGAAGGTCTGTAATTTGGTGCTGGCGGAAGCGGTTCGTGAAGAGGTAGAGGAGAACCTGCTGTTTCACGCGGAGCGTCTTCCGTCACTCGATGCCGATCAGTTGATTGAGGACTATCGCCGCCTCATCAAGCTGACCCATCCTGAAATTGTTCCCTATCCCGCCAAAGACCTGGTGCGATCAGCCCGGCACTTGATCCGGCATGCCGCCGACGTTCCCATACTTTTGTCGGCGATGGCCAGTAAACCCGATTGGTTGCTTACGCACAATGCCAAGCACTTTACGAAAGCAGTCGCCCAGCGGGCATCGCTGCGCATCGCCACACCAGCGGAGTTCTTTCGAACATTGTCAACGCTGCTCCGGTGACCGTGCTTCCGCCACCGTATAATTTCTTGATGCCCATTTCTCCGTTTAAGGTCAACGTCCCAGAAATTCAGCTAACCGACCTTAAAGAGCGTTTAACCCGCACACGCTTTCCGGATGACATCGTCGATTCCGGCTGGACTTACGGCTTTGACAGCAAATACCTGCATTCTCTCCGTGACTACTGGCTGGACCGATTCGACTGGCGAAAGGAAGAACAAGACTGGGGCGGTTTGCCGCATTTCCAGGCGGAAATCCTGGGTCTGAAAATTCACTTCATTCATGTGCGTGGATCAGGGAAGCGGGCGATGGCCCATCATCATCACGCATGGCTGGCCGGGGTCGTTTCTGGAAATACTTAAACTCATCCGGCTGCTGGCGAATCCCCAGCAGGTCGGCTGGAATGCGGATGACGCATTCGACGTCATTGTGCCGTCGCTACCCGGCTTCGGCTTTTCTGGCAGACCCAGTACGCCGGGCTGGAACACGTTCAAGATCGCCGAGGTCTGGGCCGAACTCATGCGGCAACTGGGATACGAGAAGTTTGTGGCGCAAGGCGGAGACTTCGGCGCCAATGTGTCCACGGTGCTGGCGTGGAAATATCCGCAGCGGGTTATGGCATTTCATTTGAACTACATTCCGGGATCGTATTTTCCGTTCGTGGGTGCTTCGTCGCCGACGAACGAGGAAGAGAAGGCTTTCCTGGCGTCCGCCGAGCGTTGGGTCGACGAAAAAGGTGCCTACTGGCATGTGCAGCGCACTCAACCGCAGACCGTTGCTGCCGCCCTCAATGATTCACCCATGGGGCTGGCGGCGTGGCTGATCGACAAGTATCGTGACTGGGCGGATTGCGATGGTGATGTCGAACGCCGATTCACCAAAGACGAGTTGCTGGCGCACGTCACATTGTATTGGCTTACTGAGACGATCGGCTCGTCGATGCGGCTCTATGTTGAGAGTTCGAAAGCTCCGCTGCATTTTGCGAAGGGGGAGAGAGTTGAGGTTCCATGTGGCGTCGCCCGGTTTCCCAAAGAAGACCCCATGCCACCGCGTTGCTGGGCGGAGCGTGTCTACAATATTCAGCGCTGGACGGAGATGCCGCGAGGCGGACACTTCGCGGCGTGGGAAGAACCGGAACTGTTGGCCCAGGATTTGCGAGAGTTCTTTCGTCCGTTTCGGACACTATCGACTGCGTAGACGCTTACGCCACCTGAATCTCGCGGGCCTGTTGGTGATACTCCGCATCCGACTCCGCCGGCAGCAGCACCCATAAAGTGTAGATGCCGAGAGCAGTTCCGAATGGGACGTGGAACAACGCCAGGAAGGCAAGAACGATGGTAAGCATGCGAGCCCAAGGTTCGCGCTGCAATAATCCCCATCCGGTTGCGAATCCAAGCGCTGCTTTCGCGGCGACAATCAACGCAATTACGCCGATGAAGGGACGCAACCAGGTTGCAGCTGCTTCCGGACCACCGACGTCAGCCATGTGACGGAACAAAGTGTTGGCAAGCACATAGAGGATGACTGCGGCGATGGCATCAAACGCGGAGGCTGCCAGCCAGAGAATACCCAGCAAGCGAATGTGTTCGCGCACCCGGTTAGGCCGTGGAAATCCGGCGCCAGTTCCACCCGCGAATTCTCTTCCGCACTTGCCACAGAAACGCTGGTCGGGTTGTAGCGCGCTGCCGCATTTGTCGCAGAACATGGTTGCTCCTTCCGCACACACTTCTACTACCAAGAGATACGAACTACAAGCGAGGAACGTTCCCGCGAAAGCGCGAGCGGGCGAACCGGGCCTCGAAAGGCCAAGCAAAACGAAAAGGCCACCCGGCAAAAGGCGGCCTTTTCTTTCAAGGGAGAATAGTTCAAACGGAGAGTAAACCGTCAAAACTTTCTGGCGAAATCTTATGAGCCGAAAAAGGGGAGTGTCAAGCGATTTCTGCGAAATAAATGGCTTTAGTTTCAATCACTTAGAAAATAGGTTAACAGGTATTTCCACTGCCTCATTATGAGACGAAAAATGGATTTGGGAGTCTAAACTGCTTCAATTGATGTACTTAGACCTACTGTCGAGGATCTCAGATGGCTTTTCCGAGAGCTGAAGCGAGATGAAATCGATCTGTTCTTCACGATGAAACACCTTTTCAGGAATGATGCGTTGCACCAGCACTCTGAGGCCGCCGAAGGCGATACCGACGACTAGTGCGAAAGCCATCAGGATGCCGCAGAGCACCAGTGCGTTCCACACCAAGTTGCCCATGTTGTTTCTTTTATCGAAGTAGGTGTTCTGGTTCCAGGTTACGTTGGCTTCATAGTTCACAGAAGCCAACAGCGACTTCGCTTCGCTCTGCGATAGAGTGCCGCCGACTACAACCACGATTGGACCGGTGCGCCGTGAGAAGACGGAGGCGGGTGCTGCGGTCTGCGACTGGGAGGCGTCGATTTTCTGCAACTGATTGCCGGCGATTTGCGGCGTGGGATAAGAGATCAACATCAAAATCGCTTCGCCGCTCGAACTCGAATATTTGCCCAGCACAACTTCGGCGCCGGTGTCGAAGCCGGTCAACTGCGACGAAATGGGCGCATCGAGTTTATCGAGCGCCAAGGGCCCCAATACATATTTAGCGGAATTCTGTACGAAGGCTTGAGAAGGCAGATAAGCCGGCAATCCCGGCATCCCCTGAGCGCTCCCGGTGGCTATGGGCAGACCGCCGGCCAATTCGCGTAACTCGGCGGCTGACATTGCAGATAGCCGCTGGAAGATGGCGTCAATCAGGATGTTGCCGTGGTAAAACAACACTCGTTCATTGAGAGAAGCCGCTTGATCGCCGATCTTTTCCACTAGCATCGGCGGCGTCTTGTAGAAGGTGAATGCGCCATAGGCGCCGCTGGTATCGGCAAAGCGAGCGGCTTTGAGCATCAGTTTCCGGCCATCGTCACGAATATATGTGGCCGACTCAAAATCGTTGAAGCCGTATTCCTTGAGTACAGCCGCATTCGCCGGGTCGGCGACGGCGGGATCGCTGCTGGTGCTGGCTGCACCGGAAATCTTCCATCCTCCAAACTGCGGGGGCAGGAGTGGTGCGGCGGGGGTTTTGCTATCCGCAAACAGCGCAGAACAGAGAATGATCAAGAGTACGAAATGGAACTTGAGAAGCCGCATGGAGGCGCACTTGCCCTATGGGGTTAGACTACCGGGGAACGGGGAAAGTTTCCAGGTCTAGGGAAGCCAGATTCGACACTCGCTATCCCTACTCCACGCTGTTCTTACTGCTCCGCGGTCTTGTCGATCTTGCTGGCGACCTTCACCCCGCTCAAACCGCTGCAATACTTGGCAATCCCGCGATAGAGCGACTCGGCGATGCGTTGGCGATAGTCGGGGGTGCGGAGCCTGCGCTCGTCGCCCGGGTTACTGACGAAGGAAATCTCCGCCAGAATCGACGGCATGTTGGCTCCGATCAAAACGATGAATGGAGCCTTCTTGACCCCACGGTCCCGCAGGCCTGGGTTTTTGACCGCCAGGCCGTCGTGGAGTGAACTCTCCACATCGCCGGCGAACTCCTGCGATTCTTCGATCTTTTCCTTTAAAGCGATCTTCTTCACCAGATCTTGAAGCTCGTGGATCGACTTTTCCGAGACCGCGTTCTCGCGGGCAGCAACCTCAAGCGCGTCCGGCGAGGAGGTGAAATTGAGATAGTAGGTTTCTACGCCGCGAGCGTCGGGATCACGGCTGGAATTGGCATGGACCGAAACGAACAGGTCCGCGCCCTCCTGGTTGGCGATAGCTGTGCGGGTTTCGAGAGGAATGAAAGTGTCGTCGCTGCGGGTGTAGACCACTTCTGCACCCAGGCGTGTGGTTAGCAGTTTGCCCAGACGGCGGCTGACGTCAAGAACCAGATCCTTCTCCTCGAGGCCTTTGGGGCCGATGGTCCCAGTGTCGTGGCCGCCGTGGCCAGGGTCAATGACGATCTTGCCAATTTTCAAGCCAAGCGCACGAGTGAGAGAACGGTCACCGCTTGCCGTAGGCTGGGCTTCACGGGCCACGACGTCATCCGACGGCACCGGCTGCTTACTATTTCTTTTCGTCGATTCCGTGGGCATGGCAGCGGGCGATGTCTTGCGGGCCGGCTTGATCTCCGGCGGCGTATCGAGCTTGGCCGTGGTCCTGGCGGGAGGCGCATCATCATCGTCTGCATCCACGATCGTTTTCTTGACGCCAGTGCTGCTTACCACGACCGTCTTCTGAGCCGGTTTGTCTTCGCGCGCGGCGCAGTTATTCGAGTCTGAATCAGCATTACGGCAAGGACTTGGTGGGTTTACCTGCGGCTCTGCTTTAGTCGCGGCCTTCGCAAGTGCGGTAGCTTGAGCGACGGTTCCATCGTCAGTAGATGGGGAATGTGCATCTTCCTTGGATGACGCGGTCTTCGCCCCGTTATGTACATCAATGACCAGCCGGGGAGGGTCCGATTTCAAGGAGGCCTGGAAGTCGGAAACGTCGTTCACTTCCAGCACTACGCGAGTGCGTCCGGGCTGGAATTGTGAAATGCGGATCTTCTTCAGGAAGCTGTCGTCAACATCGAAACTCTTGGTAAGAACCTGGGGATCGAGCCGCGTGTTCAAAAGATCGAAGAAGATGCGGTCGGGTCCGTCGATACGCTGCGATTCGAACTTCACCCCTCCGTCCAGATCGACGGCAATACGGCTGTAGTCGGGCGTTGACCAGTGCCGGATTCCGGTGACCCGGACGGGTTTTCCAGTCTGGGGCTCAGCCGTAGCGCCGGCGTCCTGGTCAGCATCGTTGTCATTTGCCGTTCGATCGTCGTCCGCATCGTCTGTGACTTTGGGCTCGGGTGCGGCAGGCTTTTTCAATACTGTTCTGAGGCTTGCTTTCTCCACCGGTTCCGCCAGCGCTTTGCGCGCTTGTTCGGCGAACTGGTTGCGCGGATAGTGTTGCAGAAACTCGCGGAAGACCGCATTTGCGCGCGCGTTGTCGTGCAAGTCGTCTTTGTAGATTTCGCCGATGCGGAACAATGCCCCGAAACGAGCCTTGCTCCCTGGGTACTGCAGTCGCAGGAACTGGTACTGTTCGATGGCGGAGCGCAGAATTTCGTCGTCCTCAAAACGCCTGCCCATTTCCTCTTTCAGTTGGGCGACTGCGACGACGCTGGGATCGGCCCGGGTTGAGGAAGGAGCTTCGAAGTAGATCAAGTGATAAGAATTGATTACGCGCTCGTAGTCGGTGCGGGTGAGTTGCTGAGCAGGTCTTGCTTCGAGCGATTGGTGCAAACGCTGTGCCGCGGCAAACTGCGATCGGGCCCAGGCCTCGGACTTGTAAGATCGGGCGTAGGAAGGCAATAGCAGCAGCAACACCGCGACCGGTGCAGCCGCGAAACTCAGCCGCCCACATCTGCCTGAAGATTTGCTTATCAACCTACCAGCCCGTAATCGTCGTTCCGAACCTGGTCTTGCTGTGAGATGCGTCCGTTCTTATTCCGTGTTGCTAATGTGCAATACACCCCGGGAGTCTCGCTCCACCTGGATGGGTTCGTGAAACCCACTGCCCAGGATGCGGTCCTCTGTCGAATCCGTCCCGCTGTAATAGAGCTGCGTAATCCGTTTTACGTAATTGCGAGTCTCCGCATAGTGCGGCACTCCGGCGCTACGCGCCACCGCTCCCGGCCCGGCGTTGTAAGCCGCCAGCGTGAGCTTCACGTCGCCGCCGTAGTTTTCCATCAACTGCTTCAGTTGACGGACGCCGGCGTCCACGTTCTGCTCGGGATCGAAAGGATTCGAGACGTTCAGCTGGCGCGCGGTTTGTGGCATCAATTGCATCAGTCCCATCGCACCCTTGCGTGAGACTGCATTGGGATTGAAATTCGACTCCACTTTGATCACTGCCCGCACCAAATTAGGATCCACGTTGTGCAGCGACGCAGCCTGGTCAATGGCGGCGTCGATCTCCTGCTGCGAGAATGCCCGGCCTCGAATTGGGCGCGCAGCCGGAGCAAGCCCTTCGGTGGACGCCAACAGATGGTTCACTTCCTCCGCTGCCGAGCGGGCAGCGCGGACGTTAGCGGAAGGAACCGGCTTCCAGCGATGTTCGGTCGAACTCCAGAACACCAAAGAACTTTGCCGGGCTGGGGTCTGGGACCGCTTGCTGGCCGTGGGCAGAGCCTCATTCACGTAGACAGTGCGGCCGTCGTTATCGGTGGTGGAAGTGATCACGGCGTTGTCGGCACCGGTTTCAGCCTGTACCCAGGGCGTGAGAGAAAGGAAGGCCGCGATTACGGGCGCCATCAGGACGAGTTGCAGGTGCTTTCGCATAGTCGGTATCGACATCGGCGCGTGGACACACCACTATCCATCGCGCCTACCTGCCCAGAGCCTGACGAAGAACCCTATACCAGAGTAGGTCGATTATAGGCCGTAGAGAGGGGCGGAGCAATCTATCGAAGGGGCATAGAACCACGGTGGTAATCTAGGTAAGATGTTTAAATATAACATCTTAGACGATTAGTAACCTGGTTTACGATTCGACCGGATCCCTGCGCTCGACAGTGGCGGGCGAGCCGACCGCCCTCTGACGATTGTGTTACGCTGCCGTCTTAAACTATGACGGAATTGGAGAACCCGCGCCAACCCCCTGACCCCCAGATGCTCTACGGTTTCTGGTATCGGGCAATGGCCAGCGGCGCACTTACCCGCAACCGCCTGCACAAGGCGATGCTGCTCGAAACTCCCCTGGTTCTCGGCCGTGATCGCCAGGGCAAGCCCTTCGCCCTGCGCGACGCCTGTCCCCACCGCGGCATGCCGCTTTCCCACGGCCACTTCGACGGCCAGCAGCTCGAATGCAGCTACCACGGCTGGGCGTTCGATGCCCATAGCGGACAGTGCCAACTCATCCCCTCGCTCACCGCCGACCAGGACCTCAAGGTCGACCGCATTTATGCAGGGGCGTATGCCTGCGAAGAGCATGACAACTATGTTTGGGTGTTTATTCCCGAGCCGCCTCCGCCAGGCGCGGGATTCTCCAAAGCTGTTGCGCCACCCATGGCTGTGCCACGAGTCCCGACTTTCCGCGGAAAGTACAGGATCGCCCATCTAACCGCCGAACTGCCTTGCAGCGTGGACCATGGCATCATCGGTCTCATGGACCCGGCGCACGGGCCGTTCGTCCATCAGGCGTGGTGGTGGCGGAGCCGCCACAGCATCCACGAGAAGCAAAAGAATTTCGAGCCGATCCCCATGGGTTTCCGCATGAGCGCGCATACGCCCAGTTCCAACAGCGCGCCCTACAAATTGCTACGGATGTATGCCGATGCCGAGGCCATCACTACCACCATCGACTTCGTCCTTCCCAACCAACGCTATGAAATCATCCAGGCCGGGAAGTACTGGTTCGCCAGCTTGACCACGGTTACGCCCATTACGCGCAATCACTGCCGCATCGATGTAGTCGCCTGCTGGAACCTGTTTCGCTGGGTGCCGTTCGGAACGCGATTGCTGAAGTTCGTGTTCGCCAAGTTTGTGGAACAAGACCGGCAGACCATGGAGAAACAGTCGGAGGGGTTGAAGCACAATCCACATTTGATGCTGATCGACGACGCCGACCGTCCCGCGAAGTGGTATTTCGCGCTGAAGGCAGCGCATCTCGAGGCCAAGCGCACAGGGACAGAAATGAAGCATCCCATAGCTGGGCCGGTCACTCTAAAGTGGCGAAGCTAGCTTGATAAGAAATTGGAGACATTAGTGATCGAACAATCCGTCGTCATACCAACGCCCGATGGCTCAGCCGAAAGCACTCTTTTTATACCTGATTCCAGCAAGCGCTACCCTGGTGTCTTGTATTTCGTCGACATCGCCGGGGTACGCCCTGCAAACCTCAGCATGGCTGGCCGTCTGGCAGAGCAAGGATATGCCGTATTGGTCCCGAACCTGTTCTACCGTACCAGCAAACTTCCGGTCTTCGATTTTCCGCTCCAATTCGGGGATGACCGCACCACGAAGCGGCTCAACGAACTATCCGCGCCGCTGACTCCGGACGCGATGGAGCGGGATGCGTCCGCCTACGTGGATTTTCTCTCCGCTAATGGTGCGGGACCGGGCGCGATGGGAGTTGTCGGCTTCTGCTTCTCAGGAAGTATGGCCATGCGCGCCGCCGCCGCCCGTCCCGACCGCATTGCCGCCGTTGCTTCCTTCCATGGAGGCCGACTCTTCACCGACCAACCCACCAGTCCGCATCGCGAACTACCGCGCATCAAGGCTCGCCTATATTTCGGTCACGCGGTCGATGACAAGAGTATGCCCGCCGAGCAGATATCAAGATTCGAGGATGCACTGAAAGCTTGGGGAGGCAGGTACGAGAGCGAAACCTATGAAGGCGCTCTGCACGGCTGGACCGTGCCCGGCGGTCACGTCTACAACCATGTGCAGGCTGAACGCGCTTTTGAAAAGCTCACTCAGTTGTTCGCGGAAACATTGAAGTAACCTGGCTTCGTCGAGAAAACGGGCTTCTACTCTTTCACCAGCCAGTCCAACGCCTCTTCTTTTGTCTTGAATGTCGGCAGGTCTCGTTGGGAAAAATTCTTGAGATGTTCATAGAACACGTGGGGCAAGGTATCGGTTCCGAACCACGCTGAACGTTTAATGTAGGGGCGATCGTAAACTGTGCCTTGCTTCATTTGTTCTATAGCGTTCCGGTCGAACTTGGCCCCAGTGAAATCTGCCAGCAGGAGTAGAGAACCCTTGGGCTCAGCGCTTACATAGCCGGGAACCAGTTGGGACATTTTCTCCAATTCCTCGGGGGTGCAGTGCGAACAATCAACGAAGAGGACACGCTTGCCCTGATGGGTGATGAACTGGATGCGATCTTTCATGAGGATGCTCCTAACAGGGAACGTGGGAGTAAGTTAACTTCCCAACAGTCCTTCCACCACACCATACGCCTCGCCTAACGCCGCATCTAGTGCAGCGGGATCTTTGCCGCCGGCTTCGGCCAGATCTGGCCTGCCGCCGCCCTTGCCGCCGACTTTCTGTGCTACGGGGCCGATGACTTTGCCAGCTTGAATGCGGCTGGTTAAGTCCTTGGTGACGCCGACAATCAAGGAAACATTGCCGTTCGTCGTCGAGCCAAGTACGACAACACCCGATCCTAGCTTGTCGCGCAGTTGATCGACCAGCGTGCGCATTTGAGCGCGCTCGAGGTTGTCCACGCGGTGCGCCAGAACTTTGACGCCACGTACGTCTTTGATCTTGTCGTTCACCGAGCCGACAGAGGACGACGCCGACTTCATGCGGGCCTGATCCAGTTCGCGGGCCAGGCGCTTGATCTCAGCATCTTTCTTTTCGAGTTCGAGTTTGAGGGCTTCGGCAGGCGAAGTCGTCTCGGCATGTGTGGCTAGGGCTGCGACTACACCTTCCAGTTGATGATCTTTGCGGAAATGCTGCACAGAACCTTCGCCAGTGATCGCTTCCACCCGCCGCACGCCCGACGACACGCTGCCTTCTTTCAGAATCTTTATCAAGCCGATCTCGCCGGTGGCGAGGGTATGCGTGCCGCCGCAAAGCTCGGTTGAGAAGTCGCCAATCTTAATGACGCGGACATGGTCGCCATACTTCTCGCCGAACAGAGCCATCGCATGATACTCGTTGACGGCGACATCGATCGGCACATTTTCAATGACTTCGACTTTCTCGTTACGCAGGACTTCTTTGTTGATAATGTCTTCGATGTCCTGCAACTCTTCGTCCTCGACCGCGGTGAAGTGCGAGAAATCGAAGCGCAGATGATTGGGTGCCACCAGCGATCCCGCCTGCTTCACATGCTTGCCCAGCACCTCGCGCAGCCCGGCTTGCAGCAAGTGCGTGGCGGTGTGGTTGCGCATGGTGGCGAGGCGAATGTCGGTATTGACCACGGCGTCTACTTTGTCGCCAATGCGAATCGGTTGCTTGGCGACGACCTGATGCGCGCGCACACCTTGTATCGGGGAGTAGCAGCCCTTTACTTCGGCGACGACGGTGTTGTGATCGTCGGAGTAGAAGCATCCCCGGTCGCCAACCTGGCCCCCAGATTCTGCGTAGAACGGCGTGTGATCGAGAATGACTTCGCCTTCGTCGCCAGACTTGAGTTCCTGCGCGCCTTGTCCGTTCTTGATGATGGCCAGTACTTCGCAATTGTCGGAGCGAGTCTGGTGGTAGCCTTCGAAGGCTGACTTCGGAAGCTGCTGGTAGGCTGGATTCGCAGTCTGCTTGGCTGCTCCTTTCCAAGAAGCACGGGCGCGAGCCTGCTCCTCCGCGAGTGCTTCCTCGAACCCTAGTCTGTCAAAGATAATGTCGTTGTCCCTGCAGAAATCCTCAATGAAATCGGGAGGCACTCCGTAGGTTGACGCAATCTGGAAGGCGACATGGCCATCGAAGGTAATGTGCTTTCCAAGAAACTTCCTTGCGCTCTCCTCAAAACCCTCTTTCTTCTCACCGATATCGCTGGCGTGGATCGCCCCGCTTTGTTCCATCGTCCTTAGGTGCCGCTCTAGCTTTTCGAGACCAATATCCAGCGTGTGGCCGAAACGTGCCTCCTGTCCCAGAATTGTGTGCGAGACACGGTGAACCGCTTCTCTTAGTTCTGGGTAGGCGTCTTCCATTACCTTGCACACTTCGTAGGGCATCTGGTATAGAAATGTCCCTTTCTGTCCCAAGAGGCGACCGTGCGTGATGGCACGACGAATGATCTTCTTTAGAACGTAGCCGCGACCCTCGTTAGCGGGGACAACGCCGTCCGCCATGAGGAACGTTGCGGCCCGCGAGTGGTCTGCGATAACTCGCAGGGAGGCCGCTGACTTCGCATGCGCTTCTTTTTCCAATTCTTTCTTGAGTGACGTTCCCGTTAGCTCCGCTGCGCGCGCAATCAGCGGGGTGAACAAATCCGTGTCGTAGTTCGAAATCACCCCTTGCAGTACCGCCGCCAACCGCTCCAATCCCATCCCAGTATCGATCGACGGCTTAGGTAGTGGGTTCAGCTTGCCGCTGGCATCACGGTCGAACTGCATGAACACCAGATTCCAGATCTCGACATAGCGTCCGCAATCGCAGGTAAACGCGCAGTCGGTGTGACCATGTTCTGACGCAGCCGGGCCCATGTCGTAGTGAATCTCGCTGCATGGACCGCAGGGGCCGGTGTCGCCCATCTGCCAGAAATTGTCTTTCAGGCCCATCTCGAAGATGCGCTCTTTGGTGATACCCTGCGCGGCCCACAGATCGTGAGCTTCAGCGTCACGCGGCACACCGCCCTCGCCGTTGAACACAGTCACGTATAGCTTTTCCTTCGGAATCGCAAACCACTGCGGCGAGGTAATCAGCTCCCACGCGTAGGCAATCGCATCTTTCTTGAAGTAATCGCCAAAACTGAAATTCCCCAGCATCTCAAAAAACGTGTGATGGCGGTTGGTGAAGCCGACGTTTTCGAGATCGTTATGCTTGCCACCGGCGCGCACGCATTTCTGCGACGTAGTGGCCTTGTTGTAATCGCGTTTTTCGAGGCCGAGGAAGACGTCCTTGAACTGGTTCATGCCCGCGTTGGTGAACAGCAGCGTGGGATCGTTTGCCGGAACAAGCGACGACGAATGCACCTCGCGATGTCCCTTCTGGACAAAGAAGTCCAGAAATTTCCGCCGAATTGCAGAGCCGGTGAGCATGAGAAATCAATTCTAAACTACAAAGGACACAGAGATCACAGAGGGAGCCAGACACGCGACTCTCCGTGATTCCTGTGTCCTCTGGTTCAATGCTGGCGACGCTTACTTTACTGCGTCGGCGGTTTTGGTTGCGCCTTTCTTCACGCCGTGCCCAACCGCTTTTCCGGCTTTCTTAACGCCGTGCGCCGTATCATGGGCAACATCGTCGGTGCCTTTGGCGGTCTTGTCGGCCGCTTTATCGGTGGCTTTCGCCGTGTCCTTGGCAGCGACCTTGGTGGCATGGCCGGTGTCTTTTGCAGCGTCTTTCGTGTCTGTAGCAACGTCCTGGGCAAACAGCAAAGCGGAACACGCCAGAAACGCGAAGGCAAGGGTCAAGGCTCTCCCGAAGTTGAGTCTCATAAAGTGTTTCTCCTGTGGATTGATTTAGGACACCAAAGTATGCCCCATTTCCGTCGTGATTTCAACCTTTTACAGGACCCTATTCGATTTCGCTCTCCAGCGCACTCAAAGTGTCATCATCCACATCCCATTGTTTAAGGATCGCAAAGATCGTCTTGGCTCCGAACCCGGCGCGCATGAGTTGACGAAAGATTCGCGCGCTCTGCTTTTTGTCCTGGGGTCTTACCAGCCGTTTGCGTTTCAAATACTCTCGCGCGAGGTGCTCATCGTTCACATCGCCGTAAACCGATTCAACTGCTTTCTCGATGACTTCTGCATGGACTCCTTTGATCTTCAGATCAGTGATCACGCGACGACGCCCGAACTTCTCATTCTCCCGGCGAAACGAAGAGTAGGCGGCGGCGTAGCGGGCATCGTTCAAATAACCCTGATCCTTGAGTCGCCGGATCACCAACTCGACGAGGGTCTGCCCGTACTCGGTCTCCGCTTCCACGCGCGGCCGCAGCAGGCGTTTCAACTCCGCCACTGATCGCATGCGCCGCCCCAACGCACCTACGGCATACTCGTAGAGTTCATCTTCCGAGTCAGTCTTCTTGGGACGTGGAAATGACATAGTAGAAGGACTCCGACACGTGATCCGATCTCATTGAGCAGCCACACCTTATTGTGCACTAAAGCTGTCGAACAATCGTTCCGCTGCGTTTACTTCTTTTTACATCCTTTTTGGTGACAGCGGGAACTTTTGCTCGTCTATTCTCGTAGTAACAATTGAGATTGAGAGGTAGCCAGTTATGCTGACCATCGATGTTGAAAAAACCGGCGATGTAGCGGTCGTAAGATGCAACGGGCGAATTGTGCGCGGCGAAGAGGTTCGCACCCTGCGGAGCGCAGTGGTGTCAGAGAAAGACAGCCGCATTGTGGTGCTGGACTTGTCGGAAGTGGAGTCGCTCGATGCGGGCGGCCTGGCTACTTTGCTTTCGCTGCATCAGTGGGCGCGCAGCCGCGGCGTGCAGCTCAAGCTGGTCAATCCGTCGCACTTTGTGCGCGAGGTTCTGACCCGCACCCGGCTGGACCATGTATTCGACATCTCAGCTCTGGACCACGCCTTGTTCGTGTTACGCGGTACGCAATCTTGTCACACCCGGTTGGCAGCCATTTGTTGAATTGGTCTATTCAAGGTCTTCGATAAGGGCCGGGAGATTTCCATTTTGCTTGCACGGGATATTCTGGCCCTCCCTCCAAATTAGAAAGGCGCGCTCAAGAGCGCGCCTTTCGTGTTTCTGAAATGAAGGCTAGTTGCCGTAGCCCGAAGTCTGCATGGCATTCTTCGAAATGTCGCTGGTGGAAGAGATGCCCTGCATGCGCAGTTTGAAATCATCGGCGTTGGACGCATTCTCCAGCGCGGTTTCGTAATTGATGAGTCCGGCTTGGAAAAGATCCCACAGCGATTGGTCGAAAGTCTGCATGCCATATTGTGAAGTTCCGGCGGAAATGGCATCGCGGATGGCACGGGTCTTTTCGGGCACCAAAATACATTCCCGGATATATGCCGTGTTGATCATGATTTCGACAGCCGGCACACGGCCTTCGCCGTCGCAACGTTTCACCAATCGCTGGCTGACTACTGCACGCAACACTGCCGCAAGCTGTAGCCGAATCTGCTTCTGCTCGGGCGGGGGGAATACGGCAATGATGCGGTTGATGGTTTCGACCGCATCCAAAGTATGTAAGGTAGAGAACACCATGTGCCCGGTTTCTGCGGCATGCAGTGCCGTGCCGATGGTCTCAATGTCACGCATTTCGCCTACAAGAATTACGTCGGGATCTTGACGCAACGAAGCGCGCAACGCCGCACCGAATGACGGCGTGTCTACTTCGATTTCTCGCTGGTTTACGTAACCCTTCTTGTCACGATGCAGGAATTCGATGGGGTCTTCAATGGTGATGATGTGTTCGGCGCGCGTGGAATTGATGCGGTCCACCATGGCAGCCAGAGTTGTGGATTTACCGGAGCCGGTGACACCAGTAACCAGAATCAGGCCGCGAGGTAAGTCGCAAATCTGCTCGACGACCTTGGGCAGGTACAATTCGTCCAAAGCGCGAATCTTGGTAGGAATGACGCGCAGCACCAGTCCTACATTGCCTCGCTGCTGAAATACGTTCACACGGAAGCGGCCTAGTCCGGCCACACCGTAGGCCATGTCGATTTCGGTGCTCTCTTTAAACTTCTGCTTCTGCCGTGCTGACATCATGCTGAAAGCCATGGTGAGCATATCTTCCGCGCTGATGCGAGGCTGATCGGTCAGCGGAACCAATTCGCCATCGATGCGCAGGTGCGGGTAGTTGCCGACCTTCAGATGCAAGTCGGAGGCGCGCCGCTCCATGGCGATGCGAAGCAGGTCATCAATGTTCATGCGAGAGGTCCCTTGAGGCTTCTCGTATCATCGCCCGAAAACGTGGTTCTCCCAAGATGACCTAAGTAATGGGTCGCGTATCGAGCTTTGGAGTGGCGGGAAGTTAAAGAGTGCAATGGCGGTTTATCAACGCCATGGCCACCAATGTGAGCTAACATACAGGCGACCGCAAATACGGAGGCTGTGGTGATGACATCGCGTAGGGTCGGAGCAATAATGTTCTTAGTCGTTGCAGGTCTTGGCGGGTGCAGAGTTAGCAAACCGCCTGCAACGGTACCATCGGCTCAAGGGGCATCTCAGCTCGCTCCAATTTTGAGCACGCGCGACGTCCCGTTCCGGGTAATCAATCTTACCAGCAACGGAAACCTTCTATGGATTTGTGGGAGTAACGAATCTATAGCTGTTTCCCACGATAACGGAACCCACTGGGAAGTCAAACACGTTAAGACCGCAAGCGAACGTACGCTGTTGGAAATCGACTTTGCGAGCGAGAATTTCGGCTACACAACGGGAACTGGCGGGCTGTTGCTGACGACCACGGACGGTGGCGAAACATGGATCGACCACAATTTTACGGACCAAACAATCGCGCAGGCGTCTTTTTCTGATGAGAACCATGGCGTCGTCCGGGCGGCCGATTCCGTTCTATTTACAGTTGATGGCGAATTGCACTGGGCAAGCGTATCGGAAGGGCAGAATGCAGAAATCATGCATCATTTTCGCCATGTGTTTTCGGTCGTCGCCCTTGACGACAGCCGCATGGGTGTGATGTTGAAGGAGGGAGGAGCTCAATACTTCTCTCAAGCGTTTTTGTTCACACAAGATTCGGGGAAATCTTGGATCGCGTCGAGTATTCCGAATGTAACCCTGTATAGCTTCTTGCGCCGCGAAGGTCTGTATTGGGCCGTAGGCACCGAAGTAATTCACAAAGATCAACCAGGTGGCGGGTATGCCGTCCCCGTGGCTTTGTATTCCTCTGATGGGGAGAGTTGGAAGCATTCCAATGCTGACCTGTCGGCCTGCCAGCTGCGAATGTGTACGGTGTGCAATACGCAGGGCTGTCTGTACGCAAATGGAGGAATTGCCCGGTTTTTTTCCGGAACGACGACGCTTTTTGAGTTTCCTCCCAACAAGGAGCTCACCACGAGGTGGGCATCCACGGGCTCCGCCTTTTGTTTTGTGCACTCGGGGAAGGTCGAATGTACCGCTTTGAAAAGCGCACAAACACCCAACCCATCCGATTTCCCGGTGCCTCCCGTTGTTGTGCCTTGATGCCCGTATTACATTTTGTTAGTAGTTGACTTAGTCCACAGACTTAGTCCATAATCGCTCAATGGAAGTCAATATCCATAAGGCCAAAACGCATTTCTCAAAGCTTCTTCAGCGAGTTGAGAACGGAGAGGAGATCACGATCGCACGCGCGGGCAAAGCAATCGCGACTATCATTCCCAAGAAACCCCAATCCGGTGTTCGCCCGATGGGAATGGATCGGGGCAGAATCTGGGTGGCGGACGACTTCGATGCTCCTGATCCTGAGATCGAAGCTCTGTTCTACGATGCCCCGTTCACAACGAATGAGGCCGAGGCCAAACCCACCAGGAAGAAAAAGAGGAAATGAAATACCTGCTCGACACGGGCGTTTGGCTGTGGACTCTCTTCGAGCCCGATCGGCTTTCTTCGAAGGCGAGAGAAGTAATCGCTGGAACCGGGCAGGAAGTCTTTTTGTCGGCCGCGTCCGCCTGGGAAATCGCGATCAAATCGAGTTCCGGAAAACTGCGCTTGCCAGAACCGGCAGTAACCTTCGTGCCGCGTCGAATGGCGGAGCAGGGCGTGCGTCCGTTGGAGGTTTCGCACCAGCACGCCCTGTCGGTCTCCCAATTACACCCTCATCATCATGATCCGTTTGATCGCTTGCTGGCGGCGCAGGCAAATTTCGAAAATATGGTTCTTGTCAGCTCAGACCGGGTGTTTATCAACTATCCCGTGGAATTGCTGTGGGCAGGCCGCTAATCAAGAAAGCCGCCCCACAGGGGCGGCTTCTGTTTCCTTACGCGCGTCACACTCCGACCGGCTGTTTGCTCTTGACCGGCACTGGAGTCAGCCAGTTAAAGCGATCAGGCTTTTCGCCGCGAATGATTCCGAAGAACTCCTTTTGGACAGCTCGCGTAATCGGTCCGGTCACGCCTTTACCTACGCTGATCTTGTCCACGGAGCGAATGGGTGTTATTTCGGCTGCGGTGCCGGTGAAGAAAGCTTCATCCGCGAGATAGAGTAGTTCTCGCGGGATGCCCTGCTCGACCACTGGAATTCCTAACTCCTGCGCGATCTTCAGAACTGAATCTCGCGTGATGCCTGGCAGAACTGAGTTTCCGAGTGGCGCCGTCTGTAGCGTGCCGTGGCGCACCACAAAAACGTTTTCGCCCGAGCCCTCGCTGACGTAGCCGTTCACGTCCAATGCAATGCCCTCGACATAGCCGTTCAAAATGGCTTCCATCTTGATGAGCTGTGAGTTCATGTAGTTGGCGCCGGACTTCGCCATCGCGGGCAACGTGTTGGGAGCGATGCGGGTCCATGACGAAACGCAGATGTCGACGCCCTGTTCAGCGTCGGAGCCCAGATACTTTCCCCAAGGATAGTTGCAGATGTACACCTCGGTTGGAGAATTGAACGGGTTGACTCCAGCTTCGCCATAGCCACGAAGCACAATGGGGCGCACATAACATGGCCAAACGCCGTTGTTCTTGATTAGCTCTACCAGGGCCCCGATCAATTCTTCGCGGGTATAATCCACATCGATGCGATAGACCTTGGCCGAATCCAGCAGGCGCTGCATGTGTTCCTGGGCACGAAAAATCGCCGGCCCCGAAGGCAACGAGTAGCAGCGGATCCCCTCAAACACCGAGGAGCCGTAGTTCACCACGTGTGACATCACGTGAAGCTGCGCCTCGTTCCAGGGGATGAACTTGCCGTTATGCCAGATTTTCTCGGTCTGCTGAATCGCCATGGGCACTCCTGAACTTAGGATTCACTGGTACGGCTGAGGGATGCGTTATTTGCCAAATTTATCTGCCGTGGGCGGATCGCTTGTTGGCAGGCAAGCGGCGCGGCGCCTAAAGGACGAACCAGATTATAACTGACTTGAGAAAGATGCAGGGCGTTTTTCGTCGACTTTATGGGCTTGCACAAAACCGGGGTCTTTCGTCTATGGCCGGCCAATCGTAAAACGCTTTAGGGCCAGTTTGGTAAGAAGCCAAGTGGCGCCGGCTGCGTTTTTCGCTCCAGTTCGCCAAACTTGGTTTTGCTCCGCCATCGGCCACGCGTGAAGGGCAAGCGCATCATCACCGTCTCAATTCCTCCACCGGACACAGTCACGAAAATGCAATCCTCGGAAGCCTTGCTTTCATTCGCATAATAATAATCTGCCCCCGCGACCGTGATAATCGCCTTTGCCGTTTTCTCCTTCGCCATGGTGACCACCTGGCGGAGGGCAGAATGCCGGTTCTCGTCGGTGAATGCCAATCCCACCAGATCGTAAGCGGGGCGATGGTTTTCTTCACAGACCACTACGGCTAAGGGAGTAATTTCCTTGCCTCTGGCAACTTGTTGCCGGGCTTGCTCCAAGAGCACGTACGCCGCTTCTTCCGGGGTTTGCGCGAAGGCCAATTTGGCGGTCGGAGTCATGGTCAGCTAGGGGACTGTGGGAGGCCGCCGCGGTGGCGCGCTTTCGTCACCCAGACTAGCTTGCACGGTGGCTGGTATTTCATCCCCGCGAAAGTATTTTCCCTTGGCAGCCCGCATTTCCGGCATGGCTGTATACGGCTTGCTGTAATCGTTGGCGGCATTCCAGAACAAGAAGCCGATCCCGCCTTTGTCTTTCGCGGTCTGCACTTGCACTTCAATGTACTGGGGAGAGTAGGTCTTGGTCCGCCAGTGGAAAGCCTGCAGCCAGGGGCGAATCACCACCCCGCTGCTCTTGGTGATCAGAATGAAGCGGTCCATGGAGGTGCCGATGAAGTGCTCCGGTGCGTCTCCCGGATGGGCGATCCCATCCATGCCAAAGAAGTGCGATGGATAAATCATCGGCGAGAGCACGTCACAATGCTGAGCCATCCCGACGATATCCTGGCCAGTGTGCGCAAGGTCCACCGGCCGCTGCCAGGCCATCACGCCAAACACATCGAGCGAAAGCAGCACACCGGTTGGATGTAGCTCGGCATACGCCTGCTTTAGGAAGTCTGTAATCACATCGGTGCGATGCCAGTCCGCGTGCTCCGTCTGATAGACGAAGCTCGCGTCTTTCTGATCGCCTTCAGCAGGGAAGCGCACATAGTCAAACTGCACTTCATCTACGCCAGACTGTGCTGCCTTCATAGCCAGAGCAATGTTGTAGGCCTGAACTTTCGGCTGCGAGGGATCTGTCCATACCAGCTTTCCGTTCTCTTGCCAGGGCTGGCCAGTGCGATGCGACTTCACGGCTAGCTCCGGGTGTTCCACCACGAGTCGCTGATCGCGAAATATTGCCACGCGCGCAATGGCATGCATGTTCTGCGAATGCAGAAATCTGACGAACTTGGGAAGATCCGGAAGCGGAGTGTGATGCTTACCGAGCAGCGGATGTTCGAAAGGAATATTCACACTGCCATCGCTGTCTTTGATGTCGAAAACAACCGCATTTCCGCCCACCTCGCGCCAGTGGTGGATGATGCGCATTCCGTGATCGCTGCCAGCCATGAGGCCGGTCAGGTAAATGGCGCGAACTTCGAAATCGCGAGCCACAGGGACCGTCTTCTCCACGACGGGCGCCTCGAGAATTCCAGGGACGACTACCTGCTCACCCGCCTTAAGGAAAGTCTTCTGCTCCAGATCAATATTCGCTTTGCGAATTGCCTCGGCCACTTCACTCGAGGTCAGAAACGAAGTTTGCGACAAAAAGTGATGTGCAACCGAGGAGACGGTGTCTCCACGCTTGGCCAGGTACAGGGTGCTGCCGGGAGGAACGACCGGAGCTGCGAGTGACGAACTGCTAACCGGTGGCTTCGGTGTAGACGGAAGCGAGCCGACCGTTCGCACCAACGCAGCCGATTGCCCCGATTGCGCCGCTGCCACGGGCAGATGGCGAAAGAAAATTCCCAAGCATAGAACCGCGGCCACTACTGCCAGAATCAAGCCAAATCGTCGCACAGTTGATCTCCCAAACCCACAATACGAGGCTAATTGGGCAGGCTTTTGGGAGCTAGTTACGTCGGGTCAGAGCCGTGCGCGATGGCACTCCCCGGGTAGCAGAAATCTCCCTGCTTGCGCAAAGTATTTCCTCTACTGGGGCGAGTCCCACAAGGGGCGGCGGCTTGGGGGAGGGGCTAAGGCGTCCCAATTCTGGCAAAAACCTCAGCCACAAGCAGTTCCACCCGATGGCGAATCATTTGCAGTGGAGGTAAAGCGATAGGAATAGAGCCTATCACGGGCCGCCTGGGAGTGACAGATTTTGTCAGCCAACCAGGTTACGCCCAGCTAAGGAAAACAAGGGCCGTCACCCTATGAAGAACGCTCTGAACACAGTCCTCGATCCCACCCTCCGGAGTAACGATGCGCGGGATTTCGAAGCCACCTTGCGCCGCAAAATCGTCGGCCAGGACGCTGCGGTTGAGAAGGTGGTCGAAATCTACCAGATGTTCCTGGCGGGGTTGAACCCTCCGGGGCGTCCCGTCGGCAACTTGCTCTTTCTCGGACCCACCGGCTCGGGGAAGACGCGAGTAGTCGAAGCCATGTCCGAGGGATTGTTCGGGGATGCGCGCGCCTGCATCAAGATTGATTGCGCGGAGTTCCAGCACTCGCATGAAATCGCTAAGTTGATTGGTTCGCCGCCAGGATATCTCGGCCACCGTGAAACCCATCCTTTGCTCACGCAGGAGGCTCTGAATCAGTGGCACACCGACCGGCTAAAACTTTCGGTGTTGCTGTTCGACGAAATTGAAAAGGCGTCTGATGCGCTCTGGCAGTTGCTGCTCGGCATTCTCGACAAAGCGACGCTGACCCTCGGGGATAACCGCCGGGTGGATCTGTCGCAGTGCATCATCATCATGACCTCCAACCTTGGATCCAGCGAGATGAGCAATCTTGTGGACGGTGGATTGGGGTTTGCCCAGAAGGCTAAGCAGGTGGATTCGAGCCTGGACGACAAAATCGACCGCACAGCGGTCGATGCCGCCCGCCGCAAGTTCACTCCCGAGTTCATGAACCGCATCGACAAAGTGGTCGTGTTCAAGACCCTGCGCTCACAGCACCTGGAGCAGATTCTGGAAATCGAATTGGGGATGGTGCAACAGCGGGTTCTGATGGCATCCGCCGCCAACCAGTTCGTCTTCAACTGCACCAATCGAGTGAAGGGATTTCTGCTACAGGAAGGCACCGACTCCAAGTATGGCGCGCGCCACTTGAAACGGGCCATCGAGCGGCATCTGGTGTTCCCACTGGCGAACCTGGTGGCCACTGGACAGGTCAAATTGGGAGATTTTGTTCGCGTAGACCTGAACGGAGACAACTCTTTGACCTTCGTGAAAGAGGCTGAAAACGCGATGGTCCCGCTATTGATGGAGCGTTACGGTGCGGCTGCCGGCATGCCGCCAGTCGCTGCCCGCGCCGCCCGTCCTGTTGTTCGTCGCGAGTTCGGAGCCAGTCCCAACGGCGAGACCAAATAGTTTTACGTAAGTCTGCAGACGGAAAGCGCCGGCCAACCAGCCGGCGTTTTTTGGTGTGGGCCACGAATACTCACGGCTGCTACTCGTACAATTCGTCCCTTCCCCAGCGGCGGATCATAAGTACTTTTTGAGAACGGAGCCGCCGCAGGAGGGATGCCCGGCCGCGGGAGGGTGGCACCCACTTCGTGCTCGGCGTGATGCGTGCGACGGGCTGGCCACGGTTGGTCACCAAGTAGCTTCTGCCCGCCTTGACGCCGCGCAGCAGTTGTCCGAATCGTCGTGTCGCATTAGAAGCGGAAATGGACTTGTCCATGCTTACCCAAGCACACTTGTTAGATCGTCAACTCACACGACCCCTTCAAGTCCGCCAACGACGAACGACCAACGACGGACGATCAGTATCTACCAAACATCACATCTCTTGTCGCTCTGCCGCACCATGGCTGCGTCCGCCTTACAACTGAACGCCTGCTGAAACTCCGGCAAGTTCGAGAGCGGTCCGTTCACCCGGTATTTCCCAATGGGATGCGGATCGGATTGCATCATGACCCGCTGTTCCTCAATTCGGATGGCATCGCCTCGCCACTGGCCCCAGGCAATGAAAAACTGTTGTTCCGCCGTGAAGCCATCAATGTCTGCCGGGCGCGGCTTGCCTTCAAGCGATTTCTGAAACGCCAGAAATGCGACTTTCGCGCCGCCCAGGTCGCCGATGCTCTCGCCCAGCACCATTTTGCCGTTGTGGTGGACGCCCGGTTCGATGAAGTAATTGTCAAACTGATCCACTACGCATGCGCCGCGGGCCTTGAATTGCTTCAGGTCATCGTCGGTCCACCAGTTTCGCAGTCGCCCCAGATAGTCGTATTGCGCGCCTTGGTCGTCGAAGCCATGCGAAATTTCATGGCCGATCACAACCCCAACTGATCCGTAGTTCACGGCATCCGTCGCATTGTTATCAAAACCCGGAGGCTGCAAGATTCCGGCAGGGAAAACAATCTCGTTCCACAGCGGATTGTAGTAAGCATTCGAGGTCGGCGGCGTCATTCCCCAACGGCTGCGGTCGACCGGCTTGCCAACGGTTGCGAGGTCGTCATGCATCACGAAGCGGCGACCAGCCACGTAGTCTTCAAAGAAGGCATCGCGCCGGATATCGACTTTGCTGTAATCCTTCCAATGGTCGGGATAGCCGATCTTCGGATTAAACGTGGCGATCTTTGCCATCGCCCGCTCTTTGGTTTCGTCGCTCATCCAGGGCCGGGTGAGAATGTCGTCCCGCATCGCCAAAAGCAGATTCCGTACCATCTCCTGTGCCCGCACCTTGGCCTCTGGCGGGAAGTATTTCTCGGTGTACTTCTTGCCCAATGCCTCGCCTAGAAGCTGGTCGGTGGATTCCACGCAACGCTTCCAACGCGGCTTGATTTCTGCCTGCCCTCGCAGATACTTGCCAAAGAAAGCAAAGTCTTCTTCCACGATGGGAGCCGACAGAGCTTCTGCGGAGGAGTTCAAGACTTGCCACTTGAGATACACCTTCCAATCCGCTAGCGAAGTCTGCTGCAACTGCCGGTCGAATTCCTGCATGTACTTGGGTTGGTCAATGTTCATGTCTACATCTTGAGCGAGTTGCTTGTGCTTGTAGTATCCGGCCCAGTCGAAATGAGGAGTCATGGCCTGCAATTGCGCGAAGGTGCTGTTGTGGTCGGTGGCACTGGGGTCGCGAAGTGTGACGTTGTCGAGCGCCGCTTCCGCGTACTTGGTTTCCATGGTCATGACGGTCTGGGCTCCCGCCGCCGCGGACTTCTCATCCCAACCCACCAGCGTGAACATCTTGGCGACGTGCACCACGTACTTCTCGCGGGCTTCTTTGAAGCGCGCATCCGGCTTGAGATAGTAGTCGCGATCCGGCAAGGCATAGCCGCTGGCGCCGACGTCGGCAAGCACCCAAGTTGGTTTGTGGGGGTCGGTTGAACTCGAGAGGTTAAACGGCACAGTCACCAGGATGTCGTGCATGTCGGCCATTACCGGCTCCAGGCCGGCAGTGTCTTTCACCGCATCGATTTCGGCGAACCACTTTTTCAGTGGCTCGATGCCCCGGGCGTTCACCCGCGATTCGTCCATGCAGGCGCCGTAATAGTCGCCAATGATTTGGTCGGTGCTGCCCTTGGCGGCGGTCTTATCTTGTTCCGCAGTCTCCAGGACGTCTTTCAATTTGTCTTTCGTAGTTTCGCCTGACTCCCAACGCTTGCTCCAGCGCAGCATGGTCGATGGGATCGGATGATTCGCCCGCCAGGTGCCATTGGCAAATTCGTAAAAATCGGTGCAGGGATCAATCTTGCGGTCGAGATCGGTGACGTCGATTCCATGAAGGGATGAAGATTGCGAGAACACGAGAGACGAAAACCATAAGATCACTACCAAGGCTCTAAGGACACGCATGTGCTTTTTCTCCGAATGCCTGATCAAGATAAAGGAATATGCCGGCGGCAAGCCATTCTAGACGAGGAGAGCCAGCATTGTGTGGAATTTTGAAACAACGGATGAGACAACCCAACAAATGTTATGCGTGTTGACTTATGCGACTATTTGCGATTTCGTCGGTGCAGGCGGATGCCGCCAACCGCAAAGCTGCCTACGGCGTGATCTCGAACGCTACGCCTAGATTGTAGGTGCCGCCGGTCATGGTGGTGCCGAACAGATTGCCGTTGGCATCAATTGCCAGACCCAGCGGCCCGCTCCCGTCGGTGCCGTCAAACTCGTGAATCACGCTGTAACTCCATTGCCCGTTCTGCTGCGGCGTCATTTTGAACACCACGCCGCACGTGCCTGCACAAGAAAGATCTCCGCCCCCGGCCACGCCGTACAGATTGCCCGCCTTATCGAACACCA
>Ga0307478_10000865_pt1 | contig 28700 bp, 29 predicted proteins | sample atmos_gasesECM4C_2_FD_203713 | JGI IMG/M metagenome (GOLD analysis project Ga0307478, IMG submission 203713) | Hardwood forest soil microbial communities from Morgan-Monroe State Forest, Indiana, United States - atmos_gasesECM4C_05 | ecosystem: Environmental > Terrestrial > Soil > Temperate...
GCACACCTCGCGATATCGGTGCACCCGATGGGGCCTTCCGCTTCTCCTTACAGCGTCGGCGTCCCGGAGTGAAGGACTTACGCGGCTGAATACCCGGCCCGCACGTTCCCCTGTCAACGCTTCGACGCTACCCTTGCGGGCAGCTCCGCATGACTCGGGGCCGATGTGGGTCGCTGTTCCACTTTCGTATGACTTTTGCATTCACTACACCTCGCCGGTTTAGCCGGCGCACAAGGAGGCTCCTCATGACAAGACCCCCAGTTTCGACGGATCAGGCGATGGGCGAACGCGAGGCCGGTAGAACCACTGGCCTGGGAAAAGGGAGACTGGTAGAGAATTCTTTGCTCCAAGCTTCCCTTGTAACTGCAGACCTATTTGGCGGCGTAGCGGAAGCAGTCGGCCAAGGGTTGCGCAGCTTTCGCAGCGAACTCACTGCGGAAAACATTGCCAGGGTCGACTTTTCTAACGGTTGGCTTGCGGGCATGGTTGCAGCCAATGTCCGTTTTTTCGAAGAGATGGCAAAGAATGCGCGTCGTTTCCAAGAGGACCTGCTGCACGCTCAAGTGGACGGTGGCACGCAAAGAGAGGATATCGATTACGAGCGGCTCGCGCGCCTGGTGGCCGTAGAGATTCAGCGGATGCAGGGAGCTACTCCGCGCGCGGAGGGACAGCCGCCGAAGAAGTAGCCCAATGCGTCAAATCCCCACTGCTTCCCCGTTTTCACTGCGGGATTTTCTTCGGCGAACATGGCCGCAACCTGGCGTCGTGTCATGGACGCTCCAGTCGGTCCAGCTCTGTCCCCAGCGATCCAGATACGCATGGGCTCCTTCCAGGCTCTCAAAGCGCATCCATTTGAGCGGGGTTCTCTTCGTCGGACCTGACCCGTAATCGACCTGACCTTCCTCCCCCGCCGCAGTGAGCATGATGCCCGCCGCTGCTGGCTGATCCGATCGGCGAACTGTGCGAACAAAACGCTTCAGGGTCTGCTAGCCATTGGGAAAGCCGTGATTGGACACCAGGCCTGCCAGAAGGCAATGGCATTCCGGTCACCACCCAGTCCCTGTCGATCAGCTCGCGACACGGTTCCCAGGCGGTTGGGGACTGCTCTGGATGGGTAAGTGGGCCTTGGTTTCCCGATGATGCAGCGCCAGAATCGGTGGTCACCCCGACGGCCGATTTCGACGGCGCTCGGCGTCCTCACCCAACCAGGCATGCCATCAACCGGGCAGACTTTAGGTACGCACTTACTGTTTTCCCACGGATACCCGTGGCTTGCTCGATGCGGCGTAAAGGGCATCCGAGCTTCCCCAGTGCGATGACCTGTTGCTTCTTTCCTTCGTTTAAGACATAGATCATGCCGACGGAGCCTATAAGACGTCTTGTCGGAGTCGATGTCCAGGGCCTCACTCATGGCCGGTTTTGACGTGACTGCGCATGGCCGGATTTGGGTGACCCCTGAGGATCCTATTGCGCGTGTAATCGTGCGTATTACAATGCGCGAGAGCAATCTTTAGGATAGCTCGGCTCATCCCGTCTCGCGGACTGGAAAGATCTAATGCGTCGAATCGGAGCGAATGATTCCGGGCCAAAACGCGCCGTCCATGTCGGCCGCAATTTGAGAGTGTGTTTACACGGAATCCAGTTTGCAGGTTATTTAGTTTTCAAATACCTTTCTGGACAGCTCGACGCGCGCCTAGCGGGTGTGCGTCTTCGCGATCATCTCCAGCAGTTGGGAGGAGTTTATATCAAGCTCGGACAAGCGCTCGCGCTGCGCTATGACGCCTTTCCCGTGCCGTTTTGCCAAGAACTCTCAGAGCTCCTCGACAGGGTGGAGCCTTTCGACAGCCGAAGAGCAATCGCAATCATCGAAGAAGAATTAAGACAACCTATGTCCCTTTTGTTTGCCTCTTTCGATAGTCTGCCGGTAGCGTCGGCGTCGTTCGGGCAGGTCCACAATGCCACGCTGCACTGCGGAGAAAAAGTCGTAGTAAAGATCCAACGGCCGAATTTAGGTGACATGGTTCGGACGGACTTGTCCACGGTAAGGATGGTGTTGAAGCTGATAGACATGAGTGGGGTTCTTCATCGAGTTAAGCTAAGCGAGAATTTCGACGAATTCCGTCGCTGGACCCTGGAGGAGCTTTCGTACCTCAGAGAGGCACGCCACGCAGAGTGTCTGGCAGAAGATTCCAGAAGCAATCCAAGGGAAAAAATCCCTCGTGTTTACCGCACCCACACAACAGACCGAATACTTACACTGGAGCGGCTCGAAGGTACGTGGATATCGGAGCTAATGGACCTCATCGCTGGCGCGGATGATCCGGCATCGGTCAGACGGGAACTGCGTGATCGCGACCTGGATACGCGAACCATTGCTCACAATCTTCTCAGTAGCACCTTCGCGCAAATTTTTAATTACCGCTCCTTCCACGCCGATCCCCATCCCGCCAACTTAATCGTTATGAAGGATGGCATCATCGGTTACGTTGATTTCGGTCTCGTCGGAAGAATGGATGAAGAATTTAGGAGATATCAGTTGGATTTTCTGGCCGCACTTCGGGACGGCGACCTCGATACGTTGTTCGAGATCTTTGTAGATTATGTCCGCCCGCCGTTCGATGTGGACCTCGGCGGGTTTCAACACGTCTTCAAGAGAAGGTTCGCCGAGTGGCTCGAACGCTCGGACGACCCACATGCCAGTTTTCGGGAACGAAGTTTTGTGGCCCTAGTGTTCGAAACCGGGCTGAAGGAGCTCAGGCGCTACCGAATTCCGCTGCCCAGATCCATAGCCGCTTACTACAAGACCTTCGCGACGATCGACCCGATTATCTTAACGCTGGCACCCGATCTCGACTTCAAAGCAGAGCTCCACGGCTTTCTTCGCGAAAGCCTCATTAGATACGTTCGAGACAGAAGCACTCCGGCCAAACTGTGCGCTCTCTTGCTCGAATATCAAGAATTGTTGCTGACCCTCCCACGCGAAGCTCGCAGAACGCTCAAGATGTGGCAGCGCGCTCAGTCTGGAGCCACGCGAGCAGTAGATCGGTGGCTCGTTCACTGGTGGAAACTGGTGCGGAGCGTGGTCAGTGGTCTCGTCCTATCACTGTTGGTGGTTCGCATATGGGTCTGGCGAGGTGGCGTGCCCATACCCGCCGGTCTCAGGCTTTTCTTCTTAAGTCCATTCTTTTGGGTTGTTATCCTGACGCTAGTGCTTTATCGCGGTCACGCAGTCAAGCGGTACGAGCAAAGCGTGACGGGTCACTTCCTCGGTCGTGCTTGACGACAGGCGCCGTAATCAGAGTGCCGAGAAGTCGGGCTGCGATTCGCATTTATGGTGTGAGCGTGAGCGACAAGAGTTTGCCACCTGGTCCGCGGGGCATTGTCGAAGGAACCATTTATAGCCTTCTTTTTTCCCGAGACTTCGACGCCGGCATTACCCGCATGTATTCCAATTATGGCCGGGTCAGTCGAATTAAGTTGGGGCCTTTTTCCACCGTCATTCTCGTCGGAGCCGATGCCAACGCGTTCCTGATGAAGTCCCCTCCCGAAAAAGTCCAGGCTGGCCCGGCATGGCGCTCGCTATTGCCCTGGTACAACGGCGCGCCGCTCACCCTCGACGGCGATGCACATACAGAACAATTGAAGGTACTGAGGCCTTCATTCACCGTCAGCCAAGTATCGACGTATATTCCCACCATGCTTTTGGCGACGCATCAGCACGCGAGAAATTGGGAAGGGCCAGTGAACCTGTTCCAACAAATGCAGTCGCTCACACTCGATATCGCCGCTCAGAGCCTGCTTGGGATTCGACTCGAGGGGCGCAAACGAGAATTTTTGAAACGACTAGCCCCCATGTCTGACATGATCCTGGGAATTCCGGTCCGCAATCTGCCTTTGAGCCGGCGCTGGCGAGGCATGCGGGCTCACAAGAGAATGTGGGCATTGATCCGGGAGTTGATTACCGAGCGCATCCAATGTCCAGGCACTAATGCGCTCGGAGCATTGCTATCAGCGTCCGATGCTCACGACATGAATTCGTTGGATAGCGCACTCGTCGTAAACGTCTTTGATATGTTGGCTGCTGGACATAAAACGACCGCGAGTTTGCTTACGTTCGCTTTAGCCACTCTGCTTACTAGGCGAGATCTACTGGAACGCCTGCGCGCGGAGTTGCGCGATTGCCTTGGAAACGACCAGCTCACGGTCAAAGGGATGGCTAGCCTCAGTTTTATGTCGAATTTTATGAAGGAAGTACAGCGCTTGTATCCTCCCACGCCATACATAGTCAGAACGGCAATGACCGACCTCTACTTCGAGGGGTATTACATACCAAAAGACACGACGATGCTTGGGGCCATACGATTGACCCAGCTGATGCCGTCCCTTTTCCATAATCCGAGGCAGTTTAATCCAGATCGATACAACGCTCCTCACGAGGAACACAAAATTCCTTATGCTCTGACTCCCTTTGGCGGAGGCCACCATGTTTGTTTGGGCAGTAATTTCGCCCAGATTGAGGCTATAGTTGTGCTGTCGGCGCTAGTTCGAGACTTCGATTTTAAATTGCTGACGCACAAGCCTCTAGGTACTCGCTACACGCCCTTCGGTCAGCCCGCAGCCAAAATCCTAGTAAAGGCAGTAAGAAGAACCTGATTCAGAGAATTTCAGCGAGCTCGTTCAAGAATTCTTGCTGGCCCGTTGCGCGAAGATCATGGGGTTCCGTTGCGGGTCTGGTGCGAGCTATGTCTGCTTAGCCAGTGGCGGCTTTAGCAGTTCGCTCCCGGTGCGGAGAAGATCTGGAGCAACAAGTTTCAGGAATTGAGCCGGTGTTTTATCTGCTCGGCCGTTGGCCGCAATCCCTTTATCGGTTGCACCAACTGAGTGCTCATGGTTACTATGTGGGCCAGTGGTCGAGGCCTGCCTAATCTCTGCGCGGCCCTGGATGCGACGCCGCAAAGACGCCAGCTGGTCTCAGTAGGTGTGTAAGTGAATTACCAAGAACTGTTTGCCGACGACCTTAATTTCCCCTTACTTCGAACAAGAACGAAGCCGCTGTCCGATTGCACCAGACGTGCGGGGAAACTACGCACCTACGCGGAATATCGAAATCTTGTCGCCGAGTGCGCTCTGGGAACGGAGGTTGTAACGCGATTGAACGTCCTTGGCGCCGCCCTCCGATCACTAGGACGGTTTGGCAGAGTCGATGCACCGGAAAGTTTGCTCGCGCTCGCTTATATTGCCTTGAAATCTCTAACCAAAAGGTGGAACCCTAAGACAATCATTGCGGTCATCACTTATATCAATCTAAAGGAAGCATTGGCTGAGAATAAGATCTCCTGCAGGTTGACGACGAGTGAATTGGTGCGAATCGCGCAAATCGTGAATGGCGTCTTCCGAATCGACGATTGCCTCGATGATGAACATTTCGTTGAGCAAGTCCGCCACCAGTCCAATCCTCGAGAGTATGTCAGCCGATACATGGAAAGTCTAAGTGAGTACAAACTCATCCATCAGTCCTTGGAGCAATTCGAATACATTGACTCGAGTCACAAAGCGGTCACGTTCGCGCTGACAGATAAGCTCGAACGGAACTCCGCAGAAGTGGTTGCGGCCAGCTCGCAGGCAACAAGCTATGATTCCAATTTCGCGTGCAAAGCAATCTTTGCAATGTCGGGCATCTTCACTCAGCTGGCGCTATCGTTGTACCTCATCGGAATTGATCGAAGACCTTCCCACTGGGCCGCTCTGAAAATCGCGTTCAAAAGACTCGTTGTGCTTGGCATACAGTTGCAGTGCATTGACGACTTTGTGGATTGTGTCAGAGACGGCGAAATATATGGCAACGACACCGGTGTCAATGTTTTCAGGAGCGTGCTTTTCGAGTCGCAAAGCCTCACAAGACTCGCGCAGTTCTCGAAGCTCGATTATGTCCGGTTGGCGAATGAATTCCCGGATGAAATTGTCACATTTTTTTACGGGATCGGCGACGTACCCGAAGATACGCCCATTCTAAGCGCGTTTAGGGACACCGTTCTCCTGCATCATTTCAAAACATACTTATAGGGCGCCTCGGGCCAATAGAGGGGGGTAACCAATGACGAAAAACCGAATGCCGACCCCTCGGTCGGTCATGGTGACTGGGGCATCTAGCGGAATAGGGCGGGCGTGCGCAATTCATTTGGGCAGACTGGGGTTCCAGGTTTTTGCCGGCGTGCGCAAGCAGGCGGACGGCGATGCTCTAAAGCTTTGGGCGACTGGTCCGCTCGTCCCGGTATTAATCGACATCACCGAGCCTGTCTCGCTTGCGAATGCAGTGCATACGGTAGAAGCCTTTCTAGGCGAGGCCGGTCTCAATGGCTTGGTAAATAATGCAGGCATCGTGGTCGCAGGCCCACTGGAGTTCCTCCCCATGGAAGAGCTCCGAAAGCAGCTCGAAGTAAATGTGATCGGGCAGATCGCCGTTACTCAGGCGTTTCTCCCGCTCCTGCGAAAGGGTGCCGGACGGGTGGTCAACATGGGATCCATCAGAGGCAAAGTTCCGCTCCCTTTCCTTGGTCCCTATTGCGCCTCTAAGTTTGCCTTGGAAGCGCTCACCGATTCGCTTCGTATGGAGCTGCGACAGTGGGGCATTCAAATGGTAATTGTTGAGCCCGGTAGCGTTGCGACCCCTATCTGGGAAAAATCGAGAGCTGCGGCCGAGAAAGTCATAGCAAGGTTACCCCAGCGAGCGCAGCATCAATACAGTCCGGCCTTCGAGGCCGTTCGAAAGGCTACGGACAAAATGAGCAAATTCGCGATGGACGCAGACGTTGTTGCGAAAACGGTGGCGCGTGCCCTCACGGCAAACCGGCCAAAACCGCGCTACCTCGTGGGTCGTGATGCGAGGTTGGAGGTAGCGCTTGCGAAACTCCTTCCCCGTTTAGTAAATGATTGGGTGATCGCGCGGCTATTACGCTTGCCCAGGCCCGATTCTTTTTTTGCCAGCGAGCACGCGCGGAGAGAGATGAGTTATAACGCGGATTCGCGCCGTGAATAGTCACTAAGCGGGCCCCAGGATTTAATATGTCTGCGGATTTAGTTTTCGTATTCATCATTCTACTTGCTATAGGTGGTTCGCTTACGGCACTGCCGCGACTACTCCGCCGATCCTCAGGCAAATTCAGCCAACCTTTCCTGCGAAATCTGGCTCATTCAGTATCTTTGGTCTTGTGCGCGTTCACGGTTCACGTCGTAGACGAGGAATGGGTATTGGTGGTTTCAGGCTTTATGGCCTTTCTTCTTCTGATCGCTGCAGTCGAGCTGCGTTTGATAGCCGATGTGATGGATGGTTTGCGCTTTCGAGACTACGGTTTTGCTGCTTCCGCAGCGGGTTTTGTAGCCGCCGTGCTCCTCTTTTGGCCCCAGAAAAATTTGATTATTGGCGCTCTTTTGATCGCTGGCTTGGCGGATCCCATTGCTTCAACGGTTGGCAGACATTATGGTCGTCACATCATTGGTGCGTGGGGTACCCTGAGATCACTCGAAGGAAGTATTGCATTCGCGTCAATCGCGTTTGCAGTATCCCTGGTTTTTTTCTATGCCGCCGGCAGTCTCACGTATCGTGCAATCGGCGTTTCATTGTTCGTCAGCTTTACGGCGACAGAGCTTGAGTTAATTCTTCCTTCGGTCGCCGATAATATTGCCATTCCTTTGTGGTCGGCTTTTCTGTTCGTCCTGACTACGCGGCATATTGTGTCCCCGAGTCGTTGGGCGATCGCCGCAGGCGCGTGCGCTATCACTGCGGCGGGCAGTCATCGCCTGAGATGGTTAGACGCTGCTGGAGCGGTCGCGGCATCGCTTGTCGGCGCTATTGTCATTGGGTTAGGCGGTTGGGCCTGGTTTGTGCCGATATTTGTTTTTTTCGTCGCTACTAGCTTACTTACGCAAGTAAAACTCGCCCCGAAGTCGGCGAAAGAAATCCGCGGCATTCGACAAGTCTTTGCCAAGGGTATCATTCCTATTTTGCCGGTGCTGGGGTATGCACTCCGCGGAAGTGCAGTTTGGTATTTCCTCTACGTCGGTGCAGTGGCCGCTGCAAACGCCGATACCTTTGCCACCGAGGTCGGCCAACTCGCAGGAAGAGCACCGATTTCTTTGAGGACATTCCGAACAGTGCCGCCGGGAACCTCGGGCGCGATCACGCCTCTCGGAACTTTTGCAAGCGTTATCGGAGGAGCATTGATAGGCGCGGTCGCTGCCATCGTCGGCCCTGCGGAAAGGAGGCGGGAGGTCTTCTTAGCGGGTGCAATCGTTGGTCCGCTGGGTTCGATTATAGACAGCATGATGGGAGCCTGGTTCCAAGGACGATACCAGTGCAACGCGTGCGGTGCGATTGCTGAAGAAGCACAGCATTGCAGTGTTTCGGCAGTGTCATTGTCGGGGCTGAGAGGGATCAGCAATGATGTCGTTAACGGGTTGACGAATGCGATGGCAATGTTGATTTCGCTGATTTTCTTCTATACCATCCGATAACAGGAACGGTGGAGAGTGCATTAACGTCTGGCGAACACTTCCGAAAGGACATCGTCACTTGGAGAAAGATATCCTTTTCGAACCGCTGAGGTTCCGGAACCTCACGGTAAAGAATCGCATCTTTCGCTCCAGCCTATCCGGCAGGTTTGACAACTACGACGGCTCCGGCACGCAAACACGTATCAACTGGGAGGAAAAGTTCGCTCGCGGTGGCGTCGGAACCATCATTTCTGCCTTTGCTCCCGTTCACATTCACGGCCGTATCTTGCCCAACTATGCCACCGTGGATAGCGACGAGACCGTACCATTCTGGCGTGCCCTAGGCGCAAGGATCCACCAATATGATTGCAAATATATATTGCAATTGAGCCATGCAGGGCGCCAGCAAGACATCAAAGGTATCGAGAACGCTGGAAGAAAAGCGCTAAGCTCGACTGGCAAGACAGAATCTTTTCACGGGTTCCAATGCCGGTCGATGACGGTCGAAGAGATTTGTAAAACGACGCAGCTCTTTGCCGACGGAGCGGTGCGCGCTCGTGACGCAGGACTTGACGGGATCGAACTTCATGCGTGCAATGGCTATCTGATTACGCAGTTCCTCAGCTCGGCTATCAATAATCGTACGGATCAATATGGGGGCTCACTCGAGAACCGAGCGCGCTTCTTGCTGGACGTAATTAAGGCCATCCGGCATCGCATCGGAGACGACTATCACTTGCAAGTCAAGCTCAGTGCTACAGATCACCACAACGCGGTCATCTTTTGGGAAAAAAAAGGAAACACTATTGAGGACTCGCTTCGAATTTGCCAGTGGATCGAGGAAGCAGGGGCCGACGCGATTCATGTATCGACAGGCAGCATGTTTCCTCATCCCCGAAATCCAGCTGGTGATTTCCCCCTGGATGCAGCAGCCACCGCGTATGGAAGCATGCTCTCGAGCGGGATATATACGCTCCGCAATTACTACCTTTTCCGCTGCCGCTCTTTGAGGTGGATTTTCCGTTACTTGTGGAATCGAACCAAAAGCGGTGCGATAGAGGGGATTTCTATTGAAGACGCGCGGAAGATCAAAGCCCGCGTGAATATTCCGGTACTATGCACCGGTGGATTCCAGTCTGCTTCCTACATTCGGCGGGTACTGCAAGACGGGTATTGTGATGGGGTAACCATCGCGCGCGCCCTGATTGCGAATAACGACCTAGTTAGAATTTTCGAGCAAGGTAAGGATCAACCGGAGAGACCCTGCACGTATTGCAATAAGTGTCTGATTCATGTGCTGGAGGATCCGCTCGGTTGCTATGAAACGGCGCGCTACGGCGGCGATCATGACCGGATGATTCGGGAGGTCATGTCGGTTTTTCGACCAACGGATGTGCCGAACCTGACCGCGGAGATCGCATTGCCATCTCTGCAGCCCGCTCCGGCGGCTCGACGTAGTCTTGACGACTGAAGTCATGGCCGCGGGGCGTCGGCGGATTCCCCCGTTCCCTGTCGTCGAAAACAAGTTGGGAAGAACGCAGAGCCGGCTAGCTGACAATAATCTTGAAGTCTGACAGGGAGCGTCCCTAATGAGTCGATTCAGAGAGAAATCGGGCGCGCGGTTGGCGCCAATGGAGAACTTTTTTGCGCAGATCCTGGGGCTGGAGCACGGTGCAAACATCGCCCCGCTTTTCCATGTCGCCGCTTATTATTGCGTCTTCATTCTGCTCCTGATTCCTGGCTACATCAACAGCTTGCCCTTCAAAATCACGCTGTATGTGCTACTTTTGTGCTTAAATTTTTCTGTGACGGTTGGGATATTCCACCTTCATTCACACAGAAATCTTTTTGGACCTTCGAGCAAACGGTCGCAAGGGCACACTCTTCCATCGCTGCGACATCGCATCGCGAATCGGCTAATTGAAGTCGCCATGACGTTCCCATCTTTGGGAACACTCAGCGACTTCGAGGTTTTCCATATTTCCCATCACCATCGCCTCAATAATTCTGACTTGGATTTTGGGAGCACTCGAGGATATGAGCATGGCTGGCGTGCTGTGTGGTATTGGCTGACCTTCGCAGCAAGGGTTCGACTCTGGGTCTTGAAAGATCTTTATTTACCGAGCTCAGACGCCCTACCGGAACGATTGGCTCGCCATCGAACGCTGATGTTTATAGATTTGCTCGGGGGGCTAATCATAGTGACGACGCTGACCGTGATTTGGCCGCAACGTACTTTGCTATACTGGTGGATACCGGCTTTTTTCACCGCCCTGAACGCCGGGTTCTTCTCGTGGATCACTCACGCACCGGCGCAGCCAGATGAAAGCCTCAACGCTTCCATAAACACCGTTAACAATATAATGAACGTGCTTATGTTCAATCAGGGCTATCACGCGATCCATCACGAATACCCGGGGATACACTGGTCCGAGATTCCGAGTAGGCTGCAGGAACTTCTTGTAGTCGAAGACAAGTATATTGTGCCGTACTGGGTTACTTTTTTTTCTGCATGGCGCATTGTCTTGCGGGAAGGCTTTGTGGATGCCGACTTTGGTGCTCGTTGGAAGAAAAATCTGTTGGCTATTCAGGCATCGGGGCGTCAACCTACGCTCAGATGGTTACCATACTTCGCTTGGGTTTGACAGTCAGCAAATGGAGCATAGCACCGCTGCGCAAAATACACCGGAGAGATTCCCCATGAATAAGTACGAGCCGTATTTTCCGTTAGGTCTGGCAACACAATTGTAGTTTTGGAAAACAGGAAAATGATGTAGCGGCTAAGCTGTGCCTCCCGGAAATTTCGAAATATCTGACGGGGCGGGAGTTATATTCCTTCATAATTCTAGCCGATGCTCATTTTTCCCACGAGACTCCTCGCATCTTCGGCCTCGATCTTTCGGTCGCGTGCTTCCCTCGGGCTCGAGAACCTGGCTCTACGCAATCAAATCGGCGTGCTCCACAGGTCTGCAGGAAAGCGCCCAAAATTGACCTCGAGCGACCGCCTGCTGTGGATCTGTCTGTCGCGCCTCTGGCGCGATTGGCGCTCGGCGTTGGCCATCGTCAAGCCAGAAAGGGTCGTAACCTGGCATCGTGCCGCCTTTCGTTTGTTCTGGACTTGGAAGGTGCGCTGCGGAAAACCAGGACGACCCGTCATTTCAAGCGAAGTCCGAGATCTGATTCGCAAGATGTGCCGGGAGAATCCCGGTCGGGGTGCACCCCGCATCCACGGCGAACCGCTCAAACTGGGCATCGACATCGGGCCGAGCAGTGTCTGCAAATATATGGTGCGCTGCCGCAAACCGCCGTCTCAGACTTGGCGCACCTTCCTGGAGAATCATGCCCAGCAGCCGGTCTCGACTTCGTCACCGTGCCCACCATCCGGTTCCAGGTCTTTTACGTATTTCTGGTTTTGGCCCATGACCGGCGTCGCATCTTGCACTTCAGTGTGACCGCCCACCCGACCGCAGGTTGGACAGGACAGCAACTGCGCGAGGCATTTCCCTTTGCCCAACTCCGCGCTACCTCCTGCGCTACCGCGATGCGATTTTTGGCGATGAATTCCGAGAACACGTGCAAGACATGGGTATATGGGAAGTCCGGTCTGCACCGCGCTCGCCTTGCCATCGCGCCTATAGCGCGCGGGTGATTGGCTCCGCTCGTCGCGAATGCCTCGATCATATGATCGTGTTCCATGAAACCTCTCTACGACGAATTCTCACTTCCTATTTCGATTACTATCACCGATCGAGAACGCATCTTTCGTTGGGGAAGGACGCACCGGAGCATGAGCGATTCACCCGCCCGAAATGGGATCCGTCGTAGCGCTACCCCTCGTCGGCGGACTGCACCACCGCTACGAACGACGGGCTGCCTGAACGAGCCCAGAATCAAACCCTGCCGGTATTGGCTTTCCGACTTTCTAGTTCGAAGGGTGCTCGCGCACAGGTGCGCATCACAGCGAATTTGGTTCCCCAGTTGCAAACAGGGTCCACAAGCCCATCGACCTTTGCGGTTCGTCTGGAAGAATGACTTCGACCCTTGGGCTGCTCCGAATTTCCGGGAGGCACTGGCTTCCAGCCGTAAAGTGTTTTCAAGGGCGCACAGGTAACATCCTGTCGGCAATTCCATGCGCCCCCTGCGTTGTGGCCAGGCCAGTCAGTTGATGTTCTTTAACTTCCGATAGTCTAGAAACACGTAACGCGTTTCAGCAATTTGATGCAAAAACGTCAGTGCGAGAATGGCCTCGCGGCAAACAAGGCGCATGGCCGCGTTGGCACCTGGAGAGAAATCGCGCAGAAACTCGTCGAAGACACCCTCTTTAGCAGCCTCGACGGCAATTGGCCATCGTTCAACGACCCCGGTAAGGGTCTGGCCGAGTCGGTCTAAATGTTCTTTGTATTCTGCGAGAATCAGGTACGATCCGCGGAAACCTGCGCGCTGGAGAAATTCTTCGTAGTCCTGATTACGGTTGGCGTCAAGCCAGTGAGCATAATCCTTTAGGGCATCCTGTGCGGTCCGAATAAGAGCCTGCGCTCGTTTTATCTCGCCGAGGGATTGATCAAGTAATTTAAGTACCCCGTCGCCTGTTTTGTGATCCGCTAGGAGCATGCCCGCTTGACCCAAAACGGTACTTGCATCGAGGAAACGTGCGATACCACCTTCCGCGGCTATTCCGATTTTTACGCTTCGTATAACCCCCTCACCCGAGGGGTGTAAATACACCGTTCAATGACTTGTCGCCATAGCTCATCCTCCTGATCTGTCGGAAGCGTCGCTTGAGCCTTACAATTCCTGAGAGGGAAATCCGAAAGGAACCGCTCGTCTAAGCCACGCCTCTTGCTTACATGTGAAAAGAGCCGCCGAGAGATTCGGAGAGTATAAGCCTTAGGAAGTCTCTTAGCGAGGGGAAAGATTGGTGCGCTGAGGCTGGAAACCGTCCATGTGGAGGCTAGTGCACGGCACTCCTCGCATCTCTGGCCTCGATCTTCCGTTCGCGTGCTTCCCTCGGGCGACCGCCTGCTGTGGATCTGTCTGTCGCGCCTCTGGCGCGATTGGCGCTCGGCGTTGGCCATCGTCAAGCCAGAAACGATCGAAACATTCTGCTTGATATAACAAAGAGCGCTTGTGAAAAGCCAGTGAAGCGCTTAGGGTGTATTGCTGAAGTTTCATAGTTGCGTGACGGCCACCGTCACGGGATCTCTTCTATGAGTAAACCCAGCGTCACGATCGTGGGCGGCGGCCTCGCCGGTATGGTTGCCGCATGGCGATTGCTGGAACAAGGTTGCGATGTCTCCCTGTATGAAGCGTCGCCTCGCTGGGGTGGGAAAGCTGGCGCAACCCGGCAGGGGGGCACCTTCGAGGAGCACGGCTACCACATATTTCCGATGTGGTATCGAAACATATGGCAAATCGTTCGCGAGCTGGGTCTCGAGGAATCATTCCAGGATTGCACTCAGTTCAAACAACTCCGTGCGGGCCAGTTCCCGGATTTTCGATCATTCACCAACATTGCGTCGGCACGTTATGCCTGGCAAAATCTGACTGCGGGCGTCATGCCGTTTGCGCAAACTTTCCTATTCTTTTACGCCGCTTTGGACTTGATGAGTCAGCCCTATCGCCACCGAGCTAAACTTGACCAGATCACTGTGACCGGCTTTCTGCGCTCTCGTTTTTATAGGACCGAGGGCGTTGCGCAGCAGTTCGAAGAACTGATGCTCAAAGGTATTTCAGTTCCGACGTACGAAGTCTCGGCCATGACTATGCGGAACGTGATGCGGTTTTGGGCGAAGGCGCCGGAACCCATGCATCGCATCTTGAAGGGCGACTTGCAATCCCTTTGGATCGAGCCGATTCGTAACAAACTTGCTTCTCTTGGCGCTTCCCTTCACCTCAGACGAAAACTTGTAGCCATAGACGCAGACGACGGTAAGGTGCAACGATTGCACTTCATAGATGCGGAAGGAAGACACGAGAACTGTTCAGTCGAACGTTTGTTGCTCGCGATACCAGTGGAAAAGGTGACCGAACTCGTGAAGGACGATGTGTATGCGTGCGCCCCAGCGTTGGGTGAGCTACGGCATGTGCGAACAACTGCTATGACCGCGTTCAACATCTATTTCAGGCGCAGCATTCCGGGGATGCCCAAGGCGCACGTAAACCTCCTGGACTCCCGTTACGGCATCTCTTTCATCGATGTATCGCAGACTTGGGGAACGCACGGCACAACCTTGAATTTGATCGCATCAGATGTCGCGGATCTTGAAACGGTCTCACCGGTTGTCGCAGTGTCTGCTTTGATGGAAGATCTGCGCCGCTACTTGCCTTCCTTCGAGTCGGAAGATGTAGAACGCATCACATTTCAATCTCACACGGGCCAACCTTTGTTTATGAATGATGTTGGCGGCTGGACCTTTCGACCAGAGGCCCGCACCCAGATGACGAATCTGTATCTCGCAGGTGACTTTTGTCGGACGCTTATCGACTTGGTTTCGATGGAGGGAGCGGTGTCGAGCGCCCTCGCTGCCGCCGAGGCAATCCGCTCAGACTTGGGCATTGGAAAGAGGATTGAGAATCCGTCACCAAGCGTACATCCGCGTTGGTTATTGGTATTTGGCCGAGCTGCGCTGTTGCCTGCCGTCGCAGTCGCGAAAGCTTGGATGTTACTGACCAGTTCCGACTCTGGTCCAGCCGCTTCAGATGTGCCGCCGTTCGACTTGGCGAATGTTCTCGATTGGCCTGTTGAGGTAATTGATGAGTCGCAGCCGTTGCAGCCCGGGAAGCCACCTTCACTCGAATCACCCAATTAGCAATCATTAGCTTCCGGAGACGTAAACAGGGCATTTGTGGGATTCGAAAGCAACAAGTATGAAGTCGCTTCGCTTCTAGCGAAACAATTCCCCGCTCTCACCTCGAAGTTTGCCGCCAAAGCGCAAGGGCGACATGGGCAGCGATTTCGGTTCAACAAACCGAACCTGACAGGCCGAGTCACAAAGGCTTGCTCGGGCTCGGGCTTGCTCTCGTTGACACGCGTACGGCCTTAGTATATACGTTACCGCATTCTTATATTCCCGGGAACAAGCCGCATTTCTAGGAGCAACGGGAGATGCTGGGAAGCGTCAGGCAAGCACGAGCATGAGAAACAAGGCCAGGAAGGCAGCCGGGATCCTGACCGTCGTCTTCCTACTCCTGACTGCAGCCATTATATATACACATGGGGTAATGGCCCGGAAGGATGCTATGCATGACCGTTTCCTTGCCACCGGGCGAGAAGCTATCAGGTTCCTAAGCAGCTATAGCAAGGCTCTCACAGGCGGCTTTAGAATGAAGGAGGGTTCCAACGTCGCCTCTTTCTATTCTGAAAGCTACTCGGTGCGCGGGCGCGGCGATTGGGTGTTTGAGCAGGAACCGGCCCAAGCAGGCGTGTCCGTGTTTCGGCTGAAACCTGTGGGACACAGGGACTACAGCAAAGCCGACCGGCAGGCTGAAGTCGTGCGGTATCTGACAAGCATCAAGTCCATTGACCACGTCGAGCTAAAGATCAACTTAATCGAAAATGTGGATTTCGATCGGGCTGTAGTACTGACGGTCAAATTCGTTCTCGACGGGACAGATGCGGGGGATAGACTTTTCGAAGATCGCTTTTTCTACCGCTGGCATCTCGCCAACGAAGGCACGAAATCAGAACACGATTGGAAGATCGTCAAAGACGAATTGGTCGAGGGCGTGCGCGTCGCGGGCGATGGCCACGCATTTTTGGATGTAGATCCGGAAACAATCGGGATTGATTACAAGCATCAACGAGACCCAAAGCTCGATGTCAAATCGCCCAGCGCGCACTCGGCCTTCATAATGGGGCATGCTTTTGGAGGCGTTAGCACCGTGGATTACAACAACGATGGTCGGCCCGATATCTTTTTCGCCGATGGCCGGCGCTCCCGCCTTTACCGCAACGACGGAATCACGCCTTCAGGTCAGATCAGGTTCACAGACGTGACGCATGAAGCTGGGCTAGATGGCATCGACCAAGCCACGGCAGGGATCTTTGCCGATGTGGACAATGACGGGTTCCCAGACTTGCTCGTCCTCCGCTACCTGGCACCGAACAAGCTATTTCATAACAATGGCGACGGCACGTTCACGGACCGCTCCGCAGAGATGGGGCTGGATTTTATCGGCACAAGCACTTCCGCCTGTTTTCTCGACTATGACCGCGATGGTTACGTTGACTTGTATGTGGCCCAATACGGTGACGCATTCCACGACAGCCCGAGGTTACCTTTCTTTGCGCAGAACGCAAAGCCCAATCGGCTTTTTCACAATGAACGAGGTCGCCGCTTCAAGGATGTGACTGAACAGAGCGGTACTGGTGACACGGGTTGGAGCCTTGCGGTCGCCTGTGATGATTACGACGGGGACGGATTTCCGGACATTGCTGTGGCGAATGACTTCGGCCGTAAAAACCTTTATCACAATAACCATGATGGCAGTTTCACCGAAATGGCGAAGCATGCGGGCGTCCTCGATTTTGGCGGTGGAATGGGCGTTGCTTTCGCCGATGTCGATGACGACGGCTATCTCGACCTTTACACATCAAACGTAAATACGAATCAGCGTTGGTATGGAGAGGAAGTGACGATCAACCAATACATACGCAATGTGTCGCGAACGAAGTGGGCCTTTCTGGACGCTGGCGAATACTGGAAGCTGTACCAACTTCTTGGCCCCCAGTGGGTCAAGCTTGGCCGACAGGTCGGAGAGGGCAACTCGCTTTTCCACAACAATGGCAACGGAACGTTCACCAAGCTGGAAGAAAGCCAAACGAACCGCGCGGGGTGGAGCTGGGGTGTCGTCTTCTTTGACATGGACAATAGCACAAAATTGGACATTTACGCCGCCAACGGTTGGATCAGCAATGCGCCGAATACAGACCTTTGACTGCCCTATATTACTGGTGCGGTCGCACACATCAACGAATGGAAAAAAGGAACACTTTTCAGCTATGCATTCATTGCTGATAATTCCTGGAACGGTTATGAACGAAAATGTTTATTCTTCAATATGGGCGACGAGCGGTTCATCGAGATTGCCCGGCCAACCGGTTCAGACAGCATTCGGGATGGCCGGGGTGTCGCCGTCGCAGACTTGAACGGAGACGGCAGGCAAGATTTAATAGTCAGCAATAACAACATGAAACCGACAATTTATCTAAATAACTTAAAACATACCGGAAACTGGATCGAACTCAAGCTCGTGGGGACCCGCAGCAACCGCGACGCCATCGGCACGCGTGTCAGGTTGGAGATCACCGGCAAAACGATGACTCGCGTGGTGGAGGCAGGTTCGGGTTACGCCTCCGAATCGATGTTCCCTGTGCACTTTGGCCTCGGTCAAGCTGCCAGCGTGCAGGGCATTGAGATTGACTGGCCGAGCGGGCTGGTCCAGCGTTTCAGCAGGCAGCAGCTTGAGGGGAGAATAAACCAGCAGCTAATCGTGCAGGAAGGACAGGAATACTTGACGGTGGTGACAACAAGATGGTGAATAAACGCGTTTCCGTACCGCGGGGAATGCGGAGAGTGTCCTCAGTGAGCGTTCGTCCCTAGCCCGGGTTCAGTGTGGCGGTAGAAGGTTGTCTTGTGCCGGTTTGGCCCTTAGTAGCACTCACAATGAAATATCCAGATCTTGTTCGGTCAAGAGCAAATATGAGCAGCAGGATGCATGCCATCACGTTGCCCCACTGCCTCGGGCTAGCCGCAGGTCTGTGGGCAAATAACTCTTTCATTAGAAACCTCAAGGTTACCATAGGAATATGCAAGACGGAGGGAGCGACGTTTCGGGAGATGTTCTCGACTCGAATGTCCCTAAACCCTAGCAACCTAAGACATTCGGTGAAGCGATTGATATTTCCGAGCGTCCCCAACGACCAGCGGGAACAGATGGCTTTGTAGCAAGCGTGTGTCAAGGGATCCATTGGCCGGTTGCTCTTTAGGAACGCATCTGCGATGACCAAACGTTTGCCTGGTTTCAGAATACGGCATGCCTCCTTCAGCAAGGGTTCCTTACCGTATCCGGGGGCATAACACGAACTCTCAAGCGCGTAGATGCCGTCAAATGTGTTCGAGCAGAACGGCGTGGCGCTGTAATCTGCATTCACGAAGAAAACACGCCGGCCTGCTGCTGTGCTTTCCGTCAACTCAACAGCACGCTGGATCTGCCATGACACGATCGTTATACCAAAGATGCTAACTTTAGGCATGGCATTGGCAGTATATCTTGCGGTGGTTCCTAATCCGCACCCCATGTCAAGAATTACCTGCGAGGAAAAGGAGTCGAGTGCAAGACGCTGGATAACTTCGCGATTCATCTGGTCTAGCATGCCCTCTAAGTCTAGAGGGTTCATTCCCCACCGGTAATAGCCAAAATGCATGTTGAACTGCTTGCTCCACGACTGGTAGTCGAGCCCCGTCTCCGTGTAGTAGTCAATAATCCGTTGAAAGTCTGGTATCATCGCCAGTCCTGCAAAATCACACGGCGGCTCGCGACGCAGGGATTCTGATATGGCCGAGGTTGTCCGAGGAAGGCTTCGTGTTCAAACATCTTGTACGTTCGTCCGACCAGTAGACTTCCCCACTCGAAACGTTCCAGCCAAAGCTCCCGGTATGGCTTATGCACTGCCCTTGAGCTAGGAACGCTTCGCTGCGTTGCAGATCAGAATCGGCCCCGAGATAGACGACATCCTCGTCACCACGGTTGCAGGACCTGAGAACGTTGATTCTGACGAGAAGCTGAGAGAACGTCAACAACAGATGCCAATTCCGAACCAACGCGGCTCGGCGAACGCCAGCGGAGTCATCAAAGCGGCCGGAGGATCGCCTTATCTATCACATTTCGCAGATGGGCGAGGGACCTGTCACCCAGGCTCGTCCCAGGTTGAGGCTCCGGCCGTTCGAAGGCAGACTCCATTTCTTAGGTTCCGCTTGTAGTCCAATAACAATTTCCGAGAATGACTGTGGGCGGGTTAGCATCCGTGCCGCACTGTTTCAATCAATTACCAAACATTGGTGTGCCCTGTCACTCCACCGAAACGCGCCAAACACAAACGACCTAATCCGTAACTCGTTTGCGCTTTGTACACCGTCGTCCACGGTCGTACACGCGAATCCACCGTCGACCAACAAAAAGGCATACAAACTCAAACGCGCCAGTTCGTAGCGTCTAGGTCGCGAGACACCTGAGCGCTTCTTGACCATATGCATAATGTCGACGTGAAGTTCATTTACGACCAGAATGGACAGCGCCGCAGCCAGAGGTAAATGATTGTAATTTAAACGGCACCGATCGCCACTCTCGGCGCCCTAACTAAACTGGCGTTTCAACTATCGAAAAAACTGATAGTTCGAAAGCTAAAAGTTGATTTGAAGCGTCTGTTGCTGTTGGATATCATTCATTCTTGTGAATAGCCTCTCTCTCCAAGGACTCCTGCCTGTTGTTGTCGTCTGCAAAAGACGGCGAAGGCAGCTGTGTCTTGTGGGTGAAAATCCAGCTTTGTAAGTAGCCCTTTACTGCAAGATTCTTGCCGACCCACCGCCGGAAACTCTGGCAGGTGGGTTTTTTGTTTTTATACTGAGATCTATGGCCCGCATATCGGCAGTCGAAGTATCTGAAACCCTGGGGATCCCTGGCGGCGACGGCTTCCCCGCGCGGACTGAATCACCTGAGGGCCCCAGAAGCGGAGAGTATCCACATTCTGCGCGGAGCGGCGGCGGAATTTGCGCGCCCGGTGATGCTCTATTCGATCAGGAAAGACTCTTCGGTCATGCTCCGGCTGGCACAGAAAGCGTTTCATCCGGGAAAGATTCCCTTTCCGTTACTGCACGGGGACACCAGTTACAAATTTCCCGAAATGATCGAGTTCTGCGACTCCTATCCGCGGCAAATCGGCGCCGAACTCATCGTTCACAAAAATCAGGAAGCGCTCGCCGCGGGGGCCAATCCGTTTTCCCGGGAACACAAAAAATGCTGCGGGCTGCTCAAAGAATTTCAAATCGAGGACGAGCGTAATGAAGGCTTTTAGAAGCGGTCTATTCCGAATCCTCACGATGGCAGTATTTGCGGTTCTGGCCTTGTCTGGTACAGCTGCGAGCGGAGGCGATGGTTCCGAGCGACGCGAAACGGCTTGCGCGAAAAGCGAAAAGACTGCTTCGAACGCCCTTCCAGCGGGTTCTCAAGGCCAAGACTCCACACAGGACTCTACCGAGAAAAAGGAGAGGAAGAAGCGTTCGCTGCTCAGCTCGTGGCTGGCGATGGGGGAGCAGGCGCAGGCTAGGCAACCGGATTGGCTTTCTCCGGTCGCCACTACTTCGGGGCGCTTGAAGTAGGAATTCCGCTACGACATTTGGGATCAGCCATCCGCCGCGGGGAACCACACCTACCAGTTTGGTGGGGGCAAGGGCCTGGAGTTCATTACCAGCTCGCGCACGCAAATCCTACTCGGATTGCCCACCTATAACCTGGTGGCTCCGAACGGCCTGCCCGGCGGATACGGAGACTTGCCGTTAATGTTGAAATTCCGAGTCGCGTCGGCGGAGCACGCCGAGGGCAACTATCTGCTGACGTTTATTCTGGCGGCGACGGCTCCCACAGGTTCGCACCGCTATGGATCGGGCGACGGGGTGGTGGCGCCAACGCGGGCCTTCGGCAAAGGCTGGAAGAATTTCGATGTCCAGTCTACGGTCGGCATCAACATGCCTACCGGAGACACACACAAGCTGGGCAGGCAAGTCCTCTGGAATGCCGCATTTCAATACCAGACGAGATGGAACCTTTGGCCCGAGCCCTAAGCCAACTCGACGTTTTATGACTCGGGCAAGTACGCGGGGAACACGCAATTGTTCCTGACACCTGGACTTGGTTTTGGACGCGCGCATCTTGCCGGTAGATTCCGCTTCTCTTCTGTGGCAGGCATGCAAAACCGCGGCAACCAGGTTCCACACTTATGATCACCGCCTGATGCTCTCGACGCGTTTTTCCTTTTGAGCGTAGCGAGGCCTTCGAGGACACTCATGAGTTGATGTGATGGTCGAACCTATTATCAGCTCCGACGGAAGAAATATAATTGCGAAATTATTTTTTCGGAGTGGGACAAAACGGCTTTGTGCTAAGTATTAGTCAAAGATGGATAGCGACTTTGCGAACCGACCGCTGTGAGAGTGGAACAGTCTAGGGGCCGGCCTACCTCGCCGTGCCGGTGCCACGCGTGAAAACCGGGATGTGTGAAATTTACTTAACTTGTGGAAACTCGTGGTAGTTGACAGAACGCGCATGTCGCTCTAAAAATATCTCACTACCCTTGGCTATGCCCCGTGCATCCCGGTCGTAAATCGCTAGAAGTCGTACGGTTCAGGAGGAGTCATGATTGTCGCGCGGCGAAGCGCTTCCACACATCACTATAGCCCCCGGACTAACTCATTGCTCAGCTCTGTCTTGGCTCTTTTGCTCGTTGCACCCACGCTCAACATTGTGCACGCGCAAGCACAAACTGCCCAAACGAAGAGCGCCCAGAGCAAGAACTGCGAGTGCGAGTTTGACACCAAGGACTACGAAGCATATGGGACAAACGGCGCCTGTGGAATTTTCATGTACAACAAAGCGCGCACCTGCGAAGTTTCGTTTGCCGGCACCGGCGCCAACAGCAAACTGCTGAAGGACTTGCTGGGCGATAGTGCCGTTCAAAATCAGTTCGCCGTCGCACTACAAATTTTTGAGCGGTATGTCGCCTATGGAAGGGGGGTTGAAAAAGATCCCAAACTCTTCGCGGACGCCAACTTTATTGAGAGGAGTATGGTTGTATTGGAACGAGCAGCCCTCTTTCGGGAATCGTCAGTAGGCACGAAGCTTCCGCTCAAGGATATCGACGCACTATTTGTGAATCTCTCGAAGGAGAGCAGCAAGCGAATTGCCGAAACGTTTGCGGGAACCGGCGGACCCTTCACCATCGAGATGGACAAGGACGTCATTTTCTTCGTTGGCCGAGGTCACGTTGAGTTGAACTTCCATAAGATAGCGAAAGTTCGCGTCGTGTACTTCTCCGAAGAGACAAGGTAGGCGCCATGGAGTTTGTGTGTTTTGGAGAACTGACGGACCTGGAGAAAGCTGGCATTGTCATTTTCGTCGCCGCCGGAGTGATATTGTTTGTACTCGGACTCATTCTTGCGTTTCGTCGGGGTCTGTGGAAGGCCTTGGCCGGGGGCAAGTACAAAGAGTATTCGGCCTCTCTGCCAGCACCATTGGCGTGCATATTATTGGGATTGGTTCTAGTGTGCGCTCCGGGCTGGTGGCTTTGGAAGACCTTCCCGGCCCGCAATTTTTCCTTCAGTCAGAAGCCCTGGACGCTTGGCGAAATTAAAGAACGCCTTGAGCGCGAGTCCAGCTTGCACGTCGAGCTGAAGGGTCAGGCCGCATCCTTCACTTTAGACAGGAAAGTATCTGGTGCGTGTGCCTCAAACGTGCTGACGTCCATATGCGACTTCTACTCCTCGAAGCTTGAATGTGCGCACAGCCGCAAAACACGCACATTCGCGATCGCACTGCGGCCCTAACGCATATGACATTCCAATGTTAAATGGCATGAATCGATTTCTTTGCCGTCATTCTCCCGTCCGCGCACGCGCGCCCATCCCCCAAGTGCCAAGATAGTTCTTCCCCTCATCCGCTCACACAAAATGACCTTGCGCTCCGTACTTTCGTCCGAATATCAAAATCTAGTCTTTCTGGTATGTTTGCGTTTCGCCCTATCACGACCTACGTCTAGGAGATCGAGGTTTACTCTATACGCCTCTTCGAAGGACAAGGCAATCCTAGCTTAGCTAAAGGACTCCAAAAGACTCCCAGCCGTCAGAGCGGACGACCTCCTTCGTAACCTCTAGAGTGCCGCGCTTCAGACGGACGACGCGGAGGGCATCGCTACGGCTCATCCCCTGCTTAACCTTTTCTTCGGTTGCCATCTCCTGGTAGGTGCGAAGCTCATCATCCAACTCTCGGTCGACCTATTATAATTCTTTCGAAACTGTGATCGAAGCCCGCTCGCTATATTTCTGAAAAAGGACATGGCTCGCTCCCTACGAGGCCTCCAAAATTCTGCCGATTGCCGCCACTTGCCTGCCCCATTCTCGTGTTTCGCTGTCGAGCCTCTTTCGTCCCTGCGCCGTCAGAGTGTAGTACCTTGCCCGCCTGTTGTTTTCAGTGGGTTTCCATTCGCCATCGATTAGCCGGCCCCTCTCTAGTCGTTGAATGGCGAGAACTAACGAGCCCGCATTAAGGCGGAAAACACCCTTGCTCATCTGTTCGATTCGCACGGAAATCCCATATCCATGCATAGGCTCCAGCGCCAACGTTTTTAGGATGAGCATATCGAGAGTGCCCTGGACGAGATCACTCGGCTTGTCCGGCATAAACCTTCTTCCCCTTGGCTACCAAGGGGAACATACGCTTCTTCTGCTGGTTGTCAAGAGGAGAAGACCCCAAAATACATGAGGAAAAGACCTGAGAATTCATGGCGGCAGGCCAACAGTCGGGGGATTTGGCACAAATTGGGCGCAAAGAATCGGAAGCGGTACAAAAAACGGCCGAGAGGCCACGATGCGATCAAGTGGCAGCAGTACTCACCATTCCGCGACGCCGTATGTCGAAACTGCGAGTTCTTGCCCACATGTCTAAGCGGCTGCCCGCGAAACCAAATCGAGATGCAAGAGGTACAAAAGAAGGACAATTTCATGCATCACAGGCCGTTTGAGAACCAAATCTTGTTATTTCATTTGGTCATCGACCAAAGCGTTGGCAGTAAATCAACTAGCTCGGTAACACGGCGTCAATCATACTATGAATTATAAATGATTACTTGATTAATGAACCGGTCTCGATGGTGTTCCAGATAAACCGCCAGTAAATCGGCCGCTTCCGAGAGCCCCGTTAACACAATATCATTCAGTTCCCGTTCCGCGTAGAACCAGTGCTCGTACCAGTTTTTATGACTATCAGCATTCTTCGAAATCCACTAACACTGGAACTTGTTCTCCGTCGATTTCGACTTCTTTCGGAAAATCGTCGGGGTGTGCGCCTTCAATTCTGAGTCGTAGAGCCGCCGAGCGATCGTCGTGGTTCGAGTGGGTCATCCCCAGCGCGTACGGGCCCGCATAGCGTCTAACCCTGACGGGTCGTTCTCGTTCAAAGGGTTGTCCCACACACAAGCGTAAAAGTTCACCCCAGCCTCGAAATTGATTGGGTCCTCGCTCACGAATCTGCTTGTGGTTGGGTCATAGTATCTGGCGCGGTAGTAGCAGAGGCCCGGTTCGGTGTCCGATTCCCGAGCAGTGTGCCGGAATGGATTCACTAGCGAACCCGTCGAGTTAGTCAGTTTCCCGAAGGAATCGGAAGTTAGCCCAGGCGCAGCAGCTACCGGAGGCTTTCGAGGGGAAACGAGGCTTAGCGTCTATTTTCTTAACTCAATAAAAGCGGTTCGAGATAACTCAAGTCTCGTTTGATCCTTGTCTGTGAGGTGACTTCCAGTCCGTGGCTCTGGCAAAAGTTGTTGTCGAAAGTACGCAAGGATCCATTAGATTCGATACGCAGCAGCGCCTGGCGCCATTTCTCGATCTTCGGGAACGCCGCCTGCACCTGCGCGGCCGACAGTGAATTCAGTTGCCCCCAATGGACCGTGCCGCCGCGCTTCGCCGCAAGCATCTCCAGCCTCGTGAGCACCCCGAACTCGTCGCGAATCCCCTCTAGCGCCGCGATCTCGATCGTGACCGTGTGCCTCCAACGCTCGATTGCCAGCAGCGCTCCCGAACCGCCGCAATACCGCAGCGAAATGTATCCTGCGAGCAGAATATTCTGCGCAGCAAATTGCCGCGTAGTGTCGAACACGTCCTGGATGTAGTCGAGATAAACCTTCTCATCAGCATTGAACGCGACCTCCAGCGACAGCGCCCGAAAGCACTTGGACTTATAGTCATATCCGTCCATGATCTTGAAGCTGAGGTCCATCCTATCGCCCGCCGGCAGGTTCATGCTGAGCACGAAATTCACTGCCGCCGACGCCAAGCTGAAAAGCCCCAATTGCGCTGCCAGGTTTTCGAACGCTGCCAGGTAGTCGCCAATCGTCGCCGACGGGTTCAGTAGCGGCGTAAGAATCTGAATGATCGCTGGCGCATCGACCGCACTCACTGTCGCCAAAAAGCTTGTCACGATCGGCACGATCGGCCCTGTCAGCGCGGCTACCGCCGCCGCTGCTGCGCCCGCGGCCGCAGCGGCCGTTGCGGTAGCCGCGGCGGCGGTAGCTGCCGCAGCGCTCGCAGCCACAGCCGAAGTCAGCGCAAGGGCCGTGGCTGTGGCGGCAGCGGCATCTGCGGTAGCTGCCGCGGTGGCTGCGGCAGCGGCGGCTGAACCCGCAAGAATCGGTCCGATCACCGGCACCAAACCGAGCAGGCCGCTCGCTCCGGCTGCAGCTGCCGCTGCGGCATCGGCCGTTGCCGCGGCCGCGGTTGCTGCCGCTGCAGCTGTCGCCGTGGCAGCCGCGGTGGTCGCGGCACCAGCCGCCGCAGCCGCAGCGCTCGTGGCCAGAACAGTCGCGATCACTGCTCCGAGGCCCGTCACCAGCGCTCCGACCAGCGCATTCAGTTCCGCCGGCGCCATGTCGCATGCGAAATTGAAGGGGCTAAAACCCCCTACTCCGTGCCCCGGCCCGTTAGCCGCCATCTCATTGCGTGTTGTCACCGTGCACGCGTGCTCTCCGTTCGAATCGGGATACGGCAGGATCACTACCTGCAGATAGCGATTCGCACCGCGCAGGTCCGCGATCGTCCTCGGAGAATCGGCGGGGTTCGCCTCGCTGAGCAGCACCGTGCGGCTCATCGCCGACCACGTTGATTGGAACGAATGCTCACACAGAAAATATTGCGGGCGCACGTCGAGCACGACCGAATAGATGATCCCCATCCTGCACACGGAGACCACTGCCGCTTCAAAGATATCGTCGTCGGAAATCACTTGGCCCGGTCCCGCGACGCATGGCATTAGGTCCTTCAGCTTCGCGACGTCCACAATTGCGCGTGCGCCGCCTCGCTGGATGAACAATTCCACGCCGTTCGGCCCCACGAGGTGAATTCCTCGCACCGCATCCGGCAGCGGCGGAATCGGCGCGCCGGTCCGATTGTCGTGGTCGTCCCCGCCGTGCACGCTTGTAGAGACCGCCCCCGCAATCGCCTGTCCTCCGCTGCCGCCCAGTGTGTGAAATGCATAGCCGTGCCGCACCGGCGTTCCGCCGGGTCCATCATTCAGCACTACGCCTACCGGCGGCAGGCCGGGAGCCTGCGTCGTCGCTTCCAACCGCGGATAAAGATGATGGATCTTGATCCCCGCCTCGACGTGATAGAGGTTGCGTTTTTTGGCGACCGGTGTGAGCGCGTTGAAGATAGGATCCGTGTACGATGCCCCGGTCATGGTCTCGCTAAGCGTCTTCGCCAGGTGGGAGGTATCCACCATGATGTCCAAAGACACCATCACATTCGTAAACGACCAGCCGCTTCCTAGCGCGCGCACCGACAGCTTCTCCGTCGCCGCATGCTTCACGATTCCGACAAGCTCATCGAGCGTCTTTGGCTGGAAGAATGTTCTCGGCGTCGCGCTGACGTTGTGAGCCCAGTTCGTGAATTGATTGGGGATGATCGGACCCGTACCCGGGACACGATTGCAACTCATCTTGCCACCCTCTTCATCCGCGCTCTCGCTAGGATCTGCCTGGGGGACCCGCTCTAGCTCTATTCTGCGGTGATCTAGCCCTCACGGACTCACGATATGAATCGTGTAACACTGCGTTAGCGGATTGTTCCCCGCGTTCGGCGGATCGAGAAACGCGCTGACCTGGCATTGATTGCTCACGGCCGCAAGCGCAACAGCCAGCATCTCTCTTTTGGCCTTGTCCGCTGTGAAAAACCACGTTCCGGCAAAGCTTCCTCCGAGATCGGTAAGATTTAAGTAGATCTGCGGGGCAGGTGTCTCAGCACCTTCCACTGAGGCTCCCGCGAGCTTTACAGTACAAGTAAACTGTTGGGACATCGAAGGCTCCTTCCGCTCTTGGAAAACGGCGAGACGCACCAATCTCCGCTTTTACAACAACTCTGTCAAGAGACGGGAGACTGGTAAGACTGGTAGAGATTGGTAGAGATTGTAGAGATTGGCTGCGATTCAGTAAAGCGCCATCTGCCCGTCGAGTACGCCGCTGATTTGGAGCCAGTTGTGGCAGCTAAGGAAGCTAGGACGAGTTGGAATGCTCCGGGATCGCAGAAACCGCTTGATTTTTCGAGGCGGAAACAATATGGCGGCATGGCGTCGGGGCGGACACCCGGAAAGATTGTTAGACGCGTGGAAGGCCAGGCGCCGCTGAGATCAACTGGTATTCGGGGAAAGAGCGACGAACCAATAGGCTAAGCTTTTGGCGAACTCATGGAAGGTCTGGCATTTTCGGCGGGCATGACTGCGGACTTGGCGGTAGTAGAAGACCAGTGACAAGGTATAGGCCAGAAACCGAATCATGGTCAGCACGACTAGGGCCGTAGTTTGGTGGACCGCGGGGCGTTTGAGGTGACAGTCGGTGGTGATGGTCTGAAAGACTTCCGTATCGATTCGCCAACGGCTGCGACTGAACTGATGAATGAACAGCGGGGAGATCGAGCCGAGTTCGAAATTGGTGGCGTAGAAGTTGGTGCTCTGTTGCGACATGGGGACTTGGCAAGTCGACGCCTAGAAACGCGGAGTGAGTTGGCCGCGGGAATCTAGTGAGAGCTGTAAGTCAGTAGCTTGCATTCGTAATTTCCGGGGCGGATTATATTACAAACGAGGTAACACGCAATGACTACGGTACGCGGTTGCCAGATAATTGGTATCTACATCCTCGCTGCTTCCTTGGCGGCATGGGGCCGACACTCAGAAACAGTTTCGCACCAAGAGGCGCCAACACCGCATCCCACCCCAACGCCGCATCCCACACCGACGCCGCACCCCACACCGACGCCGCACCCCACACCGACGCCGCACCCCACACCGACGCCGCACCTCACACCGACGCCGCACCCCACACCGACGCCGCACCCCACACCGACGCCGCACCCCACACCGACGCCGCACCCCACACCGACGCCGCACCCCACACCGACGCC
>Ga0307478_10000870_pt1 | contig 28608 bp, 30 predicted proteins | sample atmos_gasesECM4C_2_FD_203713 | JGI IMG/M metagenome (GOLD analysis project Ga0307478, IMG submission 203713) | Hardwood forest soil microbial communities from Morgan-Monroe State Forest, Indiana, United States - atmos_gasesECM4C_05 | ecosystem: Environmental > Terrestrial > Soil > Temperate...
CAGCAACTGTCCCTTCTTCACTTTGTCGCCATAATCCACCAACAGCTTCTTGACGATGCCACTGGCCTTCGACTTCACCTCAACCTTGGTAATCGGGGTAACCTTGCCCGTGGCCACCACGCTCTTGGCCAGGTCGCCCTTTTCCACCTTCGCCAGCTTTGTCGGATCAATCTTGGTTCCGCCACGCGTAGCCGCGAACACTCCGATCGCAATCAGCAGCACAATTCCGATGCCAATTCCGCCATAAATAAACAGTTTGCGCCGCTTCTTCTTATTATTTCCGTTTCCGTTCACAACTGCCTCCTGAGTCCCTGCTGGAAATGGCCGCTGAAATTTGCCGAATTGCTCGACCGAAAGAAGCGCCGTCCCGCGCTCTCAATATCCTGTACGCAGCCGAAGTAGTGTTTGTTCCAGAGATTTCAACCCGAGCCAGACCGACTCGCGGCACCTTAAACCACGAGCCACCTGCCAATTAGACCGCGCTCAGACAAAAAAGGTAGCCCAGGAACTCCAAAAGTTTTACCCTGTGCTCCCCTGTGCCCCCTGTGTTTAACGATTTATGCCGCAATCTGAATCGGCTCCAGGGCCTACCAGCCCCTTTGGAATGTTAGAATTACCCCATTAGAACCAATCCTCAATGATCGCTTTCGTGCTGCTCCGCGTACTGCTGATCCTTCTCCTGGTAGCGGCGAACGCGTTTTTCGCGGCTGCGGAGTTCGCCCTGGTCAGCGTCCGCGATACCCGCATCCAGCAGCTCATCGACTCCGGCCGCACCGGCGCCCGCATCGTCCAGCGTCTCCACCAGCACCTCGACGAAGTCGTAAACGGCGTTCAACTCGGCATCACCATGGTCAGCCTGACCCTAGGCTGGATCGGCGAACCCATGGTCGCCCGCCTCGTCGAATCTCTCCGCTTCGTGCACGAAGTCCCTCACGCCGCGGTCTACGCCCACGGCATCGCCATCGTGATCGCCTTCAGCCTCATCACCTACCTGCACGTCCTCCTGGGCGAGCTAGTCCCGAAAACTCTGGCCCTGCAGCGCTCCGAGCAAATCGCGCTAGCTGTGGCCGCTCCAATGGAGGCGTTCCTCACCCTAACCCGCCCAATCCTGTTCTTCATGCGCCGCTCCGGCGGCCTGGTCCTGCGCCTCTTCGGAGCCCGCGACGCCCGCCGCGGTGGCGCCGTCCACTCCCCCGACGAACTCAAGCTCATCGTCACCGCCAGCCGCCAGTTCGGCCAGATCCCCGAGTCGCAGGAAGAGATGATCCACAATGCCATCGAGCTCGATAGCATCACCGTTCGCCAGGTCATGGTCGCCCGCCCCGATATTTTTTCCCTGCCCTCGGACCTCAACCTCGACGAAGCCCTGAACCGCGTAGTCGAAGGCCAACACTCCCGCATCCCGGTCTACGACCCGCAGCGCGGCCCCGAGCACATCGTCGGCGTCCTCTATTACAAAGAGCTGGTCCGCTGGGTGCGGCTTCGCCTGATCAATCTTGGAATGCCCCTGGCCTGGCGCATCGCCCGCACCCAGATCGGCCAGATCATGCACGATGTCCTGGTCGTTCCAGAAACCAAAGTCCTGGCCGAACTGCTGGCTGAATTCAAGGAGCGCCGCCGTCACCTGGCAGTAGTGGTCGACGAGTTCGGCTCCACCGCAGGCGTAATCACAGTCGAAGATATTCTCGAGCAGCTGGTAGGAGACATCGAAGACGAATTCGACGTCTCCCCGCCGGAACCGGCGCTGGAAGATGAGTCAGTCCTCGTCCTCGAAGGCGCGGTAAACATCCGCGACCTCGAAACCCAGCATGGCCTGCCCCTGCCACGCGACGCCGGATTCGAAACCCTCGCCGGATTCGTCCTCGCCCGCCTGCAACGCATCCCATACCTCGGCGAGTCCTTCGAATACGAAGGCCACCGCTACACGGTGGAAGAGATGGAAGGTCACCGCATCGCGAAAGTTAAGATCGAAAAGGTAGAAAACGTAGAAGGCAAAGCAGAGCCAGCCAAGCACGCAGGAGATTGAAGATGCAAACCCCTGTCATCCTGAGCGGAGCAAATGCTTCGCGAAGCGAAGCATTTGCGGAGTCGAAGGACCCCTTACCCGCAAGCAGCGCCACCAGCTCCGCAAGGAGTTCCATGTACACACTCGCGGTCAGAGCTGGTAACTGGCAACTGGGTACGGGCAACTGAAACTCCTCCTCCAACGCGTCCTCTACACCATCCCAGTAATCTGGCTGGTAGTAAGCCTAGTGTTCTTACTGATCCATCTAGTCCCCGGGGACCCCATCCAGCAGATGCTGGGTGAAGGCGCCCCACCAGCCGACATCGAAGCCACCCGCCACGCATACCACCTCGACCTCCCGCTCCACGAGCAATACCTCGATTACTGGAAAGGCGTCCTCCACGGCGACCTGGGCCCATCCTTCCGCTATAACCAAAGCGTGACCCGAATGCTGGCCCAGCGCTATCCCTACACCCTGCAACTAACGCTGGCATCGCTATTCGTGGCCATCATCCTCTCGATCCCCGCAGGTGTACGCTCCGCCCAGCGCCGCAACCGCTGGGACGACCGCCTGATCAGTGTAGTCAGCCTCTTCGGCCTGTCGTTCCCCAGCTTCGCCCTGGGCCCCATCCTCATTCTCGTCTTCGCCATCAAGCTGGGGTGGCTCCCCGTCTCCGGCGCCGGCTCCTTCGCCAGCCTGATCCTGCCCGCCATCACCATGGGCGGAGCTCTGGCCGCCATCCTGACCCGCATGGTCCGCACCTCCATGCTGGAAGAGCTAAGCCAGGACTACATCCGCACCGCCCGCGCCAAAGGCCTGCCCGAGCGCACCGTAGTCTATAGACACGCGCTACGCAATGCCATGATCCCCATCATCACGGTGCTAGGCCTGCAATTCGGCGCGCTGCTGGCAGGCGCAATCGTAACGGAAACCATCTTCTCCTGGCCCGGCATAGGCCGCCTGACCATCCAAGCCATCTCGAACCGCGATTACTATCTGGTCCAAGGCTGCATCCTCGCAATCGGATTAACGTACGTAGCAGCTAACTTCCTGACGGATGTCCTGTACTCGGTGGCGAACCCGAGGATCAGGCAGTAGGCCCGACGTCCGGTTTTCCACCGCTGCGAAGTTCATCCGTCACAGACATCCCACTCCAGACTTGTCATCCTGAGCCCACCGTGTCCCAGCGCCGTCGGAAGCACCACGCGAAGGACCTATGTATTTTGTCTGCATCATGACGAACCGATCGAGGAGCCTATACATAGGCGTCACCAACAACCTCATGCGAAGAGTGCGAGAACACAAAACAGGAATCGGCTCAGGGTTTACCACGAAATACAAACTCGACCGGCTGGTCTACTTCGAACGCTTCGAAGACGTTCGCAACGCAATTGAACGCGAGAAGCGCATTAAAGGCTGGCTGCGAATCAAGAAAATCTCCCTCATCATTTCGATCAATCCAGTTTGGGGAGACTTAAGCGACGGTTGGTACGACCGTCATCAATACCAACCGCAGAGCGCCTAAGGAGGCCGAAGCGGAGCATGGCTGCCCCGCCTCCGGTCCAAAACAACCTACGCTGCGGACATCATCTTCTTCATCCGCTCTGCCATCTCCGAGGGCGATACGTCTTCCACGTGAGTGGCGACGCCCCAGAAATGTCCGAATGGATCTCGAATGAAGCCGTTGCGGTCTCCGTAGAACTGATCCTGCACCGGCTTGAGAATTTTCGCACCCTCATCCACCGCGCGCTTAACCACCTTGTCGACGTCGGGAAGGTACACATACAGGCTCACCGGGCTTCCACCAACGGTGGTCGCGCTGGTATGTCCCTCGCCCATGCCAGGGTTTTCGTCGGCCAGCATGATGTGTGAGTTGCCAATTTTCAACTCAGCGTGACCCACCTTGCCGTCCGGGCCGTTCATGCGAGCCGTTTCGGTCGCGCCGAAAACCTTCTTGTAGTACTCAATCGCCTGGGCTGCGTCCTTGACGATTAGGTAGGGAGTAACGTTGTTGTAGTCCTTGGGAATGTAAGAGACTTTACTCATGATTTTTCCTCCTTGGAATGTAGGCTAGAGGTGGAGGTTTGTGGCGCGCATGCGGAGAAGCTACGCGTCCCAGCACTCCTCTATCAAAACACAATCGGTGGGCGATCTCAAGGGCAAGTTTCACGCCTCCCGCCTCGAGTTCGCGAATTCATTTTCACCGGATCTGTCATCCTGAGCCCGCGAGGTCCATTGTGGCTCGACGCCATCACGCGAAGGGATCTATGCATTCTGCCTGGGCTGATTCTCTCTGGGGCTGCCCCTTCGTTGCCGCGCTCTTTGCAACGGAATCGAGATTTTGATTTCGAGAGCTACAACGCAAACATGTAAGCGAAGCCGAGCCAACTCTTCCACAGCCTCGTTGTGACATCTGACCTTGCGCTCGATTCTCAATTAGACCAGAATGGTCAAGGCGGAGGCGGTACAGACAGTGGAGAACGCAACGGACGCAAGTCCTGTGTTCTCTAGATTTTGACCTCTAACTCTTTTGCGCTCCGGATTTTGCGGGGAACTTCCTGCTAACGTAATGATTCCAGTGGACCCCCGGGGGAGGGGGTATCGACAAAATCAAAAGAGTTTCCCATCCTCGCAGTACCTCAGAAGCAATGGAGAGCAGAATTATTAACGATTAGAATTCCACAAGCGAACGTGTCGACCGTTTCCATCTCGCTCACCCGATCAGTCATCGGAAATGCCCGCCACAACCCGCTGGCGGCAACCGGCCTCGTGCTGGTCGTAGTCTTCGTGATCTTCGCCCTGTTCGCGCCCTGGATCGCGCCGCAGGATCCTGCCGCCATCAATCTCCCCGCGCGCCTCGATACTCCATCGCACGCCCACTGGTTCGGCACCGACGAGCTCGGCCGCGACATTCTCTCGCGCATCATCTACGGCGCTCGCATCTCGATGCTCGTAGGAAGCTGCGTAGTCGCCACATCACTCGCCCTCGGTCTCATCATCGGCTCCATCGCCGGTTACTACGGAGGAGGCATCGACCGCTTTGTCAACGTAGTGCTGATGAATGCGTTCCTCTCGTTCCCAGGAATCCTGCTAGCGATTGCGTTCGTAGCCTTCCGCGGCCCCGGCATCTTCAATCTGGTTCTGGCGCTCTCGCTTGGAGGCTGGGTCGGCTACGCCCGCCTGGTGCGCGGGCAAGTCCTCGCCGCACGCGAGCGCGAATTCGTCGAAGCCGCCCGCGCTCTCGGCGCGAGCGACCTCAGAATCATCGTCCGCCACATTCTCCCGAACATCATTCAGCCCGTGATCGTGCAGGCCGCGATTGGCATGGCCGGAGCCATCCTCGCCGAAGCCACCATGAGCTTTCTCGGACTCGGCGTGCCGCCACCCACAGCAAGCTGGGGTACGATGCTCAACGACGGCCGCGCCCATCTGTTCGACGCGCCACACCTCGTCCTCTTTCCCGCGCTCGCCGTGATGCTCGCTGTGCTGTCCTTCAACTTCATCGGCGACGCTCTGCGCGACTACCTCGACCCGCGCTCCCGCATCGAAGCCGGCTTGTAACCCCGCCGCAAGCTCCTCAAAACACGCCAAATCCGTTTCTTGACAGACATTGCATATTGCAATATACATATAGCGATCTGGAATATGAAACTGGGGGAGAAAATACGTTACCTGCGCGAGGTGGAAGGCTCGCTGCGCGGCCTCAACCGTCCCATGACGCAGCAGGAGATGGTAAAGGCCGTTCGCCAGGAACTGCGCAAGAGCATCAGCCAGTCGTACTTGTCGCAGATCGAGAACGGTGCTCGCCCGCACATGACGCAGTCGTCGCGCGCGCTGCTGGCCAGGTTCTTCAAGGTTCATCCCGGCTTTTTGGTGGATGATCCTGACGGCTATCACACGGAACTGACCTCGGACCTGCGAACGACGGAAGGCCAACTTGACGTCTGGTTGCTGCAAGGTTCGGAGCGCTTCGTCAGCGATCCGGAAGTGAGCGACGTGCTGATCAAGGCCGCGCGCGAGAAAGACACGAGACGCAGTTTGCTGCTGCTGGGCGCGATTCTCGACACGCCTGGACTGGCCGAACGTCTGCTCGAAGCGTTGCGGCCGGAGTTAGTGACGAGAGGAAATCATCGTCACGCAAGTCGGAGTCGAGAAAATCACGGTCGTGCCGCGAAGGCAGAAGGGAGGAGAATTCGATGAACTACTCCATGACCTGGGCGAACTTTTACCTGATCTGCTTCGCGGTCGGCTTCTGCTTGAGTTTTTTTTCTTTCGTCTTCGGAGGTTCGCGCACAGGCCGCCTGCATCTCCCGCACTTTCACGGGCACGTCGGGAATGCGGCCGGCACCAGCGCGGCGCATGGTCCGGTTACCGCTGGTCACGCTCCGGTTGCAACTGATGCATCCGCTGGTGCGGCCAACGCGCATGCGCAGCGCGGCGGCGTTTCACCATTCAACTTCGTCACGCTGACCGCGTTCCTGGCCTGGTTTGGAGGTGCTGGCTATCTGCTCACTCGTTACTCCGGTCTCTGGGTCGGCTTCGGATTGCTGGCTTCGGCCACCAGCGGGCTGATTGGTGGAGGCATTGTGTTCCTGTTTCTGAGCAAGGTGTTGATCTCGGAGGACGAGAACATGGACCCCGCGGATTACGAAATGGTGGGAGTGCTGGGTCGAATCTGCAGCCCGATCCGCGAAGGTGGAACCGGCGAAATCGTTTATACGCAGATGGGCACACGCCGTGTGTGCGGCGCTCGCAGCGACGACAGCAGCGCTATCGCCAAAGGGACCGAAGTGGTGGTCACGCGTTACGAAAAGGGAATTGCCTATGTGCGGCTGTGGAGCGAGTTGTCCGGGGAATGAGTAGCAGGACGTTGCGCTCGTTTATTGCGGCGCTCTTCAGAGGAGATGAATTTTATGGAACGAAAATATTTTCAAATCGCAGTTGGCCTGACCTGGCTGGCGTTGCCGCTGACCGCACTGCGCTATTGGAGCGCATGGGATCGTCTTCCGGCGCGAATTGCGGTGCACTTCGACATCAATTGGCAGCCCAACGGCTATACGTCGCGGGAGGGATCTCTGATGCTGGCGTTGGGAACGACGGTTTTCATGCTTGTGATCTTTACCGTCGCCGGTTATGCCGCGCGCGGCGCGGCGGTTTCGAGTTTCGCCAGGTGGTCAATGCTTGCAGTCTTTTATGTCGCGCTGGGTTTCGTCTACCACATAAATAACTGGATCGTGGATCGCAACCTGAACGAGTTGCAACCTGTGCAGCATTCCGAGTTAGGTAACGGCGCGGCTAGGGGCCGCGCGCTTTCAAAACTGCATTCGTAGAAGGAGGCGTTATGCCGGAGATGTCACGCATGGTCGAGATTTGGATTTTCGCCGGGCTGGGAGTGATGGTCCTTCTGTTCCTGATGAGCGGAATGGCCAGGCTATATCGCAAAGCAGGGCCGCACGAAGCACTCATCGTGTATGGCCTGGGCGGGACGCGCGTGGTGCAGGGACACGGCACGCTGGTTCTTCCGATGGTGCAGATTTGCCGCGACCTGTCTTTGGAACTGATGTCGTTCGACGTTGCGCCGCAGCAGGATCTCTACACCAAACAAGGCGTCGCAGTGACGGTGGAAGCCGTCGCGCAGATCAAAGTGAAGTCCGACCGGGAGTCGGTACTGACGGCTGCCGAGCAGTTTCTCACCAAGACCGACCAGGAGCGTGAGGGACTGATCCGGCTGGTGATGGAAGGCCATCTGCGCGGCATCATCGGCCAGCTCACCGTGGAGGAAATCGTGAAGCAGCCGGAAATGGTTTCCGACCGCATGCGCTCCACTTGTGCGGAAGACATGAACAAGATGGGGTTGGAAGTAATCTCGTTCACCATCAAGGAAGTCCGCGACAAGAACGAATACATCACCAACATGGGTAAGCCCGACGTGGCGCGCATCAAGCGCGACGCCGACGTGGCCACGGCGGAAGCCGACCGCGACACCGCGATCAAGCGCGCACTGGCACAGCGGGAAGCGGCTGTAGCCAAGGCGCAGGCCGACCAGGAACGGGTGTTGGCGGAGACCTTGTCATTGGCCAAGCAGGCCGAATCGCAGCGGGATCTCGAAGTGAAGAAGGCGCAATTTCTGGAAGTCACAAAACGCCAGCAGGCGCAGGCCGATAAGGCTTATGACATCCAGACCAACATCATGCAGCAGCAGGTTGTGGCGGAGCAGGTGAAAGTTCAGCAGATTGAAAAAGAACAGCAGGTCAAGGTGCAGGAAGCGGAAATCAATCGCCGCGAAAAGGAACTGATCGCAACCGTGTTGAAGCAGGCGGAGATCGAACGGCAGCGGATTGAGACTTTGGCCGCAGCCGAGAAGCAGCGCCTGATCTCCGAAGCGGAGGGCCATGCATCATCGATACGGGCGCAGGGCGAGGCGGAAGCGGAGATCATTTTCAAGAAAGGTGAATCCGAAGCCAAGGCCATGAACGTGAAAGCCGAGGCTTATCAGGAATACAACCAGGCGGCCGTAATCGACCGGCTGTTCACTGCGATGCCGGAAGTGGTGAGGGCGCTGGCCAGTCCGCTGGCGAACGTCGACAAGATCACTATTGTCTCGACTGGAAACGGCGATGCTTCGGGGATGAACAAGCTGACCGGCGACATCACCAAAATGGCGGCGCAGGTGCCGGCATTGTTCGAGACGCTCTCAGGCATGCCGCTGGCGGAGTTGCTGGGTAAAGTGCGGCAGATCGGAGATAAGACGGCCAAGCCAGGAGCTGGCGCGACGAAGTAATGAACGGAGGGACGAGCTTCGGCTCGTCCCTCGTCCCTCTTCCATTTTCGTTTTTGGTTGCTGCTTTCAGGAGCTAGGAGATGGCTAACAAGTCGAAACATACGGGATTGGGCGTCGCGCTGGGAGCGGCGTTGGGAGCGGTCGCCGGTGTTCTGGCCGGGCACATTGCGATCTGGCTGGGCATTGGAATTGCGATTGGGATGTTACTTGGGGCGTCGGTTCACCGTTCGGAGAAGGTATGTCCCGAGTGCGCGGTGATCCATCAGAAGCATGAAGGAAGAAGTGGACAGTTGGAGAGCTAGGTTGTTAGGAAAAGAGCGGTGGTGGGAACACCCTGCGGGGCCGAATCGAGCTGAGGGACTAGGGATCCTTCGACTCCGTGACTGCTTCGCTTCGCGAACCAGTCACTCCGCTCAGGATGACAGTTCGGAGGTAGTTAAGAGCCAGAGCAAAAAAAAGGAGTCCACCATGGCATTACTCGAGCGTGTTTCGACGTTAGTCCGGGCCAACCTCAACGACCTGATCGATAAGGCCGAGGAGCCGGAAAAGATGATCAAGCAGGTGATTCTCGATATGCAGAACCAACTGCTGCAGGTGAAGACGCAGGTGGCGATCGCCATCGCCGATCAGCATCTGCTCGAGAAAAAACAAAAAGAGAACGAAGACAAAGTGGCGGAATGGATGCGTAAGGCTGAACTGTCGGTCGACAAGAAACAGGACGACCTGGCGCGGGCGTCACTGCAGCGCGTGGAAAGCTATCGCGAGATGAGCGAGAGCTTTGTGCAGCAGGTGACCGACCAGAAGGCGCAGGTGGAGAACTTGAAGTCGGCACTGCGCCAGCTGGAGCAGAAATTGACCGAGGCGCAGGCCAAGGCCGATCTGCTGATCGCGCAGCATCGCCGCGCCCGCGCCGTAGGCAAAGCCAGCGACGCGCGCCTGGCCATGGGCGATGGCTCGAAAGCCGCGGCTTTCGACCGCATGAAGCGCAAGGTGGCGCACTCCGAGGCTGTGGGACAGGCGAAGGCGGAGATTGCCGGGGACAATATGGAAGACCGGCTGGCTGCGCTGGAAAAAGAGGATCGCATTGAGCAGTTGCTGGCGGAGTTGAAGGGGAAGCGCGGGGCATAGCGGCGGTCGGGAAATATGTTTAGCGACCTGTATGATTACGTCTCGCTGTTCTTTTATCGGCATTGGCCGAGCGTCGAGGGAGAAATTACTGCCGTTCGCATCCTAGGCGGCAGTGGCCGCTTGCTTGTTGAATACAGCTTTTCGCTTGCGGGTGGGTCTTACATCGGCGAAAGCGGCTGTCCTTGGTCGGTCGACACGGCAGCTGTCAACATTCACCAACGGTTGTCCGTCGGTCGATCAGTGACGGTCCGTTATCGACCAGACAATCCGACTGTGAACAAGTTAGACCGCAGCGTGTGGGAGGATCTAGAGGGTCTGTAGTGGGGGTACTTGACGTCTAATATCAAGTATGACAAAGTAACAACCATGCGGGAGTCCACGACATTCACCGTTTCGCTCCCACCGGCGATGGCTAAGGAGATCGAGCGGGCTATGAGGGCGGAACACAGGACGCGCTCGGAGTTGGTGCGTGAGGCGCTGCGGGTATATTTGTCGGCGCGGCTGATTCCCGCCGAGTTGCCCACGCCTGCCGAAGCGCGCGCGTACCGCCGGGGCATGGCCGCATATCGACGCGGCGATTCTATAACTCTGCAGGAGTACTTCGATGGAATGGACCGTCGTCCTCGCCGGTCCCGCAAGAAAGTCTCTTAAGCGGATTCCTGCGAACGATAAGACGCGCGTCCTCGCTGCCTTGGCGGAGATGCAGCAAGACCCATTTCAATGAGACATCCGGAAGCTGCAAGGTCTGCCTGGTTTTCGCCGCCGCGTGGGGGACTGGCGCATCCTGTTCGAAGTCGTGCTTGAACGCAGGCAAGTTGTTGTCGCGGCGATCGAGCGACGAACCTCAACCACCTACTGAGTGCAAGGCGTGCCGTCAAAGTTGTGAAATGTCGCAAATTCCGGCGCTTGCTGCGCGAGGCCGCCAGAGAAATCGTCAACCGGCTTACATCCATTGACCAGTCAGGCCGCATCTCTGTAATCTTGGTTGTGCAAATTCGGATCGGATTTCCGGCTCAAGGATCATTCATGAAACAAGGTGCAATTGTGCTGCTGCTGACGATGGCGCTCATGTTGGGCGGCTGTGGCAGCACTCCCACGTCGGTTCAGACTGGGGCGGGTGGAATCTGGCTGGCGGAGCTGACCGGAGGCAGTGGGCAAGCGTCCGGGTTTAGCTTTATCACGGACTTTACTCTGAACGGCAATTCCACGCTAGATATCCGGAGCTTTCAATTCCTTAACTATAACCCCAATAACAGCGCTAACTGTTTCTCCTCGATCAACGGGCCAAACGTAAGTGGATCAATACCTCTGACGGTTCAGTCGAACGACAGCGTGACCGGCACCATCACGTACGTTGTGCAGTCGGGCGGCAACAAGCTTACTCTTAACGGAACCGTGAGCGGAACTGCGAGTCAGAATGGGAGCGGGACGAATGTTACGTATACGCTCACCAGCGCCACAATCACTGGCATTTGGACGCTGACAGGCAGCGCCGAGTGCACCGTCACCAACTCCGACACTTTCTTCACGATGACTCAATCCTGAAGTTTTCTGAGCTTAGAACCAATCGCTGCGGTAGGCGACCCACCAGGATGCGAAGAGGATGGGAACGGTCGCGGCGACGCCCCACCAAATCGGCAGAAGAAAGTCCGCCAGCAGGCCGAGCACCGTGAAGGTCATCCAAAAGACTTTCTTCTGCATAGAGTGATTGTAGGCTGGAGGCTGCCGGAAGGCAGCATTGCGGTTGGGCCAGCACTTTCGTCACCTCCTTGTTCTGCTATAAAGTGGGAGCCATGAAGCGCTCGCTGCAAGAGATTGCCGAGGCCGTTGAAGCCCGCCTGCAGGGGGATGGGAAAGTCGAGGTCGAGGGCGTGGCCAGCATTGGATCGGCTTCCAAATGCGATCTGGTGTTTGTGGAGGAAGAGAAATATCTTACGCGGGCGCTGCAATCGGGCGCGGGAGCGGTGATTGCGGGGGAATTCGCGGCGACCGCATCCGGGAAGCCGTTGCTCATCAGCCGTCATCCCAAACTGACCTTCGCGCGGGCGGCGCGCTTTCTGTGGGATGGCAATCGCGAGGGGAATGACGCCGGTGTGCATCCGACTGCCGTGGTGCATTCTTCAGCGCGTCTGGCACCGAGTGTGGTGGTTGGAGAGTACAGTGTCATCGGGGCGGATGCTGAAATCGGCGAGAGCACGCGGATCGGCGCGGGTTGCTCGATTGCGCAAGGGGTGAAGGTTGGGCGGGACTGCGAGATTTATCCGAAGGTTACCTTCTATGCGGGGACCACGATGGGCGATCGTGTGATCGTGCATGCGGGTGCGGTTCTCGGAAGCGATGGCTTTGGGTATGTTCGCGACCCCAAGAGCGGACGCTACGAGAAATTTCCGCAAGTCGGAAGGCTCGTGATCGAAGATGATGTTGAGATTGGTGCGAATACGACGATTGACCGCGGCGCGCTCGACGAAACGCGCATCGGGCAGGGAACGAAGATCGACAACCTGGTGCACATCGGGCACAACTGCCGGCTGGGGCAGAACGTGGTGATCGCGGCGCAGACCGGGCTTTCCGGCAGCATTGTGATTGAGAACGAAGTCGTGCTTGGGGGCCAGGTCGGCATTGGCGAACATGCCCGCATTGAAGAAGGAGTGATGCTGGGCGGGCAGGGCGGTGTGCTGCCGAACAAAGTGCTGCGTGGCAGGGGCGTGGCCTTCTGGGGGACTCCGGCACAACCGGTGCGGGAGTATCTGAAGCAGTTGGCGGCGCTGGCTAGGTTGGGGAAGAAGAGGTAGATGTGGCGATTGTGGTGATTGGCGGGCATTCGCGAAGTGTGGGGAAGACCAGCGTCGTCGCGGGACTTATTTCCGCGCTGCGCGAATACGATTGGACCGCGGTGAAGATCACGCAATACGGGCACGGGGTTTGCTCGGCGAATGGGGCGCCGTGCGACTGCGCTACGGACGATCACACCTGGGCGATCTCCGAAGAGAAAGATCGCAGCGGAGAGTCGGACACCTCGCGCTTTCTCGTTGCGGGCGCGGCACGAGCCTTGTGGGTGCGCACTGAGCAGGGCAGGCTGGCTGAGGCCATGCCGGCGCTGCGGCAGCGGTTGGAACGGGCCCGGTATGTGATTGTGGAATCGAACAGCGTGTTGAAGTTTCTGCGGCCGGATTTATATCTTACGGTGCTCGACCCGGGCACGGAGGATTTCAAGACTTCGGCGCGAGAATTTCTGGACCGCGCCGGTGCCGTGATTCTTCATGACATGGCGAAGTCTGGAACGGCCTGGCAGAGCGTTTCGTTGAAACCGGTGGCGGGACGACCGGTATTTCGGATTGTGCCTCCGCCTTATGTGACGGCGGAGATTGTCGACTTCGTGCGGAGTGCTGTGGCACTGCATGCGGCAGCGGATTCCTCTGCGCTGCGCGCTTCGGAATGACAAGGCTTACGCGCTTCGAAATGACAAGGTTCGCGCGTTTGTTATCCTTGATGGTGCGGCAAATTCATTACAGCGCCTGGTTGCTCGTTCTACTCTCATCGCTGCTGCAGGTTCTCATTTTTCCTCTCGCCGGACTCTACGTTTTCTCCTGGGTCGCTTTTGCTCCTCTGATTGTGGCGCTTTTGCGGGCGCGGCCCGCGGGAGTGCTGGAAATCAATGGCTTGGTCAATCTTCAGACCGCAAGACCTGGGCAGGCTTTTCTGCTGGCATACGTTTCCGGAATCCTCTGGTATGCGGGGACGTGTTACTGGATTTACAACACCATGCACGAACACGGTGGATTGAGCGTGCCGTTTGCCGTGCTGGCTCTTTTTCTTTTTTGTCTTTATCTGGGGCTTTATCACGGGCTGTTCGGTTTGCTGTTGAGTTGGACGGTGGGACCGGGCGGAGATTATCGCCGGGCGTTGATTGCGGCGCCGTTTCTGTGGGTCGCGGTGGAGTTGGGGCGCTTCCACGTTACCGGCTTTCCGTGGAACCTGCTGGGTACCGCGCAGGTGGATAACATTTCACTCAGCCGCATTACGACCTGGACAGGAGTGTACGGAGTTTCGTTCGAGATCATGCTGGTGAATGTCGCGGTTGCTGCGGCATTCGTGGTACCAAGAAAAAAGCGAAGCACGCTGTTACTGGCCGCGCTGGCTGCGGCGGTGGTGCTGCAAGCCGGGAGGCTGGTGGACGCGCCTGCGATTCCGGCAGATCATGCGGCATTGCTGGTTCAGGAAAACATTCAGGTGGATGAAACCTGGACCCGCGAAACTTTTGAACGCACGCTGCGTGAACTGACTGATCTTACTGTGAAAGACTTCAGTGCGGAGCGCGAGGCTTCGACCTCGTCTGACGCGAGCAATTCCAAGCCGGGCAGTATCGACTTGATCGTCTGGCCAGAATCTCCAGCGCCTTTTTTTACTAGCGATCCGCTGTTTCGCGAGCCCGTGAGCCAGATGGCTCGCGATACGCACAGTTGGGTGGTGACCGGCGCTATCGGCACGGCGTCCGCGTCGCAGAGCGGAAGGTCAGATTCGCAAGTGTTCAACTCAGCCGCGCTCATCAGCCCCGCGGGCGATTGGACGGCGCGTTACGACAAAGTGCATCTCGTGCCGTTCGGAGAATACTTGCCGTTTCCGCGGCTGTTTGCGTTTGCCGGCGGTTTGACGAAGGAGGTCGGAGGGTTTGAGCCAGGAAATGCGCGTGCGCCGCTGGATGCTGGAAGCGAACGGCTTGGAATCTTCATCTGCTACGAGTCCGTGTTTCCGGGTGAAGTGCGGCAGTTTGCGGACCAGGGTGCGCAGGTGTTCGTGAATCTCTCGAATGACGGCTGGTATGGCGACAGCGGCGCGTACGCGCAGCATCTGAACCAGACGCGCATGCGCGCCATCGAAAACGACCGCTGGATCCTGAGTGCGACGAACACAGGGGTGACGGCTTCGATCGATCCCTACGGGCGAACCGTGGCGCGGCTTCCACGCAAGGAGCGGGCTGCGCTGGTGGCACCTTATGCCCTCACCTCCGTAACCACGTTCTACACGCGGCACGGCGATTGGTTCGCCTGGCTGTGTGCGATAATTTCAGCAGGGGCGCTCGTCGCGCGCCTCGCATTTTCCGGGAAGGCGAAAGACTCCGAATGAATCAAGAGTTGGAACAGGAATACGGGTTGTTGAATAAGAAGGTGCGCGAACTCCGGGAGTATCTTTGACGCGGACAAGCTCCGTCCGCAACTAGCCGAAATTGAAAAGCAGGCCGCCGACCCCAATCTGTGGTCGAATCCGCAACGATCCCAACAGGTGATGCGCGAGAAGAAGCGTCTGGAACATTTGCTGGCAACCGACGCCGATCTGGGCCGCCGCGGCGATGACATTGCCGCCTACTTCGAACTGGCGAAGGAAGGTGAAAATGTTGACGCCGATTTGCGCCGCGACGTCGACTCGCTGCGCGAATTGGTCGACAAGCTCGAAACCGAAACGCTGCTTTCCGGGCCGAACGATGCGCTCAATGCCATCGTAACCATTCACCCAGGCGCGGGTGGAACGGAGTCGCAGGACTGGGCCGACATGCTGCTGCGCATGTATCTGCGCTGGGCCGAGCGGCAGGGATTTGAGACCGTTCTTTACGACTACCAGCCGGGTGAAGAAGCGGGCTTGAAATCGGCAACCTTCGCAGTGAACGGCGAGTATGCCTTTGGGCTGTTGAGCAGTGAGATTGGAGTGCACCGCCTGGTGCGGATTTCGCCATTTGACCAAGCCAAGCGGCGGCATACTTCGTTCGCCAGCGTTTTTGTTTCTCCGGAAATCGATGACAGCATTGAAGTGGTGATCAAGCCCGAAGACATTCGTACCGACACTTACCGGTCGAGCGGCAAAGGCGGGCAGCACGTCAACACGACGGACTCAGCGGTGCGCATCACTCACATCGCCACCGGCCTTGTGGCCAGTTGCCAGAATGAGCGGTCGCAGCACAAGAATCGCGAACGAGCCATGAGCATGCTGCGCTCCAAGCTCTACGAATTTGAGATGGAGAAAAAGCGCGCGGCCACGAAAAAGATTGAAGATTCAAAACTCGATAACGACTTCGGATCGCAGATTCGTTCCTATGTGCTGCAGCCCTACCGCATGATCAAGGATCATCGAACCAAGACCGAAGTGGGCGATGTTGATCGCGTTCTCGACGGCGATCTGCAGCCGTTTATCCGGGCATATTTGCTGGCGCGGCGCGGGGAGAAGTCGTGAAGAGGGCGCCGGCTGTAAAAAAACCTCAACCACAGAGGGCACAGAGGAAACACAGGGTAAGGCTTGGGCCCCGGTTTCTGCGCGCGTTTCAGTTTGCCGCGGAGAAACATACTGGGCAAACGCGCAAGGCCTCGAGCATTCCCTACATCGCGCACTTGATGGGGGTTGCTTCGCTGGTCCTGGAGTTTGGTGGGGACGAGGATCTGGCGATTGCGGCTCTGCTGCACGATGTGGTGGAAGACTGCGGTGGCGCGCCCATGCTGGAAGAAGTGCGGCGGAAGTTCGGGAGCCGCGTGGCCAAGATTGTGGACGGCTGCACGGACTCGGCTACGGAGCCTAAGCCGCTGTGGCGCCCGCGCAAAGAGGCTTATATTGGGCATCTGAAAAGTGCCGATGCGGAAACCAGGCTGGTTTCCGCTGCGGACAAACTCAACAACGTACGCTCTATTCTTTCCGACTATCGGGAGGTTGGTGAGTCGATTTGGGACCGTTTCAATGGCGGACGCGAGGGCACTCTTTGGTACTATCGGGCTTTGCTGGAAGAATTTCTTCGTGGCGAGCCTAGCCGATTAATCAGGGAGTTGGAACTGGCGGTCCGGGAGTTCGAAGCCAGCGCGAAACTTGCTGGTTCTGGTAGGGCGGGGAGGTGAAGCGATGCCGCGGCAAATCGATTTAATTCGCGCTTCCAAGCTGCCGTCGAACATGATGCAGTTCGCGGCGAAGGGCGCGCTGTCGGTGCCGCCGGACGAAAATCTTGAGATCCTGGTTTACCTCGCCAAACATAATAAGATTTTCGGCGACCTGGCCCGGATGACATTGGCAGGATGGGACGAAAAGGCTTCGCTGGCGGCGGCTTCCAATCCTAAGACCGCGAGTGAGGTGCTCGACTATTTGGTTGCGCCCGAAAATCTTCGCCCTAAGCTGCTGCCGGCGCTGCTGGAGAATCCGTCGGTTGCCGACGGCGAGTTAGCCAAGTTAGCCATCTCCGCATCTCCCGAAGGAATCGCGGCTATGCTGCAGAGTTCGCGAGTGCGGGCTGCGGCGGGCATTCTGGAGTGTCTTCGCGCGAACCCATACTTGAAGGCCGCCGAAGCATCCGAAGTCGCAGCACTGCTCGGAGGCGGGAAGAGCGAGCCGCCATCTGTTCCAGTTGCGGGCAGTGCGACGCAAGTTGCCGAAGCCGTTGTTGCGGATGCCGCCGAGCCCGTTCAGGAAGCGGCTCCCGAGGCAATCGATGAAGGTGGAGAAGTTCCTGACGAGGCGATTTCCGCTTACCTTGCCGAACACGCCACGGAGATTGCCGGAGAGCAGGATAAGCCGTTCAAGCCGGTTGGCGGAATCGTGGAATTGCTGGGCTCGGATTATTTTCCTGTGTCGGAAAATAAAGACATGACGGAGCCTGCCGAGAAAGCCGCTGCCGAGCCTGCCGCCGCGGCTTCTGCCGCCGCGGCAAGAGCTAAACCTGCCGCGAAACCTGAAGCCGGCAGGCGTGACAACACCCTGCAGAAGATCAACCGTCTGGATGTGAAAGGCCGCATCCAGCTGGCGATGAAAGGCAATAAGGAAGAGCGGTCCATTCTGATTCGCGACGGCACCAAGGTGGTGGCGCTGGCGGTGCTCGATGCGCCGAAGATTTCCGATGGGGAAGTGGAGAAGTTTGCGCTGCAGAAGAATGTGCTGGAAGCAGTGCTGCGGCAGATTCCGTTGAAACGCCGCTTCATGAAGAATTACATTGTGGTGCGAAATCTGGTCTCGAATCCGCGCACGCCGCTCGATCTTGGATTAGGGTTGATGAAGCACCTGCAACCGCAAGACTTGAAGAACATCTCCAGTAACAAGGAAGTCTCCGAGACCGTCCGCAAGCTGGCGCTGAAAATGTATAAGCAGAAGTTGGATGCTGCGAACAAGAAATAAGGAAGCGAGCCAAACGCGCCATTAATGCGTCGCAAAGAACGCGACGCTTGGCGCGGCTCACCCAGATCCTTCGTTTCGCAAAGAACGCTCACTCAGGATGACAATCGATATGGCTTCTTTCCCGCAAGCAGATCCCGTTGCTGAACTTTTGCGGACCGCGAAGAACATTGCGGTGATCGGGCTTTCTGATAATCCGATGCGTCCCAGTTATGGAGTGTCGGCTTACATGCAAAGCCAGGGATACCGCGTCATTCCGGTGAATCCACAGATTGAGTCGTGCCTGGGCGAGAAGGCCTACGCTTCTTTGCTGGAGGTGCCGGAGAAGATCGACATTGTGAACATTTTCCGGCGGCCGGAATTCGTGGAAGAGATTGTGGACGAGGCTATTCAGTTGAAGGTTCCGGCGATCTGGATGCAGGAGGACGTGATCCACGAGAAGGCCGCTGAGAAGGCGCGCAAGGCGGGAATGCTCGTCGTGATGGACCGCTGCATCCTGAAAGAACACCGCGCGCGCTTCAGATGAGTTGAATCCCTGGCGCTTAGCTTATCGCTTGATTTTTCGCTTAACTTATCGCTTAACTTATCGCTTAACCCCGACGAAGACCACGGTAGCATCGTCGCGCACGCCAGAGCCATTCGCGAATTCGCGGACATCGTCAACGATGCTGACGGCCGACGCCTCAGCGCTAACCGCGTGTTCGGCGAGCCGTTCCAGGCCGTACTCCTGCTCATCCGCGTCGACCGCTTCGGTGATGCCGTCGCTGTAGAAGACAAGCCGCGAACCTTCAGAGAGACTTATGCAGGTTTCCGAATAATCTCCAGTGGCTATGCCGAGGGGCAGTCCGCGCTCGGTAGCGAGGAAGTGGGCTCCATGTTCATCGATAAAGAGCGGATGCAAATGTCCTGCATTCGCGAAGATCACAGTGCGGGTCGCCGGATCGAGCACGGCATAGACCAGAGTGACGAACTTGCCCGCAGGAAAGTCATCGACGAGCAGTCCGTTGAGCTTAGTCAGCACCTCACCCGGGCTCGTGCAGGCTTCCGCGAGAGACCGCAGCATTCCACGCGTAGCCGACATGAGCAGGGCGGCAGCGGTGCCTTTTCCGGACACATCCGCCAGCACCAGTCCCCAGCGGCCGTCGGGAAACGGGATGAAGTCGTACCAGTCTCCTCCAACAGCACCGGCGGGAACGCTTAAACCGGAAATCACGAAGCCGGGGATGAAGGGCGAACTCTTGGGTAACAGCGCCTGCTGCATCACCCGGGCATCCTGAGCCTCGCGGCTCATGATTTCCCGCTCCGCGCGTTCTGATTGAAAGCGGCGGGCGTTATGTACTGCCACGGCCACGTGGTCGCATAAAGCCTGAAGAATTCTCAATTGCTCGCGAGGAAAGGCGTCCAATTCGGGATGCGATGCGGTGAAGACACCTACGAGGCGCTCGCCAACGTGAAGCGGAATCACCACTTCGGAGAGTGTGTCGTGCTCGCAGCTAATGTAATACGCATCTTTGCGCACATCGGGCGCATAGCGCATCTGGCCGGTCGAAGCGACATAGCCGACCATGCCTTCCTTGCCGATCTTCAAGCGATGGCCTTTGTGGTTGACGCTGCATCCGTGCACACCGGCGAGCACCATCTCCCCATGTTCCTCGTCGTGCAGGTAGATGCCGGCCTCCACGCAGCCGAAAGAACGGGCCACGTCATTCACAATGTTGTCGATGAGTGGATCGAGGTCGAGGATCGAAGTGATCTTCTGTGCCGCCTTCTGCAGTTTTTGCAGATCCTCCACCTGATCGATGCGCAGTGGGCGCAGCGGAACAGTAGAGACGGCAGCGACAGTTTCGGGAATTGTAGACATGAGGTTCAGCCCTTCTTAACTCACAGATGGGCGCAAACATGCACGTTTTGTTGCTTTATAAGATGCCGAGTCGCATCTTTAAGATTCTTTCCTTGCGCGTGGAGCTTTGTTTGCGGCAGCGGGCGCACGCAGTTTCCTGATCTCATCCATCCGCTCGCGGATGCGCTTCTCTATGCCCTCACCAGTGGGTTTGTAGTAGACGCGGTTCCTCAAATTGTCGGGCAGGCATTGCATGTTTGCGACTTTGCCTTCGACATCGTGTGCGTATTGATAATCTTTGCCGTAGCCCAGACCTTTCATTAATCCCGTGGGAGCATTGCGCAGGTGCAGCGGGACGGGTTCGGCGGCGGTTTGTTCGATATCCTGCTGTACGGCGCCGTATGCGGTGTAAAGCGCGTTCGACTTGGGTGCGACCGAGAGATAAACGACGGCCTGCGCGAGCGCAAGATTTCCTTCCGGCATCCCGATGAAATCTACGGCGTCGCGCGCGGCCATGCACAATGAAAGCGCGTTGGGATCCGCGAGTCCGATGTCCTCCACCGCCATGCGGACCACGCGGCGCGCGATGTAGAGCGGATCCTCACCGGCTTCAATCATGCGTCCGAGCCAGTAGAGCGCGGCATCGGGATCGCTGTTGCGAACCGACTTGTGCAGAGCTGAAATCAGGTTGTAATGCTCTTCGCCTGCCTTGTCGTAGAGCAGAGTGCGCTTCTGCAGCGCGTCGCGAACAATGTCGTCAGTGATTTCTGCCGGCTGTTTTCCCGCCTGTTGCGCCAGGCCTGCTGCCACTTCCAAAACGTTGTAGGCGCTGCGCGCATCGCCGCTGGTGTAGCTGGCGATTTTCTTGAGCACATCGTCCGATGCGCGCAAGTTCATCGTGCCCAGGCCGCGATCTTCATCAGTCAGAGCTCGTTTCAGCAGTTGCACGATCTGATCTTCAGTCAAGGGCTGCAACACATAGACCGGGGCGCGCGAAAGCAATGCAGCATTGATCTCGAACGATGGATTCTCAGTAGTAGCACCGATCAGACGGATATTGCCTTTTTCCACGTGAGGCAAGAAAGCGTCCTGCTGGGCTTTGTTGAAACGGTGAATCTCATCGATGAAGACGATGGTGCGCGTGCCGTATTGGCGGGCGCGTTCGGCGTCGGCCATGACCTGCTTGATCTCTTTGATCCCGGCGAGGACGGCGGAGAATTCGATGAATTCCGCCTTGGTCATGCGGGCGATGATCTTTGCCAGCGTGGTCTTGCCGGTGCCCGGCGGTCCCCAGAAAATGAGCGAGCCGGTGTCATCGCGATCGATTTGCGTGCGCAGGGGCTTGCTGGGGCCGATCAAGTGCTCCTGGCCGGCGAATTCGTCGAGCGTACGCGGGCGCATGCGGTCCGCCAGCGGCCGGCTGCGGTCGGTGGCGGTGTCGGCGCTCGGGGTGGGCTGAAAAAGTCCCATGGAATCTCTTCACCACAGAGTCACAGAGTCACGGAGAAAGACAAAGGGTTTCTCGGCGACTCCGTGTCTCCCCAGTAGATCTTTCACTTCCTTTGTCTCGCAGCTTCGTACAGCACGATGCTCGCGGCTACACCGGCGTTGAGAGATTCCACCTGCGCCGTGTGCGGAATGGCGATTACCTCGTCCATTTTGGACATCACTTCACGGGACAAGCCGGCGCCTTCGTTTCCGAAGAAGATCGCCGTTGCTTCCTTCAAGTCTGCTTGATCTAATGGCGTTCCTTTGTGCGACGACGTTGCAATCAGTCGCACGCCTCGCGCTCGCAGCTTTTCTGAAACTTCATCCAGCTTTGCGGTTCCTGATTTCCCATGTCCGTGAATCACCGGCAGACGGAACACCGATCCGGCCGAGGCGCGAATCACTTTTGAGTTGAACGGGCTGACCGTGCCTTCGCCCAAAACCACTCCCGCACTCCCAAATGCTTCGGAGGAGCGCAGAATTGTGCCCAGGTTGCCTGGGTCCTGCAGTCCGGCCAACGCAATGATCGGACCGATCTGCAGCCTCTCTTTTTCAATGATATCGTCCAGCGAGAATTCCTTCAGACGCACCAGCGCAGCTACACCCTGAGGAGAATCGCTGGGCACGAGGCTGTCGAATAACTTGTCAGGCAGCAGCAGAGTTTCGACCTGAGCACCAAGTTGCGGCAGCAGCCGCTCAGCCCGGTCTTGCGAGGAGTCGCGAAAGAAGACGGCGCTGAACCGCAGGCCGCTGCGGATGGCCTCTTCCAGGATGCGCAAGCCTTCGATCGCGCAATCTCCGCTTTCGGTGAGTTCGGCCCGCGAAAATGCCTGGCGCAGTTGCTTGACCAGCGGGTTGTGCCGACCCTCAACGCGGCGCAGTCGGTGCTGAGCGCTGAGTGCGGGTTCTGGCTGCTTTTTCATCCGGATATTAACTGCAATCGTCGCGGCGGATCGGCACTGCTGGCCATTGCGCTTCTCACTGCTGATCTTCTTTGAATGATACGCCGCCCACCCGTGTTGCGGCCCTTTGCCGTATTATGGTAGGTTCCACGAACAAAATATTCCAAGCGGAACCGTGCGGGAAGGGAGCGCTGTGCGCGCTGAAATCCTAAAAATCAATTGTGAGACGCCTGAGGCTTCTTTGGTAAAGTACGCCGCCGATCAGATTCGCTCCGGCGAAGTGCTGGGCATGCCCACCGACACGTTTTACGGGCTGGCCGCCGATCCCTTCAACCTGCGCGCCGTCGATCGCGTGTACGACATCAAAACTCGGTCGCGCCACAAACCGTTGTCGCTGCTCATCGAAAGCGTGGATCAGGCGGAAGAGCTAGCCAAATCGTTGCCCGAAGAATTTTACGCTCTGGCGCGGAAATACTGGCCGGGACCGCTCACCATCATCGTAAAAGCCGGATCGCGCCTTCCCCTGAAGGTGACCGCCAATACCGGCAACGTGGCGTTGCGCGTTCCGAATGCCCAGATTCCGCGGGCGGTGGTTGCGGCCGCGGCCATTCCAATCACGGCGACGTCGGCGAACCTGAGCGGGGCTTCTGAATGTACCAGCGCCGAGCAGGTGCGCGACCAACTCCAGGGCCGCATCAGCATTATCGTGGACGGCGGAACTTCCCCCCGTGACATCGCTTCCACCATCATCGACCTCACCGATGAAGGGGCGCGCTGGCGGGTGATCCGCGAAGGAGCGATTCCTGCCGAGGAGATTTCCACGTTCTTTGCTAAAGGGTAACTGACGCCAAAGGATGACTCAGGCCGAAGGATGACTGACGATTCTGCGAACCGGCATCCGCGACGCCGCTGGCTGCTGCGGCTGAAGGCGCTCGGGCTGGCGGCGTTGGCCGCGCTGATTTCGTTTCTTACCTTGACAGTGATCGGCATCGTGCGCGAGGGAGCGCTGCAGGAAGTCCACCCGGCAGATGCCATTGTCGTGTTCGGCGCGGCGGAGTATTCCGGCCGTCCCTCACCGGTTTTGCGGGCACGGCTCGATCACGCTTTCGATCTTTTCGAGAAGGGGATCGCTCCCGTAGTCATCACGACCGGGGGGGCGGCTTTGGATCCGCGCTTCAGCGAAGGCGGTGTGGGCAGCGATTATCTGAAGCGTCGCGGGATTCCTGAACGCAACCTGATCGCCGAGACCCAAGGCTCCGACACTGCTCAATCGGCACTGCGGGTCGCTGTGATCATGCGTGCCAACGGACTGCACAGCTGCGTGGCCGTTAGCGACGCGTATCACGTGTTCCGCATCAAGAGGCTGCTGGAACACGAGCGTATCGGTCCCGTGTATGTTGCGCCTCGCCCTGATTCGCGCCCGCGCGGAGCGGGGCAGCGTGCGTATGCTGTGATGCGGGAAGCGACCAGCTATTTGTTGTGGAAGTTGGGCATTTGACGGCGGGCTTCGGCTCTCGCGTTCCCGAATCGAATCGGGACTGGGGTCCGACCGCAGTTCGGAAGCCGCAGCCCGAGGCCCGATTCTTACCAGCTGTTTCTTTCCCGCAAAGAGGTGATGTGGGCCACGTGATGGCGTCCGTGCCAGGCGTAGAGCGCGAGGTTCTTTTCCAGACTCACCAAACCCAACTCGGGATGGCGAAAGGAGCGCTTCCAATCTTCCGGATGAAGAGAGCGCAGCAGGCGCACCCAGCGGTCGTGCAACGAATCGAGCATCGCCAATGAGACTTCCACCTGAGTCACCTGCGTGTCAGCCAACTGCGCCCAGCGATCTTCGGCATAGGGCTTGATCGTCGGTTCCTCTTCGGTGAGTGCCAGTTTGAAGCGTACGTAGGCATTGACATGGCTGTCCGGGAGGTGGTGCGCGACCTGCCGCACGGTCCAGCCGTCAGGGCGGTAAGGCGTATTGAGTTGTGGAGCGGACAGACCTTTCACCGCCGCGCGCAGGTTGGCCGGGGCCTGGGAGATATCGTCGATAAGCTTTTTTCTCTGCTCTTCTGTAGGTGGTCCGTCGAAGTGGAACTTGCCGATGGGGTAGCGCAGGTCCGTCATTCTTTATCATCTCCGGAATTCAAAATCCCAATCCACAGATGATCGAATGTTGTTTGAGGGTTCAAGATGCCTGCCACAACGACTCGGAACACAGGCCGTTCGTTGCGCCAAGAAGGCCGAACCCCATCAGTTAACTACAACCCCTAGTGTTTCGATGTGTCCAACCCCCTTCCCTCCGGCTTCGCATTTCGATTCCCCGTGCCCTAAGATTTGTGCAACTAAAAGCTCGTTTCTAGGCTAAACTCCCAATTCTGGGCAGTTTACGTCTTCACGGGTGCCGCAGTCGCATCCCTTTGAGTGAGGGGGATTATGGCAGCTTCAGTCTGGTCTGGACACTTAACTTTCGGGCTCATCTCCATGCCGGTGCGCTTGTTTTCCGGCGCGCGCAGTAGCGGCATCTCTTTCAACATGCTGCATCGCACGGATAAATCCCGGCTCAAGCAGCAGTACATTTGTCAACTAGAGGGCGTTGTCGTCGACCGCGCCGACATGGTTAAAGGCTACGAGTTTCGCAAGGACGAATACATCGTCATCGAGCCGGAGGAGATCAAGAAGATCGAGCCGCAGACCGCGAAGACCATGGAGATACTGGAGTTCGTCAAGGCAAGCGACGTGGATCCTGTGTATTTCGAGTCTTCGTATTACATGCTGCCGGAAGAGGCCGGGCGGCGTCCTTATGCGCTGCTCACCAAAGCGTTAGAGGAAAGCGAATACGTCGCCATCGCCAAGATCACGATGCATAACCGCGAATACACAGTGTTCCTGCGGCCGCATGAAGGTGGACTGATGCTGCACACCATGTATTACGCAGACGAAGTGAAGAAAGTGGAAGGTTTTGGCGCGCCGGACGTGGAGTTGAAAGAAGCCGAAGTAAAAGTCGCGCACCAACTCATCGAAGCGCTGGCGGACAAATGGGATCCGGAGAAGTACAAAGACAGCTTCCAGGAAAATCTGAAGAAATTAATCGAGACCAAGCTCGAGGGCGGGGAAGTCGCGGCGGTCGAAAAGCCAAAGAAACTGGCTCCGGTCGTCGACTTAATGGCTGCCTTGAAGCAGAGCCTCGCGCAGATGGAAGGCAAGAAAAAGCCTGCGGCCACGGCCAAATCTGAGGAGCCAGCCGCCGCGGCCGGCAAGTCCCGGCGCGGCAGATAGCGCAAGATCAGGGTCTTGGGCATTGGGTGTCAGGTCTTGGGCAAAACCCGAATGCCTAAGACCTGAGACCTCCTTTTAGACCCGTCCAACTTGTATTCGAAGATCTGCATCCCACCGGGTCAGACCACTGGCACAGATCGCGGCCAGCCGTTAGAATGTCTAATTCCTTGTGACCAGAATTTTTCCCTTGGGGTGCTGATGAGTCTTCGACGCGTGGGCCGATTGGCGGCCTTGGTGGTTGCCTCCCTGCTGATGATGGCGTGTGGCCAGGTCTACCGTCCCGTGGTCATTCCGTGCTCGGAGAACGGAATTCCTGGGTGTCCGGTGCAAACGCCTCCCATCCCGGCGAATTTCCACGCTGTCTTCGCCATTAGTACCAATGCGCCCAACAACCCGGGCGGAGCCCTGCAGATTGACGTTTCGGGAGACTCCATCATCGCGGAAACGCCCACCTCCGACCCTAGTGCGCCCAACCTCGGCGATGTGCCTACGCATGCCGCCGTTCTGCCCAACAATGCAAGAGTGTTTGTCGCCAGCGCGGGTAGTGTTTCGGGCGGGATCGACGGTGTCTCCTCTTTTACTACGGCAGTTCAGGCTCCATTCGCAACCGGATTCGGCCCGGTAACTTCACCTTCTTTGCCGAGTCAGGAATCCGCCATCACGGCGATTAGCGAAGCCGGCAATCTCGTGACCGTGACGCTGAATGCTCCATGGACCAATGTCGCGGTTGGATATGCCATCGCTATCGCTGGTGTGGTTATTCCGGGTTGCACACCGCCTGCTTGTAACCCCAACGCCTACGACGGCGGCTTTACCCTTGCTTCGATCAACGGGGCGGGCACGACCATCCAGTATGTGAATCCGTCCTCCGGGCTCCCCGCGCTGTCGTCCGGTGGGACCGCAACGTTCCCGCCGCAGCCTGTGTTCGTCAACAGTACCCAGAACAACCTCATGTATGTGGCGAACTACAATGCCAATTCGATCTTTGCTCTCAATCCTTCACTGAATGCCGTCACTAACAGTGCGCCCGCAGGAATTCACCCAGTTAGTCTGGCCGAGCTTCCGAACGGCACAAAGCTCTACGTCGCGAATCAGGGAACGAGCCAGACGACCAGTTCGGTCAGCAGCTTGAATGTTGCAGACCTATCTTCAAACCCCGTGACCGGTTTTACCGGGACCAATCCCGTCTGGATTGTGGCGCGCGGCGACAGTCAGAAAATTTATGTGCTTACCCAGGGTGACGGACAACTGGTCACGATCGACACGGCCACGGACACCGTTTCGAGCAGCCTGCCGGTGGGAGCCGGAGCCAACTTAATTTTCTTTGATCCCAACTTGAACCGTCTTTATGTAACGAATCCTTTAACCAGCACGGTCTACGTTTTTTCTGACACGGGCGGAGCCAAGGACACCCCGGTTCAACTGGCGGCTATCTCATTCGCGGTCGGGTCAGCACCATGTCCCTTGGGATGCGCGCCCACCTCGGTGACGGCGCTGGCTGATGGAACCAGGTTTTACGTAGCCAGCTTACGGCAACCTACAGGAGCGTGTCCTGACCCAACAGTGACGGGTTCCTGCGTTGTCCCTGGCCTCACCATATTCAATGCCAATAGTCTCAGCTTGCAGTATCCCAGCGCGCCAACCCTGAGTTTGCTCAATTACCCGTGTGCCGCACAACCTGGCAACAACTGTCCGTTCGCTCCGGGCCAATTTGCCGTTCCGCCTGTGGCCGCTTGCGTTTCTCCGGTGCTGCCTGCACTCTATACTCCTGGCGCCACTCGCTTCCGGATCTTTACAACAGCGTCTATGGACAGCAGCCATGTCTACGTGAGCATGTGCGACGCGGGCTTTATCGCCGACATCATTACAACCGGCAGCAACACGAACGGCAGCGGCAGTGGCTCTATTGCCCCCGATACCCTGGTCACTGATTTGCCCACTGCCTTCGGTGCCGGGCCGACACAAGCGAACGGCTACCCAGCGAACCAAAATCCGATTTTCATGATGCCTGGGCAGTAGCTGGAGCGCGCGGATGTGCGAGATCGCCGACGGCGGCCGCGGTTCTATGTGCCTGGGGAAGGGTTAGCTTCGAGCCGCTACTTCTTCTTTTTGGGTCTCTCTCGCTGCGTAGTGCGAGTCGACATATTCATCGAGAATCCCAATGAACTCGGCGACGATACGATCGCCCTTTAGCGTGGTGAACAGGCGTCCATCCACGTAGACCGGGGCTTTCGGCTCCTCGAAGGTTCCCGGCAGGGAGATGCCGATGTTGGCGTGCTTCGATTCGCCGGGTCCGTTGACCACACAGCCCATGACGGCGAGCTTCATTTCTTCCACGCCCACATAACGGCCTTTCCAGGTTGGCATCTGCTCGCGCAGGTACGTCTGAATCTGTTCCGCCATTTCCTGGAAGAAGGTGCTGGTGGTGCGTCCGCAGCCGGGGCAAGCAGTAACCTGCGGCGTGAAGCTGCGCATTCCCATGGACTGCAGAATCTGCTGCGCCACGCGGACTTCTTCGGTGCGATCGCCGCCAGGAGCGGGAGTTAACGAAACCCGGATGGTGTCGCCGATACCTTCCTGCAGCAGAACGCCCATGGCGGCGCTTGAAGCGACCACGCCTTTAGCTCCCATGCCCGCTTCTGTCAGGCCAAGGTGCAGCGGATAATCGCAGCGCGCGGCCAGCGCGCGGTAGACGTCGATGAGATCCTGCACGCCGCTGACTTTCGCACTCAGGATGATCTGATCGGGGCGCAGGCCGAACTTTTGCGCCAGATCGGCGGAGTTCAGCGCGCTCACTACCATCGCTTCCATGGTGACTTCGCGGGCATCTTTCGGTTCTGCAAGAGCTGAGTTCTCGTCCATCATGCGGGTAAGCAGCGTCTGGTCGAGTGATCCCCAGTTCACGCCGATGCGCACCGGCTTCTGATACTTCACTGCCACTTCGATCATGGTGCGGAAATTCGAGTCGCCGGTGCGTCCAATGCTGGCGTTGCCGGGATTGATGCGGTACTTGGCGAGGTCGCGGGCGCACTCGGGATACTTCGTGAGCAGCACATGCCCGTTGTAGTG
>Ga0307478_10000871_pt1 | contig 28603 bp, 22 predicted proteins | sample atmos_gasesECM4C_2_FD_203713 | JGI IMG/M metagenome (GOLD analysis project Ga0307478, IMG submission 203713) | Hardwood forest soil microbial communities from Morgan-Monroe State Forest, Indiana, United States - atmos_gasesECM4C_05 | ecosystem: Environmental > Terrestrial > Soil > Temperate...
ATCGTTTCCAGCTGACCATTCACAAGCTGCGGAAGCTGGGCGATTCTGAAATTGATTACTGCGACTATCTTCCCAAAACCACCAGGAACATTGACGAACTCTGGCAAAGCCTGGGCGAATATGTAGCCAGTTTTGAAAACCCTCACCTGAAGTCGCTCATTCAGGCCTTCATGTCTGACCGGGAGATTGCCCAGGCGTATCGCAATGCCCCAGCCGCCAAGACGCTGCACCATGCCTATATAGGCGGCCTGCTCGATCACGTTGTTTCCCTGCTCCGTTCCTGCGATCTGGTCTGCCGCAACTATCCCCAGGTCAACCGTGACCTGGTGCTGGCGGGCGCGTTCCTGCACGATATCGGCAAGATCTACGAACTCACGTACAATCGCTCCTTCTCTTACACCACCCGCGGGCAATTGCTCGGGCACATGATCATCGAACTGGAGATGCTGCAGGCGAAGCTCATGTTCCTGCCGGACTTCCCGCCTGAACTCAAAACCCTGCTCGAGCACCTCATCATCAGCCATCACGGTGAATATGAGTTCGGCTCACCCAAACTACCCATGTTTCCTGAAGCGCTCTTGCTTCATTACATGGACGACCTCGATTCGAAAATGGAGAGCATGCGGGTTCTGTTCGAGCGTGAAGGTGACCAAGACAATCCCTGGACGAGCTACAGCCCCTCTCTGGGGCGCCCTCTTCTGAATACGGCTAAGTTTCTCGCGACGAAAGCGGTTCCAGTCGAACCGGCAGCCTCGGTTATGGATGAGGCTGTGCAGTTGCCGGGATTGGATTTGTCGGAAAACGGCGAAGGCGAAGCCACCCCAGTGGTGGTTCAGCCGCCGGTCAAAGCGTAACCGAGATGATCAAAAGTTCAATGTACTAGTCGTACTTTGCCCGATCACGTGCTTTCGATACATTTCCGATAGGAGGTTCTCATGCGATTCCGCCTCGCACTGCTCACCCTGATCTGCTATGTCGCATTCGCGACGGTTGGTTGCACAAGCAAACCGCCCGCAAACGATGCGAATAACCCTACGGCCACCAACGATGCCAATAACCCTGCTCCCGGCGGCAATGCCGGCGATAACTCCGGTGGCGCGATGAGTTCCGGGAAGACCCGCGGAACGATGGCCTCCGAAGCGGCTCCCCGGCTGGTTGTCCCCGCTGGCACGGTGCTCACGGTTCGCCTGGGCGAAACGTTGAGTTCGAAGGAAAGCCAGCCCGGACAAAGCTTCTCCGCTTCGTTGGCGAATCCTGTCGAAGTCGAGGGCAGGACGGTGATTCCTTCGGGCGCGACGGCGACCGGAACGGTCGTAGCGGCTCATGCGGCAGGGAAGTTCAAAGGCGCTTCGCTGCTGCAAATCAAGCTCGACTCGATTACCGTCGGCGGCCGGCAACACAGTATTGAAACGTCTTCGGTACAACGCTCGGAAAAAGGCAAGGGCAAGCGCACGGCGGCGATGGTCGGTGGCGGCGCGGGCGCGGGCGCTCTGATCGGCGCACTAGCTGGCGGTGGCAAAGGCGCGGCGATTGGCGCTCTGGTGGGTGGTGGCGCTGGAACTGCCGGTTCGGCCTTTACCGGCAATCGCGACGTCATGCTTCCGGCAGAGTCTGCCGTGAGTTTCAAACTCGAATCGCCGCTCGAAGTAGCTCAATAAGCAATTTTCAATCTCGCGTCGCAAAGAACCTCGGAGCTTCGGCCTTCGAGGTTTTCTTTTCTTCGGCGAGGGCGGTACAGTTAGGGGTCAAGAAGGAACGATCCATGCTGAATCTGTCTGATTTCGATCTGCTGACCTTTGATTGTTATGGCACCCTCATCGATTGGGAGACCGGAATCTTCTCCGCGTTGAAGCCGCTGCTGGAGGCCCACAGAAAAACGCTGGCCGATGCGGAACTTCTGGAGCTGTACGCCGATGCTGAGCTGGAGGCCGAGTCGAACCCATATCGGACCTACCGGGAGGTGCTGCAATCCGTGGTTCAAGCCCTCGGAAAACGGCTGTCTTTCACTCCCAGCGCGAGGCAACTGAATGCCCTCACCGATTCGTTTTCGGATTGGCGTCCCTGGCCTGACACGGTTGCCGCTCTCAAAAGACTTACAAAGCGCTACCGCCTGGCCATCATTTCGAACACTGATGACGACCTGTTCGAAGAGACTCGGCGATACCTGCCGGTGGAATTCGAGAGTATTACCACCGCTCAGCAGGCGCGCTGCTATAAACCTGCGCTTGAAATCTTTCGGCTGGCACTGGGAAAGGCGACGGTTCCCCCGAAGCGCATCCTGCACGTCGGGCAAAGCATTTATCACGACGTGCTGCCGGCGCAGTCTTTAGGATTGGCCACGGTTTGGGTGAATCGGCCGTCCACGCGTTCTGGAATCGGCGCCGTCAAGCAAGCGAAAGGACAACCAGACCTGCAGGTATCGGATCTTGAAACGCTGGCGAACTACGCGGGCGGCTGACCAAAGAATTGGCCGCTAAAATCCTACAGGTACCTTGAGGAGCTTTTTTCGGATCGCGCAATGCACGAGTTCGGCTTTGTTATGAATATCGAGCTTGCGCATCAAGTTGAATTTGTGCGCCTCGATGGTCTTGAGGCTGAGCCCCAGCATGCCGGCGATCTTCCGGACCGTATGCCCTTCCGCGAGAAGCTTCATGATTTCCGTTTCCCGCGGGGTCAAAGCGCTTCGCGAGGGACGTGGGCGCTCCTGCTGAATGCCGAGTTTTCCATTCTCTAAGAGTCCACCCAGTACTTCGGGACTGACAAACTTCCCGCCGTGGTGGACGTCGCGCAAGACGCTGCACAATTTGGCTGCGGGTGTGTCCTTCAGGAGGTAGCCGGCGGCACCTGCCTGCAGCCCCTGCATCACGTAATCCTGGTCCTCATGCATGGTAAGAAAAATGACACGGGTACGCGGGAAGTCACTTTGTATAACGCGCGCCGCCTCGAACGAGGAAAATCCCGGCATGCCGATATCCATCAGCACGATATCCGGACGCAACTCCATCACACCCTTCAAGGCTTCGGCGGCATCTCCCGCCTCCCCGACAACTTCCAGGTCGTGTTCGTCCTGCAGTAGCCGACGGATTCCTTGGCGCACCAGCACGTGGTCATCGGCAATCAGACAGCGGATCTTGCTTTCATTTTTTACGGTCGGGGTTGATTCATCGAAATACACCATTCCTCCTGGGCCAGAGAACATCGGAGCAGAGACAACGTGGCGGGAGCCCGCTTTCCGGGCTGGAGACCAAGTGACCCATTGATTCTACCGTCTTGAGACTTCAGTGTCACGGTAGAAAAGCCATTAGTTTTCCGGTGCGCAGGTTCGGTCATGTGGCAATTCATCGGTTAGAATCAACTGCTTATGCTGCGCTACTTCACTTCCGGGGAATCCCACGGCGAAGCCTTGGTCGCATTCCTCTCCGGACTGCCCGCGGGATTGGCCGTGGACCAGGCCTTTCTTGACCGCGACCTCTGGCGCAGACAACAAGGCTACGGACGCGGCGGCCGCATGAAGATCGAAACCGACAGGGCCCATATCCTCTCGGGCGTTCATCACGGAATCACCATCGGGTCGCCGATTGCCGTACTGCTGGAGAACAAGGATTGGAAGAATTGGCAGGAGTCCCTTCCCGTTGCGGAAGGCGATCCTGCGAAACATAAGGCAGTAAAGTCGCCGCGTCCGGGCCATGCCGATCTTGCCGGCGCGTTGAAGTACAACTTCTCTGAGGCACGCTATGTGTTGGAACGAGCCTCTGCTCGCGAATCTGCCGCCCGGGTTGCGGTGGGCGCCCTCGCGAAGCTGTTTCTTCGCGAATTTGGTATTGAAGTACTTAGCCACGTCATCTCGGTTGGTGCGGCTTCGCTCGACAAGGAAGTTTCCTGGGACCAGATCAAGGCTGTGGCCAATCAAACCGAAATCATTCTGAGTTGCGCCGATCCTGAAACCGAGCACCGCATGAAGGACGAAGTCGACAAGGTGCTGCGAACCGGCGATTCCGTCGGCGGAGTTTTCGAGGTGGTCGCTCACAATGTGCCGCCGGGTCTCGGCACTTACGCGCAGTGGGATGAGCGCCTCGATGCCATGCTCGCCGCCGCGGTCATGTCATTGCAAGCGGTAAAGGCAGTGGAGATCGGCTCCGGCATCAGCGCCGCCGCATCTCCGGGTTCGCAAGTCCATGACGAGATCGGATACGAAGGAAAGTCGGGATACACGAAATTCAGCCGCGCTCATAACAATGCCGGCGGAATCGAAGGCGGAGTCTCGAACGGAGAGGAAATCCGCGTGCGCGGATATCTTAAGCCGATTTCCACGTTGCGCCGCCCCTTGCAGTCGGTGGACTTTGCGACTCGCGAGCCCGTGAAAGCTGCCTATGAACGCTCCGATGTCTGCGTGGTGCCAGCGGCGGGCGTCGCCGCCGAAGCCATGGTGGCTTTGACCCTGGCCCGAGCCGCACTGGAGAAGTTTGGCGGAGACTCCGTGGTTGAAAGTAAGCGCAACTTTGCCGGCTACATTGAGCAATTGAAGAATTATTGATTTACCGGCCCGCGAGAGAGAGCTGACACCAAACACCTGGGACCTGAGACTTACACCTGAAAACGATGATCTATCCGATCGTGAAATATGGAAATCCGGTGCTCGAGAAGCCGGCGGCGCCGGTCACAGCATTTGACGAGGAACTGCAAAAGCTGGTCGAGGACATGTTCGAGTCGATGTACGCCGCGCACGGAGTTGGCCTGGCGGCGCCGCAAATCGGCATCTCCAAGCGGCTGGCGGTCATTGATACCAGCTTCAAGGAAGACCCGGATGCCAAGCTGGTACTGGCGAACCCGGAAATCATTCACACCGAGGGCCGGCATACGCAAAATGAAGGCTGCCTGAGCATTCCGGATTTTCGCGAGTCGGTCACGCGTCCGCGCAAGGTCACGATTCGCGCGCAGGACGTCAACGGAAAGGTTTTCGAGAAGACCGGCGAAGAGCTGCTCGCCCGAGCATTCCTGCATGAAACGGATCATCTGAACGGGAAGCTGTACATCAGCCACATTAGCGCTCTGAAGCGCGACCTGATGAAACGTAAAATCCGCAAGCTGATCAAAACTGGAGAGTGGTGAAGACTTCTGCCACTGTCTCGCAATGAGCCAATGACGATCAGCCACTAGCTACCTACCATGACTCTCGTCTTCGCCGGAACACCGCGATTTGCTGTCCCGACCCTTGAGAAGCTGGTTGAGTCTGGATTTCATGTGCGGCTTGTGGTCACACAACCGGACCGGCCACGCGGACGCGGCATGGAGTTGATGCCATCCCCAGTCAAGGAAAGCGCCCTCAAGCTCGGCATTCCGGTCTCACAACCTGAGAAGATCAAAACCAATGCCGAGTTCCAGGCCGAACTCACCGCTCTCCAGCCGGAGGCGATCATTGTAGTGGGATACGGCCGCATCATTCCGCTGTGGATGATCGATCTTCCAAAACTCGGCAACCTGAATGTGCACGCATCGCTACTGCCGAAATATCGCGGCGCTGCGCCCATTCAATGGGCGATTGCAAGCGGAGAAACTGTCACGGGAATCACGACCATGCGCATCGACGCCGGCCTCGACACCGGTCCCATCCTGCTGCAGAGGGAACACGCGATCGCTGCGCTGGACACCTCGGAAACTGTGGCCCCGGTGCTGGCTGCCATGGGCGCAGAGCTTATGATCGAAACTTTGCGAGGATTACAGGCCGGAACCGTTCACCCCATTCCGCAAGACGACGATCGCGCGACGCTGGCCCCGGTGCTTAACAAAGAGGACGGCAGGATGGATTTCCGGCGCCCAGCCGTCGAGATCTGGAACCGGCTGCGTGGCTTTCAACCGTGGCCGGGCGCGTTTACAAGCTTCCGCGGCAAGAACCTTCACGTGTGGTCCGCGCGCCCGGTCGAGGCCGAAATCTCTCCGGCAACGATCCGGATGGAAGGACACTTGCCATTGGTCGGCTGCGCAGAGCACTCCGCACTCGAACTGATCGAAGTGCAGGTGGAGGGCAAGAAACGAATGTCGGCGTCGGATTTCGTCAATGGATATCGGCCTTACGACGGGGAAGTGTTGGGGAAAGCAGTCGTTGGTTGTTAGTCGTCGGTTGTTGGCTAATTCCCATCTCGCATCCTTACGTTCCCATTCGTTGCTGACGACTGCAGACTGACGACTACCATGCCCATCTCTCCAGCACGCGCGGCGGCGTTCGACATCCTGCTCCGTGTCGAACAGGAGGACTCCTATGCATCCGACCTGTTGCACTCCGAGCGTTGCGCGGGACTCTCCCCTTTAGATCAAGGCCTGACCACCGAGCTCGTGATGGGAGTGCTGCGCTGGCGGTCCTTGCTTGATGAGGTTGTCGCGAAAGTGGCTTCGCAGCCTCTCGGGCGCCTGGATCCAGAAGTACTCACCGCGTTGCGCATGGGCACGTATCAGCTGGGCTGGCTCGATCGCGTTCCGGCACGAGCCGCCATTCACGAGAGCGTCGAACTCGTAAAACGCGTCCGCAAACGCTCCGCGGCGCCTTTTGTAAACGCAGTGCTCAGGAAACTGATGGACAGTCGCATTCCCCTCGGAGCGCGCCAGGAACTCATCGTGTCAGCCAGCGATGCGGATGCAGTGGCAACCGTCTCGGCGCATCCGTCCTGGCTCGTGCAGCGATGGGTCTCACAATACGGACTGAAGCTGGCGCGGCACATCTGCATGTACGACCAAACCATTCCCGTCAGCACGATTCGTCTGCGCGCGGTTTCTGCGGAAGAAGAACTCCGGAGTGAAGGCATCGAAATCTCAGCCGGGAGTTTTCTCCAGCATGCGCGCCGCATTGTCGCCGGGGACGTAACCAAGACGAAAGCGTTCGCGGAAGGCCGCCTTGTCATTCAGGATGCGGCGTCGCAACTAGTCGCGACATTGGTGGGCCGTGGTAAGCGCGTGCTGGACTGCTGCGCGGCACCTGGCGGCAAGACGTGGGCGATCGCAGACCGCAATCCTGGCGCAGAGGTCGTTGCTATCGAGTTGCACCGCCATCGCGCAGAAATGTTGCGCAAACGCGTCCTCGCCAAGAATGTTCAGGTGACAAATGCCGATATCCGAGACCTGCCTGACGGCGAGACCTTTGATCGCGTGCTAGTGGATGCGCCGTGCTCGGGCACGGGCACAATTGCGCGCAACCCGGAAATCAAATGGCGGCTCATGCCGGAAGATCTTTCGGATTTGCCACTCCGGCAGTCACAGATTCTGCAATCCGCAATGAAGCACGTGGCTCCATCCGGGACGCTGATTTATTCCACCTGCTCACTTGAACGTGAGGAGGGCGAGAGTGTGGTCGAACAGGCAATGCATGACAATGCGTCTTTCCGATTGATGGAGGTGCGCTCGCGACTGGAGTCATTACGGTCGGAAGGAGAATTCGTAGATCAGGATCTCGAGTCATTGATCCATGGGCAGTATCTGCGCACCATTCCGGGAGTCCACGCCTGCGATGGATTCTTCGTAGCAATGTTGGAGCGGATCAGGTGAGGATCAGTGAATAAACTGAGCTATGCAGACTGCTCACCGCACTTCAAAATTCACCGTTGCCCCCGCATTCACTTTCTGACCCGGCGCCGGATTCTGCGAGACGATAATGCTGGCAGGCGAGGGTTGTGGAGGCGTCAGCGATTGTGCGGAGAGGTTGATCACGCCCTGAGTTGTGTCGGGCACGGATAGCATCGCGCTTACATTACCCACGTGAAATCCCGCGTCGAGCAATGCGAGATTCACGCTTCCCAGCGGCTGCCCCAGGAAACTCGGCATGACAAAGGATGGAGGTGGAGGCATTGCAGTAATGAGCAGATCAATGCGCGGAACAGAGACCCCGCTCGCATTCGGCGGTGGACTTTGCGCCAGTACCTGGTCGGCGGGAACGCCGGGCATCTGCAGATAAGCTACGGCTCCGATGTCGAGCCCGCGCCGGCGAATATTCAGGTCGGCAGCGCGCTCGCTTTGACCGAGCACATCGGGAATCGCGACCCGCTGCGGTCCCAAACTTTGCGCAGCACGCACTTGCCAGCCTCGCCGGACTTTCATCCCGGCGGACGGCACCTGCGAGATCAGCTTGCCCTCCGCAACATCGGCGCTATAGTACTGGCGCTCGACAACGACAGTCAGTCCAATACCTGCCATCGCGCGCTCGGCTTCCGCTGGAGTCAATCCCACCACCTTCGGCACGGTCACTTCGCTGCCGTGTATGGCAAAGCGCATGGCCAGCAGCGCGGAGGCCATCGCCACCAGCAACAACACCAGCGCGAGCAGGACAAAACGGAAGAACGCTTTCATCGATAGCGCGATTATAGCCTTGCGGGAGGATGCGAGACCTAATCCTTGACCTTTACGCGCTCGCTGTGGCCGCCATGCCACAACTCGATTTCGTGCTCCGCAGGAGTGGGCGCGGGGATGTACTTTACCGGAATCTGTTTCCGGACCGGTTGGATCCCTTCCAGGCTGTTCACCGGGCTTCGTTTTTCCGCGCTGCCGTCGAGAGGATTTCGGATGATCAGCTGAATCCTTCCTTGTTGCGCCGCGAAACCTAGCCGTTCCGCATCTTCAGGCGTAACCAGCAACGTTACAACGCGGGCCTGCCGCACATCTTTCGTCGGCTCGCCTTCCATCTGCGTACCCATGGCTAGCACGCGCACGCGTTGCAACACCGTCGCACTTTGCAGCCGATGAGTTTCAATCGTCTGGCCTGTCACGAGCACATCTACCAGACTCCCGGGATGCACAAAGCCGGCAACCGACGTGACATCGTCCACGCTCACCGCGGCCGCGCGCATACCGGCGGGAATCCAGTGCTCCAGAGACTGTTTTTCTCGGTCGATCCCCAGAGTGTTGGCTGTGAGAAATTGTGCCTTCGCGACAGGAAGCAGAACGCTTCGCTTCACGGCGTCCGAAGTCGAATGCAGAACGCCATCGGGCAGAAATCCGCCCGGATACGTGACCACCTTCACATCGCTCTCCGAAAGCGGATCGCCCGGCACAAGATCGTGGGCAGCGACGAGCACTACGATTCCCGGCACGGGACGCGCGATGCGCGCCTGCAGGGCTCTATAAACAACCGAACTGGAAAAACTGCCTACCAGCAGCGCGGCAATTCCAATGAGCAGGAGACGTTTGCGATCCATGGGAACCTGCCTGAATATCGCGCTAGCTTGCGCCCAGGGCTGCATTGTGTCAATAGCTTCAGGCGCTAGCGATGGGGAGCGCTTGGCCTGTATGGCAAAGCCTTCGGGGGAGACCCGCCCGGAAGACTTACCTGCAGCGCCGCAGTTACCAAAGTCCGTGACCGCATGGGCCTTTCGGCGGTCGAGGACAGCACTCCCGAGACGAAGGAATCCCGCCGACTTAGGGGTAACGTAATCCAAGTAGGAAGCGCCGCTTTGAGGCGGAGCGTCCTCACATCTCTCGCACGAAGGCCAGTGACTATGCAGAATGTGAATTCCCCCGCAGCACTTCGGCGCAGTTCCAGGGTGCCGATCAACGTTCCAATTCTGGTGACCAGCCTTGAGCCCGGCACGCGCTTCTCGGAAGTTTGCGAGACGCTTGTCGTCAACGCGCACGGCTGCGCCATGAAGTCGCCAGTGAAGCTGGACGCCGGGGTACTCCTGCATTTCCACAGCAAGGAAGGGCGCGAGACCACAGCGAAGGTCATCAATTGCCAGCCGCTTGCCTCCGATCGTTCCGCGTGGCAACTGGCGGCGCGTCTCGATCGTCCCGAGAATTTCTGGGGCTTGAGCTCGTGCCCGCCGGATTGGGCGCAACTGCCCGCTCCCGCTGCTCCGACCAACGGTAAAGTTCCAGCAAAGCTCGCGGCGAAGACGGTCCAGACCATCGATCAGACGCCCAACTCGGTCTCGCCATCGCTGAAAGCGATGTTCGACAAGATCCAGAAGCAGGTTTCGGATGAGCATCTCCGCACCATGATCTCGGAACTCATGCATCCCCTGTTGGGGGATGTGGCGGAGTTGAAGGAGAAGCTCGGCCGGATGGGGCGCAGCAAATTCGAAGTTTCGCTCTCGCAGATTCCCCCGGAACTCGAAGATCAGATGGAGCAGCGCCTGCACAACAACCTGGGACCGCGCGTGCTGGAGCAAACGCGCGCTCAGGCAAACCAATTGTTGGACTCCGCCAAGGCAGCGATCGCGCAGAAAACCGCCGAAACACACGATGATTTTCTGAAGCGCGTCACGCGCGAACTCCAGATGGTTGAAGAGCGGGCCCGGGCGCTCTCGGCCACCATCGCCGAGAACCAGCGCGAGAATCTGAATCGAGGCATGGGCGAATTCCACCAGCACGTGGTCGACGCGGGAACTCGCCTCAAGCAGCTGAGTGAAGACCTGTTCAAGGTCATGCAGCACGATCTGGGCGAAGAGCACGATGTGTACCGCCAGGAATTCGAACAGGCGCAGGCATCGATGGCCGCGGACAAAGCGCGCCTCGATCGGGAAGTCGCCCAACTCGACGACCGCGTCGCGAAGCTCGACGAATCGGCGCACAACCTCGAGGCCGGGCTCGACAAGCGGCTTGGGCAAATGGCCAGCAACACCATGGGCGACGTCCGCAAGCAGATGGAAAGTGCGATCGACGAAACCATGATTGAACTGGAAACCCGCAGTTCCCGCGAATTAGGGTCCCAGGTCGAAGCAGCCTGCGCGCAGCTGAAAGTCATTCAGAACGAGATTGCGACCTCCACCATGCAATCGCTGAACACGCGTGTTACTGAAACACTGCGCGTGTTTGCGGAATCCATGCAGGAACTGGAGCAGGAATCGGTGGAACGGCTCAGAACGACACTGGCGAACGGATTGAACTCGGTGATCCGGAACCTGGGCGAACAGCTAGTCACCCAGCATCGCACTGCGGAAAAGCGCTGGCCGGCAGCCGACTAGATCAAAAGTGGCAATGGAAGGAAAGGAAGACGAGGGCAACTGCTCCCCCCGTCTATAGCGCTGGTTTTTGTGACACTGAATCTGCCTGCACATCCCTCGGCGTGATCACGCGCCCGGTGCGGCGCATGCTGACCCAGTCGTACTCGTAGGCGGTTCCGCAAATCAAACATACCTGGTAATCCTGACCGCGCGCGCCGCTGTGGGGCCATGAAAAACGGTGGGGACAGAGATTTTCGATCAGTTTCTTAATGAATTGGGCCGGCATGCCTGGCTTACTCCTTCAGGATGCAAATTGCGCGGCGAGCCACGCGAATCGCCTGAGACCCGCGACTGGCGCAGGTTTCACGCGGATATAGACCCAACTTAGCACAACCTTCCGTGAGGCGCCCGCACCGCAGTCCAAGGTGCGCGAGCGAATGGGCAGGGCGTGGTCTGATTACCTTGACAAAGCGGAAACGAATTCAACGCTGGCGAGTCGGGCGTCCCCGCCCGATGGGACGGCCGAGGCGCCCGTCCCTCCACCTCAAGCTGCAAAGAACGTCAGACAAGGGCGCTCAGTGAACCTCATCTCCTGCTGGAGCCGTATCCGGAGTGTCGATCTTCAAAGCCGAAGTATTCGAAGGCAAAATCGGAGGGGCCTGAAACGTGCCCGGATCCTTCCCAGCCAGCGCGACTTTCATGAAGTTCATCCAGATCGGCAGAGCCGCGCGGGCACCAGTCTCTTTGGGTCCCAGCGTCTTCTTTTCGTCATACCCGATCCAGACTCCACACGTGATCGAGGGCGAGAACCCGATGAACCACGCGTCGGTAAAGTCATTCGTTGTGCCGGTCTTACCGGCGAGAGGCAGCTTCATACTTGCCGCCGCAGCCGCCGTTCCGTGCTGCACAACTTCCTGCAGCATCGAAGTCATGATGCGGGCGGTGCGCGCGGAGATTGCGTCTTTTACGTCGGGAAAATCCTCCTCCAGCACACGACCCTCATAATCGGTCACTTTGCTGATATAGCGAGGCGTCAGACGAACGCCATCGTTGGGGAACACGCTATACGCGTTCGTCTGCTCGAGCAGGATAATTTCCGCTGAGCCCAGTGCCACCGGCAGATACGGCGGAAGGTTCGCGGTAATTCCGAAGCGGTGCGCGTAATCGATCACCGTTTTGATGCCAATGCGATCCGCCAGCCGCAGAGTGGGAATATTTCGCGACTGCGCCAGCGCCCGCCGCAGCGTGATGGTGCCTTCGAACTTCTCGTCATAGTTGTGCGGCGTGTAGGACGTCGTGCCCGTCTCAAACGTGATGGGGGCATCCAGAATCGTGTCGTCGGGACTGCCTCCCTGATCAATGACGGCGGTGTAAACGTAGGGCTTGAACGAGGAGCCGACCTGTCGCAATGCCTGCGTGGCGCGATTAAACTTCGACTCATTGAAGTCCCGCCCACCGACCATGGATTTGATCTCGCCGGTCGCGTTATCCATCGCCACCAGGGCGCCTTGCGCACCAGAATCCTGCTCCAGGCTGACGCGCACCGTCCCGTCCGCAGCCATGCTGAGAACTCTTATGTAGCAGATATCGCCCCGCCTCAGGATGTTCTGGATCTTCTTCCGGGTCCAGGCGGAGTCCTGTTGGGTGATGGTGGCGTGATAGCGGCCAAACTTGATATTCGCCGAGCCGGGCGTCACCGACGTGACGAGGGCGTGCATGTAGCCGTTGACCTCCGGCTCATCCTCCCAATCAGGATGTTCGAAATGATCCAGGGCGATGTGATTGGCGAGAACGTTTTCGAGATGCCCTTTCCATCCGTGGCGGCGCTCATACGCAGCCACTCCGTCGAGCACAGCCTGATTGGCGGCCCTCTGCAGATTCATGTCGAGTGAGGTGTAAACCCGCAAACCGCCTTCATGGACCTGGTCGCTGCCATACTTGTTCTCGAGGTAGCGCCGAATCTCTTCCACGTAGTACGGCGCTAGCGAATTCGGATCATGCTGCACGTTGAGTTCGATCGGTTTGGCTTTCGCCTCGGTCGCCTGCTGCGCTGTGATTTTGCCATCTTCCAGCATCGCGTTGATCACGAGATTGCGGCGCTTCAGGGCGCGATCGGGATGCAGAATCGGCGAATAATACTGCGGCGCCTTGGGCAGGCCGGCGAGCAGGGAGGCCTCGTCCAGCGTCAGCTTTTTCGCCGGCTTACTGAAGTAGTATTCCGACGCAGACTCGAACCCGTAGGCGCCGTGCCCCAGAAAAATCTGATTGGCGTAGAGCGTGAAGATCTGCGGCTTCGTGAATCGCCGCTCAATCTGAATTGCGAGCAAGACTTCCTGGATTTTCCGGTGAAACGAGCGATCGGGAGAGAGAAACAGGTTGCGCGCCAGTTGCATCGTGAGCGTGGAGGCGCCCTGCACCCTGCCGCCCGATTCGATGTCGCGATACGCCGCCCCTACAATACGCCAGATGTTGATACCGGAATGCTCGAAGAAGTCCTTGTCTTCGGTGGAAATCAGCGCCTCCCGCAGAACTGGCGGATAGTCTTCGTAGGAGGCGACCACGCGCCGTTGCAAAGCAAACGATCCAATAATGTGGCCCTGATTGTCGTAGAGTTCCGTGATCGAACTCGGACGATAGTGTTCGAGGTCGTTGACCTGCGGCAAGTCAGTCGAATAGACAAGCAATAGCCCCGCAGTGGCTCCCACCAGAGCCGAAACCAGTACGAGAAAAGCAATCAGCACACGACCGACAACCCTGCGCCCGGCAACCTCAACCGGCGGAAGTTCCTGATAAATAGGATTCATGGAGGACGCATTCAGGATACCAGTTGGCGTACGGCTGGTGGTCGTTGGCTGGTAGCATTTCACGCTGCTGAAGTGGCGAACGAGACATCGGTTTCGGACTGCAGAAGCCCAGGGACATCCTGACTTCGGAACGACAAACTCTCAAAATCTCAGGCGAAATGCGCAACCATTCTTTAGAAACAGCGGTTTTCGCTGTGTGGCTCTGTGGTAGAGACTTCTTCCAAAATGCAAACAGCGCGCTGAGAGCGCGCTGTAGCGAACGACCTACGATTCACGGCCAACTGCTGTTACCCACGCTTCTTGATGACTTCCATTGCCTTGCGCAGCTGTTCGTCGGGCTGGGGAGCTTTCGTCTTGTTTTCGTCCACCGGCGCTACGGAATCACCATCCTCGTCCGGCAGCGGAGCATCTTCATCCGTGTCAGCCACCAGCACGTTGGGTGTAATCGCGGTGTCCTGAATCGCCTTACCGCTCGGTGAGTAGTACTTGGCCACGGAGAGGATCAACGCCGAACCATCCGGTAGATCGATCAGTTTTTGCACCGAACCATCGCCGAATGTCTTGTCGCCGACAACGTCCCCGCGAGCATTCTCGAGGATCGCCGCTGCCACGATTTCTGCTGGGCCGGCGGTTCCACGGTTTACCAGCACGACCACCGGCAGGTTCGTAATCGCCTTCGCCGGATCAGCCGCGAAAGCCTCCCGAGGATACTTCTGCCCTTGGAGATAAGTAATCGTCCCATGGTTCAGGAAAAGATTCGCGGTGGCGATGCCCTCGGACTCCTCACCTTCCCCGTTGTTGCGCAAGTCGAGAACGAATTTCTTCGCGCCCTGCTTCTGCAGCGACTTGATGCGGGTGGCGATTTCCTGCGCCTTACCCTTGGAAAACGTGTCGGCCTTGATGTAACCAACGCCGTCATCCATCATCTTTTCGGACACGGTAGGAATCGCGACCACGTCGCGAGTGATCGTGAGCTTTTGAGGCTCAGCGCGCCGCGCGCGCACCACGGAAACGTTCACGCTCGACCCGGGCTGCCCACTGAGCAACGCGCGAATTTCAGCCAGCGACATCTCGCGGGTACTGTGCCCCTCGATCGCCTCGAAAATGTCAGACCCCTGAATGCCGGCCTTATCCGCGGGACCGCCGGGCACCACCGAAATCACCGCAGCATACCCAAATCGCTTCGAGATCGCGGCGCCGATATCAGCCTTCGCGTCGGTTTTCTTCGACTTGTAGTCCTGATATTCCTTCGGGGAGAGATAGCTGGAGTTGGGATCGAGCGCCTCCAGCAACCCATGCAAGGCACCGTCGGTCACCTTGGGGATGTTCGGATCTTCCACATACTCGCTGTTCACGCGCGAGAGAACTTCGCTATAAACCTGGAGTTGCCGGTAGGCGCCGTCGGTGGAGGATGCACGCACACCACCCAGCCCACCCACAACCATGAACAGGAGTACCGCAAACGACGAGACGAGAATTGCTGCTTTGGCTTTCATTGACATCGGCTTGTGATCACCAGCGAAGGAAGGAACGTCACTTCCAGAGGGATATTCCGCATTATATCCTTATTGATGTAGATTCCGTCCTCCAGGCTGCTCGAAATCGCACGCCAGTAACTCAGGCGGCACGATTCCGGCCCCCACCAGCAAACTTTACGACGTTCTCCGAATCAATCCTGGCAAGCTGCGCGCACACTACTCAAAATGTGGCACTTAGCAGATCGTTGTCCCACATGCGATAAGGGTCGGCTAGTTCGGAAACCTGAAGGTGAGCGTGATCGTAGTCCGAAACTCCGTCGGCTTGCCGTTTTGCATATAAGGTTTGAATCGCCACTGTTTGACAGCATCGATGGCTGCCCGGCCGAGAACGAAATATCCTTTCACCAGCTTCAGGTCGCGCACGCTGCCATCTTTCGCAACCCAGGCCTGCACCACCACTGGACCGTCAATCCGCTGCTGTAACGCCTGTGCAGGATATTCTGGCTCTACCCTGTGGATCACCCAGCCGAGCGCAGTCTCTTCGGGCACTATAAGCGGCTCCAGCGAACTGGCCGGAGAAGGAGCAGGCGCGTTCTTGAGGCTGTCCGGAATGACCACACCAACTCGGCCCTCGGGTGCAGGAACAACGTCTTCCGGTACACGGGCGATATACTTTGGCGGGGCTGGCGCGGCCAACTGTGGTTGCGTAATCGGCTGTGTCGCTTCTGCTGTCAGCTCGGGCACCTGCGGGGTTGTAGTCTGTTGCAAAAGCTCTTTTGCCTCGTCCGAATCCGCCGGCGGCTGGCTGGTTGCCGGCTGTTGTGCACCCGGTTTCGGAATCACCTTGGTTTCGATGATCTGAATTTTGCTGGGGTCAACGTCGGTTGACTCGATCGGTCCTGTCTCTAGAAGCGTATCCTCAGCGGCTTTCACGGGAGTTGGCGCGACTGGCTTTTCCGCAGCGGATGGCGGGCCCGAGTTGGCTGAAACCTCCGCCTGAACAATTTTCTGCTTCGACCTCGCTAATAGCGAGTGGAAAGCAGAATTGATGCGTCCCAGGTAGGAGTCCCCCGGCGCCCAGACGTAAAGCACGCCTGCCACGAGCACACAAGCAACCATCGCGAATACCAGGTATCGGGGCGGGGACGAACTCTCGGCTTGGGTCGGATCCACAGGCTCGTCTGGCAAAGAGGAGAAGATTCCAGTCGAATCGTGGCTTTGCCGCGCTGCTACCGGGGCCGCAGTCTCTGGTCGCTCACTTTCCTGAGAAGGTTGGCGAAAAATGCTCTTGGCCTCATCCCACCTTTGTTTGCCTACGGGCTGAATGTCTATCGCTTCCGGTGCATGGTCTTCTTGCAGCGACGCCGGTCCGCGCGCCGCTTGCCATCGCAACTCGCCCGAAGTGTCCGACTGATTCAGTTTCTGTTCGGCTTCCAACGCACTGTGAGCCATTCTCTGCGACAGAAAACCGGTTTTCGGAGCCGGTGACTCCTCGGCGATTGCCGATTCCATCTCGGCCTGTACGGCTGCGTGGCGCGCTTCCTTGTCGCGCAGTTCCGTGCGTCGCGACAGAATCAGCGCGCGCGCAGTGGAGAGCGTTTCGCGCGCCAGCCCAGCATCAATCGGTTTCTTGATTACCGAGTTCGCGCCATGTTGGAGAGCACGGGCAATCGAGGCATCATCCGGAACCAAGGCGAGATTCAAACCGACTGCCTTCTGCTCGCGCGCCGTCTTCAACAGAAGAGTAGCGTCCGCCTCGAGGTCCCAATCGACCAGGATGGCATCGTAGTTCTCATGCGCGATCCGCTGAACTCCCACCAGCACTTCTGAACAGATTTCCACCTCGATTTCCAAGTCCGTCAAGACTTGGCATAGGGTGGCCGTGCTAGCCCCATCGGAGCTGAACAGTAAGGCGCGCAGGTCCATCGCCTAAAGGCTAGTAGCCGGTAATCATTGCAGCAAGTTACGGAGGTGGAGGAGGCGACACGAAGGACCATGCGCCAACGAGAGGAAGGACATGTACATCCGATCAGGGAAGGACTTGGCACGAAAGTCTCGAAAAATTGCGGACGGAATGTCAGATCGAACGGACGAGCGCCGCCCCCATCCTCCTCCCGACGGGACTTGCCCAGGATGGGCTACAATCAAGACAATTTCCATCCCATGCGCTTTCTCCTCCTTGGGTTCCTGTCGGCCGTTCTTGCAGTCGCGCAAAATCCCCCGGCAGCCAGCGCACCGCCCCCGCCTGCCGCGCAAACAACCACTGGCTCGCTGACTTTGCCCCATTTCGAGGACATCGGCCCGCAAGCCGGGCTCACCGTCGCTCATATTTCTTCACCGGATAAGCGTTACATCATCGAGTCGGTAAGCGGAGGGATCGGTCTGATTGACTGCGACAACGATGGCAAACTCGACATCGTCGCCGTAAACGGCTCAAACGTGGATCGTTACCGCAAACAGGGTGGCGACCCGATGATCACGCTCTACCATCAGGACGCAAACCTCAAGTTCAGCGACATCACCCAGCAAGCCGGGCTCACGCATAAGGGCTGGGGAATGGGAGTGGCGGTCGCGGATTACGACAACGATGGTCTTCCTGATCTGTACGTGACCGGTTACGGGGGCAACGTGCTCTACCACAATCTGGGCAATTGCAAATTTGAAGATGTCACGGAAAAGGCCGGAGTCGGCGGCGGTGGACTGAGCCTGGGAGCCGCGTGGGGAGACTATGATCGCGATGGCCGCGTCGATCTGTTTGTCTCACGCTATGTCCATGTGGACATGAACAAGCTGCCCGAACTAGGCAGCGACGAAAAATTCTGCCAGTTTCGCGGAGTGCTCGTCCAGTGCGGGCCTTGGGGCATGCAGGGCGAAAGCGATTTTCTGTTTCACAACCGTGGAGACGGCACCTTCGAAGACGTCTCGAAGAAGGCCGGTGTGGACGATCCCCGGCACTATTACGGGATGGGTGTGGTGTGGGGCGATCTCGACAATGATGGCTGGCCCGATCTATACGTCGCCAATGACGCAGGCCCCAACTACATGTATCGCAACAAGCACGATGGGACCTTCGAAGAGGTCGGGCTCTTGCTCGGCGCTGATCTCAGCGGCGATGGTCAGGAACTCGGTTCGATGGGCGTGGATCTTGGGGATTATAACCACTCGGGACGCCTCAGCGTCTTCGTGACGGAATTCGTGGACCAGTCCGACACGTTGTACCGCAACAATGGCGACGACGGGTTCGCGGACGTCAGTTCGACCGCGCAGATCGCGCAGCCCAGCCATCCCTACGTGGGGTGGGGAACCAGCTTCTTCGACATGGACAACGACGGATGGCTCGACATCTTCGCGGCGAACGGGCATGTGTACCCGCAAGTGGATACGATTCCGAATGCCGCCCACTTTCGCCAACCCATCCTCCTCTTCCGCAACAAACGCAATGGAACATTCGAGGAGGTCGCCTCACGGGCTGGATTCAGCGACATCCCACTTCGGTCCCGTCGCGGGGCAGCCTTCGGCGACATCAACAATGACGGCTGCATCGATATCGTCACCCTAAACGTCGGCGAACCTCCGTCCCTGCTTTTAAATCATTGCCAGAACGGCAACCATCGCGTGCTTTTCAAGTTGCTGGGCACGAAAAGCAATCGGCTCGCGATCGGCGCCCGCGTGACCGTTCGCACCGGCCAGATGACCCAGATCAGCGAAGTCAAGGGTGGGTCCAGCTACATCTCTCAGAACGATCTACGCCAGCATTTCGGTCTGGAGAAGAATGACAAAATGGACGAGGTCACCATTCGCTGGCCGAACGGCGCAATGGAATCTCTGCAGAACATTCCCGCTGATTACATCTACACGGTTGTCGAGGGCAAGGGGATCACCGAAAAAATCGCATTGCCGGCTCCGACGGTAAGTGATGCTCCCCCAACCCGGTAACCGACACAGCCGGTTGGTGGAGCTTCTTCTCCTGAGTTGCGAGGTAAGCTCACCAATACAAAATCGATTTTCTACGTCTCAATGCGATGACCACCGATGTGGCGCGAGAGCGTTTTCCCGGATACAATTTTGTCCTCGCTGTCCGCTCAGGTGATACTCGCACATCCCTATGGCGAACGATCGAAAACCGCGTCCCAAGCACTCGACGGCCGTAACTCTCAAGAAAGTGGCGGATCACGTAGGGCTGACTCCGGGCACCGTTTCATCCGTGCTGAATGATGCGCCTTCGTCGCGATCGATTCCACAGCGCACCAAAAACCGCATTCTTGCGGCCGCTCGCGAGCTAAATTATCGTCCGAACTTTTTCGCGCAGTCTCTGCGCAAGAAACGCACCTACACTATCGGCGTAATCGTCGAGGAAATCGGCGACGCTTATGGATCGATGATTATCAGCGGCATCGAGCAATACCTGCGCAGCAAGAATTTCTTCTTTCTTACGGTGGTACACCGGCACGATCCCGACCTTCTCGACCGCTATGCGCAGATTCTTCTGGAGCGCGGGGTGGAAGGATTCATCACGGTTGACATGCAACTCAGGGAAGCGCCCTCGCTTCCCACCGTGGCGGTGGCGGGCCACAAGAGCTTTCCGGGCGTAACCAACATTGTGCTGGACCATCAACACGCTGCATATGTGGCGCTTGAGCACCTGGTGGCCTTGGGCCACAAACGCATCGCCTTTATGAAGGGCGCGAGCTTCAGTTCCGATTCGGAAGACCGCTGGAAGGCAATCTGCGTCGTCGCAAAGGACTTGAAAATTGACATCCAACCTGAGCTTACGGTGCAGATCGATATCGACGACGCCACTCCGCAACTCGGCTATCCGTTCGCCAAGCAACTGCTCGAGCGTGGCGCTCCGTTTACCGCACTGTTCGCCTACAACGATCTCTCGGCGCTCGGTGCCATCCGGGCCTTCCAGGAAGCAGGCCTGCGCGTGCCGCAAGACATCTCCGTAGTGGGCTTCGACGACATTCAGGGAGCCGCTTACAACACTCCCAGCCTGACCACGGTGCGCCAACCGCTTACCCGCATGGGTACGATCGCAGCCCAGACCCTGCTGGAACGCATCGAGAACGGCCGCGATGAACCTAGGGAAATCGCGCTGGAACCTGAGCTCGTGGTTCGGGAATCAACGACACAGTGCCAAGCTTAGTCCGGATCTTCATTGGCGGCGTCACCCTTTCGGCACACTCGGCTCTAGGCTCTAGGCTCTAGGCTCTAGAACGACATTAAATCTTGTATTTTCAATAGATTGCGTCGAAGTTTTGGCAGTCCCAAGCCGCCAAAAGTCACACCCTCCCGTGATTACCGGCACTGCAGGAATTCTTGCGAAACGAGAAGATGCAGAGTAATTCCGCGCGGTGAGGTCGATCATGAAAACGGTTCTCATTCTCGGAGCTGCGGGCCGAGACTTCCACAATTTTAATGTTTTCTTTCGGCAAAACCTCGATTACGAGGTGGTTGCTTTTACCGCTACTCAAATCCCGGACATCGCGGGAAGGCGCTACCCGGCTGTCCTCGCGGGACGCTTGTATCCGGAGGGGATTCCGATATTCGACGAGAAAGATCTCGAAAGCCTGATCGAAGACTTCTCCGTCGACGTTGTTGTGTTCTCCTATAGCGACATTTCTCATCAGAACCTGATGCATCTCGCATCTCGCACCGGCGCTGCCGGAGCAGACTTTTGGCTACTCGGGCCCGAACACTCGCAACTCGCTTCCCGCGTACCGGTGATCTCCGTATGCGCCGTGCGCACCGGGTGCGGCAAGAGCCCGGTCTCAAGGCTGGTTGCCACCGAACTTCGCAAACACGGACGCAAGCCCGTCGTGATCCGGCATCCCATGCCCTATGGCGACCTTGCGGCGCAGGCAGTGCAGCGCTTCGCCACGCTCGAAGATCTGGATGTGCAACAGTGCACCATCGAAGAGCGTGAGGAATACGAACCACACATCTGCGAAGGCACCGTGGTCTATGCCGGGGTGGATTACGAGAAGATTCTGCGCGCCGCCGAGAAGGAAGCCGACGTGATTCTGTGGGACGGCGGCAACAACGACACGCCTTTCTACAAGTCGGACCTCGAGATCGTCGTGGTGGATCCCCACCGCCCCGGACACGAGCTGTCCTATTACCCCGGCGAGGTCAATCTGCGCCGCGCCGATGTGCTGGTGATCAACAAGGCCGATACCGCCCAGCAGCACGACATCGAGACCGTCCGCCAGAATATCCGGCTCAACAATCCCGGCGCGGGCGTTTGCGAGATGGCGTGCCGGGTGGCGGTTAAGGATCCGGACCTCATACGCGGAAAGCGCGTGCTGGTGGTGGAGGATGGGCCTACCCTCACCCATGGAGAGATGCCGTACGGTGCCGGTGTCGTGGCGGCGCGGCAATGGGGAGCCGCAGAACTGGTCGACCCGCGGCCCTATGCCGTCGGATCGATTCGCAGTGCCTACGAGCGCTACCAGCACCTCACCAGCCTTCTGCCCGCCATGGGCTACAGCGACATACAGCGTCACGAATTGGAGGAGACAATCCGCCGGACGCCTTGCGACCTGGTGATCGTGGCCACGCCTATCGATCTGGCGCGCACCATCAGGATCGAGCGGCCCAACCTGCGGGTGACGTACGCCGTCGAGGAACTCACTCGGCCCAGTCTGGCCGACCGCCTGGCCGATTTTGTTCACGAACATGAACCCGCTCACGCAGGAGTCTAGCGATGAAGGGACACGATTTTGTTTCGATCAAGGATTTCTCGCCTTCGGAAATTCTCTATCTGCTGATTCTTGCTCGCCAGGTGAAGACGCATCCCACGACGTACTGCGACTCGCTCAGGCGAGAAACCCTGGCGATGATCTTCGAGAAGCCATCGCTGCGAACTCGGGTAACGTTCGACGTGGGCATCCAGCAACTCGGCGGCTTCTCCATCTATCTCTCGCCCGCTGAGATCAATCTGGGCAAACGCGAATCGGTCTACGACGTGGCGAAGAACCTTGAACGCATGGTGCAAGGCATCATGATTCGCACTTTCGCGCATGAGATTGTCGAGCAGATGGCCGAGTACGCGTCGATCCCGGTCATCAACGGGCTGACTGACTACAGCCATCCCTGCCAGGCCATGGCGGACTATCTCACCATCTGGGAAGCCAAGGGCAGTCTGGAGAACCTGAAAGTGGCATTCGTCGGCGACGGGAACAATGTCGCCCACTCGCTGATGTTCGCCGGCGCGCAATTAGGAGCACACGTCTGGGTAGCGACACCGCCCGGTTACGAGCCGAAGGCGGAAGCCGTGCAATGGTCATGCCGGCGGGCGCGCGAGACTGGGGGAAGCTGCACTATCACTAACGATCCTGTGGAGGCGGTCGCTCAAGCCGATGTCGTCTACACCGACGTGTGGGCAAGCATGGGTTGCGAAGCGGTGGCGGAGAAGCGCAGCCACGTCTTCCGGCCGTTCCAGGCCAACGCAGAGCTGTTCTCCAAGGCGAAGCCCGATGCGATCTTCCTGCATTGCCTGCCCGCACACCGGGGAGACGAGGTGACCAACGACGTGATCGACTCGCCCCGGTCGCTAGTGTTTCAGCAGGCGGAGAATCGCTTGCACGCGCAGAAAGCCATTCTGCTCGAACTGATGAAAGGTGAGTTCGTGCGGCTGCCGAGCCTCATGGAGTTGCAGGAAACGCTGCACGTCTGAGATTAACGCCCGATGTGGCTCGCCTGGAGTGGATGTTCCGCGGAATGGTGCGCAGCCCATGCTGTCGGGCGCCACTATTTATGAAGACTATCCTGATCGCCGTTGGCGGCAACTCGCTCATCCGCGCCGGTGAGAAAGGAACCATTTCCGAGCAACTGGCCAATGCCCGCCGTACCGCCGCCGAAATTGCCAGCCTCTGCGCCGCTGGACACCGCGTTGTTTTGACCCACGGCAACGGGCCCCAGGTCGGCGCGGCCTTGCTGCGCTCCGAGCGCGGCGCCAGCGAAGTTCCCGGGCAACCTCTCGATGTATGTGGGGCGTGCACCCAGGGTGAGATCGGGTACCTCCTCGAACAATCCCTCGAGGCGGAACTCAAACGCCACGGCTTGCACGTGCCGGTCGCGACGGTCCTTACGCAGTCGGTGGTTTCCGCCGACGATCCAGCCATGGAACACCCGGAAAAGCCGGTAGGCTCTTTCTATTCCCTGGCAGAAGCTGAAAAACGACAACAGCAGTTCGGCTGGAAAATTGTCGAGGATGCTGCCCGAGGCTACCGCGGCGTGGTTCCTTCACCCGAACCCATCGAGATCGTTGAACTGGAAGTAATCCGCGATCTCGTGGAACGAAGTGTCCTAGTGATTGCCTGTGGTGGTGGCGGCATTCCGGTCATCCGGAAGAACGGAGCACTCGAAGGGGTAGAAGCTGTCATCGACAAGGATCGTGCTTCCGCCTTGCTGGCGGTACAGTTAGAAGTCGACCTTTTCCTTATCTCCACCGACGCCGAGTTTGTGTTTCTCAACTACAAACGTCCCGATCAGCGCCCATTGCAGAAGGTCTGCGCCAGCGAACTGGGTGAGTACATGGAGGCGGGGCACTTTCCGCCGGGCAACATGGGGCCGAAGATCGAATCAGTGTTGCGTTTCCTGCGCGACGGCGGCAAGGAAGCGATCATCACGTCCTCCGATCACTTGTGCGAAGCCGTGCGTGGAACCGCCGGTACTCACGTCTTTCCCGATCAGGACAGCCTGAATCTCGCGTTGCACCTCTCGTTTGAAGTTCCCATAGGAGGGCGATAGCCATGCCAGAGCCGGTCACCGCCGTTCTCGCGCCCAACCAGGCTCGCTCAGGGGGCAAACTCCAGCACGTGGTCGAGTCGCAGCAGTTCACAGTTCCGCTGCTGATGGAGTTGTTCGACCGCTCGCGAGGCATGGAAAGGATTGTCGCGCGTGGCGGCTCGCTCGACTACCAGCACCGCATCATGGCGACACTCTTCTACGCACCCTCCACCCGCACCCGCCTTTCCTTCGAAGCGGCCATGCAGAGGCTGGGAGGGCGAGTTTTATCGACCGAGCACGCGCGTGCTTTCTCTTCTGAAATGGAAGGAGAACAGGTCGAAGACTCGATCCGCATCGTGGGCAGCTATTCCGACGTCATCGTCATCCGGCATCACGAAGAAGGTGGTGCGAGACGTGCTGCCCAGGTTTCGCCCGTTCCCATCATCAATGCGGGGGATGGTGACGGCGGACAGCATCCCACGCAGGCCCTGCTCGATCTCTACACCATTCACCGGCAGCGGCCACTCAACGGTCTTAGCGTCGCCCTGATCGGCGAATTGGATAAGGGGCGAACCGCCCGTTCGCTGGCCTATCTCCTTGCCAAGTTCGAGCGCGTCAAGATGTTCTTCATCAGCCCTCCAGAAACGCAGATGAAGCCCGATATTCTCGCCTATCTCGAAGAACATGGCGTGCAATACGAGCAGGAGATAAACCTGGATCGGGTCCTCGGAGAGGTGGACGTCGTCTACCAGACGCGAATCCGGCCGGAGCGACTCTGCGACCGAACCAGCCTCAGGCGCTACGCCATCGACTCGTCGGTCCTTCGCCGCATGAAGTCTGACGCCATCATCCTGCATCCGCTTCCGCGCACCGTCGAATTGGATAAGTCCGTCGACGACGATCCCCGCGCGCTTTACTTCCAACAAGCCAAGAACGGCCTGTACGTCCGCATGGCCCTGTTGACCATGCTGCTGGAAGGAGAATAGACGCCGATCTGGAAAGGAACTGTATGCTGACAGAAATGATGATTGAAAAATCCAGCCGGGAATTCGTCGAGCTCGAAAACCAGTTCGGCGCGCACAATTACCATCCGCTCGACATAGTGATCGAACGTGCCGAGGGCGTGTGGGTGTATGACGTCGAGGGCAAGCGCTACCTGGACTGCCTCGCCGCCTACTCGGCCGTGAATCAGGGGCACTGCCATCCGAGAATTCTCCAGACCCTCACGGAGCAGGCGCACAAAGTCACGCTCACTTCGCGCGCATTCCGCAATGATCAGCTCGGTCCGTTCTGTCAGGAACTACACGATCTGACCGGCTTCGATATGGCGCTGCCAATGAATTCGGGCGCGGAAGCAGTCGAGACCGCGGTCAAAACTGCGCGCAAGTGGGGCTACAAGGTGAAGGGCATCCCCGACGGCAAGGCCGAGATCATTGTGTGCGCGAACAATTTCCATGGCCGCACCGTGACCATCGTGAGCTTCTCCAGCGACGAGCAGTACCGCGACGGCTTCGGCCCGTTCACTCCGGGGTTCAAGGTCATCCCATTCGGCGATGTCGAAGCCTTGCGCCAGGCGATCAAGCCAAACACTTGCGCCTTTCTCGTGGAGCCCATCCAGGGTGAAGCCGGGATCGTAATTCCACCCGCAGGTTTCCTGCACCAGGCTGCGGAAATTTGCCGGCAGAACCAGGTGCTGCTGATGGCGGATGAGATTCAATCCGGACTGGGGCGTACTGGGGAACTGTTCGCTTACATGCACGAGCACACCCGGCCTGATGTTCTGATTATCGGAAAAGCACTGGCAGGCGGCTTCTATCCCGTTTCGGCCGTGCTGTCATCGAAGGAAATTCTCGGCGTATATAAGCCTGGAGACCATGGCAGTACGTTTGGCGGTAATCCGCTGGGCTGCGCGATTGCCCGCACTGCCCTGCGCGTCCTGATCGAAGAAAAACTGGTGGAGCGTTCCGCCGAGCATGGTGCGTACTTCCTTGGGCTACTCAGGAGCCTGCGCAGCGCCAGGATCAAAGAAGTCCGCGGCATCGGCTTGTGGATCGGCGTCGAGCTTCATGTTCCTGCGCGGCCGTACTGCGAAGCCCTGAAAGACGAAGGGGTACTCTGCAAGGAGACCCACGACAAGGTCATTCGCATCGCCCCACCGCTGATAATTCGGCGGGAAGAAATCGACTGGGCCTTCGAGCGCATTCGCCGAGTGATCGAGAAGGGCTGAGCGAGGACACTTACTTGGGCTGAACCTCCACCGGCTCCTGTACCCTTACCGGATGCTCGGGGTGCGCGGGCACCACGATGGTCTGGCCATGTTTCGCGTAGTTCGAGATTACGTCGGGTTTTGACCAGTCCAGGTCCCAGCCGTCGGCAATCGCCGTCACCGTGTACGTTCCTGGGACGACACTCTGCAGAGTGAAACTACCATCGAGATCGCTCTGATCCCGGCGAAACCGTTCGCGATTCGCGTCGGGATGCTTCGGCACCAGCACGATCATCGCTCCGGCTACAGGCTGCCCGGCCTGCTTGGCGAATCCTTCCACGCTTGCGCTTCCGCCGACCAGGTAGAGATCCAGAGACAGGGATGATCCGGGAGTCACAGTCAACGTATGTCCCGGAGTGTCGCGCCCCTCCGAGGAGATTCGCGCAACGGAAAAGGCGCCGTCCGGCGACCCGATCTGCAAGTCGTAAGTGCCGGGCGGAATTTCACCAAACTCCGCCTTGCCTTCGGCGTTCACTTCGCCGAAAGCAACGGTCCGATGTTGCGGATTGCGGAACATAACAAAGAGTTGTGGGAGCGGAGTCTGCTCGCCGAGCACATGGACCGAAGCGCTGACGCGGCTGAGAGCTTCGCCGCTCGAAACAGATAGTTCCTGGTGATCCTGGTTGATATCAACTTCCATCACTTGGCTGGCCGTGCGCTGCCCACTCAATCGGACGTTATATTTGCCAGGCGCGGTCGTAATTTCAAATACTCCGGCAGATGTTATTTGCGAGTCCATTCCGTCCTGGACATCCGTGCCATCGAATATCCGCCTCTGAAGAATTGGCATGCGGTAACCGTTCTCCGGTTTCTGATCTGTGTGGAAAAACACATGGACCGCGGGAATGGGAACCAGACGAAACTCAATTTCGGGATGGTCGCCTCCGCGGATGGGAATGGGAGTTGCGTCCTCCGACTCTGTCGCGTCCGCATAAAACGTGATCGGATACACCACATCCAGGGAGCGATCCACCGCGGCAGGCGGCATCCCTTCTTGCACAATCGAAGGAGGGTGTACGGCATACCACGGACGGGCGCTCACGGACATAAAGTAGGTACCGGAGTCGAGTGGAATGAATTCATAAACTCCGCGGTCATCGGTAACCTCCATGCGAAATCTCACGATCCGACTCACCCCGCCGGAGTGGTCGTCGCGCCAAAGAATCACGCGAGCCTCGCGGACCGGTTCCCCGGATTCATCGAGGACTCTTCCAGTCAACGCGGCGGAGGGCGGCAGCTTCAGAAGGAGTTCTTCGGTGTTCAAGCCCGCGCCGGTGACGATCGCAGTGGAAAATTGTTCGTGCTGGTTGTAGTCAGCTGCGATGAAACCGCGCTTGGCCCCGTGCAGCGCATACTTGCCAGCTCCAACGTAAAATTCGAAGCGCCCATCCTCGGCGGTCAGAACGGACTTAACTTCTTTCGGATTCCTTGCGTTCATGATGCTGACGCGAGCTTGCGCCAGGGGAGCTCCGCCCGCGGTGCTGACAACCATTCCAGCAATTCGAAATAAGCCATTGGCCGCAGGCCCTGGCTGTTGTGCAACCCCGCTGTTGTTCGCCAGGGAGAGCCCGAACACGAGCAGGAAAGGCAAGAATTTTGATGGATGAGTTCTCATCGTCACTCACTGTCCGGAATGATTCGCAGCTTCACATCTTCTTTCTGCCCGGCTCTTAGCTGGACCACTCGTCCCTTGCCCTCGTATGCCTGCATCGTGGCGGGATCGAGGTATTCGAACTGATGTTGCGGCTGCTCGAATGCCAGCAGGCGGTAACCTCCGGGCGGCACCTGCTGCAGACTGAATCTGCCATCGGGCCCAACCCAGACCTCCCGGAGCTGGCCTGTGCTGTCCGGCAGCGGCAGGCAATAAACGTGAGCTTGCGCCGTGCCCGGCGCAAACCCCCTGGTGGAAATATAGGATCTCAGCACGGTTCCGTTGCCCATTTCTGCGGGGACTGGCTGCAGCCCCTCCACAGTACCGGCAATTTCCGCCCCATCGTCGCGCATGATCACGTCAACCACAAGATTCGCTCCGGCACGGACCGTGAGCGGATGCCGGAACAAGTCAGTATCTCCCGCAGTCACAGAAGCGGCGAAACCGCGCGGAGAGTCAATGCGCACCCAATAGCGGCCGGGTCTAACATGTTCCAAGATGACCGATTCATCAGAAAGTCCATGAGGCGGACGCGTTTGTGAATGGTTCCCTTGGTTGAAGTCATCAGCGGGTTCCAGTCGAACGTTGAAGTCTTGGCTTTGCGTCCGACCATCGGGAAAAATGACCTCTCCGGCTCCTTGTGGCTGCGCGCCAGTATCCGGATTTGTTTTGAATTCCAGCTTCGCATTAACATGTACCGAACCGTTGGGCACTAACGTCATGACGGGACCTTGCACGGCAGCGCCCTTCAC
>Ga0307478_10000872_pt1 | contig 28591 bp, 22 predicted proteins | sample atmos_gasesECM4C_2_FD_203713 | JGI IMG/M metagenome (GOLD analysis project Ga0307478, IMG submission 203713) | Hardwood forest soil microbial communities from Morgan-Monroe State Forest, Indiana, United States - atmos_gasesECM4C_05 | ecosystem: Environmental > Terrestrial > Soil > Temperate...
TCCTCCGCCTTCTGCTGGCGTTCCGCGCTCCCCGGCCCGACCGTAACGATCTCCGCCCCCAGAGCTGCCGTAGCTTCGCGCTTGATCGCAGGCGCGTTCGCCGGCATCACGATCACTGCCTTGGTGTGCACGGCTCGTGCCGCGTAGGCCACGCCCTGCGCATGATTTCCGCTCGAGTACGAGATCACACCCCGCTCCCGCTCTTCCGGAGTAAGGCTGGCAACTTTGTTGTATGCGCCGCGCAATTTGAAAGCGCCAATGGGCTGCAGATTCTCCAGCTTCAGGAACAGCCTGCGCCTGTCGTGCGTACCTGCGTGCAAGTCCGTCGCCTCCACGGTCGGCGTACGCACAATAACGCCGCGCAGCCTCTCCCGCGCCTGTTGAATGTCACTAAGAGTAACGATTGCAGTCTCCTGAGATGGGTGCTCCGCTCAAGCTCTCCTTCGGCGGGATCTTTGTTTCCTAACAACCCCTGTCCCCTACCCCTGTCATCCTGAGCGAAGTGAGGGGTCAGCCGAACGCAGTCGAAGGACCCCACGTACGCATAAGCTATCACCGCGGCCTCGACGCTTTTCCACCCGACCTTCGCTGTTATTTCGACGAATGAGCGTAAGAAACCACGCCGATCGAGGGTGCCCCGCTCAAGCTCCGCTTGGGCGGAGATTTTCGCAGACTAAGCTAAATCTCCAAAATCACCGGCATGATCAGCGGTCGCTTCTGCGTCTGCTTCGATATATATCGCTTCAAATCAGAGCGGATCTTCTCCTTGATCACCCCGTAATCCGCCTTTTCTTCATCGCTTGAAACTTCGAGCGTCTGGATCACAATCTGCTTCGCTCCGTCCAACAACCCATCCTCACCGGGATTGAATCCGCGAGTCACGATCTCCGGTGAAGTCTCGACCACGCCGGTCAGCTTGTTGATCGCAATAATCGGCAACACAATCCCATCTTCGCTGATATGCCGCCGGTCCTTGATGATCAAATCCTCGACCACATCCGTCCGCGATCCCGAATCAATGCACACGCGCCCCACGTTCACACGCCCGACCTTGCGCGCGCCGAGTTCGTCGAACTCGAAGATATCGCCGCTTTCAATGAGAATGACCTGCCCCACCGACCCGTGCATCGAAGCCGCCATCTCGGCATGCAGCTTGAGCTGTCGATACTCTCCGTGCACCGGAATGAAGTAACGCGGCTTCACCAGGTTGATGATGAGTTTCAATTCCTCCTGGCTCGCGTGTCCGCTGACGTGCACTGGCGGCGACGACCCATCCTCGTAAATCACATGCGCCTCGCGCCGGAACAGGTGATCGATCATCCGGTAAATCGCCTTTTCGTTCCCCGGAATGATGCGCGACGACAGCATCACCGTATCGCCTTTCTCAATCTTCGCATGCTTGTGATTGTCGACCGCAGCTCGCGACAGGGCCGACATCGGCTCGCCCTGCGTCCCGCTGATCAGCACACACACCTTTTCCGGCGCGAAATTCTTCATTTCTCCCGGATGAATCAGCAGGCCCTCGGGAATCTGCACGTAGCCCAGATCCTCGGCAATTTCCGCCGAGTTGTTCATCGACCGTCCGATGAAGGCAATCTTGCGGCCGTGCTCAAAGGCCAGATCCACGGTCAGCTTGATGCGGTGAATCGATGACGAAAAGCACGAAATAAACAGCCGCCGCTCGGTGCGCGCAAACACCTCGTCGAACTTCCGCCGCACCGCCCGTTCGCTCGGGGTGTAGCCCTTGCGCTCGACGTTGGTCGAATCCTGCAGCAGGGCCAGCACACCTTCTTTGCCGTACTCGGCAAATGCATGCAGATCGAACAGCCGGTTGTCGGTCGGCGTCGGATCGACCTTGAAATCGCCGGTATGAAGCACCACGCCGAGCGGTGTATGCACCGCCAGCGCCACACAATCCACCAGGCTGTGCGTCACCTGGATGGGATGGATCGTAAACGCTCCGATCTTGAACCGGTCTCCCGCCCGGATCTCGCGCAGATCCGCGTCGTCGAGCAAGCCATGCTCGTCGAGCTTGTCCTCGACATACGCCAGCGTGAATTCCGTTCCCCACACCGGAACGTTCAGCTCCGAAAGCACCCAGGGCAGTGCGCCAATATGATCCTCGTGGCCATGCGTGAGCACAATTCCGCGCACCCGTTGCCGGTTCTCGATCAGGTAGGAAATATCGGGAACGACGATATCCACGCCGAGCAGCTCGGCCTCGGGAAACATCAGCCCTGCATCAATGACGATGATGTCATCGCCCCAGCGCAAGGCCATGCAGTTCATCCCGAACTCGCCCAGCCCACCCAGCGGCACAATCTGTAATTTTCCGGAAGGCATTCGAGGATGATGCTAGCACAGCCCGCGAACGAAACTCCTCTCCGACAACAACTCTGACATCCAACAACTCTCTCATTCCAAAAATCATTGTCATCCTGAGCCAAGTGAGGCGCCAGCCGAACGCAGTCGAAGGACCCCGCGTTCCTTTGGAGTGCCATAGCCGTGTCGAGCTTTTCCATTCAACTGTTTTTTTTTGCCGGGTGCCCCGCTCAAGCTCCGCTTGGGCGGGAGTTCACCGCACCTCGCGCATCCCCGCTTTGAACCACACCACCACCTGCGTTATGGTGAACTTAAGCGCCATCTCGGCGCGAAGACCGCATCCAACCACCCGATGCCCACCGACCGCAAATCCTGGCTCCGCCGTCGCGTCGAGCAAGGCCTCGTCCGCGGCCTCACCCATGCCTATGAGGCCGTCAAGGTCCGTCCCGACAGGTTCCTCATTCAGCTGCGCGCCGCTTACGACCTGCCCATCACCAGCTTTCAGGGCGTCTACACCGTCGAGGTCGGCTACCTCGACCAGGTCGCCGCCTCGCTGGTCCGCAGCAGCACCAAGATGGCCGCCGTCCAAGGTGCCGGCTTCGGCGTGGGTGGCCTGCTCACGCTGGTTCCTGACCTCGGCCTCCTCTCGGCCATAACCATGCGCATGATCCAGAAGCTCAGCCTCCTTTACGGCTTCGAATTCAACACCGACGAGGAAATGGCCGACCTCTGGATCGCCGCTGCCAGCGCCGCCGGCGTCGACATCAGCCGCGAACTGCTCGAAAAAGAAGTCGTCAACCGCTTCATCCCGCGCGTCATCCAGCGCATCGCCGCCCAGGCTAGCGGAGAAGTCGTGGAGAAGTGGGCGGGCCGCCTGATCCCCGTGGCGAGTTCGCTGATCGGCGCCGGCCTGAACTACTACTTCGTGCGGACGTGGGGAAGAAGGGCGGCCGCGCATTTTCGGGCGAGACACCTTGATGCCCGGCGACGGATCGCGATGCAGGACCCATCAGCCCGAACATCGCATGTGCTACCGTAAAGCACGGATGAGAGGCGTCGACGGGCGATTCTGTACTAAATGGACTCGCAGAGGCGGCCGCTGGGTTGCTTGCGACCTTGAGCGCTGGTTCCTGGGTGTTACATCGGCGTCAAATCTCCAACTCCCAAGGCAAGACCCCGGATCAGATTCAAGCACGCTTCGCAGCCATTCTTCAATTTAGGGCGACTCTGTATCGCTGTGTCCCTGGCGTACTCATCATCATCTTGGGAATTTTTTATGTTATCGACCGGTCCCGTCAACGCGAACCGGACTGGTGGTACGGGCTGCTATTTATTCCCGTCGGTTGGGTTCTCATTCCGCTGCTCGCGAGGAAGAGTTGGCGCCGGTATAAGCAACTACAGCAGATCGCTGAAAAGAGCGACTACGACAAAGCGCTGGATCAGATTCCTCGCGGTGGAGATACATACTAATTCAACCGGACTGCACTTTCTCGCGGGAAGGTCTATCGTCGGATCCGACGGCAACGTGATGCACGAGGTAAGGTTCCTTTCGCCCCAGGAATTGATGCCGTGCCAGTCGATGGACAACCGCTAATTTGGCTTCCTGCCAGCTTGTCCTTCAGTCCAAACGAAAGCTAACCTCAACCTGGATGTCGGAAACCACGGGCTCCGTCCCACACATTGCCGGTTTGAATTTCCATCCCTTCAAAGTTTGGAGTGTGGCGTCATCCATCGATTGCGTTGCGCGCCCGATGAGCTGAATATCGCCGACAGTACCGTCCTCGAGGATAGTCATCGCAATAGTTGTGTCACCCATCATCTTGTTTTGGCTTGCCGACTTCGGATACGCGGGATCGGGGGTTTTAACGGGGATGGCGTGTTGCATTCCCGCGCACTGACGTCGCTCGATCGACCCTTTCGGAGGAACGAGCAGCGAGTCATCAAATACGGTCGTCGTAAGGCGATCCACGTTCACGGTAACTGCGTTGATTCCGTTCACAAGAAGCTGCAATTTCCGCGGAAAGCGATGCCCTTCAAAATCAAAATAGTCGGAATATCGTTCCGTTCTTCTCTCATCCGGCGGTTCTTGCCAATCGTAGCTTGCAATGTCGTCAGAGACAGAGTTCAAGCATACCTCAGGATTCTTTGTCGTTTTCCCTCCCTCCACGCGAAAGCACAACAGGTCAACACCGTCTTCGCTCCGTTGTTTCTCTTTCTTTACGCGTAGATTGTCGAACGTTGTTCCGAATTCAACTAGACCAATCAGTTCATGGATTCGAATCGGGGTGAACCCGAGGTTGCGGCTGGTGTAGAGTCGGTCACCCATCCGAACATCGGTCTGGACAAAATCGCCCGCGACAATGTTGCGCCACCAGCGGTCCTGGGCTTGCCACTTCAACGTGAGGTGCCCCTGCACCGGAACCCTGATTTGTGCGGTGAAACTTACGTCCAGCTCAAACGGGCTGCCTCGGCCGTGAAAGAGGTTCGTCCGTTGGCCGGCGGAATTGAGCAGTTCCTGCGCGGCTGGAATCTTGTCGTCGGCCGCTAATGCCGAGTAGCTGCCGAACAGCAATAATATGCATCGTGTTAGTTTCCCCATTCGGGTTACATCTTAGCGCGGGCACGCAAGTCTGGACGCGAGAAATAGCGCTGCGTTCGTGAACCGTTTCGAGGTGCCGGTTCTTCTCCCATTGCTCTCATATAATCTCTACTTACCCAATGCCCACCCTCTCCTGTTCCGCCATCCTCTTCGACCTCGACGGCGTCCTGCTCGACTCCACCCGCGTCGTTGCCGATCAATACACGCGCTGGGCCAATGAGCACGGCCTTGATCCCGCGGAAGTCATGAAGGCTGCCCACGGTGTCCGCACCCTCGAAGTCGTCAGCCGCGTGGCCCCGCACCTCGATGCCGTCGCTGAGACCAAGAAAATCGAAGATCGCGAAGCCGTCGCCGATGGCATCACCCCGATTCCCGGCGCGGTCGTGCTCGTCAACTCCATTCCGCGCGGCCGCTGGGCCGTGGTCACCTCCGGCACCCGCTTTCTTGCCACCACCCGCATGCGGAAATTCGGCATCCCCATCCCCGACATCCTGGTCACCGCTGATGACGTAAGCAACGGCAAACCCGACCCCGAGCCCTACCGCAGAGGCGCCGAACTGCTCCATGCGGATCCCGCCACCTGCCTGGTCGTCGAAGATGCCCCCGCCGGAATTCGCTCCGCCCACGCCGCCGGAATGAAAGTCATCTCGCTGCCCACCACCTATCCCGTCGCAGACCTGCACGAAGCCGACGCGATTGTCGCCGAACTGCATGACGTTAAGGTCACCCTCAACGGTTCAGGCGATGCGAAGATTTTGCTGGTTTCTTTCGACGCGATCTAGAGTTGAATTTGCGCTGAGTCGAATTGTTGGCTAATTTGAGTCTGCGACCAGAACCCTGCCCTGTCATCCTGAGCGAAGCGAGGCGCCAGCCGAGCGCACTCGAAGGACCCCACAGCAGTTATGAGTACCACCGCAGCTTAGAAAACTCTTTCCACGACACGCCCCGTCCTTGAGAGATCGTGAGATCAGCCGGGTGCCCCGCTCAAGCTCCGCTTGGGCGGGGATTTTTCGTGGCAAGCAATCAGAACGCGGCCACACACAACTCGGAGGACGAAGGCGTGAGATCGACCCTCTACCGCACCCACTCCTCCAACTCAATCCCCCGATCCGTCTTCTCATCCCGATACTTCACAATCACCGGCGTATACAACGACAGATTCCACTCCGGCCCCTTTTTCACCGCGCGCGATCCCGGCACCACCACCGCATTCTCCGGCACCTCGAGCGGTTTTTCGCCCTGCGCCCGATAGACTTCGCCACGCACCAGATCGTACAAAGGCGTCGAACGCGTCAGAATCGTCCCCGCACCCAGCACGGCGCGGCTGCGCACCAGGGTCCCTTCGTATACGCCGCAGTTGCCACCGACCAGCACGTCATCCTCAATGATCACCGGCGCCGCATTCACCGGCTCCAGCACTCCGCCAATCTGCGCTGCCGCGCTGATATGTACGCGCTTGCCGACCTGCGCGCACGATCCCACCAGCGCGTGCGAATCGATCATCGTGCCTTCATCCACGTAGGCGCCAACGTTAATGAACATCGGCGGCATGCAGATCACCGATGGCGCGACGTACGCTCCCACCCGCACCGACGATCCGCCCGGCACCACCCGCACCCGGTCCGCCACCGTGAACCGCCGCGCCGGAAATGTATCTTTGTCTACGAACGACAACCCATCGCCCATCTCCGTCAGTTCACCCAGCCGAAATCCAAGCAGAATGCCTCGCTTCACCCAGGCATTCACTACCCAGCGCCCATCTTTCTTTTCTGCCGCGCGTACCTTGCCCGCGGTCAGCGCATCGCGAAACGCGAGAAATTTCTCGCGGGCCTCCGGATTCTGCTCCACCTCGCCCAGCGAAGCCAGCCGCTCGATTGAAGATTGCAGGGAAGTCATGGCGCGAGCAGTATAAACGCGTCGTCGGCTCTCGGTCGTCGGCCTTTCGTCGTCGACGGTCAGGAATTAATCGAGGAACTGAGTCCGGGAAACTGGCGGACTTCCATCGGAATTTTCTCTAATTGCCGATTTGAGGTGGTCGCTTCAGCCGGGCCGAAAAGAAAGACGAGCAATAATCACGGCTTTACAGGCTGCGGAAAAAGAACTGTAGCGCCGGCGTCACGCCGGCTGTCGAGAGGGCATCTTGCCCTCGCCCACCGCAAATCTGGGAAGGGCACGCCTTCAGCCGTTGAGGACGACACCCGATCGCTCATCGTCTCCACGTCCGGTCAGCAATTGTCCGATTAAGCCGACGTAGGAAAAAGTCAGAACACGAGCAACGGCGGTCCAGCGTGGGCACACTCTCTAGAGGATTTGCCAACGACCAACGACCGACGACCAACGACCGCTCTCAAATACACTTGCACTCGCTGCGAATCAAAACCCCCGGCATTTCATGCGCCACCTGCCGTGCCTCGGCCAGTGTGCTATACGGCCCGTGCCATTTCGCGTGATTCGCGTCATGGCCCGCGGGACGGCCTTTGCCGTGGTTGCATTGCCCGCACGTCGAACGATGCAGCACAATCTTGTGCGGCCCCGCCATCCAGTTCTCGTAGACAAAAAAATCCGCGGTCTCGGGCGACGCCGCTGCCGGCTTCGCGATCAGCCCAACCTCGGTCGCCACGCGCTGCAGCTTCGAGCGGGTATCCCGCCGCATCGGCAGGAGCGGCAGCCGGTAGACTTCTTCGATCCGGCCCATCATGGCCAGCACCGCCTTCACCGGCAGCGGATTCGACTCGATGAAGTTCGCCTGCATCAGCGGCAGATACTTGCGGTGAAAGGCGCGGGCCGTACTCCAATCGTTCTCCAACGCGGCTCGCGTCATCGCGGCCATTTCGGCGGGAATTTCATTCGATGCGACGGAAATAATCCCCACGCCGCCCAGCGCAATCACCGGCAACGTGATTGAATCATCCCCGGAAAACACGAGAAAAGTTTCCGGCACCGCGTTCAGCACTTCCGCGATCTGCGTGATGTTCCCGCTGGCTTCCTTCACGCCCAGAATGTTCGGCACTTCCGACAGCCGCACCAGCGTTCCCGGCTCAATGTTCGCGCCCGTCCGCCCAGGGACGTTATACAGGATGATCGGCTTGTCGACGGCTTCGGCGATCGCCTTGAAGTGGCGATACTGACCCTCTTGTGTCGGCTTGTTGTAATAAGGAGACGCTGTGAGGATGGCGTTCACTCCCGGCCGCGCGGCTACTTCCCGGGCTTTCTCGACTGCATCCTGCGTCGAGTTCGAAGTCGCACCCGCGACAATCGGCACGCGCCCCGCCACGGCGTCGATGGTCGTGTCAATCACGCAGAGCCACTCTTCGCGTGATAGCGTCGGAGTTTCTCCGGTCGTGCCGCAGGGAATCAGGAAATCAATGCCAGACTCCACCTGCCAGGCGACCAGATTTCGCAGGGCATTTTCGTCAACAGATCCGTCCGGGTGGAACGGAGTAACGAGCGCGGTACCACATCCACGCACTTGCATAACGTAAGAATAACTCTACAGCCAGCTGTCGGGGAAATCGATCTATCGGCTCACGAGATGCCCCATCGGCACTGGAGGGTTGCACGCAATCGTGGAACTACAATTCCCGCCAGATATCTTTGAATTCAAAGCACCCTTTTTTCCCGCTCAACCATTCTGCTCCCAGCACCGCCCCTTCGGCATATCCGCGCCGCGACTTGGCGTCGTGGCACAGATAGATTCGGTCATGGGGCGAATCGAAAATCACTTCGTGCAGTCCAACCACGTCGCCCTCGCGGAACGAGGTGATCTCCAGGCTCGCCCCGGCGGCTTCCTGGATGAGTCTTTGGAGCACCAGCGCAGTGCCGGAAGGCGCATCTTTCTTCTGTTGATGATGGCGTTCGAAAATCTGCCCCGAGTAGCCATGCTTCACAGCTTTCCCCGAAACCCCCACCGTTTCGAAAAACAGATTCACGCCAATCGAAAAGTTAGCGCCGTACAGGAAGCCCGTTCCCGCCTCCTGCACCCGCGTCCGCACGCCCTCCAGTTGTCCGTGCCACCCTGTCGTCCCCACGACCATATTCCTTTTCTCGCGAAGACAGGCGTCAATGTTTTCAGCAGCGGCCGCGGGTGTCGTGAAATCGATGACCGTATCCACATCCCGCAGCGTCTCGGCGGTCAGACCGTTCGCGCCCTGGTTCTCCTCCGAGCTCAAGACGCGCACGTGATGATGGCGTTCGCGCGCATACTCCGCCACCAGCGACCCCGTCTTCCCGCATCCTAATACCAGAAAGTTCATCTCGATCTTTCAGCTTTCCAGAGTTTCTCAGCGAACTCTGCGCCCGAGCTCTGCGCCCTCTGCGTTAAACGCTTCCTTCGGCGGGTGCCCCACTCTTGCGCGTCTTCTGCGCTAGGGTGGGGATGTTCCCCAATGTTCTTTGCGCCCTTTGCGGTTGAACGCTTTTCTTCGTGAACCCTCGTGCCCTTGGTCGTGAAACTTAATCTCTATCTAATCAAACACCGCCGCATCCAGCTCGGAGAAGAAACTTGCATGCAGCCGGCGCACCACGCGCGGCACATCGTCTTCTTCCACCACAAACGTCAGATTAATTTCCGACGCTCCCTGCGAAATCATCCGGATCTTCAGATCCGATAACTCGCCAAACACCCGCGCCGCAATTCCAGGTGTTTCCCGCAGATTCTCCCCGACCAGGCAGACAATGGCTTTCCGCCCTTCGTATTTTACGTCCGCAAGCTTCGCCAGGTCGGCTGCCAGCGCCGGAATAGCCTCGTTCGAGTCCACCGTCAGCGAGACGCTCACCTCCGATGTCGACACCACATCCACCGCCACCTTGTGCCGGTCGAAGGCCTCGAAGATTGCCTTCAGAAAACCATGCGCCAGCAGCATGCGCGGCGCCGCGACGTTCACAATCGTGATCCGCTTCTTGGCTGCAATCGCCTTGAAAATATTTTTGCAATGCGGCGCCCGTGCCGTGATTCGCGTTCCTTCGCACGAAGGGTTCCGCGAGTTCAAAATGTAAACCGGAATGTTTTTCTGCACCGCCGGCAAAACCGTCGCCGGATGCAGTACTTTCGCCCCGAAATACGCCAACTCCGCTGCCTCATCAAAGCTGATCACGCGAATCCGATGCGCATCCGGGCACAGATTCGGATCCGTCGTCAGCATCCCGTCCACATCCGTCCAGATCTCAATCGCTTCTGCGCCCAGGCCCGCGCCGACAATCGCCGCCGAAAAATCCGATCCGCCCCTCCCGATCGTCGTGGTGACGCCTGTCCGCGTCGATCCGATGAACCCGCCCATGACTGGAACGCGTCCATCATCCACCAGAGGTTTTACTTTCAACCGCAGCCGCTCGTTAGTGTCGTCGAACAAAGGCACTGCCCGCATGTGGGTTCCGTCGGTCACAATGCAATCGCGCGCATCGACCAGCGTCGCGTCCAGTCCACGGTCGCGGAACGCCTCCGTGACGATTCGGCTCGAGAGCAACTCTCCGTAAGCCGCCACGTGATCGGTGGTCCGCGGCGTCACTTCGCCCACCGCCGCGATCCCCCGCAGCAGTTCGTCGAGCGCGTCGAATTCCGCTTCCAATTCGCCGTGAAATCGCGTGAAGACGCCAGTTCCCAGGAGTTCTCCCGCCGTGTTGTAGTGCCGTTCGCGCAGGCCGCGCGACAGGCCCAGCGCGGCCTCCCGATCTCCGTTTCCCGCCGCCTGCGCCATCTTCAGCAGCGTGTCGGTGACCTTCGCCATGGCACTGACCACGACCACCGGCTTTTTCGCAGCCCGGCCCTTGACGATCGAAGCCGTGCGGTCGATCGCCCTGGCGTCCTCCACCGAGGTCCCGCCAAATTTCATGAGGATCATTGAAGGAAATCTCGCATGGAGTCTCGGCTCCGGAGCCTGAGACGATTAAAAAGCGCCGGCACGGGGCGGTAGCGCCGGCAGCCTGCCCTGAGCTTGTCGAAGGGGTCCGCCGGCTGTCGCGAGGCCGTCCCGGCCTCGCACTCGAACTCATTGCAAAGGCGTCTAAACCCCGCTCCGCGTCTCACCCCAAATAACCCTGCGCCTTCAGCAACTCTGCATTCAGCAGCGCCGCGCCCGCCGCTCCGCGGATCGTGTTGTGCGAGAGCACCGTGAACTTCCAGTCCAGCACTTTGCACGGACGCAGCCGCCCCACCGTCGCCGTCATCCCCGCGCCGCGCTCCGCGTCGAACCGCGGCTGCGGACGATCGTTCGCCTCGAGGTACACCACCGGCTGATCCGGAGCGCTCGGCAGCCGCAATTTCTGCGGCTCCGCCGTATACGCGTTCCACGCCGCAATGATCTCATCCGGCTTCGCCTTCTTCTTCAGCCGCACGGAAACCGACTCCGTGTGTCCATCTTCGACCGCCACCCGGTTGCACTGCGCGCTCATCGCGAAGCTTCCCGGAACAATCCCGGCGCCATTGAGCTTTCCCAGCAGCTTCAACGTTTCTTCCTCCATCTTCTCTTCTTCCTTTGCGATGTAAGGAATCACGTTGCCAAGAATGTCGAGCGAGGCCACGCCCGGATATCCGGCGCCGCTGACCGCCTGCATGGTCACGGCCATCACGGTCTCCAGCCCAAACTGCTGCTCCAGCGGCGCCAGCGCCATCACCAGACCAATTGCCGAGCAATTCGGATTCGTCACCACGAATCCCCCTGACTTCCGCCGCCAGCCCTGCGACTCGATCAGCTTCACGTGGCCCGCATTCACTTCAGGAACGACCAGCGGCACGTCTTTCGCCATGCGCAGCGCGCTCGAATTCGACACCACGGCACAACCGGCGTCAGCGAACGCCGGCTCCATTTCGGCGGCAATGCTCGCATCGAGCGCGGCGAAGATGACCTTCGGCGCACCTTCCGGCTTCGCGGGCGATACCACCATCTTCGCTACCGGTGCAGGAATCGCGGTCTTCAACCGCCAGCGCGCTGCCTCGCCATAAGTGCGCCCTTCGGACCGGTCCGAGGCCGCCAGCCAGGCCACTTCAAACCACGGATGGTGTTCCAGCATCTGCACAAACCGCTGCCCGACAATGCCGGTGGCACCGAGAATTCCAACAGGGATCTTCTTCGACATAGATTGTTCTGGATTTTACAACACCGGAGCAGAAGCGATTTTAGATTGCAGATTTCAGATTTGAGATTGCAGATTTCACGCGGATTTAGTGGTAATTTTCAGTGGCACTACGTTACTGAACACGCTCCCGCGACATCCAATGTGAATCAATGTGAATCATGCAGTCTCAAGATCTGCAATCTGAAATCTGCAATCTTCAATCCGAACTCGCCTCATCGCCGCGGTTGAATCTCCCCGCCAAACGTGTATTCGTTCAGCGGCCCGAAGCGTTTCTTCTCAACGTAAATCCGGCCACGCCGCCATACGATGCGCAGGCTGGCCATCACCGGAATGGAAAGATAAACCCCAAGCACGCCCGCAATCTCCCCACCCGCCATGACCCCGAAGATCGCGGCCAGCGGGTGCAGTTCCATGCTCGATCCCATGATGCGCGGGGAGATGACGTAGTCCTGCAGAATTCGCCACACGGCAAGAAAGACCAGCAACACCGCCCAATGTCCGTAATTGGTGAGTACGGCGATACTGAGCATCACAACCGCAGCCACCAGGGGGCCTACAACGGGAATGAATTCCATCGCGCCGCCGGCGGTGCCCAGCACCAGGGCATTCGGAAATCCGGTGACGCCCAGAAACGCGGTGTAGGCAAGCAAGGAAAACGCTGCCAGGGTTAATTGCGCGCGGATGAAGTGCGCCAGCATCTGGTTCAGGTCGGCAATCACGGCTTGCAGGAACTCCCGCTGGGGGCGCGACTGCACCAGTGAAAGGGCGACCTCGCCGAAAGCGCTCCCATCTTTCAGGAAGAACAGCGCCAGCAGGGGAACGAGCAGGACCAGCCACGCCTCCTTGGCGACGCTCGCGGCACGCAGACCGAATTGCTCCGCGTACCTCTTGATGTCGTCGGAGTTCCGGATCAACAACTCGCGAAGCTTGTCCTGAGTGGCCGCGCTCCAGCCATGTTCTTGCCCTATGTCGTGGGCGATGGCTCCGGTGCTAACCCGGTTAAGAAGATCCGGAACCGACTGTCCAAAGTGCGTGGCTTCGTGCCCAATTCGAGGCCCCACGTAAAAGAAGAATAGAGAAACGCCCGCCAGCAGTAGCGCGTAGATGACGGCGATCGCCCGTCCCCGGCCGCGCAGAATCTTCTCCAGTCGGGAGACCGCGGGGTCCATCAGGTATGCGAAAAAGATGGCGAAGAGGAAAGCAATCAGCGTTCGCCGCGCGACGTACAGAAACCCCAGCCCCAGCGCGAACAACAGTGCCGTGAACAACACTCGCGACGTGCGTGTATCGATGAGAACCATGTGGAAGTTACGGCCGGGTCCCCGGATGCCCCGCTCAAGCGTGCGCCCCACCCAAGCTTGCCTGGGTGGGTTTTTCAGTCTCGAATCACTTCCGTACTGTCACTCGCAATCAGAATCCGCTGCAGCTTGAACTGGTCATCCAGCCACATCGTCCAGTCGCCACCTTCGCTGCGCAGCACGAACTTGTTCAGCTCGCGCTCGGTCCCGCGAATCGTGACCTTGTCGCGCCCGGCGAATTCCAGGGTCAAGGGCAGGGAAGACCTCTGGTGCGGATTCATCGCTCCAAACTGCGTCTTCTGGTTTGCGGGACACTGCACGGCTGCCCCCTTCTCCTGCTTGCACGTCGTGGCGAGATAACGCCACACCAGGACTTCCCGGTGGATGAACACATAATCATCCAGCACGCTGGTCGAGGCCGGCAGAAGAAATGGCTGTTCCTCCGGCTTCGCATCCGGACCGCTCGAGAGGTGCTCCATAAGGAAGTCGTTATTGGGTGCAACCGTGGCCTGCGACTTGCCCGGACTCAGCTCTTTCCACTCATACTTGCGGATATCGCCGGTGGGTGTCAGTTGCAGCGCTGAGGTCTGTGACGACTTGTCCACGCCCTCTTCCGTCTTGAACTGGGAACTGATCAGGCTTCCACTGGCATTCTGCTCGACGGTGAAGGTCTCGGTCGCCACACGGCGCCCGTTCATGAAAACTCCCAGTGAACCGGAATCCACCGTCTGCCCCGCCGCTTCCTTCTTGTCCCCGGCCACCGCAAAAGCCGCCACGACGAGCAACGCCACCATGACCTGCGACCACTTCACCATTACTTCTCCTTGCCGGAACTCCGGTCCGCCGCCTTTATGTAAGTTGCAATCTCGCGCACCAGTTCGTCAATCTGTCTTCCGGTCGTGTCCATCCGCTTCTTCGCTTGCAGGTAGCGCGGCCGCCGCGCCTCATACAGTTGGCGGAACTCGCCTGCGTCGCGCCGCAGGGGGCGCTCCACCGCATCCGCACCACAGCGCCGCCAGAGCTCCTCGACCGGGGCGTCCAGGAAAATTGTGACGCAGTTCGCTGGCTCGAGAAGGGAAGCAATCTCCGGCTGCACGAAGGCGCCCCCACCGAGCGCGGCGATCAATGGCGCGCCGGATGTCGCTTCCTCCAGCAATTCGCGCAGAGCCGCCAACTCGCTCCGCCGGAACGCGGCTTCCCCCGATTGCGCAAAAATCTCCGGGATGGTTCGCCCTTCCCGCGCCCGGATCCGGTCATCCAGATCCTCGAAACGCCAGCCCAGATACTTGCTCAGTTCGCGGCCTATGCTGGTCTTGCCGGCCCCCATGAAGCCGACCAGGAAGAGGGCTCGCACGGCCGACCCGCGCAGAGGCGCATCGACGTCTCGGCGCGAACCTGACGTGCCTTTCATGGACCTCTTCAAGGCAGCGCAAACCGGCCGCCCAGCATGATTTTCCTAGCGTTTCTTGAGGTGGATTCTACCACTGAAGGTTCGCAGCCACACCGACGAAGCCGCCTTGTTGATGGTGCCTGCGAAGGAACTCCCCTCCCGGACCAGGAAGGAAGTGTGCACTTTGGGTTGGAGGGGAACGTCGTTCTGCACTTCACCCCGTACCGATTGCGCCTTGATGTCGGCTGAGGCATCTTGCGGGATGGTCGCATCAATGTTGCCCGAATGGCTGTTGAAGCGATACTCGCCGGCGTAGCCGAAATCGCCGTCATACTGGATTCTGCCCGTCGTCGAACTGACACGCACCAGCGGCCCGGTCACCGCATTCAGCGTCACATCGCCGCTGACCGAATCGATCTCCACGTGCCCGTCGCGAATGTTGGTCAGCGTGACGGCGCCGGCCATGGTCTTCACATGCACATGGCTCCCCGAGATGTCGCGCACATCGATCGCCGCATTCGATCCCTCGGCCTCCACGTCGCCATGCAAACGCTCGGCGTGCAGCGGCCCCGTCGCCGACTCCAGGTTCACGTTCGCATCTGCTGGAACCAGCACTTCATAGTCGACCCGCGCGTTGTCGGCGCTAGCTCCCGCCAGCAAGTGCGATTGCACGTCGACGCGGTTGCCGCTTTGGCTCTGGTCGACTTCTACTTTGTCAGAGTACGTCGTCGCGTTCACCACGACGAAGTTCCCGCCGGAGGGCTTCACCGATACGCTGCCGAACTGGTTGATGATGGAGACCTTCGACCTCGGGCCAACCGTGAAGCGGAACTCCTTTTTGGTCTCCGCGATTGCCAGGGTGGCCAGAACCAGAACCACGGCCGTGAGCTCGGTGGCGTACTGACTGCGCTGCATAGTTCCTCGTATCCCGTCCGCGGAGACTGTGAACCTCTTGCTGCTCGTATCAGGGCATCGCTTCAGCGGTGCCGCTCAACGATTCTGATAAACCGCCCTTTCAGGGGCTGAACGCGGGACTTATTATGGCAGAGAACGATCCAGTGCCATCTCGTAAATCATCGACTTCTGTCCGTATGCGTCCATCAGCGCCTGTTGCGCTTCTTCATCATTCGGGTTCGCGTTTACCGACTCTTGCGCATCCCGGATGTACTCGTTCACGTCTTTCAGATTGCTTTCATAGGCCGCCCGCATCATGGGCGCGCGCACCGAGACTTCCTGCAGCAACTGCTCGTCGCTCTGATCTCCCGCAAACTTCGTTGGCGCCGCCGTCTTCACCGAGGCCTGCTGCCGCGCCGCCGACTGGCCGGCATTGGGATGCTGATACAGCAGAACACCGACTCCTACCAACAACGCTGCCGCTACCGGCACCAGCCATCCCATCACGCCCCACTTCTGACGGAACGTTGGAAGAATGGAATGCCGCGTTCCCGAGTCCGGCTGACGAATCAGTTTCTCTTGCCTAAGAATGATTTCGATGGAATTCCAAACCCGGGGACTTGGTTCTTCCGAAGCCTGCAACAGCCGCGCTTCCTGAGCGATGCTTTCCAGGCTGGCCACCAGTCCTGAACAACTGGCGCACACCTTCAAATGCGATTGAAATTCAGCAGTGCCACCTTCATCGATAGAATCGGGGAACTCCCGCTGAAACTCTGCACAGGTCATAACTTCTCTCCCCAAAACATTCCGTACCGCCTGCGCTCCCGTTCCTACGGCTATCCGGCCTTTTCGGCTCTGCTCGTCTTCAGGAACTCGCGCAACTTCATTCGTGCTTTATGCAATTGCGACTTGCTGTTTCCAATCGAACAACCCACCATTGTCGCGATCTCGTTGTGCTCGTATCCTTCCACATCGTGCAGCACAAAGATCGATCGATAGCCCGGAGGCAGCCGGCTCACCGCATTCTGCAACCTCAGCCGGTCGACAGATCCGGAAAGTATAGGATCGTCGGCTCCGAAATCTTTCTTGGGCGTCTCTTCATCGCCCTCGGTGGCTTCCTCAAGCGAGACCACCGGCAATCCCTTCTTCCGCAGATGCATGAGCACGACGTTGACCGCCATGCGATGCAACCAGGTCGAAAACGCCGACTCGCCGCGGAAGGTTCCGATCTTTCGGAACAATTGCAGGAATGCTTCCTGCGTCAAATCTTCCGCTTCAGCGGTGTTCGCCGTCATCCGCAAGCACAGAGAATACACGCGCCGCTTATGCAGGTTGTAGAGAAACTCGAAGGCTTCCGCATCTCCCTGCTTGGCTCGCTCAATCGCCTGCGCTTCCGACAACCCGGCGCCCTGCGCTTGTCGTGGGTCGGTCAAGTCGCCTTTCCCGGCCGCATTTGGTCAGATGCGGCTAAATAGTTGTACGTTGTACTGGTTAGCGGACCATTTCGGGACAGTCCGCGCGCCCCTTCGTGCCCTTTAGAATAACAAAACCCTTGCCCTGACTCGCTTTGCCAGCTTCCAATTTTGGAAGTGACAAACGTAACCCCAGAAGCCGGCTCACCGCTCCGAATCCCCGCTACAGTTTTACCCCGATAGGTTGCCGCCTGCCACCGACTTCACGCGCCCAGCTTCCGGCAACCCTTTAAACGTCGAATTAAGCCGCCCCACTCCTGAAAACCATTTCTAAGTAACCCTATTCCAAAAACAGAAGGCGTCCAGAGCAGTTCTCGACGAAACCCACGCACCCAGAGTGGCTCAAAATTTTACATTTCGTTGCCCCGAAAACGCGTCTCCTCTGCGTCCTCTGCGGAAGTTCTCCGCGTACTCTGCGTTTTAAGATTTCCCGTCGTCTTATTAGATTGTCGTCGCATCAGATAAGGTCCGTCGCTGAACCCCGCCGTCTAGGCCCCAAAGACCGAGAGCAAAGCCTGTTCCCATCACCTGTCTGCCACCAGTGACCTGTGCTCAAGCCCCGGTCTTCGTCGTAATCGTCTCCAGCCCATGCCCGTGCGGCCCCGTTTCCCGGATGCGCAATAGGATCGCAAACGTCAAGCCAACGAACCCTAAGATGGAGAAGATCCACATTCCCAAAGCATATCCGCCAGGATTGCTCAAGCCCGCTCCAGAAAAGTCGTTGGCTTTGCCGATCATCAGGTTCATGATGAAAAAGCCGATCTGCTGAATTAGCGTCATGAGTGCGTAGGCCGTCCCGAGCCGCGACTCTTCCACGATGTAGGCCACCGCCGGCCACATCACCGCTGGAATTAGAGAAAACGCTGTCCCCATCATCGCCATGGTGACCAGCAGCAACAAGGGCAAAGTCGCATGCTCGATGGACAAATGACCTTGGCTGAACCAGGGGAAGGCAAAGGTTACGTACCTGGATGCGGGAAGGTACGCCATCATCAGGTACACCGGCATCATGATCACGGACCCAGCCATCATGAACAAGGCGCGCTTGCCCACCTTGTCGACCCACAACCCGAACAGCGGTGTCGCGATCATGGCGGAAAACGGCAGCAGACTGTTGAGCACCCCTGCCTGCTGCAGCCCGAGCACTCGAACCGCTTCCGAAGCCGCCGAGCCACCCTGATAGGCGAGAATCTTGTTCGTAAAGAAATCGATCGCGAAGGTGCGAAACGGAAAAATCCCCGAGTAGAACGTGAAGCACAGTCCCACAACAAACCAGTAAGAAGGGTTGAACCTAAGGTGTCGGAATTCCAACTTGTCGACCGACCCGGCCTTTCCGAGTTGATAACGCTGCTCGGCCTGACTTTCCAGAAACCAATACACGACCGAGCAAATGACGCTGAGAACGCCGGCGCCCACCGCGATCAAGAGCGGCCCCTGCCAGTACGGCGGACCCGACGGACCCTGAGGGTAGAACGCGGACTTCGCCCAACTGGGTGAGTTGTCAGCCGCTACAGATGCAAGCCGGGCGATGGTGAGGTTCACTCCGAAAGCGAAACTCAGTTCCTTGCCCTTGAACCATTTTGCGAGGGCGGTTGAAACCGCCACGATCAGCGATTCCGCACCTAGCCCCAGGACCGCCCTGCCGGTGACCATCGTGGCGAAGTTCCCCCGCGCTGCGGTGAGAAGCGCTCCCAGAAAGCACAGAACGGCGAATATCAAGAGCGCCTTCTTTGTCCCGATGCGGTCAATGATGATCCCGCCAATCAGCAGGGTGAGCACGGCGGCGACGCTGTAGGACGAATTCAACCATCCGAACCTGGTCCCCGAGTATCCCAGGTGCTCGATGAAGATCCGTTCCAGTGGATTGATGCTGTCGTAGATGTAGTAATCCCCACCCATCACGATACTGATCACCACCAGCACAATCCAGCGGTACATTCGCGACGGTTCGGGACGAACGGCGTCTGTCATGAGCACTCTTTCCCGGCGGATTTTCGATCCGTTAGCAAAGCTCAGAATCGCATCAGGGTGCGGAAGCACACGAAGATATCACGATGAGCTACAAGCCACGAGCGACGAGCGATGACCACGAGCTACGAGCGGCAATCCTACCGACGATCCGGGTGATGGGTGCCCGTCCAAGCTCCGCTTGGGCGGGGATTTTCTACCCCCGGACTCTACGGCATTGCTTGAGCAGGACGACCTTCTTCGCGTCCTTTGCGCCGCCTTCGCGATCTTTGCGGTTAAAGTCTTTAGTCCGTTCCGCGTTCAAATGGTCCAAAAAAACAAAAGGCCCGGCGTCCCCCGCCGAGCCTGAACCCGAAAGCCACCAGCTACGTGCCACCAGCCACAAGCAAGTACCCGTCACCTAAGGCCTAAGGCCTGAGACTTGAGACCTGAGACCTACTTTTTCTTAAACTCCTGGCTGATCTGTCCCACCCGCTCGACATCCTGATTCGTATACGTCCGCGCCGCGTGCGGAGCGGTTTTCACCTCGGCCGCCGCCTTCACCACGCTGGCCTTCTCAGCGTGTCCCGCGTAATAGGTCCAGCTCTGCCGCGCCTCTTCGCCGTGTTCATGCTCCATGTGCATCATGTGCTCGTCATGCAGGCCCATCATGGGTTGGGGATTCGGCAGGCGCACAGCCGGCGACACCAGCGGGCTGCCTCCGCCCGAATACCACACCACCTGCGTGTGCACCGCGTCCGGATTCCCATCCACAATCGACAGCGTCGAGTTGCGCGCTCCGGCATGCAATCCCCCGGTGGCATTCGAAGCCCCCACTGGCGATGGCGATACCGTCTCAAATCCCACGTTCGGCGTGGTGACGAGCGGCACGTACGGCCCGCAATTGTACGGACAATATCCTGCGATCCCGCGCGCCCCCGCCTGTCCCAGGGCCAGCGCCGGAATCATCAGAACCACCAGAGCCATCGCCACTTTGCGCATAAATCCTCCAAGGGAAGAGCTATTCAGCCCAAATATGAGCAGGTGGCGTGCCGCACTCCGCAAATTCAAGGATTTCCGCGGATTTACCCCGATTTCTGCGTTTTCTTCGGCTTTTCCGCGTCCGCGCGGCCCTCGACTTTCACGCGCCTCTGCAAGAACCTGCGTACAAAGTGCAGAAAACTAATGAGTCTGGGGCTGGTCTTGTAGCAGGGCGCGCCTTCAATAGCCTGCGGAAAAACGGCTGTAGCGCCAGCGTCCCGCCGGCTGTCGCGAGGGCACCTTGCCCTCGCAGTGCAGATTAGGGCGCGCATTCAGGCGCGCCGTACGTCGTCGAGAATGAATCGCGGTTCTCTAGCCGCTCGGGTGGGTGAGTGCCCCTGACTTGCAACAGTTACGTGGCGGCGGCATCAGTCCGGTTGAGGAACCTCGCCCACAAACTCATCCCCGAAGGAGTTCACAATATCGGCTTTCAGGCCGCGTACGAGCCCTATGCCGCTGCGGCATAGTAACTCGAACCCCGGGCCTTGATCGAAGAGGCGAGTCAGTGGTTCCCCGGTGATATCGGACCTTCAGGTTTCAGATGGCGAAATGGACAGTCGGGCATTGTTCCAACGAAAAGGTCCAGTCATGTGCTGACACCCTATGCCGACGACGTACAGGATTTCGTCGCCTTCCGCTCTGGTGAGCAGGAGCGCCAATCGCCGAAACGTCAGATCGAATATCCAAACTTCCGCATGAGCACCTTGCCATTCTGTGAGAAGTGACGACTGTTCTTCTTCCTTGACAGAGATTCTCAAGGTCGGTGCCTCCTAAGAATGCCGATGCCGCGCTCATGCAGCGATCTAGCCGCAAAGTTGGCCGACCTCACAGTTGCGATGCTCGAATCAGCTGCCTGGTGTCTAATTCAGCTGGAGAGTGGAGATGAAAAGCACTCTTGTTCAGATACTCTTCTTTGCGATTGTGCTCGGGCATCCTTCGACGAGTGTGAGCAGTGATAAACCCGTCAAAGTCACTACCCCATTGAGTGCGGACGAAGTTGCGGTTTACAACGCGGTTCTGCAACAGTACACAGCGAAGGACTCGGGTGCCCTGAGCGTCTCCACGACAACTTTTCCGCTGAATCCCGATTCGCCTGCTATCGGCTTGTCACGCGCCGAGTGTTTGCAGGGTATCCAGCTCGAAAACCTCTCCACTGCCTCCCACTCGTTTCACTCACGCCCGACGTCCTTAGGGGAACAAAAGCGAAGCTGGTCGACCCGAAGAAGCATGCCAAGATCAGCCGGGCGAATGATCCTGACAAAACGATGAGAGAAGGGAAGTCGGTTGAAGATGCAGTCAGAAACGCATTTGCAACCGGCCTGTTCTCGATGTCGGAGATCGCCTTCGACAAAGACCACCATCACGCGGTTGTCAGCTACAGCTTCTGGTGTGGTTTTCTCTGTGGACACGGCAAAACTGTGGTGTTCGAGAAGGTCAATGGTATGTGGAGAAACACGAACCGCAATTGTGGAGGGTGGGTTTCCTGACCGATACTCCCGTAAATTTCCAATGCCCCATTGGGCCAAAGCCACCAGCCACGAGCTACCCGTGACCTGGTCCTAGTTTCCCACAAACCGCGCGTACAAACTCCGCGCTACGCCCGTGTCGGTGGTCCCCTTGATGATCGCCCGCCCATCGGGAAACAGCGTCATCTCGTAAGGTTCGCGCCAGAACTTCAAGACGAAGTCGTTGTGCCGCACGGTTCCATGTGCCTTCAACCGCGCATCCATTTCCGCGAAATCCACCGGTCGGTGCCGCTCGTGGATCTGCACCGAGTTTCTGCCGCACAGCGTGATATGCGGACGCCCCTCACCCCTAAGATGAACGAAGTCATGCGCCTCACACACCCGGCACCCGGCATGTGGCTTTCCCGCCTGAATCTCGGCCCGCTCGTTCGTCCACACATCGTAGGAAAGCAAAGTCCGCCGCACCTGTTCCAGCGCTCCCACCAGAATCTTCAGTGCCTCGGCGGCTTCAATCGACGCCACCAGGTTCACCGCCGGGTTCAGGATTCCCGCCGTCTCGCACGTCTCGAATGTCCCCTGCGGCGAATCCGGAAACACGCAGGCCAGGCACGCCGTCGCGCCCGGCAATACGTTCAGCGTAATCCCATAACTTCCGACAGCCGCCGCGTAGATCCAAGGCATGCCGTGCTTCACCGCGTAATCGTTCATCAGATAGCGCGTCTCGAAATTGTCGGTGCCATCGAGAATCAACTCCGCGCCCGCGAGCACGAGATCGGCATTCGCCGGAGTCAGGTCGGCAACCTGCGGTTCTACTACGATCTGCGAATTGAACGTGGCGATGCGCTTGGCCGCCGCCACCGCTTTCGGCAACGACTCGCGCGCATCGCTCTCATCGAAGAGCGTCTGCCGCTGCAGATTGCTGGGCTCGACGTAATCGCGGTCAACGATCCGGATGGTACCCACCCCGGCGCGCGCCAGCAGGGAAGCGACCGCCGACCCGGTCGCGCCGCAGCCCACCACGACCACGCGCGCCGCAGCCAGGCGCTTCTGTCCCTCCGCGCCCACCCCGCGAAACAGAATTTGCCGCGAATATCGTTCGTCCAGTTCCAAAGACATAACCAATCTCAAGCCGCGAAACCATTATTATAAGTCCCGACGCCGCGACCTTCGGCTCGAGCCGGGTTTACTCGATGGAGCGGCGTGGATTCAGACGAGACAACATTGCTTTCCACCCGTTCATCGAACCAGTGAGCCACCGACCAGGTCGAGGAGTGTGTTTGCGAGCAAGGGCAAGCCTGTGCACGATGCTGGTCGTGTGGACGCTCTTGCCCGCCATGGCGCAACAGGCGGCCCACCCGCAACCGCCCAACGTGCAGCAACCCGCGCCCCAAACCGCCAATCCCGCTCCCGCCAATCTCCCCGATCCGAATCAGCAGACCCCCAACCCCGCCTTCGGCGCTATTTCTTCTTACCTCGGACTGCCTGTCCACGAGATTCGTTTCTCGGGCATCGCCGAGCGCGAAAAAGATCACTTGCGCCAGCTCCTGCCCCAGAAACTCGGCCAGCCCCTCAACCGCGAACTCCTACGCGACAGCGTCAAGGTTCTCTTCGATACCGGCCTGTTTGCCGACATTCAGGTCGAGGCCGAAAAGACCGCCGACAATCAGGTCATCCTCACCTTCACCACCATCGGCAATTACTTCGTCGGATCGGTCACTGTCGACGGCGAACCCGGCCGCCCCAGCGAGAACCAGTTGGTCAGCGCCACCAAACTCCAGTTGGGCGAGGTCTACACTCCCGAGAAGCTGGAACGCGCCAAAAAGTACATCCTGCAACTCATGTCCGACAACGGTTTCTACCGATCGTCGGTCACCAACGACGAGCATCCCCACCCCGCAACCTCGCAGATGGATCTCGCTTTCCGCCTGACCCCCGGTCCCGCCGCCAGCGTCGGAGAGGTTTCCGTCAAGGGCAACACCGGCTACTCCAAGGGCCAGATTGAAGACATCGCCCGCATGCATACCGGCGATCGCGTCACCGCCGACCGCATCACCAATGCGCTGCAACGCATTCGCAAGAAATATCTGAAGCAGAACCGGCTGCTCGCGCAAGTCTCCATCGCGGAGCGCATCTACCGCCCCGAGACCAACAAGCTCGATTTCACTTTCCTCATCGATCCCGGCCCGACCGTCGACATCGCCGTGGAAGGTTACAAAATCCGCAAGTCCGTCCTCCGCAAGCGCGTCCCTGTCTACGAGGAAAACGCGCTCGACGACGATCTGCTGAACGAAGGCCGCCGCAATCTCCTGGACTATCTGCAAACCCGCGGCTACTTCGACGCCAAGGTTGGAATCAAGAAGCAATCCGAACCTGAAAAGAACGAACTCCGCGCCATTTATGTGGTCGACCCCGGGGCACGCCACAAACTGGTCAAGGTCATCATCGTTGGCAACAAGTATTTCGATCAGCAGGCACTGCGATCCCGCATGCAAGTGCAGCCCGCAAGCCGGTTGCTCTCCAGCGGACGCTTCAGCCAGGCTCTGCTCGCCAGCGACCTCAACGGCCTGAAAGACCTCTATCGTGCCAATGGCTTTCCCGAGATACAGATCAACAGCACGGTGCAGGACAATTACGAAGGCGCCGAGAAACGGCTGGCCATCACACTCGAAATTCATGAAGGCCCGCAAACCCTCGTTGGCGAGGTCGAGATCGTCGGCAACGCGAAGGTTCCCACCGAAGAGCTTCTGTCGCGCATCGATACCGCCCCCGACCAGCCTTATTCCGACTACCGCCTTGCCGGCGATCGCGACACAATCCTCAACTATTACTTTAACAATGGATTTCCCAACGCTACGCTCGAAGTTTCCACCGCCCTCCTGCCCCAAAAGCAGGGGCACATCGCTGTGACCTTCGCCGTGCAGGAAGGCGAACAGTTCTTCGTCGATCAGGTCCTGGTGTCTGGTCTCGTCCACACGCGTCCTCACGTGGTTCAACGAAAGATTAAGGTTGTCCCCGGTAATCCCTTGAGCCAGGAAGATATGCTCAAGACACAGGCGGCGCTCTACGACCTCGGAATCTTCAGCCAGGTCGACACCGCCGTGCAGAATCCCAACGGCGACGACCCCTCCAAGAACGTCCTGATCGACACCCGCGAAGCCAAGCGTTACACCTTCAATTACGGCGTCGGACTCGAGGTCCAGACCGGCCAGCCCGCCGCCAGTGAAACCGTCCCGCAGGGAAAGACCGGCGTTAGTCCCCGCGTCTCGCTGGAAGTCACGCGCCTGAATTTCCGTGGCGTCGATCACACGGTGACTTTTAAAGGACATCTGGGCCGTCTGCAGCAGCGCGCCCTCATCAGCTACAACGCGCCCGGCTGGCTCAACAACGACAAGCTCACGCTGTTGTTTACCGGCTTCTACGACAACACGCTCGACGTCACCACCTTCACCTCCAAGCGCCTTGAGGGCTCTGCCCAGATCCACCAGTGCTTCGGCAGCACCGACCAATGCACTTCCGGCCGCCCGCCTACCGAGGCGATTTACAGCATGACCTATCGCCGCGTCCAGGCTAGCAACCTGGTGATCACGTCAAACCTGATCCCGATCCTTTCCCAGCCCACCCGCGTCGGCATACCCGCGGTCACGATCATCCGCGACCGTCGCGACAATCCCCTCGAGTCCACCAAGGGGACCTACAACACGCTCGACGCCGGCGTGGCCGCCAGCTACTTCGGTTCCGAAGCCGACTTCAGCCGTATCCTTGCGCAAAACTCCAGCTACTACTCGTTCGGGAAAAACCGTCCCCTCGAGAAGCGCTTCGTCTTCGCACGCTCGACCCGCATCGGCATCCAGAACCCCTTCGGCAAGACCGTCATTCTTGAGCCCAACGAAACGCCTCCGATCGATGCCAGCCTCATCCCGCTCCCCGAGCGTTTTCTCTCCGGCGGGGGCAACTCTCATCGTGGATTCGGGTTAAACCAGGCAGGGCCGCGCGATTTGAAGACCGGTTTCCCCCTGGGTGGCAGCGCCCTGTTCCTGAATCAGCTGGAACTGCGCTTGCCCCCCGTCGATCTGCCTTTCGTCGGCAACAACATCAACTTCGCCATCTTTCACGATATGGGCAACGTCTTCGCCAAGCCGGCCGACATGGTCGACAATCTGTTTCGCTGGCGCCAGAAGGATCCCGACCTCTGCCTTCGCCAGGACACCTCCAACCAGTGCGACTTCAACTACATTTCCCATGCCGTAGGCTTGGGGGTGCATTACAAGACACCGATTGGTCCCATTCGACTTGATTTCGGGTACAATTTGAATCCGCCCGCTTTCCCAAGTTTTCAGGCTACGACGAATTCTGTGAACGGCGTGACTACCCAGTCGCAGTTCGTTCCGCAGCGGGCCAGTCATTTCAATTTCTTCTTTAGCATTGGACAGGCATTCTGATGCGTTACCTCTCCCATTTTCTATTGCTCGCTCTTCTTTTCATTTCATCCTCGTTCGTCCGCGCTGCTGATGTCGTCGATCGCATCGTTGCTACCGTCAATGGGCACGTGATCCTGCAAAGCGATTGGGACGACGCTGTCCGCTACGAAGCCTTTGTCGAAGGACGTCCACTGACCCGCCTCACCGATCAGGACCGCGGCAAGGCGCTCGACCGCCTCATCGATCAGGAACTCCTCCGCGAGCAGTCCCAGACCAGCGACACCGCACAGCCACCCGCCGACGAAGTACAGCAACGGGTTCAGGAAATCCAGAAGCAGCACGACGCCACCGATCGGGGTTCCTGGCAGTCGGCCCTTGCCAGCTACGGCCTCGACCAGAAACAGCTCGAGACTCACGTCGCCCACGATATTTCCATCCTGCGGCAGGTCGAAGCCCGCCTCCGCCCGGCCGTGCAGATCGCCCCGCAGACCATCGAGTCCTACTACCACGACACGTTCCTGCCCCAACTGAATAAGGCCGGAGCCGCTGTCGTTCCTCTCGCCCAGGTCTCCGGCAAAATCCGCGAGATCCTCACCGAGCAGAAGATCAATGAGCTGTTCGCTTCCTGGCTCCGCAGCCTGCGCTCGGAAAGCAAGATCAGCACCGCCGCTCCTTCCTCCACTCCATCCTCGAATCCACCTGCTCCCACCGGAGGCCAGGGCAATTGACCGAGGAGAGCCCGAAGCCCGCTCCTCGCCGTCTGTGGAAATACCTGTTGGCCATTTTCCTTCTCGGCCTGCTCGCTCTCGGTGGCGGTGCCTGGTACGTGACCACCGAGTCGTTCCAGTCCTACGTGCGCGCGCGTATCGTCGCCGCCGTGGAGAAGGCCACTGGCGGCCGCGTTGAACTCGGTGCTTACCACACCATTCCGTTTCGCCTCCAGGTCGAGATTCGCGACTTCACCATTCACGGTCTCGAACCCGCGGGTGAGGTTCCGCTAGCGCACGTCGATCGTATCGTCGCTCGCATCAAGGTCATCTCGCTGCTCGAGACCAACTTCGGTTTCAAGTCGCTTGTGTTCGAGCACCCTGTCGTACATTTGATCGTCAACCCCGACGGCAGCACGAACCTGCCCGAGCCCAAGGTGCAGCTAACCTCCTCGACGCGCACTCCCGTAGAGGAGTTTTTCGCGCTTTCCATCAACCGGCTCGAAGTCCGCCGTGGCGAGTTCCTCTGGAACGACCACCGCACGCCCATGGATTTCAACGTTGCTGGCGTCTCCACCGACCTCACCTACTCCTTCTTCCGCGGACGCTACGAGAGCAGCCTTCTTCTGGGGAGGGTCGAGAGCCGTTATCAGAATTTCGCTCCATTCACCTGGATGGCCAGCGCTCACTTCAGCCTGGGCAAGAACGAGGTCGAAGTCACTTCGCTGAAGTGGAACTCCGCCCACTCCCATGTCGAAGCTAGCGGCCGCATCCGCGACTTCCGCCAGCCCTCCGTCGAAGCCGCCTACACGGGTGCTATCGATCTTGGCGAAGCCGCCGCGATTACCCATCAACGCCAGTTGCGTGCCGGCTTCCTCGATCTGAATGGGAAGGGAACCTGGTCCGCCGAAAAGTTCGCTTCCGAGGGAAAGGCCGCTCTGAAGAATTTCGAGTGGCGCGACGATCAACTGGCCGTCCGCGAGGTCAGCCTTGCCAGCGACTATTCGCTTAACGAAAAGCAGATCAAACTAACCAGAGCGCAAGGCCGCGTGTTGGGAGGATCAATCTCAGGCGACGCCGAACTCACCAACTGGCTCGCTCCCGCTGCGGCGATCGCTTGCACTGCCAAAAACAAAAAGCCCGAAGAACAGCACGGCATCGTTCGACTCCGCCTCAAAGACATCTCCGCCGGAGCCGTTGCGACCGCTTTCAGCTCGCGGCAGTATCCCCTCGAGCGTCTGAAGCTCGCCGGGTCCGCCGACGGCACCATCGAGGCGCTCTGGACCGGCAACCCCAACCGCGCCGAAGCCAACTTCGCTCTCAATCTTTCGCCGCCGCCGAAGCTTCAGCCAGGAGAGGTACCCATCACTGCCACGGCGCGCGGAGTCTACCGTGGCTGGAACGATGAACTCGAGTTCGCCCAGCTTGACCTCGCGACTCGCGCCACGCAAATTCATGCCAGCGGGAAACTTGCCGCTACTTCATCGCTCCAACTTTCCGCCAGCACCTCCGACCTTGCCGAGCTCCAACCTCTGATCCTCGCCCTGCACGGTCCCAGCCGTCTGCCCGTTGCACTTCACGGCAGCGCCCGCTTCAACGGCGCAGCCAGCGGGAAAATTTCCTCTGCCAGTCTCAATGGCCATCTCCAGATTCAGGACTTCGATACCACCATCCCGGCCACCGATCGCGCCCCCGAGCAGCAGGTTCACTGGGATTCGCTGACCGCTGACGTCCAGATCTCGCCCCACGCAATTTCCGTTCGCCGAGCGTCCGCCGTTCACGACGACACCTCCGCCCACTTCGACGTCAGCCTCGCGTTATCCCAAGGCGAATTCCGTCCGTCTGATTCCTTCACTGCCAGCCTCAACCTGCAAAACGCCGACGTCGCCGAGATTGAAGCTCTCGCTGGATACGACTACCCCGTTACCGGCCGCGCCAACCTCGTCGTCCAGGCCTCCGGCACCCG
>Ga0307478_10000874_pt1 | contig 28542 bp, 22 predicted proteins | sample atmos_gasesECM4C_2_FD_203713 | JGI IMG/M metagenome (GOLD analysis project Ga0307478, IMG submission 203713) | Hardwood forest soil microbial communities from Morgan-Monroe State Forest, Indiana, United States - atmos_gasesECM4C_05 | ecosystem: Environmental > Terrestrial > Soil > Temperate...
GGCACGCGCGATAGCCATTCCCGTTTGCGCCGCCTCGAGTTCGAGCCTGTGCGCTTTGTCGTGAAAATGACGCAGATGCGCATTGGCTTCGGCCAATCCCTTCGCGGCAAACGCACTGGAGAGCCCGCCGCAACGTTGAACAGAAAGCCTTCGTTAGGCAGACCACTGGGGCCTTCTGTGGGTCCGATGCCGTACAAGGTAACTTCCCGGAAGGCCGCTATTTTTTCACAGAGTATGGGCCATCCGCCGCCGCATGATAGTCCGAATAAGTAAGGATCCGGTCGAGTTCGAGACTCTTCAGGAAAAGGATTCTGGCGCTTGCTCGCACTTCGAGGCGTTTTGGCACCCAGACAGCGTCACCGAGACTGGTCTGCTCCAGGATGATATGCGAGCCGCGCTGCACGCGAGCGACGAACAATCCCATCGAGAACGCCTGCGTTACCTCGCCGTCCACTTTGACCCAGCCGAAATCCTGCTTGTCGACCCAAAGCTTGCCCTGCACCCTGGAGAAAAGCTTGCCGTACTTGCCGGTTGAGTGATAACCCGGATGCGGCGTGGCGTCCAGGACGTAGGTTGGCCTCCCGGCCACGACCTCATCACCGATCAGGCGGAAGTCGAAGGCTTCGAGCAGGTCGCGGAGAAAAGATCTGTTTTCCTGGTCCTTGCGAAGCCGGGTAGCCTGCTCCTCCGGCGTTTCGTGCTTCAGCTTCTCGAAATCCTGGTCTAGTTTTTTCTGCGACTCGGCCGATGGAATCTGCCCATTGTGTTCCATCAGCTGCTCAAAGCGAATGCCATTGACGAGCGTCATCCGGGTAACGTCGATATTCTCCGATTGTACCTGCCCTAGCGAGTCCAGGCGCCGGTCTTCATCACGCTCGATGTAGACGTAGTCGTTTCGCGCCTGCCAACTGCGCTCAGCCGCCACAAGCGATTGACCCACGATCTGACGCGCGTCCAGGACGATCGGTTGATTCTGAGGTTTGTCCGATCCCTTATTTTGAGCAAAGCTCACGGAGGAAGCCGCGAGCACAAACAAAAGTGCTCCGATTCGGGATTTAGTCATGATTTCCTTTTTTGACTCGGGTGCAGCTGGGACTGAAGTCACCGGAGAATCAAAATCCATAAATAGACTAACGCATTAAGAGTTGCGCGTCTGTGCGAATAGGCACAGTTCTACCAAGGTGTGGCCAAGACGGAGCGGTTATTTACGACAGCGCACTGAAGCGAACACGGTGGCCTAATGCACTACGCGGGCTGCGACTTCGCGCGAGTTGCCAATGGCGGACCACAGGATGCGTTCTGTTTCAGCGGAATCAGGCGGGCAGGCGATGTAATCGAACGCTCCGGCGCGAAGCGCGTCGAGGTAATGATCCCATTCGGCGAAACGCGAGAGGACGACGACTGGTATGGGCCTCGCTGCCGAGACGACGCCACGGAAATCGCCATCGGGCAGAGTTTCATGGCAGAAAACCACGCCGAACTCCTCTTTGTCCATGAAGACTCGCGCTTCATCGAATTTCATGCAGCAGATGGAGGTCAGCCCGCATTTATTCATCGCCGAGGTTATTTTTTCATGATGTTGTTTTTCTGGAGAGATTACCAATACCTGATTGGCGCCAGCCATTTCGTGTTCCTTTCTTTCCGAGGCTACGGAGAAAACGGCCGCAACCGGTGCGGCCTCCTGCCATGTCGGTTTTATGAGACCCTTCCGCTCCGTCCAGATGCGGCTGCGCCCGAGACACTGATCTTCCCCAATCGATGGGCGGACCGCTCGATAAGAGGTCCGCATGCTAGCAACGGGAATTTCGCTGGACTGTATACAATTGAACAGCAGGTACGTTTATGAACCCATAGAGTACCGCCCTGTACGGCGAGACAGATCGATATTAGCCGGAAAGCAGGGCTGGGCCGGGCGGTATCCCTCGTCTCGCCGTTCTCCTTAACTTGGCTCTGGGTCGGTTTACGAAGTCTCTCGGCAATGTTTGCGCAAGACTCTGCGCATCCCCTTCCAACCGCAGTGAACCCCGGTGCTTTCTTCCATGAGTCTGAGAACCGTCTGTGTCTCATTGTGGTGTTACCTGCTGTGCGCTGCTCATGCTTCCGCGCAAGCGCCGGTGGCGCCTGCCGCCGGCATCACAGTCGGTTATTCTCGCCTAGGTTTCAAAGTCGATTTAGGCTATGTGCGGGCCGCAGCCTTACCCGGAAAAGGCCAGCACACGGATGTCTTGAGTTACCTTGCCGGTCCGGTGTTCCATCCTCTGATCCATCGTAATTTTGACACCTACATTCAAGTGCTGGCCGGGGCTTTCCGGGAGATTGGCCCAGTACCCCTCGGAGGGGATCCTACCTTCTCGGGGGATGGACGTCCGGCATCGCTTGGGCCGTTGGCGGGGGAGTCGAATATCGGGTGACGAATGCCATAGCCATTCGTACTGGCGCGGACTATCTGAGAACCTCGTATTTCGACCCTACCCTCGCGCTCCGCCCCCAGAACAATATCAGGAGCACGGCGTCGATCGTCTATTCCTTCGAGAGGCACTCGCGGAGACGTCGCCTAGGCTGATCGGAAGAAATCTGCTGGAAACTCCGCAAGTGTGCGAAATGGGGCTGTATGGCTTCCATCGGAATGTGAGGATGTGTACATGCTGCCTAAGAAATTCAAGAAAGCCGACAAGGAAGCCGGCGATGCGACACGTGCCAGCGTCAGGAAGGAAATGGCGGAGCCGCGCATGGCTAAGTCTGCGAGAATAATGGAGCGGAAGCTGGATACAGGCCGCGTTGCAGAGCGGCCAAGTACCTCAATGCCGGGACTCGTCGACAAAATCATCCCGTCGCGACACGTGAGACAGACGGAAGAGGCACAGATTGTTGTGGACGGAGCCCCCCGCCGCCTTCGAGACCTCCGTGTTGAGAATTCGTTAACCGATGAGCACGGCGATGAAGTGAAGCTCAAAAAGGGTGCTCACGTTGAGGTTACCGTCGCCGCCGAGTCCAAGACATCCATCGCCAAATCTAAAAAGGAAAACTAGCTGGCGCACCGTGAGCTTGCGCCACACCCCGGGCCCCGCATGAGGAGCTGCGACAATGCCTGACGAAGAATGGATCAAAACACTTTCGGACGGAAGAGAAGTGAAGTTCATCTACCAGGAACTGCCGCGAGACGGGGCGTTTATAACCGCGCAGATTGCAGGAAATGAAGTGGTCTATTCGATCGTCTTGGCCAATGCAAAAAACCCGCTGAGCCGAGAAGATGTGGAAAGCCGTTTCAAGGGCGAGCTCTCGAAGAATTAGCGACCACCCATGTGCGACACAATAGGCGAAGGAGCGCGGTCGAGCCAGAGCGCTGGCAATCGAGCAAAACTTCTTGACTAGCACGCTGTGATTGCGCTAAATGTTCCTAGGTAATGTCTCTATGCGGGCATCCACAGCTTCCCGGAAGAGCAAATCCAATCCAAAACTGAGGGAGAAGCACGCTTTCGACACCCAAGCTTTTCTCGATTCCGCCGGTGTGGCGAGAAAAGTTAAGGAGTTTAAGCGGGCGGAGCTCGTTTACGCGCAAGGCGCTGCCGCCGCGAGTGTCATGTATTTACAAAGCGGCGGTATAAAGCTGACCGTCGTCAATGAGGTCGGCAAAGAGGCGGTCGTGGCTATTCTGGAACCGGGCGACTTCTTTGGAGAAGGCTGTCTGGCGGGTCAGTCCGTTCGCATAGGGACGGCCACCTCGATCACACCGAGCACTGTGCTTGTGATCGAGAAAAGCGAAATGTTGAAGCTGCTCCACGAGGAGCATGACCTCTCCGACCGGTTCATCCGTTTCATGCTGGCGCGGAATATTCGAATCGAAGAGGACCTAATCGATCAGCTGTTCAACTCGAGCGAGAAGCGGCTCGCCCGCGCTCTTCTATTGCTTGCCCGTTATGGCAAAGAAGACCAACCCCACGGACTACTCCCCAAAGTATCGCAAGAAACGCTGGCGGAGATGGTCGGCACGACGCGCTCACGCGTCAATTTCTTCATGAACAAGTTCAGGAAATTGGGCTTCATCAAGTACAACGGCGGTCTGCAGATCAACACTTCTCTGTTGAGCGTTGTGCTGCACGAGTAAGCACCTGGATTCGCTCTGTCTGAAAATCCCAACTGTCGGCTTGCCCGCTCCTGATAGCCTGGTCTCCGCAGGAAACGGAGGGCGTTGGCGGATTCTAATGTCGTGCGAATCTCCATTTGCCCGACATGCCCAACGTGAACGACTTGCAGTCGAATATTCATTCGGCCGTAACAAATCTTCCATATAACCCACATGCGCCAGCAGAGAGTTTCCACAGGCTGGCTCCATTCGAAATGGAGACAGGAGAATTATGGCCGCAACCGTGCCTGCACCCATGTCTGCAACACCGGCTTCGCATGTATTGGCAGAAAAGCTGAATAGAAAACCTGGCCGGATCGGAATGTTGGCGTTCGGCGTAGTGCTGATATTCGGGGTGATCTTTATCGGCTACAGCCTTTCGCGCGACCTGGCAGGCCTCGAGTTGGGCTCGGCGCTGCCTTACATTCTTTTGGGCACGGCGTTGCTCGTCGCGTTGGGATTTGAGTTCGTGAACGGGTTCCACGACACGGCAAACGCGGTTGCGACCGTGATCTACACGCACTCGATGGAGCCGCACGTTGCCGTGGTATGGAGCGGGTTCTGGAATTTCGCAGGCGTCGTGAGCTCGACAGGCGCGGTGGCTTTCACGATCGTTTCGCTTCTGCCGGTGGAGCTGATTCTGCAAGTGGGCAGCAGCGCGGGCTTTGCGATGGTCTTTGCGCTGTTGGTGGCGGCGATTCTCTGGAATCTGGGAACGTGGGCGTTGGGGCTGCCAGCTTCGAGTTCGCACACGTTGATTGGGTCGGTGATCGGAGTGGGCATTGCAAACCAGTTGATGCAAGGGCGAACTGGGACAAGCGGCGTGGACTGGGCGCAGGCAGCTACGATCGGAAAGTCGCTGCTGCTCTCCCCAGTATTTGGGTTCGTTCTCGCATCCGGGCTGTTCCTGTTCATGAAGGCCATTGTGAAGGACAAGAGACTCTATGAAGCGCCCAAGGGAGCAGAGCCACCTCCGTTTTGGATTCGCGCCTTGCTCGTTTTTACCTGCACGGGTGTGAGTTTCTTTCATGGTTCAAACGACGGACAAAAAGGTATGGGTTTGATCATGCTGATCCTGATCGGCACGGTGCCCACCACGTATGCGTTGAACCATGCAGTGACGGCTCAGCAATCGCAGGACTTCATTGCCGTGTCGGCGCAGACGGCGGACACGCTGAATAAATACGTTCAGAACAGCGCGGCGATCGGCGACCCGCGGGAAGATGTAACCGAGTACATTCGAACGAAAGAGTTCAATCCCAACACGATGCTGGCGTTGCGCGAGCTCGTGAACGGCGTCGGCACAGAAATGGCGATCTTTAAGGAGCTGTCGAAGGTGCCGCAGACGCAAGTGCGCAACTTCCGGAATGATATGTATCTGGTGAGCGAGGCGATTCGGCTGATGCAAAAGTCCGGGACGCCATAATTGGCCGCGGCGGACGTGGCGACGCTGAAGAATTATAAAGGGCACATTGACAAGGCCACGCGGTTCATTCCCTTGTGGGTGAAGGTAGCGGTCGCGCTGGCGTTGGGATTGGGAACCATGGTCGGATGGAAACGAATCGTGGTAACGGTGGGCGAAAAGATCGGGAAGAACCATCTTACTTACGGACAAGGAGCGGCGGCAGAAATCACGGCCATGGCGACGATCGGCGCGGCGGACGGCTTAGGCTTGCCGGTCAGCACAACGCATGTGCTGTCTTCCGGCGTGGCGGGAACGATGATGGCCAATCATTCGGGCCTGCAATGGTCAACCGTGCGAAACCTGCTGCTGGCTTGGGTTCTCACGCTCCCGGCGGCCATGATGCTGTCGGGATTCTTGTTTTTTGCGTTCCGCAAATTGTTTAGTTGAGCTAAGTCGGTGGGACAGCCAATCCTGGCTGTCCCTCTTTTCTCCAAAACAAAAGACGCAACCGCCAAAATAACTGTACTGCCTAAAAGAGAATTTTCCTCTGCAGAGTGAACTAGCGGGACTCGCAGGCATATAATCCCTGTCGTCGGTGTTTGGCCCCCTCTGGAGGACTTATGAACGCAAGCACAGCTCGCGCCGGGTTAGAGTTCTGGCCCGAACTTCCTCTGGAAGCCTGGAAAGACACCTACGCGACGCTCCACTTGTGGACGCAAATTGTCGGCAAAGTGCGGCTGGCGCTGACCCCGAATATCAATCATTGGTGGGGAGTGCCCCTCTACGTAAATGCCTTGGGGCTGACTACGTCGGCCATCCCCTTCGCAGGTGGAAATTTCGAGATTCAGTTCGATTTCGTCCATCACCAACTCATCATTCGAACCAGCAACGATGCCATTCTTACGATGGCCTTGGCACCGCGGTCCGTGGCCGATTTTTACCGCGAGTTCATGGGAGCCTTGGCTTCGCTTGGGATTGCCGTCAATATCTGGAAAATGCCGGTCGAGATTCCCGATCCGATTCCGTTCGATCAAGATACGAAACACGCTTCGTACGACCCCGAATACGCGAATTGCTTCTGGCGGATTCTCGTGGGATGCGAGGCAGTGTTTAGGGAGTTCCGCGCCGGGTTCATCGGAAAGGCGAGTCCGGTGCACTTTTTCTGGGGCAGCTTCGATCTGGCTGCGACGCGCTTTTCCGGGAGGCGTGCGCCGGAACGAGCCGGGGCAGACTCTATCACTCGGGAAGCGTACTCGCACGAAGTGATCAGTGCGGGATTTTGGCCGGGAGGCGGTGATATCAAGGGAGCTGCGTTCTACGCCTATGCCGCGCCGGAGCCGGCTGGGTTTGCGCAGCATTCTGTGCGCCCCGCCGAGGCATTCTATCACCCTCAGCTAAAGGAATTTCTCTTGATGTACGACGATGTACGCCAAGCTGCTTCGCCAAGCGCGGCGTTGCTGGCATTTTTGCAGAGCACGTATGACGCGGGAGCGGACCTTGCAAAGTGGAACCGCAAGGAATTGGAACGCGGCGCTCCCTAGAAACGTGTCGCGCTGGCTGCGCATGGCGTCAGGAAATAAAGTTGGATTCAATGAAAAGATTGTTGAGCGCTTCGGAAAGATTGGGGTGAGCGAAAACCGCGTTCTGCAGAACGGTGTAAGGCAGCTTGCCTAGCATGGCTAACTCAATCATGGACATCACTTCGCCGCCTTCGAGACCGAGAACAGTTGCGCCCAGGATTTGCTTTGTGCCGGCATCGATGATGACCTTCATGAAGCCGCGCGTTTCGTCGACTTCCAGCGCGCGAGCGACGCGCGACATAGGCATTTTGGCGACGCGTATCTTGCGATTTTGCGCGCGCGCCTCCTCCTCGGACAGGCCCACGCGGCCTAACTGGGGATCGATAAAGACCGTGTATGGAACGAGGCGGCCTTCGATGCTGGCGCTTCCCTTTTCGATAAGATTTGTGCGCATGATGCGGAAGTCATCGTAAGAAATGTGTGTGAACGCAGGCCCGCCCTTGATGTCGCCAAGCGCGTAAATTCCAGCCACGTTTGTTTCGAGCTTTGCGTTCACCTGAATAAAGCCCCGTTTGTCCGCGGCGATGCCTGCGGCGGAGATGTTGAGAACGTCTGAGTTGGGCACGCGGCCGGTGGCGGCGAGCACGTGAGAGCCGCTGATGGTTCGGCTTTCGCTTTCGCCAGACGAAGCGACAGCAAGTTTGATTTGCGGGCCCTCCTTGGCGATGCGCTGGACTTTGGTGTTCAGCAGAACGTCGATGCCATCCTGCTGCATGATGGCCAGAACTTCGGCGGCGACGTCGGCGTCTTCGCCGCGCAGCAATTGCGGACTTTGTTGGACGATAGTCACGCGGCTGCCAAAGCGGCGGAAGAGCTGGCCAAATTCGAGCCCGATGTAGCCTCCGCCGATGACCAGAAGATGCTCGGGAACAGCATCAAGCTCCATGATGGAAGTGCTGTCGAGATACGGCACGCTTTGCATCCCTTCAAGCGAAGGCACTGACGCGCGGCAACCCGCATTGATGAAAAATTGATCGGCAGTGAGGGTGCGCTTGGAATCGTCGTTGAGGCGGACTTGAATCGAGCGCGGGCCGGTGAAGCTGGCTTCCCCAAAGAGAAGATCGAGATTGGGAGTTTTTTCCATGCGCGACTGGTTGCCGTTGCGAAAGGTGTTGACGATGTCGCGCTTGCGCTGCCGGACGCGGCTCATGTCGATGGTGATGTTACCGGTGTGAACGCCGTAATCCGCCCCACGACGGGCGAGGTAAGCCACGCGGCCACTTGCGACCATCGTCTTGGTGGGAGTGCAGCCTTCGTTGACGCAAGTTCCGCCGACGTGCGCGCGTTCGACAAGAGCAGTGCGCAGGCCCGCATTGGCCAATGCCTGACAAAGCGGCGTGCCTCCCTGCCCGGAGCCGATGACGATGGCCTGATAGTGGTCGGGTCCGCTCATGGATGGTCCTCCGGCTGTTGAGACTCTGCGCCTGCCGAGAATTCGATGCACAAAGGGTAGCTATAATTCGGGCTCATTAGAGATGATAAAACGCCGAGGGTTGGCCCTGCATGCGGGAATTTTGCGGATGGCGTCGGGTTAGTGTCGAGTAACGATGAAGAGGCCTGCCGCGATGGCGATGGCGTCCTCAACAAGAGCGATGACAAAGTCGGGCACCTTGAGCGCCCTAACGAGGCCAGTGCGCCATTGATAGCCCGCGAAGGCTCCTGCGATGCCGCCGGCAGCGCCGAGGACAGCGCCAAAGGTGGGAGTCTGTCCAGCTGATACTCCAACGCAAGCTCCGGAAAGCGCGCCGCAGAAAAATCGCGCAATCAGCCCCACAGGCGCGGTGCGGCTAGGCGTCGAGGGCAGCTTGTCCGCAATGAGCTCGGCGATGGCCAACACCGTGAAAATAGCGACAGCGGCAGTGGATCCCATGAACGCCAATCGTGAGCCAGCCAAGTTCAACCAATTCCGACGCGCCGCCCAAGCCGTGACCGCCGGGGCCGTCAAAGAACGCATTCCAGACACCATGCCAATAGCAAACGCCAGAAAGAGAACGAAAGAGGTGCTCATGGGAAGAGAGATGTATCTCTGATACCAGTGGGTGTCAAGCAGTAAGAGACAATAAAAGATGGCCGAAACTGTTCGCTGACGGAATTCGACTTTTCAGCCTTCTAAATCGGCCATTTCCTTTTTTCTATTTTCAAGACGGGAAATTTGTAGTGGGTCAGTTTGAATTAAAAGGCAATTCGAAAGATCGTCTGCTGGAAGTTTTCATTTTGTGGGCGTGGTATTCAAATACAGCGGCGTGAATGAGCATGATAAACAGGAAGGAGGCAGTGACTAAATTGTTAACCGAGGGATGGGAAAAGGAATAAAACAAAAGCGTTAACTGAATAGCGAAGCAAATGACGACTACAGCGATTGGAAATATTCCGCGATAGATCGATTGCTTTGTTGCGTTCGCCATCGACTCATTCCTCGCACACACCCTAATATAACCTTCGCCTCTTCGGTTGCGCAAACTCTTTGAACTTGACCTGGCGCAGCATCATTTTGCGTATCCGGCCCACCCCAAACATTACCCAAGCATGCGGCAGGCCGCGAAGGCGTGGATTCAAACTGACCCAGTACCCCTTTTTTAAAACTCTTGACTTTCGCTTTTCGTTCGCCTATAGTGCGGGGCGGTAGAGGAAACGGGAAACGGGTGGCGTTCAGCTCCATTGCCATTTTTGGCTCTCACGAACTGGGCGCCGCCCGTTGAAAATTCCGAGCCCTAGCGGGGTGAGGGGTCAGCTCGAAAGAGGGATCCCTCGACTCCGGAAGACCATCCAGAACGCAAACAACGCGCTCCGCGATGACCTGAATGGCTCGGAAGAAAGTATAGATCATTCCTCTTCCCTGAGTTGACCGCTGTGCGGTCACGGTTACGTTCACCGCTTTGCGGTGACAGTTATTAGGAGCCGTTATGGACGTCTGTATCGAAAACGTATTCCCCGCAGTGGCGATGCCGTTCAACTCCTTTCACGAAGATGCGCGTGAAGAAAAAGGTCGCGGAGCCGACGCGCCGCGCTCCAAGACGATTCCGAACATTGTGCACGTGGATGTGGACGCGTTCTTTGCGTCAGTCGAGCAGGTGCTCGACCCGAAGCTGCGCGGCAAACCCGTGCTGGTCGGGCGCGGCGTGGTGGCCTCCGCCAGCTACGAAGCGAAAGCGTGCGGCGTAAAAACCGCGATGACGTTTCGCGAGGCGCTGCGCATTTGCCCCAAGGCGTTGGTCGTGCCCGGGCAGTACGAGCACTACGCGGATTTCGCGGAGCGCGTGCGGCGCATTCTCGAGACGTACACGCCTGCGGTCGAGACGGCGGCGCTGGACGATTTCTATCTGGATTTTGCAGGGACAGAGCGGCTGTATCCGGATTACGAGGCAGCGTTGCGGCGCGTGCAGGCGGACGTGCTCGAGCAAACGGGACTGAGCGTGAGCGTGGGCGCGGCGCGCACGAAAGTGGTGGCCTCCATCGCGTCGCGCCTCGAGCGGCCACGCGGCTTCCGCATGATTGCGCCGGGAACGGAAGAGGATTTTCTAACGCCGCTCCCAGTCGAGAAACTGCACGGCATCGGCCATGTCCACGCAGGCATGCTGGCCGAGCGCGGCATTGCCACAATCGGCGAACTGCAGCTGGTTCCACGAGCAGCTCTGGAAGCCGCGTTTGGCGAAGTGATTGGCGGACAAATTTGGGAGCGCGCCCGCGGCCTCGATGGCCGCGAAGTGATGCTACCCTCGACGCCAAAGTCGGTCTCGCGCGAAACCACCATCGAAGGCGGCACCATCGACACGGAGTTTCTCGGCGGCCTCATCGAATATCTGAGCGAGCGCATCGGCTCGACGCTGCGCGAATATGGCCGCCAGGCGCGGACCATCGGCCTCCGCATCCGCTATGTAGATCACTTTTCCGCGCACCAAGCAGTGCGCTTGACGCGGCCATCCAATGACGAACGCGAACTGCTCGCGGAAGCCAAAGACCTTTTTGCAAAACTATTCACGCGCCGCGTAGCCGTGCGCCTGATCGGCGTAAACGTAACCAATCTCGAAGCCGACCGCCGCCAGCACGAACTGTTCGACACCGACGCCAATCGCCGCTGGTATCTGAACCGCGGCCTCGATTCGGTCCGCGGCCGCTACGGCTGGAACGCCGTCTTCTACGGCAACGGCCTCGAACTCCGCGAACATTACGCCACCAAGCCCGGCGGCCTGGTGCTCTCCACCCCGTGTTTATCGAGATGAAGTGATGAAGTTCCTTGTAGGGGCGCAGCATGCTGCGCCCCTACCAAGAATCACCCAAATGTTGCTTTGCTGAGTTTCCCTTCCTGTTCCCTACCCTGATTTGTTCTGAATACAAGGGGCACGTTCTCGATGACGTAACTCGTGACTCGTATTTCGTGACTCGTGGGAAAAACCACTTTTGCGACATAGGTTTCACGAGTCACCAGTCACGAGTCACGAATCACATGTTTGTCCACCTCCATTGTCACAGCCACTATTCGTTTTTGCGGGGTGTGGCGCCGCCGGAAGAGATCATTGCAGCGGCGGTCGCGCAGAAGATGCCTGCCGTGGCGCTGACGGATACGAATGGATTGTATGCGGCGGTGCCGTTTTATCAGGCGGCGCTGGCTGCTGGAGTGAAGCCGATTGTGGGAGTGGTGATTGATGTCGAATTTCGCGCTTCGCATTTTGCAGATCGAAACTCGAAAATCGAAAATCGAAATTCGCAGAGCGTGGCGATGGTGCTGCTGGCGGCGGATATGGAGGGGTACAACAACTTGTGCCAGTTGGTGACGCTTCGCCATTTGGGAACGACCGAATTGGCAAAGAGCAAAAGCTCCGGCAAGGACGATGGCCAGCCCGCAGAGAATGACGAGGGGCCGGTGACGTTGGATGAATTGGCGAAGCATTCGAGAGGCGTAATCGCGTTGTGTCCATTGCCAGCGCAAATGCACAGGGCAGACACCAGTCACGAATCACCAGTCACAAGTCACCAATCAACAACCAATAATCACTTCGCGCGGCTAAAAGATATTTTTGGCGACAGGCTGTGGATCGAGGTACAGCACTTGTCTCCGGGCGACGGGCGCATGCTGCGCGAGGCGGAGCGGATCGGGCGCGAACTGGGCGTGCCGCTGGTGGCCACGAACAACGTTTATTTTTTGCGGCCGGACGAGCATTTGCATCACCGCGCGGTGAATGCCATACGCACCGGCGGGCTGCTGACGACGGTGGCGGCGCCGGACATCACCACCGGCGAAGCGTGGTTCAAGCCGGCGGCGGAAATGCAAAAGCTCTTTCCGGATCATCCGCAACTGCTGCGCGCAACGCTGGATATTGCGGAGCGATGCAATCTCGAACTCACGCTGCACAAAACGATCTTCCCGGAATTCCCAGTGCCGGATGGCGAATCCGCGTTTTCGTATTTGTGGAAGCTGTGCTTTACCGGCGCGCAAAAACGTTACCGCCCGCTGCGGCCCGAAGTGCTCTCCCGGCTGACGCACGAACTCGGCGTGATCGAAAAGTTGCATCTCGCGCCATATTTTTTACTGGTGTGGGAGATCGTGGAAGAGGCCAAGCGGCGCGGGATTCCAGCGGTGGCGCGCGGCTCGGCTGCGAGTTCGTTGGTGACGTATTGCCTAGGGATTTCATGCGTGTGCCCGCTGCGCTGGGGATTGTATTTCGAAAGATTTTTGAACGAGCAGCGCGGCGATTGCCCCGATATCGATATCGACATTTGCGGCGCGCGGCGCGATGAATTGCTCGACTACGTGTACGAGCGCTGGGGCGAAGAGCATGTCGCCATGATTGGAAGTTTTGTGACCATGCACGCGCGGCTGGCCGTGCGCGAAATCGCGAAAGTGTTTGGCGTGCCGCCGGGCGAAGTGAATCATTTTACGAAGCGGCTGCCCCACCGGCCGGTGCGCGAAATTCTGCAGGCCATTCGTGATTTGCCGGAATGCCGCGGCCTTCCTGTCGACGAAGACCCCTGGAAAACCATTTTACAAGTGGCGTTGCGGCTCGATGATGCGCCGCGGCATATGGGGATTCATCCGTGCGGGACGGTGATTTCCGCGCGCCCGCTGACTTGGCTGACGCCGCTGGAGCGCGCCACGAAAGGAATTGTCGTTACGCAGCACGACATGAACGCCATCGAAGCGCTCGGGTTGATCAAGATGGATTTGCTGGGGCAGCGCGGGTTCACGACGATGTCGCTGGCATTGGATAATATCGAGAAAGAGAGAGAGGAGGCAAAGGAAATAAAGGAGGTAAAGGAGAAGAAAGAGAAGAGCACAGCCAGGAGTGGCTGTGCTGCCACGGCGAATGTTGCGCCGGATGGAGTGACGCCGTGTCCGAAACCGCGCGAGATTGATTTTGACGCGATACCGGAAAATGATCCGGCGACATGCGACGTGATTGCCGCGGGGAGAACGATGGGCGTGTTTCAGATCGAGTCGCCGGCCATGCGCGGGCTGCTGCGCATGATGAAGGCGCGGACACTCGAGGAGATGGCGCAGGCCTTGGCGCTGATCCGGCCGGGAGCGTCGGAGTACGGATCGAAAGAGTTGTTTATAAAGCGGCTGCGCGGAGAAGAACCAGTTGAATATCCACACGAAGCGCTTAAGGGCATTCTCGGCGATACGCTTGGCGTATGCATTTTCCAGGAACAGGTGATGCAGATCGCGCAGGTGGCCGGAGAGATGTCGCTGGCCGAAGCCGACATCATGCGGCGATCGTCCGCGAAATTCTCCGGCCGGCGCGACCTCGACCGATTGCGAAACAAATTCCTGCTGGCATCGGGAATGATGGGGTTGACCGCGCAACAGCGTGAAGAGACCTGGATGATGGTGGAAAAATTTGCGGGCTTTGGTTTTTGCAAGGCGCACGCGGCGACGTACGCGGATATTTCGTACCGCATGGCGTATTTGAAGACGCATCATCCGGCGGAATTTCTGGCGGCGATGTGCAGCGCGGGTGCGGGGTTTTATCACGTGTCGGCGTATGTGGAAGAGGCGAAGCGCTGGGGGATTGAGGTGCGGCTGCCGTCGGTGAATCATTCGCGCATGGAATATACGGCGGAAGCGAAGCCCATGGCAGCGAAGAACCGACAGACAAGAATGCCTGTCCCACTTTTGCTTGCGGATGGAAAGCGGGCGCTGCGCATCGGGTTGATGCAAGTGAAGGGCCTGCGCGTGGAAACGATTACGGCGATTGTGCGAGCGCGGGAAGAAAGCGGGGCGTTTCGGTCTCTCGAGGATTTTCTGCGGCGAGTGCCCCGATGGAACCGGGACAAGCCGGTGGAACGGGATGAGATCGAGGCGCTGATCAAGTGCGGGGCGTTTGACGAAGTGTGTAATCAAGCTGGTGGGGATGCGATTGGGGATGCTCGTGGAATGACGCGACCGGAGATGCTGTGGCGATGGAATTTTTTGCAAACAGGAAGTAAAGGCACACAGCCAAGATTGGCTGTGCCACTCGGAGAGCCGGAGACATTGTTTGCTGATGCGGGCGGCGGTGATGAGATCGGCGTGGCGCTGGCGGGGATGCCGGCGGCGGAGTACACGCAGGAACAGAGATTGCGGTATGAGCGGGAGATTCTGGAGGTGTGCGTTAGCGGGCACCCGCTGGATTTTTTGCCGCGGAATGGCGAGGTGTGGAGCGACGAGCTGGACGGGTTGCGCGGGAAACGGGTGACGTTGTGCGGGTGGGTGGTGACTTACCGGCACGTGGGGACGAAGAATTACAGGAACATGATGTTTGTGACACTGGAGGATCAGCGCGGGTTGTATGAGGTGGTGCTTTTTCCGGATGCTTATGACCGTTATGGCGGGCTGGTGTTTGAGACGCGGGCGATGCGCGTGACGGGGCGCGTGGAAGTGGGCGGGCAGATCAATGGGGAGAAAATGGAGGCGTTGAAGAAGTGACTGGTGACTCGTGACTGCGACTGGAGACCCGTGCTTCGTGAGCCGTGAGCCGTGAGCCGTGAGCTGTGAGCTGTGAGCCGTGAGCCGTGAAAAAAGAGGCAGGGCTGCGCCCTGCGCTACATTTTTCAGGGCACCGGCGCGCAGAGGAATGCGAAACATTGGGTGATCCATGATTCTGGCAAGACTCCAGATACAACGGTGAGGAGCGGCAAAGCGTGTTATTTCGGATAAGAAAACCAAATACGGCGGCGAGTTCGGCAGCGGGCACTTCGGCGGAGCCGGAGGCGGGGCGGCCTGCGGGGACGGGAGAGGAGTGGCTGGGGCGAAACCGGAGCGCGAAGCGACGGCTTTGGGAGCGGTTGAATCCGCGGCACCGGAAAGAGCTCCGCCTGATTGCGGAGGCTTTGGCGATGCAGCAGACGCACGCGAACTTGCCGGAGCCGCTGCGCGCGCGGCTGAGCCAGTCGATTGAAGAAGTGGAGCGCCTGGCGCGGCGGATTGGGACGCTGCTGGCGGAGGTAACACGGCGGACACCACCGCGCGCGTGAAGGTTGCGAGGGCCTAGCGGCGACCCCATACTGAAAATATGGCTGTCCCCAAAATGCGCGGCCCCCTCTACGTTGCCGCATTGGCCGAACCGAAAAAGCCCGGCTCACTTTACCCCGCGGCTTTGGCCGTCTCAAAAAGGCGCGGCTGCCTTTGCGCAGCGGCCTTGGCTGTGGCTTTGTGCTCCACGGCCACTGCGGCGCGAGCGGATGAAATTCGGTTGAAAGACGGCAAGAAGCTGTATGGCGTGATCGTGGCTTACGAAGACAACATGTTCAAAGTCAAAACGGACTATGGATATGTGCTCGTGGAGAAAGACAAGATCGAGTCGATTGTTCCGTCCACACCGGCCAGCGCGACGCCGAAAACTGATAAAACGCCAGCAGCGAAGAAAGATCCGGCTACGAGCGCGGAGCCGAAGGCGGAACCGGCAGTGGCTACGTCAACCGAGGGAACGGCGGCGGCGACGAATGCCAGCGCGAAATCCGCGGAACCGGAGGCCGGGAAACGCGAAAAGACAGCTCCAAAAATCACCAACACGGCGGTGAAGCCGGAAGTTCCAGCGGCCACGAAAACGAATGCGGTGGCACCGGCCATCGCGGGGCCGACGCCGGCACCGAATGCGACGCTGGCGGCTTCGTCGGCGCAGCCTGCGGCGCCAAAAGAGCCGGAACCTCCCGCGATCCGCGAAGATATTCAGGGCAATGTCTATACGAACTACACGCACGGCTTCAAGATGTACAAGGCGCCGAGCTGGGAGTTGAACGAAGAGGCGCGGAAGGCGCTGCCGGACGCGATTGTGGCTTTGGGCACGAGCAACCAGTCGACGCTGCTGGTGATCGGGCAAGAACAGACGAAAGTGGCGCTGGATCCAGCGGCGGCTACCATTGAAAAACGGCTAAGCGAAATCTACGAGAACTACCGGAGAATTTCGCAACGGAAGACGGTGGTCGGCGGAATGCCGGCCGTCGAGTACCACTACCGCGGGATGGCGGACGGGCATGATTGGTCCGGAACGCTGATGGTGATTTCTCGAGGGGCCGACGTGTTTACGGTGCTCGGGATGACTTACGCCGACAACGACCTCATTCAGATTCAAGAAAATGTGATTTCGAGATCGATTGCGAGTTTGGATTTCAACGTTCACTAAGAAAAGTGAGTAGTGAATAGTGGGTAGTGAGTAGTGCGAACCCCTTGGCGAGGGCTCACCTCGCAGCCGCGCCGAATTCACTATCCGATTAAACTCAATCGCGGTTTGTCGTCGTACCCCTCCCCTTCTTTTTTGTAAGTGTTGCATCTAAAGGATTTAACATTCCTGTAAACCCTTTAGAATCAACATTTGCGCACATTGGTTTACGTGTTGATTCCAAATGACTTGGAGTTGGCACCAAACTCGGACAAAATCAAGCGTTTGATGAGTCGAAAATAGAGATGACCTCCGCGTGCCAAGGGGCCACCAAAAAACAAAACGGCAGCCGAAGCTGCCGTTGAATGAAAGTTTTCCTAACCCTATGATACGCCCAGAAGAGGTTCTGTCAAGAAAAAGATTGGGATACAGGCGCGCCGCTTTGTAGGGAGGTCTACACTGTGACAGGTTGTCAGAGTTCCTTGCCGATTTCAGGCACGTAGTTTAGCGAAGGAGGGCTTCGAAGCCGGCCTGGACAAAATGGCGATCGTGAGTCAAGGCGGCGGAGATGCGCTCGGTTTCCATGATTTGGAAGCTGGCGCAGTCCGTGAGGCTCCAGTTCTTGTCGGCGCTTTGTTTGTAGCGATCAAACGCCATTGCGAATTGTTCCGGCGTCTGTGGAACCACGATTACGGAATCGCTCCCGCGAAAACCTTGGACCGCACTGACGACGGCCCGGCGCTCCCTTGGGTTGCCGCTGCTTAAGCTATTCAAGAGCTCGACGAAGACCATTTCGCTGGTCACTAACGGTACGGCAGAAAGCTGGCGTGACAGAACGACAGCTTTGTGATGCAGTGTGTCGCGTGTGTTTAGGAGGGCGAGCCAGTAACTGGTGTCCGCAAAGACCGCCTTCATTCCTCTTCCCGCTTTGTTCCGTAGAGATAGTGGTCTACATTCTTCGATAAGTCGGTTGGGAACCCTTTCCAATCCTCCTCAGTAAGATCTTTTGTGGCTTCGGCGATAATCTCAAGGATGGAGCGCTGGCCTGTTGGAACGTCGGCGGGCGCTTCGGTTCGGAGAGGCCCGTCTGGTTTTCTGGGCTCGGCAGCATAGCGGGTCTCGAAGCCCAGGTTTTCCAAGATCGCGATGGCTTGATGGGAGTTTGTAGGGTCGTTGGGAGGAACACCGGCGGCTTCGAGGACCAAGGGGCGGGCCGGCAGTTCGCGGTCTTCGACGATGACCGTCCACTTGGGCAACTTCTTGAACCACCGGAACCTACCGGCGGTCGTGAGTATGTCCGCTTTTGTTAGCTCTCGAGGATTTCGCATACGAATGCCCGTAGTTTGGGGAGTATGGCGTGTGATCCAGACCGCGGGTCGGCCGGAGCGCACGGACATACTCATATTATTATGCATATTATTACTTACTGTCAAGCTCGCGCTAGGGTCGAGGGGCGCAGCGGGCAGGGCAAGCCCCGCCCCTACAATGGCGTCGGGGGTTGGGCTAATCGGAGGCAGCGGCGGTGGTGGCGGTGTCGGGGAATTTTTTGTGTTCGCGGATTACGGCGATAAGGGCTTGGGCGGCGCGGGGGAGGCTGCGGTCGCGGCGGTAGACGAGGCCTAGTTCGCGCCAGAGGTCGACGCCTTCTACGTTGAGGAGCTTTACTTCGCCGGCCTTGACCTGGTCGCGGGCGAAGCTTTCGCTGATGAAGGAAACGCCGGCGTCGGCGGCGACAAAACGCTTGATCATCCCGATGCTGGGAAGCTCCATGGCAACGCGGAGGCGGGCGCGATAGGGGCGAAAGAGTTTGTCGAGGACTTGGCGGGTGAAGCCAGTGCGCGGAAAAATCAGGGGCTGGCCGGCGACTTCCTCGAGGGTGATCTTGGAGCGGTGCGCGAGAGGGTTGCGGCTGCTGACCATGAAGCGGAGGCGATCGCGGGAGATGTGGTGAACTTTGAGAGTGGGCGACTTGATGGGCAGAGTTACGATGCCGACGTCGACGGAGCCGTCTTCCACGCGCTGCAAAATCTTGTGGCTGAAATTGCGGTAGATGCTGATGTGGACCTGGGGATAGCGGCGCTGAAATTCCGCGAAAATGTCCGGGAGAAGATAGAGGCAGGTGGCTTCGTTGGCGCCAAAAACGAGCGGGCCTTGGACGACGTCCCCGCGGTCGGCGACAACTTGGATGGATTCGTCGCGGAGGCGGAGGAGGCGCTCGGCGTATTCGAAGAGGACTTCACCAGCCGGAGTGAGCTCGACGGACTTGGCGGAACGGTCGAGCAGACGGGCGCGATAGGCTTGCTCGAGCTGACGAATTTGCGCGCTGACGGCGGATTGCGAGCGAAAGACTTTTTGACCGGCGCGCGAGAAACTTTTCAGCTTGGCTACATAAACGAAAGTGGCAAGTTGGTCGAAGTCCATAGGCAGGCGGCTCGGCGAAGATTATAGCGGAATGCCTCCGCTAAGTGAGCGCAGAATCTTGCTCCTTTCAAGCGGGCAAAGTCGCCCGCGAAAACGCCGCACTTTGCGGCGGGCTGAAAATCACTTCGCTGCGCTTCAGGCGGGCGAGCAGCGGCTCCCAGGTGGCTGCAAGAGTGCCCTGGAAATGAACGGGCTGCACGCGCAGGAAAGGCAGAACGCCGCGGCGCGAAAGCAGGCGCGAGGCGCGCGGGCTGGATGTTAAGCGCATATGTTCTTCCAGGACGGTGCGCAGCCAGGCTTCTTCTTGGGCGTCGATCTCCGAGAGGGCGACGAAATCGCGGTGGATGACTTCGTCGGCCTCACCACGGAGAACGTAGGAGAGGCCGCCGGTCATACCGGAGCCGAAATTGAGACCGAGAGGGCCGAGGACCAAGACTACGCCGCCGGTCATGTATTCGCAGCCGTGCTGGCCGACGCCTTCGACGACGGCAAGGGCGCCGCTATTGCGGACGGCGAAGCGCTCACCGGCGCGGCCGGCTACGAAGAGTTGGCCGGAGGTGGCACCGTAGAGAACGGTGTTTCCAGCAAGGACGTCGCCGCGGCGAGAGGCGGCGGAGCTGGCGGATATGGCGATGGTGCCACCGGAGAGACCTTTACCGACATAGTCATTGGCCTCTCCCGATAACGTTAACGTGATTCCATCCGCCAGGAATGCGCCAAAGCTTTGTCCTGCGCAACCGTGGAATTGCTTGGTCATTTCTTGCGTGAGCTGGTGGTTGTGGCTGCCGGGACGGCGGCGGCGCATGAGTTCGCCGCTCATGCCTGCGCCAACGCTGCGGTCGGAATTTTGGATGGCCTCGGATTCTGTTTGAAGTTCGAAGGCGGCGCTGAAGTGCAGCGCGTCCTCGCGGGCAGCGGCGTGCAGCACGGGCGACTGATGGGGAGCGACGCGGCCGGACTCGGACATGGGGACGATCAGCAAGGGATCCATGCCAGAGCGTGCGCTGAGGCGGTCGTACCACCCAGTGAGATCGCTGAGAGAGCGAGCGCCAAGCTGCGCGAGACGATTGCGGACTTCCTCGGCGAGCGAGCGGAAATACGCGACCACCATTTCCGGTTTACCGTTGAAGCGCGTTCGGAGTTTTTCGTCCTGTGTGGCGATGCCGACGGGGCAGGTGTTGAGATGGCATTGACGGGCCATGACGCAGCCGATGGCCAGGAGCGAGGCAGTGCCGAAGCCGAACTCGTCGGCGCCAAAGAGGGCGGCGACGATGATGTCGCGCGAGAATTTCAAGCCACCGTCGACGCGGAGGGCGACGCGGGAACGAAGGCCGGCGCGGACGAGGGTGTCGTGCGTTTCGCGCAGGCCGATTTCCCATGGCAAGCCTGTGTTTTTTATGGACGTGAGCGGCGAAGAGCCGGTGCCGCCGTTGTGGCCGCTAATGGTGATGACGTCGGCGCCGGCTTTGGCGACGCCTGCGGCGATAATGCCGACGCCTGCGCCACTCACAAGCTTCACGCCGATGCGGGCGCTGGGATTGACGGCTCGCAGATCGTGGATGAGCTGCGCGAGGTCTTCAATACTGTAAATATCGTGGTGCGGCGGCGGAGAAATCAGCGGCGTGCCGGGAGTGGCGTGACGGATGCGCGCGATATATTCAGTGACTTTACGCGCGGGCAGCTGGCCGCCTTCGCCGGGCTTGGAGCCTTGGGCCATTTTGATTTCGAGCTCTTCGGCGTGGACGAGGTAATCCGCGGTGACACCGAAGCGGCCGGAGGCGACTTGTTTAATTTTGTTGGCGGCGGCGGGCTCGAAGCGGTAGGTGTTAGGATCTTCGCCACCTTCGCCGGTGTTGCTGCGTCCGCCGATCATATTCATCGCCAGGGCAAGAGTGCGATGCGCTTCAGGGCTTAGCGAGCCGAGGGACATTGCTTGCGTGCTAAAGCGGCGAAGAATGCCGTCGACGGATTCCACATCTTCGACGGGCACGGGCGTGCCGGGGACGGTTTCGAGCAAGTCGCGGAGAAAAACGGTGCCTTGGTGCTCGGACAATTCCTCGAAGGCAGCAAATTTGCCAGACTCGGGGGCACGAACGTGGGCGTGCATGCGGCGAACGACTTCGGGAGATGTAGCGTGAAGTTCGGCGCCTTTGCGGAAGCGGTAGAGACCTGCGTCGGCGAGTTCCGTGGAAGCAGGCGAAAAAGCCGTCGTGTGCATACGGACGTAGTCGGCGAAAAGATCGTCGAGAGTTTTTGAGCCTGGGTAATCGGCGGCGTCCTCGAAGTAATCGGCGCAGAGATCCTCGGAGAGGCCGACGATTTCGAAGAGATGGCTGTTGCGATAGCTCGCGAGCGTGGAAACACCCATGCGGGCGAGAACTTTTCTTAAGCCGGCGGTGATGGCGATGCGCATGCGGTCGGCGCCGCCTGGTTCGAGCGCTTCTGCAAATTCGTTGGCGAGATACGGGACGACAGCGCTTGCGCCAGCTGCGATGAGGAGCGCCACGTGATGCGTGTCGAAGACTTGCGCGGATTCGACGATGAGCGGCAAGTCCCAAAGGCCCTCACGAACCATCGCTTTCCAGACGGCGGCGGTGGCCAGCAGCGCGGGAAGAGCGGCGTTTTCCGCGTTGATGCCGCGATCGGAAAGGAGGAGGAGGCCCGGGCGACCGCTGCTGCTCAGAGGGGTAGAAGATAGCTGAGCAACACTGCAGCGCGCGCCCGGGACTCCCAGGGCGGAAGAGAAAGTCATGTCGATGCGATGAACGGGGCCGAAAAATTCGGAGAATTCGGCGAGTTGCCCGGCGTTGAGCAGAGGGCCGGGGAGCGTGACGCCATCTTTGAGGTGCATGTCGAGAGACATGACGTGAGTCTCGCGGAGCGGATCGATCGGGGGATTCGTGACTTGAGCGAAACGCTGTTTGCAGTAGTCCCAGAGCGTGCGCGGGAGAGTCGAGAGAAAAGCGGGCGGGGCGTCATCGCCCATGCTCCAGTCGGCTTCTTTGCCGTGGATCAGCGCGGAGAAAAGAGTTTTGAATTGGTCTTCGGTCCAGCCGGCGGCGGCGGCGATACGCTTAGGTTCACTAGTGGTGGCGGACGGTGTCGCGGCGGAAAACGCGAGGTGTCGCGGCGGGGGCATGGCGTTGCGCGCTTGATGCATCGCGAGGCGCTTCAGGATTTCGCGCCAACGGAGGAAAAGGCCGGTGGCGGGGTTGGCGAGGATCATTTCGCCAGGGCCGAGGCGCTGGCGTTCGGCAACGCGGGATTCTTCGAGATCGATCAGGCCGGTTTCGGAGCCGGCGATCAAGAGGCCGTCGTGGGTGAGCGTGTAGCGCAGAGGGCGGAGGCCGTTGCGGTCGAGCTTTGCGCCGACGAATTGACCGTCGGAGAATATCAAGGCGGCGGGGCCGTCCCACGGTTCGCTTTGCTGGGAGAGCGAGGTGAGAGCGGCGCGAATGTCGCGAGAGAGGAGCGGGTCGTTTTCAAACGCGGGAGGAACCATGGTGAGCATGGCTTCATCGGGGCCGAAACCATCGAGAAGCTTCAGCTCGAAGGCGTTATCGAAGCTGGCGGAGTCGCTGACTCTTTCTTCGAGCGGCGTGAACCAGGAACCGACGGTGAGGCGAGCGCGGAGTTCACGCTGCTTGGCACGGAGCCAGCGGCGGTTGGAGACGATGGTGTTGATTTCGCCATTGTGGGCGACATAGCGGAACGGCTGTGCAAGATCCCAGGAGGGTTGCGTGTTTGTGGAGTAGCGCTGGTGGAAGATGGCGAACGTGGTGGCGAAGGTGGCGTCGCGAAGATCCTCGTAGAACTGGGGGAATTGCCAGGGCGTGAGGAGGCCTTTGTACACGACCGTTTGCGAAGAGAGCGAGCAGAGATAGCAGCGGCTCGGTAGAAGCGATTCGGCGCGCTTGCGGAGGAGGGCGAGTCTCCACTCGAAGCGGGAGACGCCGCGGCTTGCGTGAAAAGGCGCGACGTAGAATTGCCAAATTTCGGGCATGGTCTCGAGGGCGCGGCTGCCGAGAGAGTTGGTGTTGGTGGGGACGCGGCGCCAGCCCAGGATGCGGAGGCGCTCGGTGTCGGCGGCGGCTTCGACCGCGGCTTTGGCGTCGGTCGCTGATGTTTCTGGCAAAAATGCGAAGCCTAAACCAAAAATCTCCGGGAGGTCGATTCCCTGCTCTTGCGCGCGGGCGCGGAAAAAGTCGTGTGGGAGCGAGGTAAGGAGGCCGGCACCGTCGCCGCTGGCGCCGTCGGCATCGACGCCGCCGCGGTGGGTGAGGCGTTCGAGGGCTGTAAGTGCAATGTTGACAATCTCATGGCTGGCAGGACCAGTGAGGCGCGCGACGAAGCCAGTGCCACAGGCGTCGTGGTCGGGGTGGCCCCAATTCGGGTGCCGATCATGCGGGGATGGCGCGCACCGTCGGTACATACCTGTTTATGAAGCTGGTGGGGCCTGGATGTACAACGCAGAATTTGCATTTATCAAATCGGTTTTGTGGGGCAGGAGATTCTAAGACGTGGATTATTAAAACTTTGTAACTTCAGAAAAGTGGAAGTCGCGGACCTTCATCGCGGGGACGACCATTTCAAAGGCTTCTTCGCCGGTGGCGCGGACGGCGGGGCCGAGTTGCTCGACATTGCGGAGCATCTCGAGGATGGACTGATTGAAGCGGAAATTGCGGACTGCGGCGGTGACTCTGCCATTTTCGACCAGGAAAAGGCCGTCGCGGGTCATGCCGGTCATGACTTTTTCGTAGGGATCGACTTCGCGGATGTACCAAAGGCGAGTGACGAGGAGGCCGCGATCGGTTGAAGCAAGCATTTTTTCTAACGAGGAATCGCCGCCAGCGAAGACAAGATTCATGGGGGCTTCGCCGTATTCGTTGGGGAGAGCGAAACCGTGGCCGGTGGGCTTTTTGTGGGCGGCTTTGGCGCTGCTGCGGGAATAGACGAGATGTTTTGGCACGCCGCGCTCGACTAGCAGAACGCGCTGGCGAGGCATGCCTTCACCATCGAAGGGCGAGCCGAGTTGGAGGGCGTGGTAGACGTCATCGGTGATGGAGATGTTTTTGCCGAAGAGAGGTTTGCCCATGCGGTCGTTGAGGCAGGAGCGTTTGTCGTGGAGGGCGGTGGCGGCAAAATCGTAGAAGAGGAAGCCGACGAGATCGAGTACCGCGGCGGGTTCGAGAATGACGGTGTAGCGGCCGGGCGGGAGCTCGCGCGCGTCGACCGCCAAGTGCGCTTTTTCGCTGGCGCGCTGGGCGAGCTTTTGCGGATCGAAAGCGCGGACGCTGGCGGCGTTGGCTTTGGCCCAGCTGGCGGCGGGAGTTTCCTGCATGGTGATGGAAAATTCAGCGTGCGTCTCGCGGTAGGCGGCGAAAAGGCCGCGCGAATTGCCCAGGGCGGATTGTTGCAGGCCGCTGGCGAAAATTCCGGCGGCGACTTGGCCGTTCTGGATGGCTAGATCGCAAGCGAGGCGAACGGCGCGTGCGCGCTCTTCGGACGTGAGGGCGGCGGTGTCTTTTGCGAAGCGATTCACTTTGCGATAGCGCTGTTTGCCGGGCAGGGGAAGCAGATGCGGATCTTTCGGCTGGCTGTGGGCGAGGGACAGGGAGGCCTCGATCGTGGTGCGGAGGGAGTCTTCGTCGACGCGATTCGTGGTGGCGCGGGCGGTACGGTGGTCCACAACCGTTCGAATCGACACATTGAGGCCGCGCTCGGCGACGTTTTGGTGGATGGCGTTGTTGGCGAAGCGCGTGAGGGAGTCCGCGGTTTCGTCGACGTGAACTTCGGTTTCATCGGCGCCGGTGAATTCGGCGAGGCGGAGAACGGTGTCGATGATGCGGCGCAATTCTTGTTCGGGAAACAATTGCGCGGAACTCGCGGCGCTCTTCCCTCCTGAGGACTTCGCAGATTTGGATTTGTTCTGAGTGCTCATTGATTTGAAAAAGCCGAACCAATTTTGACGTTGCGGAAGCGGGAGGGCGCTGCTCCGTGCCCAGTTCCCATGGTTTGCATGGGCTGGCCTTTACCGCAGTTTGGGGTGCCCCAAAGCGTCCAGTGATCGCGTGAACAAATTGCGTCGCAGGAATTCCAGAACTCGGTGGTGATGCCGCTGTAGCTGGGATTTTTGAGCATGCGCGTTTTTTTGCCGCCCCTGATTTCCCAGCCCATCTCGGTCGAGAACTGAAACTGGTAGCGGCGGTCGTCGATGGACCACGAGCGATTCGTTTCCATGAAGATTCCGTCGTCTGTATCAGCGATCAGATCGTCGAAGGCCCAAGTGCCGGGTTTGAGGCTGATATTGGTCATGCGAATGATCGGGAGACGATTCCAGCTTTCTGTGCGCATGGTGCCGGAAGAGCGCTTCAAGCCGATGAGATGCGCGGTTTCGCGATTCGAGAGATAACCGCGGAATTGGCCGTCTTTGATGATGTCGGTGCACTGCGCAGGGACTCCTTCGTCGTCGTAAGCAAATGAGCCGAGGCCCGGGCCGTGATCGAGGCGTGCGTCGGCGACGACATTCACGATGTCCGAACCGTAACGCAGCTTGTTGAGCTGATCGAGCGTGAGGAAGCTCGTGCCAGCAAAATTCGCCTCCTGGCCCAGGACGCGATCGAGTTCGATGGGATGGCCGACGGATTCGTGAATTTGGAGGCCGAGCTGGCTTCCGCCAAGAATCAGAGTTCCCGTTTTCTCCGGACACTGGACCGCAGAATGCAGCGCGGCGGCTTCTTCGCCTACGCGCGCGGCGTGTTTCAGAAGTTCGAGCGACTCGACCAGCTCGTAACCCTCCAACACATGCTGGCCGCCAAAACTGTTTGGGTAGGAGCGCTTCTGAATTTCTTCGCCTTGAAAGGAAGTGGCGGCGATGCCGCAGCCGGTGATCATTTTTCTCTGGTGAATACGCGAGCCGATACTGGAGGCGAACCAGGAATCAATTTTGCGAAATTGCATTGCGGTTTCCGTGAGAGTGACGCCTTTGACGCGGCGCATTTCAGCATCGGCGGCGAGCAGCAGGGCTAGCTGGTTTTCCAGAGGCAGTTCGAAAGGATCTTTGCGGAACGGGCTTTGCCAACTGTCGACGTAAGCATCTTCCGCCACCATCACCACGTCTCCTCGTTTAGCGAGCGCTGATGCTTTAGCGATAGAGACGGCCTGCGCAGCGCAGGCCGAAACGCCTTCGCGCGTGAGGCGATCGGTGGAGGCGAAGCCCCACGCGCCGTTCGCCAATGTGCGTACACCTATGCCGATGGATTCGGATTGCGCCAGGGTTCCGACCTGGCCGTTTTTGGTCGTTAGGTCGCGCTGGCGCAAGTGCATCATGCGGACGTCGGCATACGTCGCGCCGCGGAGGCGGGCGGTGTCGAGCGCGTTGGTGCAGAGATCCCACATGTGCGTGACCCGGAAGAAGCTGAAATAAGTTTACAAGAAAATGGGGCGCAGTTGATTGCGCCCCTAAGTGAAAGACAAGAGGACAGGCAGGAGTGTCTGTCCTACTTACGTACCTTCTTGCCAGGAGGCTAGATAGTGCTCTTGCTCGGCGGTCAGCTTGTCGAGCTTGTGGCCCATACTGTCGAGCTTGAGGCGGGCGATTTCCTTGTCGAGATTTTGGGGCACGACGTAAACCTGCGGCTTCAGCTGCTTGTAATTCTGGCGCAGGTATTCGGCGGAGAGGGCTTGATTGGCGAAGCTCATGTCCATGACGGCGGCCGGGTGTCCTTCCGCAGTCGCAAGATTGACGAGGCGGCCTTCGCCAAGGAGATAGACCTTGCGGCCATCTTTCAGCAGGTATTCGTCGACGAGGGGTCGCACTTCGCGCTTGCCAGAAGACAGCTTTTCGAGGGCAGGAATGTCGATCTCCACGTTGAAGTGCCCGGAGTTGCAGACGACCGCGCCGCTCTTCATGGCTTCAAAGTGCTCGGCGCGAATGACACTCTTATTGCCGGTGACGGTGATGAAAACGTCACCCACCTTTGCTGCTTCCGCCATCGGCATGACGCGGAAACCGTCCATGACGGCTTCGATGCCCTTGGTCGGGTCGATCTCGGTGATGATTACGTCGGCGCCGTGGCCCTTGGCGCGCATCGCGACGCCGCGGCCGCACCAGCCGTAACCGGCGATGACGACTTTGAGCCCGGCGAGCAGCAAGTTAGTGGCGCGAATCACGCCATCCAGCGTGGATTGCCCGGTGCCGTAGCGATTGTCGAAGAAATGCTTGGTCTCCGCGTCGTTGACGGCGATGATCGGATACTTCAGCGTGCCGTCTTTGGCCATCGCGCGCAGGCGGATGACGCCGGTGGTGGTCTCTTCGGTGCCGGCGATAACATTGGCAACCAAGTCGGTGCGCTTGGTGAGAAGCATAGTGACCAAGTCGGCGCCGTCGTCCATCGTGAATTGCGGTTTGTGTTCGAGCGCGGCCCGCAAGTGCGAGTAGTAGGTCTCGTTGTCCTCGCCCTTGATTGCGTACGTGGGGATGTTGTAGTCGCGGTTCAGCGAGGCGGCGACTTCGTCCTGCGTGGACAGCGGATTCGACGCGCAGAGAACTGCATCGGCTCCGCCGTCGCGCAACGCGATCATGAGGTTGGCCGTTTCGCTGGTCACATGCAGACAAGCGGAAACGCGCAGTCCCTTGAGCGGCTGCTCCTTCACAAAGCGCTTACGGATAATCTCGAGAACGGGCATTTGCTGATGAGCCCACTCGATCTTGCGTTTGCCGGCGTCGGCCAGCCCGATATCCTTGACATCACCTCGTTTTAGTTCTGCTGTAGCCACACTGATTCTCCTTAGTCCGAATATTGCGCGGAATGGACTTCGCGCAGGAAAAAACAAGACGCCGGAGTAAGATCCGGCGTTTCTAGCAAGGTCTAACGGTGTGCTGCTGCTTCCACGGGGGCTGCCACTCCAAGGCCGGCCGCTTTACGCAAAGCATCGGCGCGATCGGTGCGCTCCCAGGTGAAGCTCGGTCCACTGCGTCCGAAATGGCCATAAGCGGCAGTGTCTTTGTAGATCGGACGGCGAAGATCGAGGGTTTCGATGATGCCCTTGGGCGTCAACGAGAAGTATTCGCGGACGAGCGCGGTGATTTTTTCGTCGGAAACGGTTGCCGTGCCGAATGTATCGGCCATCACGGAGACGGGCTCGGCCACTCCGATCGCGTAGGCGAGCTGAATTTCCACCTTGCGCGCCAGTCCCGCGGCAACGACGTTCTTGGCGATGTAACGCGCCATGTAGCAAGCGGAGCGGTCCACTTTCGAAGGATCCTTGCCGGAGAAAGCGCCGCCGCCATGACGGCTGTAGCCTCCATATGTATCGACGATAATTTTTCGGCCGGTCAAACCCGCGTCGCCCATCGGGCCGCCGATGACAAAGCGGCCGGTGGGATTGATGTGATATTTGGTTTTGCTGTCGAGCATCGCCGCTGGAATGATCGGA
>Ga0307478_10000875_pt1 | contig 28536 bp, 25 predicted proteins | sample atmos_gasesECM4C_2_FD_203713 | JGI IMG/M metagenome (GOLD analysis project Ga0307478, IMG submission 203713) | Hardwood forest soil microbial communities from Morgan-Monroe State Forest, Indiana, United States - atmos_gasesECM4C_05 | ecosystem: Environmental > Terrestrial > Soil > Temperate...
CATTCGGAGATCCAGCCGCAAATGCGCCACCAGCGGAGGCAGCGTGCGATCGAAATCCACGGAGCTCAGATGTCGCAGTCCGGATTGATAGGGCTGTGATGTCCTCTCCAGTACTGGCACTGCGACAGCTCCCAGCACCCATACCGAGAGAAACGTAAGCTGAAAACTCGCTCCCAGAAAGGATTTCGGGTCCACCACCATCACACCCAGCGCAGCGGCACCCAACGCGTTCAGCACCGAACGCCCGCGATACAACAAGCGCACACCCAGGTAGACCGTCAGCATCAGCACCGCGCGCCACACGGGCGGCCCCACATCCGTCACAAACGCATACGCGGTGCACAAAATCACGGTGAACAGGCTCGCCAGCATATCGCTGAGCCGCAGCCGCCGCATTACCCAGAACACGACGAACGCCAGGATGCTCACATTCATCCCGGAAACCACCAGGATGTGATACGTCCCCGAACGTTGAAAATCGAGTCGCGTCGCGGGGGTCAGAAATGCGCTCTCTCCTATCACAGCCGCGTCCATCAGAGCGGCATCTCCGGCCGACCAGAGCGCATGAATCTTTCCCACGATGCTGTGGTGGACTCGCTCCCGTACCCGCTCGACGCGATTCCCCACGAACCCGGGGAGCGGCTCCACTTTGGTGATCTTGGTGGACGCGAGCATGACGATTCCGTGGTCCGCGAGGTATCCGCGATAGTCAAACGCTCCTGGGTTACGGAAATTTCGCGGCGCGCGCAATTTCGCCGGAAAGCGCAACCGCTCGCCATAGCGGAACAGCCGCATCGGCACTGGCGTCCCGTCCTCGTCGTAATTCTGGTCGGATTCTTTTCCGTAGATTCCCAGCCGTAACCCGGCGCAGACAGCCAGCTTCCTTTGTCCGCTCGTCACCTCTTCCGTTTCGACGTCCACCGACTGTCGAGTGCCTCCGAATCCCGCCTCCCGGATCTCTCCCTCGTGGGTCACGTGCGCCGTGACGAGTACTTCTTCTGCTCCAGAAAATGCAAGCGCCCCGTCGTCGGACGGCCCACGGGTTGTACTCCCCTGAATCGCCAGTGCGCCTGTAAAAAGTAAAGCGCCCATCGCCATGACGAAGGCTACCCACGCTCGCCGGCCGACGTAATACGCGCCGGCGCACAGAAATCCGACGGCCGCCAGCACCCACCAGAGCGGTGGCCGCCACACATAGCAGCCCACTGCGATTCCGGTCCCATAAGAAAGCACTGCCCATAGCAGCGGCTGACGCGGTGGTTTTCGCAGGGAAGTTGCAGATTGCGGGATGGACTTCGTAGACGACACCGATTCCGGGGAACGGACGGCTAGCGCGCTAACTCGACGACGGTCTCGAGGTGATAGGTCTGCGGAAACAAATCCACCAGGTGCATGCGGTCAACGCGGTACCCACCGGCAGTAAGCGCGCCTAAGTCGCGCGCCAGCGTGGCCGGGTCGCAAGACACATAGATCACATGCGGGGCACCGAGTTTTGTGAGACCGCGCACAACCCGCTCGCCCAAACCAGCGCGCGGCGGATCAACCACCACCAGTTCGGCGCGAACCTTCTCCGCTTTCGTCAGGTACTCGTCGACAGTCGAGCGTACTGTCTTCACGTTCCGAGGAGAATTGTATTTGAGGTCTTTCGCGGAACCATGTGACGACTCAACCGCCGCGATGTGACGGAACGACGACGCCAGCGCCACGGTGAACAGCCCCACTCCAGCGTAGAGATCCAACGCAACTTCGCCCGAGCGTCCACCGGTCACAATCGTTGCCAATTCGTCTACCAGGAAACGGTTCGCCTGAAAGAACGATCCCGCACCGACACGCAGCGGGGCGGTCTTCGTGCGATACAGAAACTCCCCCTGTCCGAGAATCCAATCTGGGGACTCGACAATATGGCCCTGCGTCCCGGTGAGAGTTTGTGGGAATACGCAAGCGCTCACCACCTCCGGCAACTCCGCGCGCATGCCCTCGACGAACTCCTGTGCTGCTTGCGTCCTCGTGCCTTTGTCTGCGTGCGGATCGCTATAGAGTTCCACCTGCAAGCGGGTATCGTCTTCGTTCGCGAAGAGCTCAATCTCGCGCAACTCGCCGGGAACTTTCCCCGCGCGACCAAGCCTCCAAAGCATGTCGATCGCCCGGTTGAGCAATGGCGAGTTGATCGGACAGGTCTCTACCGCCAGTAACTCATGGGAGCTCGCCTTGAAGTACCCCAGCGTGAAGCCCAAATCCGCGCGTACCTGCAGGCGCGTGCGATTGCGGTAATTCCAAGGCGGTGAAGCATGCACCTGCAATTCTGAGGACAACTCCATCTTCGCGATCCGCCGCAAATTCTCCTTTAAGATGTCCATCTTGATTGCGAGTTGTTGGGCGTAGCTGGTGTGCTGGTAATGACATCCGCCGCAGCGTTGAAAGTACGGACACTGCGCTTCGATCCGTTCCGGCGAAGCCTGCAGAATGCGGCGAGCCGTTGCGCGGGCAAAACCCGGCTTCTCCTCTTCAATTGAAGCCTCGACTCGCTCTCCGGGGAGCGTAAAAGGCAAAAAAACAGCCTTCCCCCGTCCCTGCTCGTCCGCAGGCAAACGGGCCAGCCCGTCTCCCCCGTAGATCAGCTTTTCAATGGTGAGTTCCAAGTCTTGATTCTATTCCAGTGGCGGCAACCGCCAGGCACAGCCAGTTGCTGCAATAAAGTGCGGCTAGGATGGAAAACATTTCTGCTAGCCGCCGCGTTGCTTGAATGCATCGTAAATTCTGTGGTGCGATCACCACTTCAGCGAGCCGTAAATGGCCCGGGATCATGTAGAATGCCGCTATACGCGGGGTATTTCCAGCCGCAGCGTAGGATTCTTTACTCCCTTCCTTGCATAGAGGCTACCGGTTGGTGAATTGATATGAAGCTATCAGTCGTCATGCCTATCTACAACGAGCGCGCCACTCTGCGCCGCGTCGTCGACAGTGTCCTCACGCTGAACGTCCCGTTTGAGATCGAACTCGTCTGCGTCGATGATGGCTCGACTGACACCTCCCGCGATATCCTTGCTGCTCTGGAAGATCAGTACACCCCTGCCCTGCGCGTGCTCCTGCAGCCACGCAATATGGGCAAGGGCGCAGCCCTGCGGCGCGGCATTCAGGAAGCGACCGGCGATTTCGTGATCATTCAGGACGCCGACCTCGAATACGATCCTTCCGAGTACCCGTTCCTGCTGGAACCGCTGATCGAAGGCAAAGCCGACGTGGTCTACGGCTCGCGCTTCATGGGAGGCCGCCCGCACCGGGTGCTGTATTTCTGGCACTCCGTCGGCAACCGGCTGCTTACTTTGTTCTCGAACGCGCTCAGCGATCTGAACCTCACTGATATGGAAACCTGCTACAAGGTTTTCCGCCGCGACGTGATTCAATCTATCCCGCTCGAAGAAGACCGCTTCGGCTTCGAGCCCGAGGTGACCGTAAAAATCGCCAAGCGCCGCCTGCGGGTCTACGAAGTGGGCATCAGCTACTCTGGCCGTACTTACGAAGAAGGAAAAAAGATCGGCTGGAAGGACGGAGTCCGCGCCCTGTGGTGCATGGTGAAGTATTCCTGGAAGGAACCACGCCTGCCCCGGCGCATGCTCACCGAGCAGGTCGTATCCATGCCCCTCGATCGCGACGCCATCTCCGAACCAGCTTCCTCATCATCGTTACACGACGGATCCGGCTCGAAGACTGTCTGAAGCCAGCAGACGGCGGAAGGGCAGTCGTCGGTCAGCAAAACTGAAAACCTCAGACTAGGACACACAACTGTCCGATTCTGGAAGTAGACCCGAGACGCGAAGAACCAAATCGCCGTAGGCTCGGCGACGCCGCTGGCCCTAGGTGAGCATCGCCGGGGTATTCGCGATTTCAAACTGTAATCTGGCTTCGAAGAAACTTTCCACGCGCGAGAGAATCTCCGTGCCTTCTCTCGCTTCGTAGATCGCCTTGCGCAGCGCGGCGCCACCCGGGACTCCGTGAGTGAACCAGGAGGCGAACTGCTTCATCTTGCCGGGCGCATCGGGAAATTTCTCCTCGATCAGCATGCGGAAATAGGTGCGGATCATCTGGTAGCGGTCGGCCTCGCCGGGCTCGTCGTAGCGGCCAGTCGCGGTGTATTGCGCAATCTGGCGAAAGATCCATGGATTGGAGGCGGCGGTACGGCCGATCATCACCGCGTCACATCCGGTCTGGGAGATCATGGCGCAGGCGTCTTCAGGGACGCGGATGTCACCATTGCCGATGACCGGAATCTTGACCGCCTGCTTGACGGCCGTGATCCATTCCCAGCGCGCATTGCCGCTATAGCCCTGCTCGCGGGTGCGGGCGTGCAGGGCGACGCCGCACAGGCCGCAGGCTTCGGCGAGTTTGGCCAGTTCCACGCAGACAATTTCCTGATCGTTCCATCCCGCACGGAACTTCACCGTGAAGGGAATCTTCACGGCGGCGCGAACGGCTTCGAAAATCTTTCCGATGGCCGGAAGATCGCGCAACAGCCCCGATCCGCCGTTGCACTTGACCACCTTCTTCGCCGGGCAACCGAGATTCAAATCGACCAGATCGAAGCCAAGACCTTCAACCATGCGCGCGGCTTCGGCCATGACCTGGGGATTGCTTCCGAAAAGCTGCGCCGAAATGGGATGCTCGTCTTCGTAGAAGTGGAGGTAGCGCTTGGCTTTCTTGTCCTTCGCGCGGAGCACGCCATCCGCCGAGGTGAACTCGGTCATGATCAGCCCGCAGCCGGTCAGGTTGCGAATGAAACGGCGAAAGACCGTGTCGGTGACTCCGGCCATGGGTGCGAGGACAGTCGCAGGAGTGATCTCGACCGAGCCGAGGCGCAGAACGGCTGGCACCGGAACAAGCTCCTTGCGGAGTGTTACATCGCTAGCGGCAATGGCCGCACTGTCCCAATACTTGCGCATTTGGTTATTCTAGCCGGGCACGCAATAGAAAGCCCTCGCTCAGCGCGAGGGCTTCGATTCTGGTGAACAGGCGAAGGACGTTACTTCTTCGCGGTTTCGGCCTTGGCTGCGTCGCTCTTGGCGTATTTGCGGCGGAAGCGCTCCACTCGACCAGCGGTATCCAGCAGCTTCTGCTTGCCAGTAAAGAATGGATGGCAATTGGCGCAGATTTCCACGTGGAGGTCGCCCTTGTGGGTCGACCGGGTCGTGAAACTGTTGCCGCACGCGCACATGACGCGGATTTCTTCGTAAGTAGGATGGATGGCTGCCTTCATGTTCCTCGGACCTCGATTCGGATCTTTGATTCTACAGTACGCCTGTTGGATTCAGCAAACCTCCAAGTGATAGAAAGCATGAAGCTTGGTCGGGACTCCGGAGGGGCTGGCGACCTTTGAGAGGGCGACTGCTCACGCTTTCGGCGTTGAAGTAGACGAAGTCTCTCCGAAAACTTGCTTCAATTACATTCAAGAAATATCGAATGCCCACCGGGTCGCTGATGCCGCGCTCGCGCTGAAAAACGAAAAACGGCAGGACCGACCTCCTGCCGTCCGCAATCAGAACCTGGCTTGCTTACTTGCGGTTGACCGCTTTTTTGAGTTCAGCTCCCGGGGTGAACTTCGCGACGCGGCGGGCGGCGATCTTAATCGTGGCACCCGTTTGCGGGTTGCGCCCATTGCGGGCTTTTCTTTGGGAAACGGAGAACGTTCCAAAACCAATCAGAGCTACCCGGTCTCCCTTTTTGAGGGCAGCAGTGATGCTGTCCACGGCCGTGTCGATCGCTGCTGTCGCCTGTGTCTTGCTCATTTCGCAGGCGCCCGCGATACGGTCCACGAGATCAGCTTTGTTCATCTTCTCTCCTAGACAGAATTCCAGTCTGCTCCAGCCCGAATCCGGGGGAGGTGTAGCCACACTTGCTGAAGCGGAATTCTGATCGGTGCTATTTTGCGCCCACTTTCCGCAATGTCAACTGTGAATAATTCGTGGTGGGCGCGTGTTTGTTGCCTCAAGGACGGGCATTCGAGCGAAAGCGCCTACTGCGAGCGGGATTTGAAGAATGCAGGTGATGATCTTGATTCCAGGAGTACTCGTTAGTACATGGGTGCTGAAAAAATCGAGGGGATGTGCGTGCGCCGCGCGGCTGCCGAATGTATTGACTGGACGCGGAGTCTGGTTTTCCTCCAGTCTCCACAATCGTGCCCACGCCTCCACAGGATGTACACAGACAGTCGCGGATTAGCACTTGCGAGAGATCGGTCGAAGGTGCAGAGTCAGAGAAAGAGGAAAGCATTCGGCCATGAAAGTGTCCGCGGAAGTTTGTCCCCTGTGCGATGGAACGGGGTGGAAGAGTGTCACTCAGAACGGGGATCGGCGAGTCACGCGGTGCGACTGCCGCCTGAAAGCTCGCGCCCAAAGCCTGCTTGAGGCGGCGCGAATTCCGAAGCGCTACGAGCACTGCGAACTGTCCAGCTTCACCACCGATTTTCCAGGCGCGCACACGTCGCTGGCGATGGCGCACATCGCCGCCTCCAGGTTCGCGCAGGAGTACGACCCGGGAGACGGCACCGGCCTTCTTCTGATTGGCAAGATCGGTACTGGCAAGACGCATCTTGGGGTCGGCATTCTGAAAGAACTGATCCTCAGCCGCGGCATCGGCTGCCTCTTCTACGACTACCGTGAACTGCTGAAGGAAATTCAGAATTCGTATAACGCCTCGGTGCAGACCACGGAGCTCGATGTGTTGCGTCCGGTATTCGATGCGGAGGTGCTGTTTCTGGATGAACTCGGCGCGGTGAAGCCCAGCGACTGGGTGTGGGACACGGTCAGCCTGATCCTGAACACGCGCTACAACAATAATCGCACCACGATCATTACGACGAATTTCGAAGATCAGGCGGCCGGAGGTGTGAGCACTTCCCTGTCGCCGGCTCGTGCAGCAGTGCGCGAGGAAACTCTCGGCGACCGCATCGGGGAACGCATGCGTTCCCGCCTGCACGAAATGTGCCGGATCATCAAGCTGGATGGCTTGGATTTCCGGCAGAAGTTCCGTAGCGCGAATTTCCGCTGAGGCGCGAAACATGCTGCTCCGGTGAGTCCAAATTGGAAATACAGGAACCCAGGTTAGCGTCCAAAGAACGGACGCGAACCTGGAGCACCGTGGGTCCTTACTCTTCCGCAGGGACGGATTCTGGCAATACGTTACAAATCCGCAACCATGTGGCTCCAGATGCCGGTCGTAGCAATCGCGGTCGGACCCGACGCGGCCAGTAACGAAGTGCGTGGCCATGCGCGCGGAATTATCGCGATTGGCGACATAGCCACGGGCGTGGTCGCCATGGGAGGGCTTGCCCGCGGAGTCGTGGCCTTCGGCGGATTGGCCTTCGGCTGCATCGCCTTCGGTGGCGCGGGGCTGGGCCTGCTCGCCGTTGGCGGCCTCGCGATCGGGTGCCTGGCCGCGGGAGGCGCCGCCATCGGCTATGTTGCAGCCGGTGGGTTGGCGATCGGTTATTACGCGGCCGGAGGAGCCGTGTTTGGAAAATTCGTGCTTGGGCCGCTGCGCCAGGACTCCGAAGCGGTGGAGTTCTTTTCGAGATGGCTGCATGAGATTCTCGGGAAGTTCGGAGCAAAGTAGGTACTGGCCGGATGGGCTGCCGATCAGGCGGGATCACAGCCGAGGCAAAAGGCCTCGGCCGCACAGACGAGGGCGTCTGTGCCTGCGTGTCTATACCCCTTCCTGTGATTCCGTCTAGAATTTGAGTGTGCTGCTCCACCGGCTTGAGTTCGAGGCAGGACGCGATCGAGAGATCTTTTCCGCTGCACCGGCGCAACCGGCCGTCTTCCTTTTACGCGGCGAGGAAAATTCCGAACCCTACGTCAGCAAGACCGCGAACCTCCGGCGGCGTTTGCAGCGGCTGCTTTCCATCCCCGAAGAACGCACCAAACGCCTGAACCTGCGTGACAGGGTGCGCTTGATTGAGTACACGCCGACGGGCTCTGATTTCGAATCCGGATTCCTGCTTTATCAGGTGCTGCGCCACATCTTTCCCAGGACCTACTCGGCGCGGTTACGGTTCCGCTTTGCGCCGATGGTCAAGCTACACCTGGAGAACGAATACCCGCGGGCATCGATCACCACGCGCCTCGGCCGAGTGCACGGCAAATCGCTCTACTACGGGCCGTTTCCGTCGCGAGTGAGCGCCGAGAAATTCGCCAACGATTCCCTCGATTTTTTTAAGATGCGCCGCTGTGTCGATGACTTGCATCCCGATCCGGCGTTTCCCGGCTGTATTTATTCTGAAATGAAAATGTGTCTCGCGCCCTGCTTCAAAGGCTGCACCGACGAGGCCTACCGGGAAGAAGTCGAGCGCGTGCAGGCATACCTGGATACGGGCGGGCTTTCGCTCGAGCGCGTCCTCTCCCAGCAACGCGAGGAGGCGTCGGACAATCTGGATTTTGAAAATGCGGCCGCGTTGCACGCGCGCATCGAGAAGCTGAAACCGATCATCGCGCAACTGCCGGAAATGGTGCGCCGCACGGATCAACTCTCCGGACTCATGGTCCAGCCCAGCGCAGCCGAAAATAGCGTGACGCTGTTTCGCATCGACGCGGGACATATAACGGGCCCGTCCATATTTTCGATTCAGTCACCCGAGCACACCAAGTCCCAGTCGATGGAATCGCGCGTGCAGCAGGCCGTGGACGCGATGCCGCACGCCAACGCAAAAACGGCGCTCGAACTGATGGAGCACCTGGCAATTTTGAGGCGGTGGTACTACCGCGGCACGCGGTTGGGAGAGATCTTTCTGGCCGATGAGAAAGGGATGTTGCCGATGCGCCGAATCGTGCGAGGCATTTCGCGCGTCTATCGTGGAGAGAAACCGGAGATCCAGCCGGCCGTTCCGGGAAGCGCGACCCTCAGCTAGAGCTCCGCACCACACCATTGCGAGGAAACGTGAAGACAAATCCCGACCAGGCTCTTCGCCAGCACCTTGTATATCTCTTGCACGAGGGCGGCGCCCACGCGAAATTCGAAGACGTCATCAAGAACTTCCCTGCGAACCTCCGAGGCAAGAAAGTAGAGAATTTTCCGCATACCGCGTGGATGCTGCTCGAGCACATGCGCATTGCGCAATGGGACATCCTCGAGTTCAGCCGCAACCGCAAACACGTTTCTCCGCAATGGCCCGAGGGCCACTGGCCGAAAACGGAAGCGCCTCCCAGCGCGGCCGCGTGGACCGATAGCATCCAGAGTTTCCGCAAGGACCTGAAGGCGATGGAGGATTTGGTTTCGAGTCCCAAGACTGACCTGTATGCCCAAATTCCCTGGGGTGATGGCCAGACTGTGCTCCGCGAGGCCATGCTGGTGGCCGATCACAACGCCTATCACCTGGGACAAATGGTTACGCTGAGCAGACTGCTAGGCTCCTGGGAGGAGTAAGAGCATCGCGCATCCCGTCATCCCGCGCAGGCCTTCTCTCTGATGTCCGGTTGCAGTGTTCTTTGCCAATGTGTCAGATTGCCGGTCGCGGATCTCTTTCGAAAGATGACCCGCACCCCGTCGCGCCAGCGTTCATCTATCCCGATAAGCGTCCATTCAATCTCGGGGGACATGTAGCGTAGCACGGTGTCGGTCGCAGGATGGATGTGCAAGGCGGGCGCGACGAGAAAAAGAAGCGGGTCCTCCGCCGAAAGCTCGCGTTCAGGAAAATATCCGTAGCGCTGGAACTCTCCGCGGGCATGATGCCATTGCACCCGCGACCAGTAATCGAGACCCTGCAATGGCAAGTGGATGTCTTCGTCCGCTTTCAGTTCCACAACTGCCAGCCGCCGCTCGCGAGTCGTGGTCAGCACGTCGAGCATGGCGCGATCCGATGCGGAGAACGCAGGGACCTGGGAATAGAGACGGCCGTTCTCGAGCTTCTCGTCGAGCACGCTGACATCACGCACCACCAGCGACTCGAGCCAACGCTCCGGATGCAGGCGCCACAAGGGCAGATGCCGGGCTCCCTGCGGGCCCCGAGCGGCGCTCAACGCACGAACCAGGTCAGAAAACTCGTTGGCGTTCCCTTCATCGAGAACACGCTCCTCCGCCCCGATGCCAAACGCGATCTCCTGGCAGCTCCGCAACGAAGTCGCTTCGTGCGCCAGGCGGGCGCGGGCGAATTCCAGGCCTCGCCACCGGAAAGCGACTTCCGATGTCGATAACACCGCGACTTCACACTCCGGCAGCAAGCTCAATACGCGGTGTATGGAGTCCGCGAAGCGCTCCAGCACGGCCGCTTCATCCGGGCAACGGACCAGGCGCGTCGAGACGTTTCCCCGGTCGTTGCAGTCAATGGCGATCACTTCGTCGTGCCGCTGGTCAAATTCGTAGAGTTGCCACTTGGCCGCGCCGGGATGAAGATGGGCCATGCGTTCCCGCGTAAGCGCCGTCGTGCCCGGAGGCAAGAACAGCTTCACGCCCTCGACCAGGACGCGCTGGTCACCGGCGTTGCGGCAGGTGTCGAGCCAGAGAATCGCGAACGTGAGCGCCGCGTCAATTGAGGCCTGTGTTTCCTCCTGGTTCACTCCCAGGACGGCAAAGGCAGTCCGCCCATGGCGCAGGATTCCCCGCGTGTAAATCGGGCCGAAGGAATGTTCAAGATCCATCGCGTTGCTCAGCTTCGCGATGGTGAATCCGGGAAAGTGGCGTTCCAGCGCTCGTCGCAACTGCTGCTGGTACGTGGATCGGGCCACACGGCGCGCGGTGGGCGTGCGATGGTCCAGACTGCGGCAGATTTCCAGCTTCGAGGGCCGGGTGTGCCCGAGTCTCTGTACCGTGAGCCGCAGTGTGCTATTGCGGACTTCTGTGTCCAGAATCCGCCGGACGGTATTGCGTTCCGCCGACCAGAGATGCAGCAGGCACTTGTTGTATTCGCCGGAGACCGAGTACTTCGAGTCAGCCAGCTCAAAGATTCTGGCGCCGTCCTCGAGGACCACGGCATGGCGCGATCCGCCCAGGAACTCTTGTAGCGTCTGGCTGAGGGATTCGGGAGTCATGGCTTGATTTTCCCAGCCTGCCCGCGAACCGTCTGTGACCTCTGAACATCGCCGGAAGTTTCTGGTGGCGTGTGGGATAATGACAGGATTCCCTTCGGAGTCTCTATCCGGGTGTGAGGCATCTAATTAGCGTGAGTCAAGATAATTTTTTCTTTAAGCACTACGGGCTAACCCAGGCCGATTTGCCTCGCTACTTGGCGGCGGCGCTGTCCGCGGGTGGCGATTACGCAGACCTTTATTTCGAATATCTTTCCTCCACATCGTTGACCGTGGACGAGTCCATGGTGAAATCCGCGTCCCAGGGAATTTCCGCGGGATGCGGGGTGCGGGTCGTTTCCGGCGAGCGTACCGGCTACGCGTACACCGACGACCTGTCCCCCGAGCGCATCCTGCATGCGGCTCGCACCGCGGCTTTGATCGCATCCGGGCCGGCGAAAACGCCAGTAGTCGGCTTCCAACAGAAGCCGGCGCGGAGTCTGTACCCAGTCGCGTTGCCCTCAGTGGATGCGGAAATCACGGCCAAGGTTGAGCTGGTCATGCGGGCCGACGCCGCCGCTCGCGCTTACGATCCTCGGATCAAAGAAGTACGTGCCAGCTACGCCGATGAATTGCGCAATATTCTCGTGGTGACCTCCGATGGCACGATTGCCGAAGACTCCCAGCCGTTAGCGCGCATGAATGCGTCCTGCATCGCCAAGACCGATCAGCAGTCCGGACGCGGCAGCGCGGGCGGAGGCGGCCGGGTTGCGCTTGATTTCTTCTTTGGAGAAAAAACTCCCGAGCACTTCGCGAAAGAGGCAGCGCGGCAAGCGATTCTGCAGCTCGATGCCCGCGAAGCTCCGGCCGGCGAAATGGAAGTAGTGCTAGGTCCGGGATGGCCCGGCGTGCTGCTGCACGAGGCCGTCGGTCACGGCCTGGAAGCAGACTTCAATCGCAAGAAGACTTCCGCATTCGCGGGACTGGTAGGACGGCGCGTAGCCAGCGAAAAGTGCACCGTGGTCGACAACGGAACCATGCCGTGGCGTCGTGGATCCCTGAACGTGGACGACGAGGGCCAGCCTACGCAGGAAACGATGCTGATCGAGAATGGCATCCTGAAGGGATACTTGAGCGACAAGCTTTCCTCGAAGCTGATGGGGATCGCCGACACCGGGAATGGCCGGCGCGAGAGCTACGAACACATCCCGATGCCGCGCATGACCAACACTTACATGCTCGCCGGGCAGGATGCTCCCGAAGACATTATTCGCTCTGTGAAGCATGGCGTGTACGCCGTGAATTTCGGTGGCGGCCAGGTGGACATTACGAACGGCAAGTTTGTGTTCGGAGCCTCGGAAGCGTACATGATCGAGGATGGCAAGGTGACCGCCCCGATCAAAGGTGCAACGCTAATCGGAAACGGTCCCGATGTGCTGACCCGGGTTTCGATGGTTGGCCACGATCTGCAACTCGATGAGGGCGTCGGCACTTGCGGCAAGGACGGACAGGCCGTGCCTGTGGGCGTGGGTATCCCCACCATCAAAGTGGACCGGCTGACCGTCGGAGGGACCGCACGGAAGGATACGGGCGGCTTCATGCAGTAATTCGAGAAAACACCCCTTGAATGATTCTCTCTGTGTCTCCGTGCCTCTGTGGTGAAAAGAATTTCAATCATGTCTGAAACTCAAACTGTACCCTCAACCCAATTCGAAACTCGAAACCCGAAACTGCCAACCGACCTCAAAGAACTTGCCCAGGATATGGTCCGCCGCGCCATGAAGGGTGGCGCAACCGCGGCCGAAGCCGTGGTCCGCGAAGGTGATGAATTCTCCACTGTGGTTCGCCTCGGCCAGGTGGAGACTCTGAAAGAATCCGGATCCCGGGCTATCGGTGTGCGCGTATTCTTCGGCAAACGCGCCGCCAGCACCTATTCGAGCGACTTTTCTGGCGAAGGCCTCGACCGCATGCTGAAGTCGGCGCTGGAACTGGCGAAGATTACTTCCGAAGATCCCTTTGGAGGCATTCCCGAGGCCAGTGAACTGGGTTCGCTCGAGGGCGACCTTGACCTGTTTCACGAAGACGTCTATTCGCTGCCGGGGACCGAGCGCATCGAATTCGCCCGCCGCGCCGAGAAGGCCGCTCTCGATTTCGATCCCCGCATCAAGAATTCCGAAGGCGGATCTTTCGATGCGGCGACCGGCCGCAAGGTGCTGGCCAACTCGCATGGGTTCGTGGGCGAATATCGCCGGTCGTATTGTTCGGTTGCGGCGATCCCGATTGCGCAGGACGAGAAGGGCGGCATGCAGCGCGATTACTGGTTCTCGGTAGCGCGCAATCTGGGAAGGCTCGAACCTCCCGAGCAGGTCGGCCGGATTGCTGCCGAGCGCACCATCCGCCGCCTGGGTGCGCGCAAGGCGAAGACCGCGCACGTACCGGTGATCTTCGATCCCATGGTCGCGGCCTCGATCCTCGAGCACATCTTCGAGGGCGTGAACGGCGACTCGGTGTATCGTGGCGCGTCGTTCCTGGCGGGCAAACTCGGGCAAAAGATTGCCGGCGACAACGTCACCGTGATCGACGACGGCACGATGCCCGGTGGTTTCGGCACCAGTCCTTTCGATGGAGAAGGCATTCCGACGAGGCGCAAGCTGGTGATCGAGAATGGCGCGCTGAAATCGTATTTGCTGAACACCTACACGGCGAAAAAGCTCGGGCTCGAGACAACCGCGAACGCTTCGCGCGGCCTCGCGGGCACGCCCGGGATCGGACCGGGCAATTACTTTCTGCAGCCGGGAACGAAGACGCCGAAGGAGATCATCGGCGATGTAAAAGAAGGCCTGTACGTGACGGAATTTCTCGGCCACGGCGCCAACCTGGTAACCGGCGATTATTCCCGCGGGGCTTCCGGCCTATGGATTTCCGGCGGCGAATTGACCTATCCGGTCGAAGAGATCACGGTGGCAGGGAACTTGAAAGAGATGTTCTTTCACATCTCGGAAATCGCGAACGATCTCGAATTCCGCGGCGCTGTGGCATCGCCGACCCTTCGCATCGACGGGCTGACCGTGGGCGGAGAGTAGGAAGACCTCACCACAGAGACACAGAGAAATTCCTTGCCAAGTGCTTCAAGTATTGTCATTCCGAGCCCGGTGATGAATCTCTTCCTGCACGCCGCTGTACACAGCAGATTCCTCGCTGCGCTCGGAATGACAATTTTTAAAAAGAACAAGACATAGAATTTCTCTGTGCCTCTGTGTCTCTGTGGTGAAGACGCAGAATAGTACAATCCCTGCATGGGCGGATTCATCCAGCCGAATCCCACGGTGGAAGAGCGCGATACCAATTGGCGCGCGATTGGGATCGGGATTGCGGTTGTCGTCGCGATCGTGGTCATTCTGCTTCTCATCTCACGCACGGAGCAGAAAGCGCCCACTGGGCCGCCTCCTTACGCGGCCAACATCAAATTCAGTGATCTCAAGATGAGCGCAGCCGAGAATTTCGTCGGCGCGACCGTGAACTACCTCGACGGTACCATAAGCAACGCGGGCAATCAGATGGTCACGCACGTGATGGTTGAGGTCACGTTCAAGGACTCCATGGGACAGCTTGCGCAGCGGGAAACTGTGCCGTTGCGTGTGCTGCAGACGAGCGGACCCTATCCGGACGCAGTCGACCTGAGCGTCTCGCCGCTCGGCCCCGGACAAAGCAAATCCTTCCGCCTGACCTTCGAAGGCATCTCGACGCAGTGGAACCACGAGTATCCTGGGCTGAAGGTGACGGATGTAGCGGTCAAATAGATTCCCAACCTCTTTTCACCACAGAGTCACAGAGACACAGAGACACAGAGAAGAAATGACTTTCAAGGGGTGAAGACTGGGTACTAGGTACTCGCAACTCGGTACTCCATTACAATGACTCTATGCCAGAAACCAAGCCATTCCGGCTGACGGAGTCGGTGAAAGCCGCGGGTTGAGCTTCCAAGCTAAGTCCGGCGGCGCTGGACTCGGTGCTTGGGAAATTAGCCCGGCAACAGGATCCGAACGTGCTGGTCGGCTTCGATCATGCCGACGACGCGGGCGTGTACCAGATCGCGCCCGACACAGCCCTGGTGCAGACCGTGGACTTCTTCACGCCCATCGTCGACGATCCCTACATCTTCGGGCAGATCGCCGCGACCAATTCCTTGAGTGATGTGTATGCCATGGGTGGCCGGCCTCTGACCGCGCTCGCCCTGGTCTGTTTCCCGGAGAAGAACGATCTCGACATCCTGGAGCGCATCCTGGCGGGAGGGCTCTCGAAGATGATGGAGGCGGGATGCACCATAATCGGCGGCCACAGCATCCGCGATGAAGAGACAAAGTTCGGGTACTCGGTGACTGGCCTGATCGATCCGAAAAAGGTTCTGGCGAACAGCGGCGCGCGAGCCGGCGATGCGCTGATTCTTACGAAAGCGATCGGCACGGGCGTGATTTCTACCGCCATCAAAAAGGAAAAAGCGGAAAGCGCGTGGGTGAATTCCGCCATTGCTTCCATGACCACTCTCAACAAGCAAGCTGCCGAGGTGGTCGCCGGCAAACCATATCGTGTGCATGCCATGACCGACATCACTGGATTCGGCCTGATCGGGCACGCCCGCGAGTTGGCGCTCGCATCCGATGTGAGCATGCGGATTTCTTCCAGCCGCATTCCCTTGCTCGAGGGCGCCCTGGAATGCGTTCGCGCAGGCTACATCCCTGGCGGACTCAAGGCGAACCGCGATTTCGCGGAATGCGTCGTGAGCTATGAAGCCGGAATTCCGGAAGAAGTGAGAACGCTTTTATTCGATCCGCAGACTGCAGGCGGATTGCTCATCAGCGTGGCCGACGACGATGCCGACCAACTCGCAAGAGACCTGACGACACTGGGGGTTGCAGCCATCCGGATCGGCGAGGTAATCCACGCAACCAAACCGCTCATCCGTGTGGCCAGTTAGAAGTCATTATTTTTCAATTAAGAGTTGGACTTTCCGAGAGTCCCCAGATTCTGCTTGGTAGCTGCGAATCCATGTGATAACGTCTCCGCCCATATCGGGCGCTCTCACGCTTTCAAGCCCCGCGATTTCAACTGTGAGGTAAACGCGATGGCCTCAGGCGGGTTCGCGCCACCAACCGGCGGTTCTCCTTCTTCGGCAGTCATTGAACAGAAACTGCGCGCTGAGCAGATCGTCAAAAACGGCGCAGGATGGTTTCTGGCGATCGCGGGACTTTCGATTCTCAATTCCGTGCTCACCATGTCCGGAACGCATTTCCATTTCATTTTCGGTCTCGGCATCACGGAAATTGTGGACGCCGTTGGACGCCAATCCGGCGCCACCGGAACGACCCTGGGATTAGTGGTCAATCTCTTCATCGCGGGATTTTTTCTGTGGTTCTGGCATTTTGGACGTAAGGGTGAAAAATGGGCATTCCTCACCGGCATGGCTCTCTATGCGATCGATGGCCTGATTCTCCTTCCCTTTAAGGATTTCCTCGGCCTCGCGTTTCACGGTTACGCCCTGTTCCGTATCTACAATGGAATGCAAGGAATTCCTGTATTGCAGGAAATCCAGAGCAGGCTCGCACCCGCGGGAGCGCCCATCGAACCCACCTAGATCTGGGCCTTTCCCCAAATTCCACGCACCTGCTCGGCCCGCATTTGCATCTCTATAGAAGCCGTTACTTCGATTTTCATTCCCGTAAGGGCATCCCTTCGAACCGGGAGTGCCTTGTTGTTTCTTCTAGCCGATGTCTTCTGGAGGTTTTTTCCTTATGGAAACACGCGAATTAGGCCGCAGCGGCCTGAAGGTCTCCGCCCTCGGCCTGGGCTGTATGGGCATGTCGGAATTTTATGGCGGCCGCAATGACGATGAATCGATCGCAACCATTCATCGGGCGCTGGAGTTGGGGATCAACTTTCTCGATACAGCCGACGTCTACGGTCCGCACACGAATGAAGAACTGGTCGGCAGGGCGATCAAAGGCAAACGCGATGGAATCGTACTCGCTACGAAATTTGGCATCGTGCGTGATCCCGCGAATCCCCAGGGGCGCGGAGTGAGTGGAAAACCAGACTACGTCCGCTCCTCCTGCGAAGCCAGCCTGCGCCGTCTCGGGGTAGACCACATCGACTTGTATTACCAGCACCGTGTCGATCCGAATACGCCAATCGAAGACACGGTTGGCGCTATGGCTCAGTTAGTGAAGGAAGGCAAAATTCGGCACGTCGGTCTTTCCGAAGCCAGCCCGCAGACTCTACGCCGCGCCGCCAAGGTTCACAAAATTACGGCGCTGCAGTCGGAGTACTCGCTCTGGACTCGCGATCCCGAAAACGAAGTGCTCGCCACCTGTCGCGAGCTGGGCACTGGCTTCGTGGCTTATAGCCCGCTGGGCCGCGGTTTTCTGACCGGAGAGTTCAAGCGCTTCGACGACCTCCCTCCCGATGACTACCGGCGTTTCTCACCGCGTTTCCAGGGGGAAAACTTCCAGAAAAACCTGGATCTTGTGCAACGTGTGGAGCAGATCGCCAAAGAGAAGCATTGCTCGCCATCGCAACTGGCATTGGCATGGGTACTCGCCCAGGGCAAAGACATTGTGCCCATCCCGGGGACCAAGCGGCGGAAATACCTGGAAGAAAATGTCGGCGCCGTGAACGTGCGGTTGTCCGCGGAAGATTTGCGGCGGATCGAAGAAGCTTTCCCTTCGGGAGCCGCAGCCGGCGAACGCTATCCGGAACACATGATGCAACTGGTGAACCAGTAACGACGGAGACGGCAAAACAACCTACCGATTTTTCCTCGGAGCCTTGAAGCTGACGGCAGCAAGCCCGGAGTACGCTGAAGTGTAGCGCCGGTATCTTGCCGGCATGTGGCGACTTCGGTCAGGGCAGGCAGCCGGCGCTACCTGGAAATGAAAGGGCGGCCATGTCGGCCGCCCCTTTTTGTCTTTAGAATACTTTGCCTTACGCTCGCGCCGGACTCTCTCCGCCCTTGGCGATGCCCGGACGTCCCGGCTCAGGCTTGAGTACCTGTTGTACGCCATCATCCTTGGAGGGCAGCTTGATGGGCGGAAGTTCCTTGCCTTCGATGATCAGCTTGATCTCGTTCGCATCGAGCACTTCGCGTTCCAGCAGTGCGTTGGCGATCCTGGTAAGCACGTCGCGGCTATCGGAGAGGAGCGACTTCGCCCTCCCGTACCCCTCGTCCACCAGGCGTCGTACTTCCAGGTCGATTTTGATGGCGGTGTCTTCGCTGTAATCGCGATGCTGCGCGATCTCGCGGCCCAGGAAAATCTGCTCTTCCTTCTTGCCGAAAGTGAGTGGGCCAAGCGAACTCATACCCCACTCGCATACCATCTTGCGGGCGAGTTCGGTGGCGCGCTCGATGTCGTTGCCGGCACCGGTGCTCATCTGGTTCAGGAACAACTCTTCGGCGAGACGGCCACCCATCAGGATCGCAATCTCGGTCTCGAGGTATTCCTTGGTGTAGTTGTGCTTGTCGTCGATCGGAAGCTGCATGGTGACGCCCAGCGCCATGCCACGAGGAATGATCGTGACCTTGTGCACCGGATCGGCATGCGGCAGCTTTACGGCGAGCAGCGCGTGTCCCGCCTCGTGGAAGGCAGTCACCTTCTTCTCCTCGTCGGAGAGAATCATGGACTTGCGCTCCACGCCCATCAGCACTTTATCTTTGGCCAACTCGAAGTCATATTGCAGAACAGCTTTGCGGTTCTGCCGAGCAGCGCTCAGAGCGGCTTCATTGACCATGTTCGCCAGGTCGGCTCCCGAGAACCCCGGGGTTCCGCGAGCCAGAACGGTGAGGTCGACGTCTTCGGCAAGAGGAATCTTGCGGGTGTGCACGCGCAGAATTTCCTCGCGGCCGCGCACATCGGGACGATTGACTACCACCCGCCGATCGAAACGGCCGGGCCGCAGCAACGCCGGATCGAGCACGTCCGGACGGTTCGTCGCTGCCATCAGGATGACGCCTTCGTTTGATTCGAAGCCGTCCATCTCGACCAGCAACTGGTTCAAAGTCTGCTCGCGCTCGTCGTGACCGCCTCCCAGGCCAGCGCCTCGGTGACGGCCTACGGCGTCGATTTCGTCGATGAAGATGATGCAGGGAGCATTCTTCTTGCCCTGCTCGAACAAGTCACGGACGCGGCTTGCGCCCACGCCGACGAACATCTCCACAAAATCGGAACCCGAAATCGAGAAGAACGGTACGTTGGCTTCGCCCGCTACCGCACGCGCCAGCAACGTCTTGCCTGTTCCCGGAGGCCCTACCAGCAGGACGCCTTTCGGGATGCGCCCGCCGAGTTTCTGGAATTTCTGCGCCTCGCGCAGGAATTCAATGATCTCCCGCAGCTCTTCCTTGGCCTCATCCACGCCCGCCACGTCCTTGAACGTGACTTTTTTCTGTTGCATGGAGAGCAGCCGGGCACGGCTCTTCCCGAATGACAAAGCCTTGTTGCCGCCGGTTTGCATCTGGCGGATCATGAAGAACCACAAGGCGGCGAGCAAAATCAGCGGTGCCCATGTGCCCAGCAACTGCAAGGGCCAGCTGCCATTGGTGACGTCCTTCACCTCATAGCTCACACCCTTATCCCGGAACTCCTTGTACATATCCGAGTAGTTGGGTGGTGCGGTGGTGCGAAAAGCACTTCCGTCCTTGAAATGGCCCCGCACTTCCTGAGCCGTCACCACAACGTCCTTGACGTTCCCCTGGTCCACGCTGGTCTGAAACTCGGAGAAGTTCAGGGGCTTCTCCTTTTGGCCGGTGCTGCCGGTTCGCACTACCTGCCAGAGCAGGAAAGCCGAAAGCACGATGACCAGCCAAAAAATTACCGTTTTTACCGTTGAATTCACTCAGGACTCCTCTGGAAAAGAACCTTGCCCTCAGAACGGATACGAGCCGAGCCGCTGGCAGTTCTAGTATTTAGATGCCAGGCACGCGATTTTTGATTGGGTAAATACCCGAGGCTGCCATTTTACTCGTTCCGCACCCAAAAAAGCTGTGCTTCTTTCGATGACTTAAGTCATAGGTACAGTTTGATTTGCAGCCGCTAGATAGGCAAGATTCCGGTTGGTCTGTTCCGGACCGCCCAGGCCATAGCCGATCAGGAAGGCCTCATCCACCAGAAAACCGAAATAGTCCGGCTGCAACTGGACCCGCCGCGCCGATTGCCGGTCCAGCAGTGTTGCCAGCTTAACAGACGAAGCCCCCCGCGCGCGCAAGTCATTCATCAGAAATTCGCTGGTTACCCCGGAGTGCACCAGACCTTCCACCAGGAGCACATCCTTTCCACGGATATCGAGATCGTGGCTGAACACGATTTCCAGAACATCCGAAGGTCCAGTCGCCGGCTGCTGCCGGTACCGTGGCTTGACGAACGTGCAGGTTACAGGAATTTCGAGCGCGCGCACCAGGTCGGCCATAAACATGAAGCTGTTATCCAGGATCGCGAGAACGTGGAGGGTCTTTCCCTGATAGTCGTCGGAGATCTGGCGGCCCATTTCGCGAACCCGCTTCTGAATCTGCTCCGCCGAAATGGCGGGTCGCAAGGTTTCCCCTTTCGAACCGGTGTTCATAGGGTGGTGTGCGCCTCCAGGAGATTCACCACGGAATCCAGTTCTCACTCCCCATCCAGGGGCACGTCTCGAATCCAAATTGCTTCGCCAGCCTGTTTCGCTCGCAGCTTCGCCGGGCAGGGAAACCCACGAACCCAGATGATCTCGTCTCCGCTCGCGACCACCGGCCAGGCTTTGCGTCCCGCCCCCGTGATGTGCCGCTCCTGAAGAATTTCCTTGATCTTCTTGGGACCCTTTGTATGCGCGGGCCAGAACCGGTCCCCCGGCCGCCAGTTTCGCACCTGCAATTCCTGGGACAGCTGCGCCGGATCCAGGAGGGAGTCTGGATTATATCCCGCACCGTTGCCGTCGAATTTCACTCGCATTGCTTCTACCACGACGCCCGCTTCGGGCACTATGGCCCGCCCGGGGAGGGGCAAAGGATATTCGTAGTTCGACGGAATGCGGTCTTCGGAGCGCAGATCGGGCGTGAGAAAAATGAGCGCGGTGGGCTCGCGAACCACCTTCCAGCCTAGCGGTAGCGATAAACTTTTGCCGGAATCGCAGTCCTGCGCCGCGAAATGCAGGATCTCTTCCACGTGTTTAAATTCCAATGGGAATCCGGCCGCCTCGCTGATGGCCTTGATCGCGCGCCGTTGCACCGCAAGCGGCTCGGAGTGCAGCCACGCCAGATCGACCATCGCATTCATCACGAGCGGGCCGGGCTCGCGCAGGCGTTCCTGAAGCAAAGGATCGAGGGGCCGCAACTGCACCAGTCCCTGTTGCCCTTGTTGCGCCCACTCCGGCTCGGTCCAGTGAATGGCCGTGCCCATCCAGCCGGAAATCTCGTTTTGCCAGTAGTCTTCCTCGACGCGCGCGATATCGGCGAGCTCGCTGAGGCCTTGGGCGATGCCAGGATTGAATTCGCGCTCGAGCAGGGGCAGCAGTGTGCGGCGGACCCGGTTGCGAGTAAATCTCGGATCGAGGTTGCTGGAGTCCTCCCGCCAGGCCTGGCCTACTTCGCGCAAGTACGCTTCGAGTTCGCGATGTCGCACTTCCAGCAGCGGCCGGATCACTTCGCCCATGACTTCGCCGTCTTCTTCCAGGTCGACGGTTGGATAAATCCCAGCCAGGCCGCGCATCCCGGAGCCCCGAAGTATCCGCATCAGCACGGTCTCGGCCTGATCGTCGAGCGTGTGGCCGGTGGCGATCTTGCCGAGCTGGGAGTGACCAGTCGCATCCGTTTCGACGAGTTGCTGGAAAAATCCATAACGCAACTCGCGAGCCGCCGCTTCCAGACTGAGGCCCTCGGCCGCCGCTTCTTCCTTCACATCCGCGCTGGCCGTATGGAACGCCAGCTTGTGCTCGCGCGCGAGTTGGGCAACGAAGGCCTCATCTTCGTCGGACTCGACGCCGCGGAGTCTGTGATTGAAATGCACGACGGAGAGGACGGTTCCGAGTTCGGGGCGGAGCTCAAGCAGAAGTCGCAGCAGCGCCACCGAATCTGCGCCACCGGAAACGGCAACGCCCACACGGTCCCCGGCCTTCAGCAGTTGAAGCTGTCGAATGTAGCCAAGAACTCTGTGCGCGAGAAGATGCACGGAGACATGGTACAACTCACGACCGCGTAGGGGCAGACGCCCTCGTCTGTCCGGCCGAGCGAAGCTCGGCTATCTCGTCGATACCGCAACCTCAGCCCACCCAAAGCCACGGATACTCGCTCGGCAACGACACTATCCCCTTCCGCACGGGATTGTTCAGTATGTACTGAACCTTTTCACCCAACTTTTCAGACGATCGCAACACCCGATCAAACGATTCCTCCTGCCACACCGTCCCGAACCGCTGCAACCGACGATTGATCAAATGAGCGGAAGCTCCCTTGATCGCCTTTGTGATACGCGCAAGCGAGACGACCTCCCGCAGAACGGGATCGATCAATGGCGTAAGAATTAGATGAACGTGATCGGGCATGACCCAGACGAGGGCGTCTGGGCCTACGTAGGGGCAGACGGCCTCGTCTGCCCGGCCGAGCGAAGCTCGGCTTCTAGAGGGTAGGACTCTTTTCCGCGATCAGCTTTCTGATCCTCTCCACGAACTCCGCCACCGGCATGTCTTCGGTCTTTTCTTTTCCACGGGTGCGGACATTGACCCTGCCGGCCTCCGCTTCTTTATCGCCGACCACCAGCAGGAATGGTACTTTCTGCATGGCATGCTCGCGGATCTTGGCATTCATCTTCTCGTTGCGCGCGTCGACATCCACGCGGACTCCCGCGTCTTTCAGTTGCGCGGCGACTTTGTTCGCATAGTCAGCGTGACGCTCACTGATCGGAATCATGACCGCTTGCACCGGCGACAACCAAACCGGGAATGCTCCGGCGTAGTGCTCGATGAGCACGCCGAAGAAGCGTTCGATTGAGCCGTACAGCGCCCGATGCACCATCAGGGGCTGCTTACGCGAGCCGTCTTCGGCCACGTACTCGAGTTCAAAGCGTTGCGGCAGGTTGAAATCGAACTGCACCGTGGAGAGCTGCCACAGGCGTCCAATGGCATCGACCAGCTTGATGTCGATCTTCGGGCCGTAGAAAGCCGCTTCCCCGGGAATGGTTTTGTACTCGATATTCATACGCTTGAGAACATTCTCCAGCGAGGCCGTCGCCATGTTCCACAGCTCTTCGCTTCCCACATAGCTTTTGCGGTCGTTTGGATCCCACACGGAAAGCTCGGTCTGGAACTGGTCGAAGCCGAAATCGCGAAGCACATCCCGCGCGAACTCCACGCAATCTGCGATTTCTTTTTCGATTTGCTCGGGCGTACAGAAGATGTGAGCATCGTCCTGGGTAAAGCCGCGCACTCGCAAAAGCCCATGCATCACGCCGGAGCGCTCGTATCGATACACCGTGCCCAGTTCGCCCAGGCGCACCGGCAGCTCACGGTAGGAGCGCAGCGAGTCTTTGTAAATCAGAATATGCCCGGGGCAGTTCATGGGCTTTACGCGATACTCAGCGTCGTCGAGCTCCATGAAGTCAAAGAAATTCTGCGCGTAATAGCCCTCGTGGCCGGAGGTGAAGAACAGTTGCCGCCGCATCACGTGCGGCGTGTAGACCAGCGAGTAGCCGCGCTTCACGTACTGCTCGCGCATCCAGTCTTCCATCTCCTTGCGGATGATGCCGCCCTTGGGATGCCAGAAAATCAGCCCCGGGCCAGCCAGTTCCTGGATGGAGAACAGGTCGAGCTGCTTGCCGAGCACGCGATGATCGCGCTTCTTGGCCTCTTCGATGCTGTTCAGGTAGGCGTCGAGGTCTTTCTTCGAAAAGAATGAGGTTCCGTAAATCCGCTGCAGTTGCGGATTCTTCTCGTCTCCGAGCCAGTAGGCACCCGCGATATTCAGCAGCTTGAATGCCTTGATTTTCCCCGTAGACGGAATGTGCGGGCCACGGCAGAAGTCGAGGAACTTGCCCGTCTTGTAGATCGAGATCTTCTCATCGGGCTGGGTGAATTGCTCGATGAAGTGGCACTTCATGAAGTCGCCTTCGGCCTTGAACTTCTCCAGGCCTTCCTGGCGAGGAAAAAATTCGCGCGCGTAGGGAATGTTCTGCTGCGCGAGCTCCTGCATTTTCTTCTCGATCTTCTCGAGGTCTTCCGGGGTGAACGGAATCGGCCGGTAGAAGTCGTAAAAGAAGCCATTCTCGGTGGCCGGACCGTGACCCAGCTTGGTTTCGGGGAAAAGCTCCAGCACTGCCGCCGCCAACAGATGCGCGGAGGAGTGCCGGTACACCTGCAGCGCCTCGGGATCCCGCTCAGTGAGGATGCGCAGTTCGGTGTCTTTTTCAAGAGGCCGGGTCAGGTCAATGAGATCGCCGTTGGTCTTGGCGACCAGTGCCGCATCGGCCAGACGCGGGCTGATGTCTTTCGCCACGTCCAGTGGGGTGGTGCCTTTGGGAACGTCTTTCGTGCTTCCGTCGGGAAGCTTGATATGAATGCTCTCCGCCATAGTGACAGCCTGTAGTGCACTGAAACTCTTGAGTTTATCGGAGGGTGAGAGGTGGGTCAAACCGCTCGCCTGCGCTCCGCAAAAGCGACTCTTTCTGTGGGTTCGTTTGGTCTTGGTCTTCGGTGACCTACTCGCCCCTCGACCGGGTTGCTACCGTGAAAACCGTGCACGGGAAAGGGAAGGGATAGCTTTCTACATGGCGAAATCTTCATTCAAGCTCAAGATTCTGTACGGCGAAGGCGATGCAGACGTAGCCGCGTCTCAGGCGGCATCGATGGAAAAGGCAGGTCATCAGGTGACCACGGCTGAAGGACGCAAAGGAGTCGAGGCCGCGCTGAAGCAAGGCTTGTTCGACCTTGTGATCCTGGGTCCCACGCTCACCCGCAACGACCGCCATCACTTGCCATACATGGTGAAGAAGGCTCACGAAGGCCTGCGCGTGCTGGTCCTGCACGCCGACGGTGGCCGGCATCCCTATGTGGATGCAGCGACAGATACTGGACGCAGCATCGAATCGATCCTGGAAACCATCTCGTCGATGATGGCGCAGCAGGCCAGTGTCACGAATCGGTAAAGAGGGGAACTTCATGACAAGAGAGGCGGCTGCGGCCGCCTCTAGTCGTCAGTCGCTAGTCTTCTGTCGTCAGCAAGGCAAAATCGGAGCTGGTTCGACCCCTTGCTTAGCCGTAGTCGTTGGAAATTTCGTTCCTCGAGACTTCACAACTCCGATTGACCAAAAGAGGTTTTGCTGACGACTGATGACTAGACTGGCGACTGATTACTCCCATCGGTTACCATAGACACACACTCGGAGCAGTAGCTTTCGGGATCCCCCGCATCCAACGAATTTTATGAACAAAAAGTCTGGTCTGTTGGTTCTTTGCGTCCTGTTCACCGTGGCTGTGGTGGTTGCCCAGGATGTTAATCCGGCCCTGCGGCCACCCAAAGGCGCGTCCGTCGCCATCGTCATCTTTGAGGACCTGGAGTGTCCGGACTGCGCGCGGGCGGCTCCGCTGCTGGAAGAAGCGGCACGAACCTACAAGATTCCCGTAGTGCGGCATGATTTCCCGCTGCCGATGCATCCCTGGGCATACGACGGCGCCATCCTGGCGCGCTATTTCGATACTCACTCGAAATCCATTGGGAACGAGTTTCGGGACACCGTCTTCAAACATCAGATTGAGATCACGAAAGAGACGCTGCGTCCGTTTGCCGAAAAGTTTGCGGCAGCGCACAAAATCGACTTGCCGTTCGTGGTCGATCCGGACGGTAAGTTCGCCAAGCTCATCGAAGCCGATCGCGCCGCCGGCAACCAGCTGAATCTGCAACATACCCCGACTCTCTACGTGGTCAGCAACAAGCATACGGGCACGCCATTCGTCGAGGTCGTGGACCGCAACCAGCTGTTTCAGTTGATCGACACCATGAAGAAGGAGTAAGCCCGGCCTGGGGGTTCCCCCGGGCGAAGTTCGGCTCCCTCCATAAGCGACTGAAAAAACGATGGTTACCTTCGTGTGCGGCAAAACGATTAGCTATTTCTAAGGGATATAACGTACAATACGCTTGCGTTTGATTTTTGCGGTTCTATGCACTCTGCAGTTTCTCCGCTTACCGGCGTGACCTGCCTGCAACAGTCCTGCGAACATTCAGCGCAACATTCAAGATAAAGGAAACAAAGCAACACCATGGAAACAGGAACAGTAAAGTGGTTCAACGACGCCAAGGGTTATGGATTCATCAGCCGCCAGAACGGAGAGGACGTATTCGTACACTTCTCCGCGATTCAGGCCGGTGGGTTCCGCAGCCTCCAGGAAGGTCAGCAAGTACAGTTCGATGTGGTCAAAGGCCCCAAGGGCTGGCAAGCTGAGAATGTGAAGGCGATCTAACCACTTTCGCAGGCTAAAAATTGAATCAGGGGGCAGCCGAGAGGCTGCCCTTTGTACTTAGGACCCAATTTCCCCTGTATCTTTCCGCCCTCCCCGCTCATGCTTGCGACTTCCTGCAATCTTGTTCATCATTTAGAACATGCTTCGTAAGTTTGGACTTCTTCTTATTCTCCTAAGTTCCACGGCCTGGGCCGGCATTGTTGAGGACGTTCGCCTCACGCTCGCGCAGAATAATTTCAGTTCTGCGGAATCGGAACTCAATGCTTACAAAGCAAAGCTGGGGGTGACGCCGGAGTATCTGGAAGCGCTGTCCTGGATGGGACGCGCCGCCCTCGGAATGGAGCAGTACGCCCAGGCCGATAGCTACGCGAAACAGACCATGGCTTCGGCCGCGCCACTTCTGAAAGGCCATTCCGTAGATTCCGATCCGCACCTCTCGACGGCTGTCGGCGCTGCGTTAGAGGTGGAAGCCCTGGCGCTCGCAGGCCGGGGGCAGAAGGCGCAAGGCATCGCGCTGTTGCGGCGGTCGCTGCAAACTTACGGCAACACTTCCATCGCTGCACGGATTCACAAGAATTTGAACCTGCTGACTTTTGTCGGACAACCAGCTCCCGCTTTGAAAAGCGGCGAGTACGTGCGATTGCGTCCGGCACCGCTCGCCCAAATGAAGGGATCGCCGCTGTTGCTGTTTTTCTGGGCGCACTGGTGCATTGACTGCAAAGGCGAGGCTCCGATTCTGGCGCGCCTGCGCTCCGAGTTCAACGGACTGACCATCATCGCGCCGACGCAACGCTATGGGTATGCGGCCCACGGAGAAGACGCAACTCCCCAAGCCGAACTTGCCTACATCAACAGCGTCTGGCAGCAGTACTATTCCGGACTGCAGGGTGTCCCGGTTCCTGTGAGCAAAGAAAATTTCAATGTGTATGGTTCGAGCACGACTCCAACCCTGGTGTTGGTGGATCGCACTGGAAAGATCGCCTATTACCATCCGGGCGCGGTCCCGTACGAGGAATTGCGGGCGGCCATTGAGAAGGTCGTGCCGGCGCGATAGCCAACCACGTAGGCCAGACGCCCACGTCGGGGCAGCCGGCCGGCAGCCCGGCAGGCTCGCTTTTCCCTATACTGGTCAGGTTCATGAAATCTGTCATTGTCGGCACCGCCGGGCATATCGATCACGGCAAAACCGCGCTGGTGAAGGCCCTCACGGGCATCGATGCCGATCGTCTCGAAGAGGAGAAGCGTCGAGGCATCACCATCGACATCGGCTTCGCGCATCTGGAACTGCCCGCGCCAAACCGCGATACGCTGCGTCTCGGCTTCGTTGATGTTCCCGGACACGAGCGCTTCGTGCGCAATATGCTGGCGGGCGTGGGCGGCATCGACCTGGTGCTGCTGGTAATCGCCGCCGACGAGTCCATTAAACCGCAGACGAAGGAGCACTTCGACATCTGCCGCCTGCTCGCGGTGCGCCGCGGCATCACCGTATTGACGAAGTCCGATGCAGTCGATGCCGAGATGCTCGACGTCGTTCGCCTGGAAGTGGAAGAGTTCCTGCGCGGGTCGTTTCTCGATCCTGTCCATTCTCCGATTATTGCCGTCAGCTCGCTCACCGGCGCAGGCTTGCCCGAACTCAAGCAGGCGCTGGCGAAAGTTGCGGCGGAAGTTCCCGCGAAAGACTCGAACGCGCTGGCGCGCTTGCCCATCGATCGGGTGTTCACCATGAAAGGCTTCGGCACGGTGGTCACAGGCACGCTCGTTGCGGGCACGATCCGCAAGGAAAATGAACTGGAAGTATTCCCGAGCGGCCGGCGGGTGCGCGTGCGCGGCGTACAGGTACACGGCGAAGCCGCCGAGCAAGCCATCGCAGGCCAGCGTACCGCACTCAACCTCGCCGGAGTCGCCGTCGAGGACCTCGCGCGCGGCATGACGCTGGCACCACCGGAGACCTTTAATCCCACCGATCGGATTGACGTTTCCTTGTCCCTGCTGCCTTCGGTCAAGCCTCTCAAGGATCGGGCTCGGGTTCACCTCCACGCCTATGCGTCGGAGACCATTGCGGAAATATCCCTCCCCGAGAAGG
>Ga0307478_10000876_pt1 | contig 28527 bp, 18 predicted proteins | sample atmos_gasesECM4C_2_FD_203713 | JGI IMG/M metagenome (GOLD analysis project Ga0307478, IMG submission 203713) | Hardwood forest soil microbial communities from Morgan-Monroe State Forest, Indiana, United States - atmos_gasesECM4C_05 | ecosystem: Environmental > Terrestrial > Soil > Temperate...
TCGCATCGTAATGTTAACGACGTCTTCTACAGCTGGCTGCAAGAAAGCGGCGCCCATTGCCTGCAGTTCGGTTGGTTCAGCATCGAGGAGCCAGTTAAAAATCGATACATCATGCGATGCCAGATCCCAGGCCGCGTTCACATCGTTGCGTACCGGCCCAAGATTTGTGCGCACTGCTGATAACGAGCGGATGGTCCCAATCTCGCCGCGTTTCACGATCTCTTTCACTTTTCGAATTCCTGGGTTGAATAGAAAAATATGGCCGACCATTAGCACCAGGCCCCCCTTCTTCGCCAGCTCAACCAGGCGTTCTCCTTCCGCGACATTGTCGCAGAGCGGTTTCTCGCAAAGCACGTGCTTACCTGAATTTAGAGCATCTGCAACGATCGTCGCGTGAGTGCTGGTCGGCGTCGCGACGACAACTGCGTTCAGATCGGCTTTCCGAAGCATCTCGCGGTGATCCCGGTAACGGTGCACTCGCGCGAAAAGTTCCGCGATAGTTGCCAGCCGTTGCTCGCTGGGGTCCGCCACCGCAACTAGCGCCGTCTCTTTCATCTGCGAGAAGACGCGAATGTGATTGGGCCCCCACTGCCCACAACCGACGACACCTATCTTAAGTAGCGGCTGCGACATTGTTCCCTTCTCTCACGAAGAATTCCTGTTTCCATTCCAGGAGCGGTCGAATCACTCCTTGCGTGATATGCATATTGGCGCCACGCCCAGTGACTGTATGTTCGACTTCGAAACCAACTGCATCATCCAGCTTAAATAGGACATAACTCTGGTTCTGACCGAACAGTACGTTTACATGATATCGCCCTGCGTTCAAAAGATGACCCGGCACAGCTGCTGCGACAAGATATCGACCCGCTTTAGCTTGACCAATGGGCTCGAGCAACGTTCCGGACTCGAACAATGTGACACCTTCATGACTAACAATATAAATCGTGCAATCGAGATAAATGTTATCGCGTTTGTTGATGAAGGTGATAGCGAGGCTTAGCCCCGTATCTATGGTGATGGCCGATTCACCCGGCGGCGGATCGGCGGAAACTTCGCACAGAGCGATGTTTTCGTTTTGCGGGAGCTCCGACTGATTCCAGGTGCGGCGCGCTGAGGTATCCATCGCTGAAGCCAAATAACCTGCGACCACCGTTTTGGGCGAACCATCGTCCACCAAATTGCCGCGCTGGATTAGGAACGCGCGACTGCAAATAGATTGGATCGCGGCCATGTTGTGACTGACAAGCAAAACAGTTCGGTGGTCCCCGTGCGAGACCTGTGAAATTTTTCCCAGACATTTCTTTTGAAACTGCGCATCACCGACAGCGAGGACTTCATCGACCACAAGAATCTCGGGCTCTAGATGCGCAGCGACCGCAAACGCAAGCCGCACATACATGCCGCTTGAATAACGTTTCACCGGGGTATCGAGAAATCTCTCAATCTCGGCAAACGCGACGATCTCGTCGAACTTCGCTTTGATCTCATGCCGGTGCATGCCGAGAATCGCGCCATTGAGGAAAATATTTTCACGGCCGGTGAGTTCCGGATGAAACCCGGTTCCAACTTCGAGCAGCGACGCAACACGGCCTTTGATTCGGACCCTGCCTTCTGTCGGATCGGTGATGCGACTCAGAATCTTTAATAGAGTCGACTTCCCGGCGCCGTTGCGACCAATGATTCCAACAACTTCGCCGCGCTTTACTTCGAAGCCCACATTCTTTAGCGCCCAGAACTCGTTAGGGGATGGAGATGCCAACTCGAAGCGGGGACCGTTTCGTCGAAAGAGTGATTTCGCCTTGTTCGCGATGACATCACGGAGGGCGGTGTAACGTTCATTCGACTGCGTTCCCAGGTGGTACCGCTTCCCAAGATTTTCCACCGTGATAATCGCTTCGCTCATTCGGAAAATGCTGAAAAACTGAAAAGCTGAAAAGCGAAAATCATTTGAGGCTGCGCCTTGTCTTGTAATTGCATTTCAGTTTTCAGTGTTTCTCCTTAGCGTTTCTTTTTAGATCACGTCGGCAAATGTTTTTTCGGTCTTACGAAAATACCAAATACCGAGCCAAAGCATTGAGGTGACGACCGCCATCGACAGAAAAAAACCGGGCAGATTGAAGCCAGCTGCCGAAGGGCAGATTGCCCACCGAAATCCGTCGATTACGCCCACCATCGGGTTAAGCGAATAGAGCAACCGCCATCGATCCGGAATAACTGCACTAGTAAAACCGACCGGTGAAACAAAAAGACCGAACTGGACGACGAACGGGATGACGTAGCGAAAATCACGATACTTCACGTTGAGCGCGGTGAGATAAAGGCCAGGGCCGAGCGCCGCGAGAAAGGCGATGATGGTAAGCCCAGGCAGGGTAAGAACGCGCCAGTCTGGAATGAAGCGATACCAGACCATTAAGCCAATGAGCAAACCGAAAGAGATAAGGAAATCGACCATGCTCGTAATGACTGCCCCGGCAGGAATGATGAGACGGGGAAAGTAAACCTTCGATATGAGATTGGCATTGCCGACCAGGCTGCTGCTGGCTTCTGAAAGCGCAGTGGAGAAAAACTGCCAGGGTAGCATCGCAGCGAGCACGAGGATTGGGTACGGAACGCCGTTCGACGGCATTTTCGCGATCCGCCCAAAGACAACCGTGAAAACAATCATGGTAAGTAGTGGACGGATCAATGCCCAGGCAATGCCAATCGCGGTCTGCTTGTACCGGACAAGGATGTCACGCCACGCGAGGAAGTAGAAGAGTTCGCGATATCTCCACAGATCGCGCCAGTACTGTGCTTCGGTGCGCCCGGCTTCAATTACGATTTCGGTCGAAACCTCAGACATTACTCATCCCTTGTAAATCTTCGTTGCGTTGGTCGGGTTCATTGTCCGAGATCCGTAGACGTTTCTTGTGTCCACGATGCAATCGCACCACGACGCGAGCTGGTCGTAATCGACGTTCGAGTGCGCGGTGACGATGACGACGGCATCGAAGGCGCGCAGCGTAGCCTCGTTCCAGTCGATCGAGCGGACGCCCTGCCAATCGGCGTGCTCACGCGTAGGACCGATAACGGGAACGTGCGGGTCGTAGTAGGCGGGCTCGGCACCGAGCGCACGAAGTTTATCCAACAAGACGAAGGTGGGCGATTCGCGGGTGTCGTCGACGTTCGCTTTGTAGGCGAGGCCGAGGAGAAGAACTTTCGAGCCGTTGATCGATTTCCGCCGTGCATTGAGCGCTTCGATCAAGCGCGACACGACATAGTCGGGCATGGCGGTGTTGATCTCGCCGGCCAGCTCGATGAAGCGCGTGTGCTTCCCGTACTGGCGCGCTTTCCAGGTCAGGTAAAACGGATCGATCGGGATGCAGTGGCCACCGAGACCGGGCCCCGGATAGAACGCCATGAAACCGAATGGCTTCGTCTTCGCGGCCTCGATCACCTCCCAGATGTCGATACCCATGGCGGCGTAGATGACTTTTAATTCGTTGACCAGGGCGATGTTCACGCTTCGGAAAATGTTTTCCAGAAGTTTGGTTGCTTCGGCGGTTTTGCAGGATGAAACGGGAATGACCGTTCCCACCGCGCGCGAGTAAAGGGCCATCGCTTTCTCGCGACAGGCGGGCGTGAAACCGCCCACGATCTTCGGCACTTTGCCCACGTTGCTGTCGGCGTTGCCGGGATCTTCGCGCTCGGGTGAATAGGCAAGATGGAAATCGGCGCCCGCTTTCATGCCGGAGCCTTCTTCCAGCATGGCGCGGAGATCTTCGTCGGTGGTTCCAGGGTAGGTGGTGGATTCCAGAACGACCAGCATCCCCCGTCGCAGATGTGGCGCGATGGCGCGACCAGTATTCAAGACGTAAGAGAGATCGGGTTCGCGCTGCCTGGTCAGCGGCGTCGGCACGCACAAGATCACGGCCTCGGCTTCCGCGACCCGCGCCATGTCGGTCGAAGGAACGAAGGTGCCCTGCTTCACGGTAGCCGCGATCCGATCGGCGGCGAGGTGCTTGATGTAGGTCTGGCCGGCCCGGAGCTTCTCGATTTTCATTTCGTCGACGTCGAGGCCGATCACGCGGTCGCCGATCTCCGCGAAGCGAAGCGAAAGCGGCAACCCGACGTAGCCCAATCCAATTACGGCAACGGTCGGCATCAGGAAATCCGCGGTGGGTTTGCGAAAAACATCACACGACTGAATGCGCCGACACGAGATTCAAGTCCAGTGTTAAACGGTGAGACTGGGAACAGGCATCGCCGCGGGCGCGGCCACATTGTCCGCCACCGTGAGCAATTCGACGCAGGCGGAGAAGACGGATTGCGGCTCGATCCGGCGGAGGCATTCGATGTTTCGAGTGATGCAAACTCTCAGGCCGCACCCTTCGCAGTCGATCTCGGAACGGAAAACGCGGTTGCCGGATCCCGCGGGATACCAGAGGCCGGGGCGTTCGCGCGACGAGAAGATCGCGACGCAACGCACGCCGGCGGCGGCGGCTAGGTGCATGGTGCCGGTGTCGTTACCGAGATAAATCAGGCAACGCTTTAAGGCCATGCCTGCTTCACGGACACTCAGCGCGCCGGCGGCGTTGTAGCCGCGGCCCCATCTTGCGATCAATCCTTCCCCGATCTCGCGGTCCTCCAGCCCGCCGAAAACGACCGGCCAAATGTCGAAGGCCGCGATCAAGTCGCGCACAACCGAATCATAATTTTCCATCGGCCATTGTTTGGCTGGCATTTTTGATCCGGGACCAACGGCAATCCAGCGACGACCGCCGTCGTTCTGCGCCTGCGTCGCGAGCCAGTCGGCGACCGCGGCATCTTCTTTTTCGCCCAATCCCAAATCGAAGCGAGGACGTTGCAACGAGACGCGCAGCCCCGCTTGGCGCAGCCGAAGCAGTAACAATTCGGATTCGCGCGGGAGAGCTTCGAGCGGCGCTCCGCCGGTCTTGGGTTGGAAGCGAGGGAAACCGGTCATGCCAATAAATGTGCGGATGCCAGCGGCGCGAAAGAACCATTTGTCGCGCCGGACTCGGGCGGGACTTCTCGCTGACGGCGCGAGATAAACGAGCGTGTCGAACTTCCGCTCCCGCAATTTCCGCAAAAGCTCACTCGCGCGCCGGGCCGCGCTGCTCCCAAGTTTTTCGACGGGATACGCCACAAAATCGTCGAAAATGCCGGCGTTTCGGAGGAGGCCGGAAGCGAGGATGTAGTTGGTGTGTGGGTGCTGGTCGCAAAGCAGCGTCAGATGTGCGTCCGGAAAATTTTCTCGGATCGCCCACATCGCGGGGAGCGCTACGATCGTGTCGCCGAGCTGTCCAATCCGATAGACAACGATCCGCGACTTCTGGGAGCCGCCGGATCGGCGAGCGCGTCCAGAATGTTTGCGGCGCAAGACGGTCGCGGCCGCGCCCGAGGCTTCCGCAAATTCGCCATGCACGTAACGCGCCCAGCCCCGCAGACCACGCTGTTTCACAGCCAGGGGATCGAACGATTGGAGCAGCCACTCCCGGACCGGCATGGTGAAACCGGTCTTGGGGCGCGCCAGGATCGCATCGGGCAAGGACGTGCGCGGCGAAAGCGCCATGTCACGTTTCCCCGGCGGATGCGGTGAGGCCAGCAAGGGAGCGATTCCACGGAGCAACTCAACATCCACGAGAGGCACGCGGATTTCGAGCGAGTGCGCCATGCCGGCCCAATCGGAATCGCGCAAGAGCTGGTGGCGCATATACCAGCAAAGCTCGAGCGCGGACACCTTCAATCGGTCGCTCTCGAGCGAGTCGCAAAGCGTCGCCAATGCGCCGAAGGTATTCAGCCGGCGCCATCCCTCGCGGACGACCTCGGGGTCGAGAAATTCCGGCAGTTCCCACGGCATGAAAAGGCTTCGCCGCAGGAGGTAGGCGCCGGGATAACTCGAACCGTACTCGAAAACGCCGGCGTACTTCGGCGATGCGAAATGCTTGATGATTTGCTGGGTGACGATCCGCAAACCACGCGCGAAGGTGGGCAATGCGCTAATCGGCTTACACAACCGTACCATCCGGGGCACATCGGAAAAACTCGGATAGCTCCCGAATAATTCATCTCCTCCGACGCCCGAAAGCGCAACCTTCAAACCGGCCCGTTTCGTGGCCAGGCTCACGAAATAAGTGTTCACGCCGTCCGTCGTCGGCCGATCCATGGCGTAGAAAAGCCGGCCCACATCCGCTTCGAAATCGCGCCGCGTGATCCAGATCGTCTGGTGATTTGTCTTGCAGGTGCGGGCCACCACTTCGGCCAGACCGGTTTCGTCCTGTTCGCTGCCGCGATATTCGTTCAGACCGAGAGTAACGGTGCGGACGTCGCGATGCCTTTCACTGACGAGCGCGGTGAGCGTCGACGAATCGAGGCCGGCCGAAAGAAAAATGCCGACCGGCACGTCGGCCATAAGATGATGCTCCGCGCTATCACGCAGGGCATGGTGAAGGATCTCGCGTTGATCGCTTGAGAGCGGCGGGGCGCCGCGAGCGGCGATTTCACCGTCGCGCAAAATGTCCGGGATATTACAGAATGATTTCTCCTCCGGCGGCGTGCCTTCTCGGATGGTGAGAGTGTGCCCGGCTCTCAATGCTCGGATGCCCTGATACAGAGTAATTGGATCGGGCGCCGCGCCCCAAAGGAAGAACCCAACGTGTCCCGCCGGGTCAGGCGAGGCATCGACGCGCCCACCGGCCAGAAGCGCTTTTACCTGCGAGGCGATCCGAATGCTTTTACCATTGTCCGCATAATAGAGCGGTTTGATTGCGAACGGATCACGGGCGCAAAACAAGGTGCGCTGCCTCGCGTCCCAGATCGCGAACGCGTACATTCCGCGAAGGTCGTTCACCATCTCCGCCCCTTTTTCCGCGTAGAGGTGGAGCAAGACCTCAGTGTCGCAGTTCGAGACAAACCGGCGACCACGCTGCAATAACTGGGCGCGCAACGCCGGGTAGTTGTAGATCTCGCCGTTGTAGGTAACGCAGAGCGTGCGGTCGCTGTTCCACATCGGCTGGAGACCGGCATCGGTCAGGTCCACGATGGTCAGCCGTCGATGCGCCAGGCCCACGCGGCGATCTTCCGAAATCCAGAGACCTTCACCGTCCGGACCCCGATGAAGCATGCGATCGCGAATCGCAGTCAGCTCATCGCGATTGACCGGCGGCGGGTCAACGCCGTATCCGAAAATAGCCGCGATGCCGCACATGGATGGAAGACTAGAGAAACGCTGAAAAACTGAAACGCTGAAAAACTGAAATTAGTACTCTAGGCCTCGTCGTGTCTTGCTTGCTATGGTGACGAGGATTGCGATCAATTCGTTTGTCTCCTGAAGCAATTGTTCGATTGCGGTGCCTTTGATTCCGCAATCTTCACACAGAAGTTCAATCCACAACTGGGATTCATCCGCTTCTTGCAAAGCCCCATCGACCTTTGAACAGAACTCCGCGTCGGAGCGCGCTCTTGATGCTTCACGCGCGTGCGCCGCGACTGATGTCCCTGACCGGAGCAGTTGGTGACCCAGGACTTGCACTTCTTTTTGGCCCCGCGGCAACTGAGCGTACGCGCGAATGATTGCTGAAGCATACCTCTTAGTTCGTTGTCGAAATTCTTCTGGAAGGCGCATGTGTTCTTCTTTCAGCGTTTCAGCGTTTCAGCGTTTCAGCGTTTCAGCGTTTTCTTTCTTCTTTCAGCTTTTCAGCTTTTCAGCTTTTCAGCTTTTCAGCGTTTCAGCGTTTCAGCGTTTCAGCGTTTCAGCTTTTTGACGACTTTTTCGTTCGATGAAAAAGTCGCCAAGCACCAGGACGTCCATCCGGGTTCGGAGAAAACAATCGAGCGCCTCTTCGGGGCGGCAGACGACGGGTTCGTTTTCGTTGAAGGAAGTGTTGAGCACGAGCGGCACGCTCGTGAGTTCTTGGAAACAAGTTATTAGTTGATGGTAAAGCGGGTTCGTCTCGCGATGGACGGTTTGGAGGCGGCCGGAGCCGTCGACGTGCGTGACGGCGGGGATCAATGGGCGCTTCTCGGCGCGGATTTGGAACACTTCCATCATGAAGGGAACATCGTCATCCTGCTCGAACCATTCCGACACGGCCTCGCGCAGAATGGAAGGCGCGAATGGGCGGAATGATTCGCGGCGCTTGATCTTGGCGTTCAGGATTTCTTTCATGTCCGCACGTCGGGGATCGCACAGGATCGAGCGGTTCCCGAGCGCGCGCGGCCCCCACTCCATCCGGCCCTGGAACCAGCCGATGACGCATCCCGCGGCTATCGCCGCGGCGGTGCGAGAGCAAAGTTCCTGGTTATTAGTTATTGGTTCGATCCGGAGGTCGGAGGACAGAGGTCGGAGGTCGGAAGAGACGAGGCCGCGATCGCGGAGCAGTCGCCGAATTTCGTCGTCGGAAAAATGCGGGCCACTGTAGGCGTCGTCGAGAGGGAATCTCGACGAGTTATTGGTTATTGGGGATTGGTTATTGACGACTTGCGCTTGAACAAGCGCCGCTGCCCCGATGGCGCCGCCGGCATCGCCTGCGGCGGCGGGCAGATACATTTTTCGGAACGGCGTGCGCAGGTAGACCTTCCCGTTGGCGACGGAGTTCATCGCGCAGCCACCCGACAACGCGAGGTTAGCGGAGGGACGTCTCCGGTGGAGCGTGTTCAACAGCGCGAAAAAGGCTTCCTCGTACACCGCCTGCGCGGAACGGGCGAGGTCCTTGTGCCGCCGCTCAAGAGGATCGCCGGCCGCCCGCGACGGTCCGAGCAGATCGATCAGTTTTCGCGTGGAGAGAGTTCCGACTTCCGGCGCGCAGTCGTTCCAACTGTAGGAAACGTTGTCGGTGTGATGCCGGAAATATTTCAGATCCAGTTTGAAGGTGCCGTCCGGCTGGATTCGGACCAGCTCCCGCATTTGCTCCAAGAATTTCGGTTCTCCCAGCGGCGCGAGACCCATGACTTTGTATTCGTCGCCGAAATGAGGGAAGCCGATGAATTGGGTGATGGCCGAATAAAAAATGCCTAACGAGTGGGGAAAATAGACGCGCTGATCGATCTCTAGCGCGCTTCCCTGCCCAAAACCCATCGCCGTGCTGGCGAAGTCGCCGAAGCCGTCGATCGAAATGCAGGCGGCTTCGTCGAATCGCGAAACGAGAAACGCCGAGGCGAGGTGCGCGAGATGGTGTTCGACGTGGTGAACCTGCGCGCCTAACGAGACTTTGTACACGCGCTCGAGCGCCTCCTGGACGGATGAGGCGCTGCGGATGTTTTTTACTTTCTGCAACATCAACCGCGGATCGGGCCGATGTCGCAGAACAAAGGCGAGCCGGCGCCAGTTGTTCACGCCCGGTTTTCGATTGACGGCGATATGCTCGATCTCCTGAAGCGAGATGCCGCCTTCGCGCAGGCAGTAATCGATCGCATTCGTCGGCAGCCCCGCCCAATGTTTGATCCGGCGAAAGCGCTCTTCCTCGGCCGCGGCCACCAGCCGGCCCTCCTTGATCAGGCACGCCGCCGAATCTCCGTGATACGCATTGAGGCCAAGAATGGTCATGGAAAAACAAAAACTGAAATAGGGAAAAACTGAAACGCTGAAATCATCTCAGACCGTCACCTGCATTTGAGCTCGCATTTCCAATTTCAGCTTTTCAGCGTTTCAGCTTTTCAGCTTTTTGCTTCGGCAAGTCCTCGCCGTACCTCACGATCATTCCCGGCAACTCAAAAGCATCCAGGGCGCGGGGAACAAATCGCCGGGGATTCGAGAGCAACCGCACCAGCCAGCCGAGATAAAGCCGATCGGCCCAATTCGGAATCGCGACCTGGTAGCCGGTGACGAAACCGAGCGCGGCTCCGATGCAGTGGATCGCCGGGCGATGCGCGTAATGCTCGCGCAGATAAAACCCGAGCTTCTCCTGGACGCCGCCGCTGAGCGCGATGACAACGTGGCCGGGCCTCGATGATTGAATGAGAGCCAGAAGCAGCGGATCGGTGACGTCCGATCCGTAGATCGGCGCGACGTAGCAATCGTCCGTGGTCGTGAGGAAGCCGTGGTTTTGGAGCCAGGCCAGCGCTTTGTCCTGCGACGATTCGCCGGGCATTACCCAGAGAACCGTCCGATCCTGGCGGAACTCGGCGCGGCCGAGCAATTCCTTCAAATAAGCCAGACCGGAAATTCGATTGATTCCTCGCCGCCGCAGCAATCGCCAAAGCAAAACCATGAAGCCGCTGTCAGGCAAAACCAGATCCGCCTGGGTCATCGCCGTCCGATAAATTTCGTCGCGCTGCAATCGGCGAAAACAACTTCCCGACGGCGCGACGACCAGACCGCGGTGAGTGAGCGCACGATTGACGGCTTCCGCGACAGTTCCTTCGAAGAAATCGAGGCCGAGGATGTGCACGAACCAGATTAGAGGCCGGAGGTCGGAGGACGGAAGTCGGAAATAAGAGAGTAGAATGGAGCGAGCGGGGCGAGCGACATAGACGGAACAGCCGCGAGGGTAGCGGTGAGCGAAGCGGGGACTGAGCGAATCAAAGTCGGAAGTAGAAAGTCGATTCAGAGGCCTGAAGTCGGAAATCAGAGATCGGATAACCAATAACTGCGGCGGCCTTCGCCGCCACCTGCTATACTCGCGACAAGTGAATTCGGCTACGACGGAATCGCTCTCGCAAACTTCCCCGAAGAAAATCTCGCGACCGCAATTGGCCTTCGTCGGGCTCACGTTTTTCGCGCTTTGGTTCGTCCTTTGCCGGCAGCTTAGCGGCGAGTGGTCGGTCAACGAGCAATACAGCTACGGCTGGTTCGTGCCGTTCTTCGCGGCGTTTCTGTTCTGGCTGCGGTGGGACGATCGACCGGAGGTCGATCGCGGAGGTCGGGGGCCGGAGGCCAGAGGGCGGAGCAGAGGCGCGATAGCAGTCGCGATCGTGGCGTTGCTCATACTCTTTCCGGTGCGGCTGTTCGAGGTGGCGAATCCGGATTGGCGGCCGCTCGGCTGGATCCACACCGCGGCGGTGGCGGCCCTGACGTTAATCGCGATCTGGGCAGCGGGCGGCAAACCGTGGCTCCGGCATTTCGCGTTTCCGGTCTGTTTCTTTTTCGTCGCCGTGCCGTGGATTTCGCCCATTGAAGGACCGATCGTGCAAGGTCTGATGCGCATGGTCGCGGCAGTGGCCGCGGAAACACTCACTCTCTTTGGCGTACCGGCACAGCTCGAGGGGAACTTGATCCGCGTGAGCAGCGGATTGGTCGGCGTAAATGAAGCGTGCAGCGGTGTGCGCTCGCTCCAGACGTCGCTCATGATCGGTTTGCTCTTCGGCGAACTGAAACGCTTCTCAGTGGCGAAACGGCTCGCGCTCGTTCTTGGCGCAGTCGGCCTCGCGATCGTGGCGAATTTCGGGCGCGCGTTTCTCCTGGTCTGGTTAGCAGCGACGCGCGGCACCCCGGCCATCGCGGAATGGCACGACCTGGCGGGTTACGCGATCGTTGGTGTCGTCTTTGTTGGGTCGTTAGGCCTGACGGCGTTGCTCGCGCGGAGCGCGAGCAAAGTAGGAAGTAGGAAGTATGAAGTAGGAAACGAAGAAACAGAGAGAGCAGCGCCGCGACCTTTCCTACTTCCTCCTTCCTACTTCCTACTTTCGCTCGCCTGGCTCGTTGCGGTGGAAATCGGGGTCGAATTCTGGTATCGCGCCCATGAAAAGGATCTGACGATTGTCGGAAATTGGACCGTTCGGCCGCCGGAGAAAGCGCCAGGCTTTCACGAAATCAAGATCGACGAAAACGTGCGACAGACTTTGAGGTTCGACGAAGGACGCGAAGTCGCGTGGAAAACGGACGCGTCTGGCGCTTCCACCACGAACTATCTCTTTTTCTTTCGCTGGAATCCCGGCAGCTCCAGCGTGCTGCGCGCCAGAGCGCATCGCCCCGACATCTGTTTACCAAGCGTCGGTTGGACCATCATCGCCGATCTAGGAACGAAAACCTATTTTGGCCCCGGCGAAACTCCGATCGTAGCGCGCCACGTGACGTTCAAGCAAAGCCAGGGCAGCGCCGTGGCCCACACGTTCTTTTGTTTGCAGGAGGATAAAATCCACCGCAACGAACCACGGCCCGATCTCCAGCTCGCCGACGGCGTCCAGCCAGAGTGGTCGATGAACGCCCGGGTGCGGGTGGTTCGCGAGGGTATTCGCAATCTGGGCCAGCAAGTCCTGGAAACGATCGTGATCAGCTCCACCCCGATGGAAGATTCCGCCGCCGAAGCAAAATTTGGTCAGATGCTCCGGGAAACGATCGAAGAAAAGTAGGAAGTAGAAAGTAGGAAGTAGGAAGTAGGAAACGAAGATGGAAAAAGATCTCGAACAGCGGACGAAAAGTTTTTCGTTGGCGGTCATCAAGTTCACGGCGGGACTGCCAAGATCACGTGAGGCTGACATTTTAGGCCGCCAACTGCTGCGGGCGGCGACATCGATTGGCGCGAACTATCGGGAGGCGAACCGCGGAGTGTCTCGCGCTGATTTCGCGAACAAGATCGGCACGGTGCAAAAAGAAGCGTCGGAAACGGTGTATTGGATCGAACTTTTCCTCGACTCCGGAATCGCCGCGACCGATCCCGCTAAAAATCTGCACAAAGAATCGTTCGAATTGTTGAGCATCTTCACCGCAATCGGAAAGAAACTGAAAAACTAACTCCCCGTTTCCTACTTCCTACTTTTCCTCCATGCCAAGAGCCGACGACATAATGCTCACAACCGAGGAACTTCGGTTGCGCGTCCGAAAACGGAACCGCCTCCTCCTCGTGCTCGCGCTCGTGCTCGCGCTCGGGCTCGGCGCGGTCTTCGGCGGGCGGCCGATCACGCACGCGATCAAGGCGTGGCAGGCGCGGCGCCACGCCCAGAGCGCTTTCGCGCTCATGGAAAAAGAACAGTGGAACGACGCGCGCAAGGAAGCGACCGCCGCCTCCCAGCTTTGGCCTAACGAACCGGAAGCGCTCCGCGCCGTGGCGCGTTTTCTTTCCCGGACCCGCCAGGCACAGGCGCTCGAATTCTGGGACCGCCTGGAAAAAGAAAACCGACTCACCCGCGCTGACCTCACCGATGAAGCCTCCATCGCCCTGATCGCCGGCGACGATACCCGGGCGAAGCGCGCGATCGACGCGTTGCTCAGCGGAAAAAATGGTGCCGTCAAACCGATGGATCACTTGCTCGCGGCGCAGCTCGCTATCCGGCAGGGCGCGCCCAGCGAAGCGCACGAGGCTTTGCTCAAAGTTTTCGGCGACCCGCAAGCGACCGGCCGCGAAAAACTCCAGGCGGCGCTGCTCGAGAACGCGATCTCCGCCGGGAACGATGGCTGGCGCGAGGAAGCCTGGTCGTGGGTGAAAAAAGTTTCGGATGCGAACGACGACGCCGGGCTCGACGCGCTCAGCGTGCTTGCCCAAACCATCGTCTCACAGGAGAAGATCCCGGAAAACTTCCCGGCGAGCGCGCTGGACCTGGCGCAAAAACTCGAGGCCCATCCCCTCGCCCGCGCGCCGCAAAAACTGCTCGCGATCGATTTGCGCATCCGCGAACAAAAAGAGACACGCGACGAGTTGATCGCGAAAGCGATCGAGCAATGGAAAGCGGGCGAACCGGAGGAGACGGCAGCGCTGGCCACCTGGCTGAACGGCAAGGGCGAATTCCAGCGCGAGCTCGACGCGATCCCGCTCGAGAAAGCGCTGCAATCGCGCGACCTTTTCCTCCAACACATCGATGCCCTGGGCGGCCTCGGGCGCTGGAAAGAAATCAAGGAGCTGCTCGACCGCGACACGTTCCCACTCGACCCGGTCGTGCAGAAAATGTATCTCGCGCGCTGCAACGCGCAGCTCGGCGAGAAGGCGGCCGGGGAAAATAACTGGCAGCGCGCGCTCGAAGCGGCCCGGGGCGATCCGGCGAAACTATTGATGCTGGCCGGTTACGCCGAAAAAAACGGCGCGCTCGAAACCGCCCGCGCCGCCTACGATGAAGCCGCGGCCGAATCGCCAACGCTGCGCGCCGCGCACCAGGGGCGGCTGCGCCTGGCGCAGGCCACAAACGAGACAAAAAAAATCCACGACGTCCTCGCCGAGATGCTGATCATCTGGCCTAACGACCCCGCGGTGTTGAACGACGAAGCGTATACGCGCTTGCTCCTTGTGGAGCAAGCGCAAGTAGAAAGTAGGAAGAACGAAGTAGAAAATATCGAGCGGCTTGCCGCCGATTTGGTGCGGCGCGAGCCGTCGAGTTTGCCGCACCGCACGTTGCTCGCGCTGGTGCGGCTGCGGCTCGGGAAATTTAGCGAGGCGCTCGACGCCTATTCCAATATCCAGGTCTCGCGCGGCGCGCTCACTCTCTCCGCGCTCGCCGTCCACGCCGCCGTCCTCGCGGCCAACGGACGGCGCGACGACGCGGTTAGCGAGATTCGCGACGTCGATCCGAAACGCCTTCTCCCGGAAGAAGCCGCGCTGATTAGCGCGATCAAGCGCTAAGGTTGTAGCCGGGATCGGTGATCCCGGCCGGTTATCAGTTATTGGTTATTAGTTGCTCAGACCTCCGACCTCTGGCGAGCCCCTTTCCTATTGGTCCTTCGATCCTTGTTTTCGCGTCTACGTCGCGATAAAATGAGAGCATGACCTCCACTCAGATCAAAGAGCTCTTACATGCGACGCCGTTTACCCCATTTCGGGTCCATGTTGCCGAGCAGAAAGAGTTCGAGATTCCTCACCCGGACTTTGCCATGCTCACACAAAACGGACAGACCCTCGTGGTGAACGCAAAAACAGGGGACTTTGTACACATCATCAGCGTCCCCCTGATCAGCCGGATCGATACTAAACAAGCGCAATCAGCGTAGGATTGGTCACGCCCCTTCCTACTTCCGCCTTCCCCTACCCCACCTGCAGATCAAATGCCTGGGTGAGATGTGAACCGACAAAGTCGGTGACTTTTACGAAGATCGTCGTGTCGCCGCTTTGGACGGGGATTCCCGCGAGCGTTCCCTGGTAATCGAGGCTTAGACCGGCCGGCAACGTCCCCTGGCCGATCCCAAAGCTATACGGTTTGGTGCCTCCCACCGCCTGAATGCTGAATTTGTTCGGCTTTCCCCTGATGAACATCGGCAGGCTTTCCGTGAGAAACGTAAGCGTGGATCTCCCTCCTCGTCTGATCACAACCCAGCTCGGCGCGGCTGTCTTTTTCACCGGAGATTTTTTCTTACCGCCCGACGATTTCCGGGCGGCGGGCTTTTTCTTTGCCGCTGGTTTTTTCTTCGCCGCGGGCCGTTTCCTGGCCGGTGATTGTTTCTTCGCTCGGGATTTTTTCCTGGTGGCCATGTTCTGAGTTCCTCGGTCTCGGGTTGGCCTGCGAGTGTTTTCGTTTCCCCTCGTTGAGTCAAGCGCTCGCGCAGCGCACGCTGCGCGAGTTATCGGTTATTTGTTATTGGTTATCAGTTGTTCGCCCTTCCGTCTTCCGTCTTCCGCCCTCTGTCCTCTGTCCTCTGTCCTCTGTCCTCCGTCTTCCTCCCTCATCCGCGTCATCCGCGCCATCCGCGGTCGCCCCGTTTTCGCCTTTGAAAGCCCGGCCTCGCGCTGGCGCGCTGCGCTATGGCGACCTTCGACTTTCCCCTTTCCCGGCGGGAGTTTTTACGTGTGAATAACTTTTCTCAAATAATTCTGGAAATTTCGTTGACACTTTTTGCCCAAACCGCTCTGATGCGCGAGTCCTTTTTGGCCCCATGATTTTGCGTGCGATTTCCCACCTCCAGCCGCTCCGTTCTCCATTCCGCATTGATTCGCTCAGCTCCCGCTTCGCTCGCCGCTACCCTCGCGGCTGCACCGTCTCTGTCGCTCGTCCCACTCGCTCCATTCCGAATTCCGCACTTCCCCTCCTACTTTCGACTTTGAAAGCCCGGCCTCGCGCTGGCGCGCTACGTTACGGCGCCTTTGAAAGCCCAGCCTCGCGCTGGCGCCCTGTGTTACGGCTCCTTCCTCTGTCTTCCGTCCTCTGTCTTCTGACCTCTGTCGTCCTTGCGCCTTCGGCGCAAGCTTACGAACCGCAGAACTCCGGAATCTGGGAGAGCTCGCTCGCCGAGCGCGCATTCAATACCGGCCCCTCGTGGTTTTCCGCCGGCCCCGCCTGGCTGATGAATGCAATGCCAGGCGCAAATTTCCGCGCCCGACGATACGTCATCGATTCCGCCGGGGACCGCGAAGAATCAACCACCGAGGCTCCTTACGTCGGCACCTTGCACGATGTCTTTAATGTTAGCCTCTTCAACAACATCGCGACGTTCGGGACAGCTTCCGCGGCTTCGACAATTTCGAAGACTCCAACGCCAACAATCGCAGATGCCGACACCACCTACATTTACAATGGCACCGCGACTAACACCTCGGGAACTGCTGACCAATGGAGCGCTGGGACGAACTGGAGTGCGACGCCGGTAGGTGCCGTGGATACGACGCTCACCTTCGGAACCGGGCCTTTGGCCGCTGCAGTAACGGTTTTCACTAACAACGATATCGCAGGAAACTTTCAGCTTAACATACTCAATTTCACATACGCGGGCCCCGCCAGTGGCACAAAGCCGACAGTAACAATCTCCGGCAACCAGTTGGAGTTCATCAGCAACGGCGTTACGACGCCGACGATGAGCATCGCGGCAACTGGAACCATCATGCCATTGCTCACAATCAGCAATAATCTCTTGCTGACTAACAACCTGAGCATCTCCGCTAGCTCGGACGGCATTCTGTCGGGAATGATTAGCGGAACCGCCAGCCTGACGAAAACTGGTGCAGGAACGTTGACGCTTTCCGGAACGAACACCTACAACGGTGCGACAACGATCACCGGCGGCATCTTGGAGTTTGCCAAGGAGGTTTCTCTTTACAACAACACGACCGCGAGCTGGACAGCGACAAACATCGTCGTTCAATCGGGCGCGACCGCGGCCTTCAACGTCGGCGGGACCGGCGAATTCACTTCCGCTGATATCGACATCCTCAAAGGCTTAAGCGCATCGGCCACTACCGGCTTCGAGAGCGGTTCTTTCCTTGGGCTCGACACGACGAATGCGGGTGGAACGTTCACCTATAACTCTGGCATCGCGAATACAAACGGCGGCGCGAACGTTCTCGGCGTGACAAAACTTGGCACTGGCCTGCTGTTACTGTCCGGAGCAAACACTTACACCGGTCCTACCACAATTGCGGCCGGGGAGCTTTTCCTGAGCCCGAGTGGATCGCTGGCGAGCACGAGCACGATCCGCGTCGGCGACACGATCGCGAACAGCCCGTCGGCCATGTTTACCTTTGGTGCGACGGGAGGAGGAACAACATTGGCCAACCCGATGACTGTCCAGGCCTCAGCGAGCGGTTCGCAAGGAACGAGGACCTTGCTGGGGCTCGCGGACAGTGGGAACACCAACACTTACTCGGGAACGATCACGATGAATGCGGGATTGACGGTGCAATCCGCCGCGGTTGGATCGACGGTGGCGAATGGGCAGGGCATCCTCCTTTTCCAGGGCGGTTCGATCGACGTAGGCACGAGCACGTTGACGGTGAACACAAATCTGCGCGGCAATAATGCCGACACCTATTCGATCCAGGGCATCGTGAACATTAATGAGGTTCTCGGCAGCTCGCAGGCAACCGGCGGCTCGCTGGTGAAGGATGGATCGGGAACTTTGATCCTCCAGGGCACGAGCAATAACTACACAGGCACGAACGCGGCGGCATTAAATCCGAACGGCACGCGCATCGGCGGCGGCATCCTGGGGATTTTCGGCGACGGCAGCCTCGGTCTCGCTCCCAGCACAGCGACCAATAACGTCTTTTTCACGACACCGGGTACCAACGTGAATGGCGACTCGATCGAGCCCACCCTTCGGGCTGATGCCAGTACGGTTACGCTGGCCGCGACGCGCAACATCAATATCGACAGCGGCGTCACGGCAAGGTTCGATAGCAATGGCAATACCTTTACCATCGCGGGCAACATCAATGGCGCCGGTAACCTGAACAAGGTCGGTCTGGGCACCCTTGTTCTTACCGGTAACAACACCTACTCCGGCACGACGTTGATCAGCGCGGGGACTTTGAATGCTGCGGCCGCAGGTGCCCTCGGAGGCACGACGGGCAGCATCACGGTGAACAACGGCGGAACGTTGGCAGTGAGCGGGACAGGGAACCTGGATAGAATCAACAACAGCACTAACATTGTGCTTGGGAACGGCTCCGGCAACGCCACCTTCGTACGCTCAGGAAGTGGGATCGTGAGCGAAGGAAGCGGTGCGACCAACACGGGTGGCACTATCGCCGGCACTAGCAGCATAGGCCTGGGAGCTCTAACTCTTCAGTCCAACGCTACCTTGAACTTCGGCACCGCCGGCGTAGGCACATTTACGTTTGCGAGTTTCACGGCGAACGCCAACACGCTGAACATTCTTAATTGGACAAGCAACGCGAACTTCTCCACCACCACCTCCGGCGTAGATGGCACCGATGATCGGCTGATTTTCGGAGGCACTTTGCCGCCCGCGACGGCTTTCATTACATTCAACGGCGCGGCTTCGACAGTCATCCCGTTAGATACTGGCTTTTACGAGGTCGTGCCCCTCACGCCCATTCCCGAGCCGAGCACCTGGGTCGGCGCGGCGCTGGCGCTGGGGGCGATCGCATTCGCACAGCGACGCAGACTGCGCAGTTATTTGTTATCGGTTATTGGTTAGAGTCGTTAGGCCGCGTCGCATCCCGTTTCCCCTCGCCGTCCGCGCGGCAGCGAAAATCCCAAATCCCAGGCCCCAAATCCCAAGGAATGTTCAATTCCCAAATTCTGAATTTCTCATCCGCTCTCCTCTCTTCTTGAAGTTTGTTGCCTGCTTGGAGCCTGCGGTGTGGGATTTTGAGTTTCCGCGCAGGCGGGTTTTGGGATTTACTCGTCGTTTCGGACGAGTTCTTAGGTGTGAACAATTTTTCTCAGATAATCCTGGAAATTTTGTTGACAGCTTTTGCCCGAACCGCTCTGATGCGCGGGTTCCCCTTTTTTACCCCCATGATTTTCCGTGCGATTTCCCACCTCCAGCCCGCGCCAAGGCTACGGCTTGGCAGGCCACCCTCCCTGCCGGCTCCGCGCTTCCTCCGTTTCCTACTTCCTACTTTCTACTTCCTACTTGCGGCCGCTTTTTTCCCGTCGACCGCCTCCGCCTACGAACGGCAGAATTCCGGCATCTGGGAGAGCGCGCTCGCCGAGCGCGCCTTCGACACCGGTCCCTCGTGGTTTTCCGCCGGCCCGGCCTGGCTGATGAACGCAATGCCCGGCGCGCATGTTTCCGCCGCCGGCGCCCGCTACCTCATCGACCGCTCCGGCGACCGGGAGGAATCGACTGCCGAATACAACGGCTACGTCGGAACTTTACACGATGTCTTTAATGTCAGTCTGTTCAACAACATCGCCACGTTTGGCGTGGCTTCGACGTCGAAGACTGCTACGCCTTTCGCGCCGGACGCCACTTTAGCAACGGATCTTTTTTGGAACACGAACGGTGTTTCCAACACTTGGACCAGCACGAATTGGGGAACCACTTCGGCAGGGCCATTTACGACGGCTTGGACAGCAGACAAGAACACGGAATTTACAGCCGCTTCGTCGGTGACGTTCGCGACGACTTCTATTGGAGATGTAAAAGTGGACGACGGAGTAACAGTGACAGTAACGGCGGGCGGCACGCTTAGCACAAATGGCGCCGTTCGCACATTCGATATTGGAACAGGCAGCCTCCTAACTTGGACTGGACAAGCCGTATCAAACAATAGCACATCTGGGTTTATCAAGAATGGTGCCGGAACATGGAATATTGGCAGCCAAGCGAATAATTACACCGGCGGCTTCACGCTGAATGCCGGAACTGTTATTGTGACAGGCAACAGATCGTTTGGAACGGCTGCTATGACGATCAATGGCGGAATTATTCAAAGTTCCACAGGTATTACTTTCGCCCCTACTTCGTTAACAATCGGTGGAAATTTCGCCTTTTCGGGAACGGGCAACGACATTTGGGGCATGACAGTCAATACTGGCTCATCCAATCGAACGATCACAAACAACACGACGAGCACCGCTACTCGAACTTTTTCTAATACGATCTCCGGCTCGGGAGGGATTACTTTCGATGGCACGGGAGGTAGCGGCGGAATTGTCTTGAGTGGCGCCAACGATTACACCGGTGGCACAATTCTGTCCGGAGGATTGCTCAAACTATCTGGCTCCGGCACTCTGGGTTCGACCAGCGGAACGTTAAACGTTAACGGTGGCACATTGGATTTGGGTGGGACGAACCAGACAGTCGGCGCATTGAACGGAAGCGCAGGGGCCATCAACACCAGCACTGGAACTTCGACGCTTACGGTTGGAAACGGAGACGGCAGTGGCTCATACGCTGGTTCGATCACAAACACAGGTACGGTCGCTTTGACCAAGACGGGCGCCGGAACCCAAACCCTCACTGCCAACGATAGCTATACCGGGGCGACAACGATCAATGGCGGAGTATTGGAGCTGAAGAATTCCGGCGGCGTTACATTGAGCGGCACCTCGGGCGTGGCCGTGAACAATGGCGGAACGCTGCTGATGAGTGCGAATAATCAAATTAACCAGGCAACTTTCCCAGGAATTTCAATCGGCAGCGCGGCAGGGAGTGGGACCGCGAAAATCGACGCCGGTGGCTTTAGTCAAGGCACGGGCGGCACTCCTGTTGTTCCCAACAGCGGCACGATTGGTTTAGGAGCGCTCACCATGAACGCCAGCTCCGTTATCGATTTAACTGGCACATCGGTTTTACATTTCTCCGATAGCAGCGGCCAGACATGGACAGGCACACTTTTCATTTGGGACTGGAGCGGGACGGCAACCACCGGCGGGGGTTCGGAGCAGATTCTGTTTGGAGGAACGGTGAATGGTCTAACGGCCGGGCAGCTACTGCAAGTCAGCTTCTATAGTGACAATGGCAGTACCTTGATCAGCAATACGGGATTGATTTTGGCGGACGGCGAAATTATTCCTGGACCCATGACTCCCGTTCCCGAGCCGAGCACCTGGAGCGCAGCCGCATTGGCGTTCTTCGTAGTTGGGTACATACAAAGGAAGCGATTCGCGAAGCGGTTGCGGGTTACTGGCTAAGGGTTATCGGTTAAGAATCGCTTCCGAGTTATCGGTTAATCGTTAATCGTTGTTAGTTCCCCTCGTTCCCAAGTTACAACTTAGGAACGAGGAAGCGGAATCGCACGTTTCCGGAAAGATCATGAGCAGGAGGAAGTCAGTTAGCGGGCGGGAGCTGGAGATCGAGCGTGTGCAATTTCCAGCCGAGGCCGGTGAAGCGAAACCGCAGTTTGATGCCTTGATGCTCGACGGCGAAATTGCGCGGGCTGGTAAAGAAGGCCTGCCCCGCCTTCGACCAATCGATCTCCTTGCGCGAGCCGTCGACGCCAGGGAGCGACGAGAGCGAGCTGGCGTTCCTGAGCGGGGCGGGATCGGAGATGATGGAGGCGAGCCCTTCCGGCGTGACATAGGCATCGATCAGCCGGTCGAGCGGGTTGTCGGTCGAAGCAGTAAGGAATTGGGCGAGGCGATCTTTCTTTTTCTTCGCGAGGACACCGAGGAAGTGATCTCGAATCTGTTGCTTGAGCGAGCCGCGGACGGCGTCGAAGTCGACCCGCGCCGCGAGCGCGTCCATATTGTGTGCGCGCAGAGCCGCGCCGAAACGCCAGACGGAATAGTAAGGCGACACCGCGTAGAGCAGGAACAGCGCGCCTGCGATAATGGCAACTAATTTGCCCCGACGACGCGGGCGATTTGGAGATTCCGGATTCATGGCGTCAGTCACCATAGTCGGCCGGGCGAATTGCGCATCCGTGGAAAAAACGTCCAGAAAAAAACGCGGCCGAGTGTGTCCCGGCCGCATCTTAGTTTTCAATCGCGACGAACGATTAGTCGTTGTCGTTCTTCTTGATCGTGTGCTTGAGCTTCGCGTTGGCGGAGGTGGTTTTTCCGAACGCGTTGTTGCCCGATCCCTTGAGATGATTGACACGCTGGCCGCGGCCGAACGCCGAATTGCCCGGGTTCGTCAACTTCGTCTTCTTAATCTTCTTCGTCTTCACGTCGTCGCGATCGCTGTCCTGATCGTCCTGGTCATCTTTCGTCCGGGCATTGGCCGCAGTCGTTCGCCCAAACGAGGAGTTGCCAGACCCGGTCGAGAGATCGGTCCGCTGGTTCTGGCCGAACGAAGAATTACCGTGGGAACCAGAGTTCCCCGGTGCCGCAATCGCGGACCCTGCCAGCGCAAGGCAGGAAGCGGCTGCGATGCTTAAAGTTTGTTTCACGTTTAGTTTCATGAGTTAACCCTTTCTGTTTTGTTGCGAGCCATGGCCGCAGCCCCCTTCCCTTGGAGGCCGGGCAAATATCATGCGCTCTTCTCTTGGTTCGTAAGACTGACGCGCTTCGGCCGCTTCGTATTCAGGGCCGGCGCGGGCGGCAGTCAGCGTTATGCTGCTTAACAGAATCGGAGGAAGAGACTTCCGTTGAAGGAAAAAAGCTGAAAAAACTGAAACGCTGAAAAGCTGAAATATGCAGAAGCTCTGATTTCAGCGTTTCAGAATTTCAGTTTTTCAATTTTTCGCCATCGTCGTTGTCCGCTGCAGAAGCGCGTCGTACTTCGCGGCGAGATCGTTTACCTTCGTGAGGTAAACCTGGCGATCGGGTTTGGGCGCGTCGAGGACCCCGCGGAGCATGCGGGTGGCGGCAAAGAAATCCTCGAGCGAAGTGGCGAGCACCATTTTCTGCACTTCGGCCGGATGCTCGAGACAGTATTGGGTGAAGAGCGTGTAAGCCGCCTGAAGGTTCGCGAAGCGCGCCTTGTAACGCGCGCTCTCGATCATGGCGGCGTCGACGTGGTTCGGCATCAGGTCGGCGACCGTCTTCGCGGCGATGAGGAAACTGCGAAGATGCCATTCGTAATTTTTTCCGTGCTCTTTCTCGATCTGCGCCAGATTGCGCCGCTCGATGTCTTCCAGCACCGCGCTCAGCTCGCGGCGCAAAGCCAGCTCGCAGGTGAAGAACTGTTGAAACTGCGGCAGCATCTGGGCGTGCAACTCCTGGCCGCGCTTCGCGGCGTCATTTTTGTATTGGCGCTGCGAATAATAATCGGAAGCGTTTTTCACCACCGGCGCGAGAGCGGTGGTCGTTTGCGCGAGTTTTTGCGCCATGGCATCCACGTTCGGCAGCGGCGGCCACATCCCGGGGCCATTTGCGCCGGCGTCTGCTATTTCCTGGACCGCGCCGGCGATGTCGGGCAGGCCGTCGATGGAGCGCTCCTTTCCGGTGGGCCCGCCCTTGATGTCGACCCAGGCCGCGTAGCGATCGTAGGATTTTTGCACGGTGCGCGCCGCGGTGAGCGCCTTGGTGTAGAGAACGGTTTTATCTACCAGAGACTTGAATTTGTCCTCCGGCAGATCGGCAATCGTTTGGGCGCGGCCGGCTGCGGAAGCCGCAAGGAGAACAGCAGCCACGACAAAGCGAGGCAGCGATTTCATCGCGTCGAGTGTGAAGAAAACGGCGAACCTTGTCACGCCTATTTTCCGCCGCTCGGCGGCGGAGCCTTCAGAACCGGAGGTGTTTCACGGTCTGACCGTGGTTGATGAGTTCGCTGAGCGAATCAATCCCGATCCGGAGATGGATATCCATGAATTTCGACGTGACGATGTCGTCACTCACGGCGGTCTTGACGCCTTCGGGCACCATCGGTTGATCGGAGACAAGGAGAAGCGCGCCGGTGGGGATCTCGTTATGAAACCCGGTGATGAAGATGGTGGCGGTCTCCATGTCGATCCCCATGCAGCGGATGCGAGCAAGATATTTCTTGAAGGCTTCGTCATGCTCCCAGACGCGGCGGTTGGTCGTGTAGATGGTGCCGGTCCAGTAATCGAGGTCGTGATTGCGGATGGTAGTCGAGATTGCTTTTTGGAGGGAAAACGCCGGGAGCGCCGGCACCTCCGGCGGGAAGTAATCGGTGGAGGTCCCCTCGCCCCGGATCGCGGCGATGGGGAGGATAAGGTCGCCGAGTTTATTCTTTCGCTTTAAGCCGCCGCATTTGCCGAGGAAAAGCACGGCTTTGGGGCGAACGGCGCTGAGCAAATCCATCACGGTGGCGGCGCTGGCGCTGCCCATGCCGAAGTTAAGGATGGTGATGCCGTTGGCGGTGGCGTTGGCCATGGGGCGATCGCGGCCGCGCACCTCCACGCCGTGCCATTCCGCGAAGAGGTTTACGTACTGGGTGAAGTTGACCAGCAGAACGTACTTCGAGAAATCTTTCGTGGGCGTGCCGGTATAGCGTGGCAGCCAATTGGCCACAATATCGGACTTCGCTTTCATAGTGACTGCAAAAATACTGAAACGCTGAAATTCTGAAACGCTGAAATCGGCATCTCCCCATGTTTCAGTTTTTCTCGCCCTCCAACCTCTGACTTCCGACGTTCTACTTTCGCCCTTCGACTTTCTTATTACATTCCTCCCCTTATGCCGTACAAAGACCTCACTCCGCCGGCGGGCGACAAGATCACGAGAACCCAAACGTTGAACGTGCCGGATCGGCCGGTCATTCCGTTCATTCGTGGCGATGGCACGGGGCCGGACATCTGGGCGGCGAGCGAACGCGTCCTCGATGCCGCAGTCGAGAAAGCCTACGGCGGTAAGAAGAAGATTGTCTGGTTCGAGGTTTTCGCAGGGCAAGCCGCCAAGGACAAATTCGATGAATGGCTGCCGGAGGATACGGTCGAGGCGTTTCGCGAATATCTCGTCGGCATCAAAGGACCCTTGACGACGCCGGTCGGCGGCGGAATCACGTCGTTGAACGTGGCCCTGCGGCAGTTGCTCGATCTCTTCGTCTGCCTGCGACCGGTGCAATATTTCAAAGGCGTTCCCTCGCCCGTAAAGCATCCCGAGAAAGTAAACATGACCATCTTTCGCGAGAACACGGAGGACATTTACGCCGGGATCGAATACAAGGCCGGCAGCCCGGAAGCCGCGAAGGTCCTCGGCTTTCTCGAGAAGGAATTCCCCAAAGCATTCGAGAAAATCCGTTTCGGCACGAAACAGAAGGCGGCGGATTTTTGGAAAAGCGTCGGCGCGCCGGAGAAGGACGACGTGATGGTGGGCGTGGGGATTAAACCGGTGAGCCGCTCGGGCAGTGTGCGCCTGATCCATAGCGCGATCAGTTACGCGATCCAGAACCAGCGCAAGAGCGTGACGCTCGTGCACAAGGGCAACATCATGAAGTTCACCGAGGGCGCATTCCGGGATTGGGGCTACGAAATCGCCAAGCAATATTTCGGCGCGGAAGAAATCGATGGCGGCCCGTGGTGCAAAATCCCGATGGGCAAACCGGGCGCCGGCCTTGTCATCAAGGACGCGATCGCCGACATCACGCTCCAGCAGGTGTTGACGCGGCCGGAAGATTTCGACGTGATCGCGACCTTGAACCTGAACGGCGATTACCTGAGCGACGCGCTCGCCGCGCAGGTGGGCGGCATCGGCATCGCGCCGGGGGGAAACATCAACTACATCAGCGGCCATGCCGTTTTCGAAGCGACCCATGGCACCGCGCCAAAGTATGCTAACCTCGATAAAGTGAATCCTGGCTCAGTGATTCTCTCGGGCGAAATGATGTTCCGTTACATGGGGTGGAACGACGCCGCCGACCTGATCCTGAAAGGGCTCAACGGCGCGATCGCGAGCAAACGCGTGACCTACGATTTCGCGCGGCAGATGGAAGGCACGACCGAGATCAAGTGCTCGGAGTTTGGCGATAACGTCATCGCACACATGTAAGCGCTGAAACGCTGAAATGCACTTTCAGTTTTTTAGCGTCTCAGCTTTTCAATTCAGCTTGTAAGCCTCCGCCAACGCGATACCGGTGGTCCCGTTCTTGCCGCGCACAATCGTGGTGTAGCTGCCCGGAGTAAGCGTCATGAGGATGGCGGACTCTCGATCATCCGGAGGCGCGAGCCCAGTGGCTTGGATATCCGAGGCGTTAGGCGCATCGCGCCAGTTGTCGTTGGAGCCCAGGAGGGTCCCATTCTCACTGTGCAGCTCCAGAGTTGGATCCTGCAAAGTGCCCGGCACCGGCGTGCCGTTGATTTTGATCGAGGGGCCCATGGCCCGGAAAAGAACCCGCTTCGGAATTCCACCCTGGAGAATCAACCCGTCGAACAAAACGTTGTCGCCGGTCCCGACGCTGGCCCGAACCGAGAGGTTCCCCAGCTCCCCAGGATCACTCGTGCTCAGGTCGTAGAGCTGTATTACACCTATGCCAGAGCCAGGGTTGTTATCCGACGCTCGAATGATGGCGGTATAAGTGCCGGCCGGCAGTCTTGTCACAATCGCAGATTCGAGGTCATTGGTCGGGGCCAATCCGGTCTGCTGGATTTCCGCCTCCTGCGTGCTGCGCCAGTTGTCGTTGGTAATGGGAGGACTCCCACGACTGTCATGCAATTCCAGGTAAGGATCCTGCAACTTGCCGTTCACGTTCAACGAAGGTCCTATGGCCCGCACCATGATCCGCTTCGTTCCCGAGCCGGTAATGATGAAACCAGCGATTCCGACTTTATCTCCAGTCTGGGCAAAGACGCGTCCGGCAATGTTCACCAACTGAACGTTGGTTGGCGTGGGACTCGGCGTAGCTGTCGGTGTAGCTGTTGGCGTTGCCGTAGGAGTGGCTGTCGCTGTAGCCGTGGCTGTTGGAGTCGCGGTTGCCGTGGCCGTGGCCACAGGACTCGCCGTCGCTGTAGCTGTTGCGGTGGGGCTTGCCGTGGCTGTTGCCGTGGCAGTCGGACTCGCAGTTGCTGAAGCTGTTGCGGTTGGACTGGCTGTGGCTGAGGCCGTCGCAGTTGGACTGGCTGTGGCCGTGGCTGTAGCTGTGGGAGTCGCGGTTGCCGTGGCTGTAGCGGTCGCCGTGGCTGTAGCGGTCGCCGTTGGTGTAGCCGTAGGAGTCGGCGACACACTTGATTGAACCGTTATGACTTGCTGCGCCGTGTTCTCGCTCTTGATTCCACGCGAGTCGGTGACGAGCAGGCTGGCCGTGAAAGCACCCGCGCTGGTGTAGGTGTGATTGATCATGGGCGCTCCCTGGGTTACGTCAGGACTGCCGTCCCCAAATCGGAAGGTGTAACTGGTAATCAGAACGAAATCCGGACTGGTCGAGCCAGAGCCGTCGAAAGTCACGGCCAGAGGTGCATTTCCCGAAGTCGGGTTCGCTGTTAACACAGCCATGGGTGGGTGCTTCGTACCGACAGAGATCAGGACCTGCGCCAGGTTCGTGCTGGCCTGGCCCGCCGAATCTGTGACCGTTAATCTAGCCGGGTAATCACCGTTAGCATTGTAGGTGTGCGAGAAATGTGATGCCGCTTGGGTGACTGGGGCAGTGCCGTCACCAAAGTCCATTGTGTACGAAGCTATTGTGACGCATGGATTGCCTGCGCTCGATGTCGAGCCATCAAAGTCGACGGCCAAAGGAGCGTTGCCGATCGTCGGGTTTGCCGTCAACCCGGCTGTGGGTGGACTCGCCAAGCAGGCGATATTTCCAGCTCTTGTGTAGTCCGGGCCGGCAGCGCCCGTTGTTTGGACGGTTTCCAGGAGGACGCCAGCGAGGAGAATGGTGCTGCCCGTAACGTTTTTCAGCTTCGTGCCCACGGCACTGCCATCCCAAGTAAACATGCTCCCGATGGCAGGGGCTCCCGGCGCGGCGAAACTAAGAGGAACGGAAAAATTAAGCTTAATCGTTATTGTTCCATCTTTAGTAAAACTGGCACTCGGCACAGTGCCATCCGAAAGGTTTGGGCAATGAAATGTCTCGACGCCGCCAGCGCTCTGTTCAAAACACTCCATCGATTCCGTAAACCCTCCGCCCGTTCGTGGGTCTTTCCTTCCGTAGCTAAAGTTCGGATCGGCGGTTGATGCGTTGTTGGAGGCGAAAGTATCCATGGACACAAAAATATCATGATCAACATTGTCCGGCGTCGTGACGGTAAAGTTGAACTTCCACTCGGCGTTCGGTGGCAAGGTGGCCTGCCCCGTGTTGCCTGGATCCAGGGTGTTCACCTTCATGACAAAGGTAACCGAGTTGTCGCTACACTGCTTAAAGGGTTCGCCCATAGAAACACTCTGAATCGTGAGTTCGCCCATCGTTGGATCTGTGGCCACCGTTCCGGCCGCACCGGCACAGGCCATGGTTAGGAATGGAGACGCACACCGATTCCCCAGGCCAACTGCGCAGGCGCTGGCACCGACACTGAGTTCCTCGCAAAAGCCTGATTCACCGAAAGTGTTCATCGCGGTGACATGATAGAAGTAAGCAGCCACGTTCGGGAGCGTTGTTGTGTCGAGATATTTTGTGTGTTTGTTAAGGGGATCGTTGGTGACCTGGGCGAGAAAAGTTTCTGTGCCAGTGCTGGTGCTACGATAGATTTTGTAAGCGGT
>Ga0307478_10000878_pt1 | contig 28489 bp, 28 predicted proteins | sample atmos_gasesECM4C_2_FD_203713 | JGI IMG/M metagenome (GOLD analysis project Ga0307478, IMG submission 203713) | Hardwood forest soil microbial communities from Morgan-Monroe State Forest, Indiana, United States - atmos_gasesECM4C_05 | ecosystem: Environmental > Terrestrial > Soil > Temperate...
AGTTGAGCGCGGAGAGATTCAAGGCTGTGGTCGACACCAACTTCTATGGTGTCGTGAACGTGTGTCGGGTGGCGATCCCGATCATGCGAAAGCAGAAGAGCGGCTGTATCCTTCAGATATCATCGGTCGGAGGCCGCCTCGCCCGGCCCGGCAATTCGCCGTATCACGCGGCCAAATGGGCGGTGGGAGGATTCACCGAGTCCCTCGCCCAGGAATTGGCTCCCTTTGGCGTCAAGGTGTGTGCGCTCGAGCCCGGTGGCATGCGGACCAACTGGGGTGCGCGCGCGAACCAGGATACTCCGGACTTGCTCCCGGACTATGAACCGTCCGTCGGCTCAGTCGTCAAGGCTCTGGAGTCTTACTGGGGCCACGAGACCAGCGACCCAGTCAAGGTCGCTCAGGTCATCCTTCGATTGGCTGCCGCCGATCGCCTGCCTGCCCATCTCCTGCTAGGCAGCGACGCGGCAAAGAACGCCGGCGACGCCGAGGCGACCCGTGCCGCCAACGCAGAGCGCTGGCGAGATATCAGCGTGTCGACCGACTTCGACGCACGCGGCGCATTGCCTGATGTGGGATTCTGAGCGAGATGATTTGTGGTTGCCACGTTAATACGCCTAACCAGGCGCTGGAGGCAACCGCTGACCGACGCGAAAGTTTCTACATGAGCAGTTCAACACTCAAATCCGAAGCGGGCTGCGGTGTCGTCAGCGGCGCCTCATCTTGTTCTCGTTAGGCCTATGACGCTTCAGGACTGGAGTAACCTTGCCCAAGTAATTGGCGCGCTCGCCGTTGTCATTTCGCTCTTCTACGTTGGATTTCAGATCAAGCGGAACACGAGCGCTGTTCGCTCCGCCACGGCGCAAGCAATTCACAACAACTATGGCGATTGGTATATGAATCTGATGGGCGATGCCGAGCTCAACCGGATCGCGGTCAAGGGATTGAAGGACTTCTCGTCATTGGATGAAATAGAGAAGGCGCGCTTCATCCAGACTTTCATGGCATTTATTTCTTTTTCGCAAAACGCCTTCTACCAGTGGCGCGAAAAGGCGTTGTCACCCTGGCTTTGGGACGGCTGGGAATTACTTACCATGAATTTGCTCGCTGCTCCTGGCGGAAAAGGGTTTTGGCAAGAACGGGGCTACGTTTTCGGGAAGGAATACCGCGACTATGTGGAGAAAGTCATCATGACGAAGAAGCCACATCCCGAAGCCAGGCCCTTTGGCGCTTTCAAGATCGGCTAGTGAAAAATAAGGGCTAACCACGCGATGCAGCGAACCGCGGACCGCCCTTATGCCTAGATTTGAGAGCATGCGAACATCACTTCTCACTCGCGCGGTCGCTGATCTTGAGTCTCGTTAGGCGGATGCGAGCACCATGACTAAACAGGCCGTGTCCGATCCCACGTGGCCGGTGATTGTTGCGCGCATCTGGGCCGGCTTTATGGCGGTATGTCATTTCGGCGGCCTCGCGGGAGCTATTGTTGGGCTATTCGTTCAGCCCACATCTACATCGGGCTACCATCCGGCTATCACGCTCTTGAGTGTCACGCATCATATTGCCGCGCTGGTCGCCGCGGGCATGTTGTTCGCTCTTTTGCGCGGTGCACGCTTTACCCTGCTGTTCGCCCTCGCACTCAATACGGCTTACTGCGTCCTTTGTGTCATCTCGCTGTCCGCTCCAGTTGCGATCGCGGGTTTCGGCTTTGGACTCGTGCTTTATGTCCCACCAATAGTGCTGATATACTGGCGGTCCGAAGAGTTCCGTTAGATGCAGCCAGAGTACTTTCCACGGCGGTCGGCGAAGCGACGCCAACGCCTAACCAAACGATGGAGCGAAGCGCTGGGGATCCGAAGCCCAGTTAATAGTTATGAGTTATTTGTTATCAGGAAGAAAGCTCGCCCTCGGTGGCCGTCGCTCAGCTTATTCTCGTTCGGCAAACTCGTCAGGCCAAATGATCGCAATCGGTGAGTAGGATCGATGAAGAGAGGCGCGAACAGCGGAAAGCGACTGAACCATGAGCCGCCGGCCGTGACCGCGAAGCTCGGATGGCGGTACCACCATATCGGCATTCCATACACCCAGCCTCGTGCGCGGGAGCATCATGTCGCGGGCCTCGGGGTTCACGTCTCCGGGTTTGAGACCAGTCCCTACGGGATCGAGTGGATCCGGTTCGAGCCGCATTGCCACGTCCCCGAGATCGTCAGAATGGTTCCGCACATCGCCTTTGCCGTCGACGATTTGGACGAAGCCCTGAAAGGTAGGGAGATTTTGATCGCACCGACCGAGCCATCGATTGGAGTTCGCGTTGCGTTCATACTTGAGGATGGAGCACCGGTTGAGCTGCTGGAGTTTTACACGGCCAAGGCGGTCCGCCCAAAGACAAGGCACGCTGCCGAACAACGTGCTGCACCTGACGACGGCGCGCCCGCAAAAAAATTGCGCCGTCGCAGGTGAGCGCGAACGTTAGATCGCTTGGACCATCCGGGTGGAGTTGGATTTGCCTCGGAACAATGATCGGAGCAATAGGCCTCACTTTCATTCCCGAACTGTTCGTCGGTCGATATCGACTTTCCTCGGCGGTGAGATCGGGAAAGCGTGCCCAGCTCGTCTCGATGCGGTCACGAGTCCATGAAACGAGAGATTGGCGGAACTCTTCTTTGACTCAGTTTGGTGGCTGCATAGAAGGCCAAGCCAAGAGCGACGGCTAAGGCTACGTCCCTGACCTCGCTAAGTCCGCTGCTGGCCAATAGCCAAAGACATAGAACTACGCAGACGACTGAGATTAACATCCCTGCCGGCAGTTGAAATCCGGTCGAAAGACTCCGTGGCGTGATCGTAGACCGGCGACGTAGAATTGGGAGAGCAAGGCATGTGCTCGCATAGACGATTACCCTGGTGATTACTGTGATCTTCACCGCATAGACGAACGTGCCCGCCAACGACAGGAATAACGCCCCCGCCGCCGAAACCAGAATAGAAATGTGAGGCGTGCGGAATCTTGGGTGAACGCGCGTGAGCGGAGCCGGAAGCTGACCTTGTAACGCCATTGCAAATGGCAGCCGGGTGAGCGCCAGCATGACGGCGTTCAGAGTGCCTAAGATCCCAACGATCGCTCCTGCCGAAATGATCGTCGGGCCCAAAGCTCCGAAAAACCTCTCGCTGGCGTCAACGAGTGGTCTTTCTGACGTTGTCAGTTGAGGCAGGGTTCCGACACACACCACCTGAATCAAAACGAACAGCACAACCACGGCGCCAAGTGCAGGAAAAAGGGCAAAGGGTATTACTTTCTGCGGCTGACGAATTTCGCCTGAGTTCACGAGCACCGCCTCAAAGCCCGAGAAGGCGAAAATTAATATCAAGACCGCGCCCGCAAACGGTCCGAAATCCGGTCTCGTCCCAAGCGTAAGACGTGCCGGGCTGACAAAGAAAATTCCATCGGCAACGAACAGAAACAATGGGATCAGCTTACTAACGGTGAACACATCACCGACACGTGCTGATTGCCGAACACCCTTTATATTAATGACGGTAAGAACGACGACGATTCCCGTGATGACTCCAGCCCGCGCTAAACCTGATTCAACTGTTGGCCAAAAGTAACCAAGATATGCGACCAATACCTGCATGAGGGTAGCGAAACCACCCAGCCTGGTCAGCCACAGCAACCAACCAACCGTAAAGCCAAGCAGGGGTCCGAAGGTTTTTCGCGCGTAAAGATAAGGTCCGCCAGTCCCACTGAATCGACTGCCGACTTCGGCAAAGCAAAGTGCGATCAGCCCCACGATGACTGCACACAAGGCGAAGGCCGGCAGGCTATAGTTACCTACTGTCCTTTGGACATCCGCCGGCAATCGAAAAATCCCGGCACCCACCGTAACATTGACGAAGAGAGCAATCAGATCCCACTTCGTAATTTCTCGGCTTAGACCTTCATCGGTCGGGTCCATCGCCACCCGCACTAAACGTCGAACGGTATCGTAGGCCTCGATCTTTTCACTGCGATGCCCCCACGATCTCCCGGTGTAACCGAACCGAACCGTTCTGCGAAAACATCCGGAAGCGGACCAGCGTTTGGTGGCGCCAGCCACAGGCGCAGCAAGTGGCGTTTGCGTTCAGGATCCGGGTAATCCTCGAATGCGGTTCGATCGTGCAGCATAGTGTGATTGTGCACGAATTGCATGTCTCCCGGTTGAAGCTCCATATTCAAGTTCAGAGCCGGGTCGTTCGCCAGTTCGTCAAACAGATTCAGTGCCTGGATCTGAAGAGCGCTCAGCGGGCCGACTCCGGAAAACCGGCGAGCAGACTCGATGTATTGCCGCTGATAGATCGCCGACAACTGATTCTCATACCAGTTAAACACTGGAATCCGGAAATAAGGTTTGCTGCCTTCGGGAGCTTCACCACGTCGATCGGTTTCAATCGGATCAAGTAAGACTCTCAGAAGGTCAGGTCGGCGCCGCCGCATTTCATTAAAAATAGTCGTGGACGACACCACGGTTGATAACCCGCCGAATTTTGCCGGCTGCAGACATAACAAACCAACCACGTCGCAAGAGTCGGTGTGAAAGGTTTGGCGTTCTTTTGTCTGGTAAATTCGGGCATTGGGATCTTCGCTGGAGCGACCCACGTCCTTAACATGCCCCAGCAGATGACCGGCGGCATTTTGCATTCGCAAATGGCCGAGATGAACTCCTATCCCGAGAAACGCAATCGCCGCTTCGCGCTTGGACCAACGCTGGACCGGCAGGGCTCGAATCAGCGCGAAGCCGCGGCCGTTAAGTACCTCGTCCAGGACATCACGAAGGCGCGCGCCCAGTGTCGGAAGCGGAAAATCCTGGCTGCTAATCGACGTCAGGTCGAAGGATGATTCCACCAATCTCCTCATCGCGCTTTCTACTTCCGCGATCTCGGTCTGGGAAAGTCTCGCTATCCAATCGGTCCTCGTCGCTAACTCTGGACCGTACCACGCAGAGCGACCCCTAATTTCCGGCGGCAAAGCATCAGTTTGTAAAGAATGAATGTTCGAATTCATCACTCTTCTCCTAATTGTCGAGGATCCTCGCCATCTAAGCCGAAGTCATCGGTTAGATTCGAGGCAGTGTCAAAAAGGGTCCAAATGGTCTGTCTCGGGGACTCCCGCCTACGCTGAAGCTACGGCGCGGCAGGCGACCCAGGAGGAATGTACTTCCGCGATTTCCCGGATCGGCTAAAGAAAAGGCTGAAATGATCATTCAACTCAGAACGTATGAGACGCTCAACCTCGTCTGCGCCTGGTAGAGACCAATATCTCTTTCTTGTTAGGCGGCGCCGAGCAGGGCTGCGAGCCATGACACTCGACAGGGCGACATGATGGCAAACATTGATTACGCTCCCGCTAGTGCATTCATGATGAACCTGTTTATAGTTCGCTGCAGTGCAGCATGATTCTTGCGTGACGATCCACATGGCGGCGAGCCTCGACGGCTTCATCGCTCGAAAGGACGGGCGCGTCGACTGGCTCGAAACTTCAGACGAATTCGCGGGCGGGGATACCCTGGACCCCGGATTCGTCGAGGCGTTCCTCAAGACGATCGACTGCTACGTCATGGGGTCCCGAACCTATGAGACCGCGTTGAGTTTTGAAGTCAAAGGGTTGGGGTGGCCGTACGGCGACAAACCCACTTTCGTCCTCACTAGTCGGGAACTGCTGCGAACCCGAGATACCGTCGAGTTCTACTCCGGCGATCTTGCGCAGTTCGTGAATGGGCGCCTGCGGCCCAGGTTCCGTAGCATCTGGTTTGTTGGAGGCGGTGTAGTTTCGGGGGAATGTCTTCGTCTCGGGCTGGCCGACGAAGTTCGTTATTCGATCCTGCCGATCTTGATCGGTGACGGGATCCCATTCTTCGAGAAGCTCGACCGAGACATCGCTCTCCATCTGGTGGAGGTCAAAGCCTACAAGAGCGGCACGGTGGAGGTTCGTTACGAGGTGCGAGGACGTCGCGACGAGTCACGGAACGCCACCTAACCAGTCACTCCAGCCAACGAACGGAATGTTTGATGTTTCGAAGTTTGATGTTTGATGTGGTCACGGCACTATGCCGTGTTAATTCTCCGGATGGAAAAGTCTGATTTTGAGGGACGCGTCGCCATCGTCACGGGTGCGTGGCGCGGCCTCGGACGGGCTGCCGCAGCGCGCCTGCACGAGCGCGGCGGCTCGGTCGCCGTGAACGTCCGCAACCGCGAACGCGCCGAGGCGCTGGCGAAGGAAATCGGCGAGCGCGCCTTCGCCGTGCCGGGCGACGTCGCGGCAGACGGCGTCCCCGAAGAGATCGCGGGCCGCACGCTCGAACGCTTCGGACGGATCGACATCCTCGTCAACAACGCCGCGCTTCCGCTGTCGACACGCTTCCCCGATCTCACCGCCGAAGAATGGCGCAGAGCGATGGAGGTCAACCTCACCGCGCCGTTCTTGATGACGAAAAGCGTTCTTCCGGCAATGCGCGCCCAGCACTACGGCCGCATCATTAATATCTCGTCCTCGGCCGGCCGGATGGTGAGCACGCTCGGCGGTGCGCACTACACGGCATCGAAGGCCGGACTCCTCGGACTGACGCGCGGGGCCGCGAAGGAGCTTGGCAAGTTCGGGATTACCGTGAACGCCGTCTGCCCTGGCATGATCGATACCGAGCTGACGCGCGAACATGCCTCGGACGAGTTATTGGAACGTCTCGCTGCGAACTATGCCGTGCCGCGCCTCGGCACCGCGCTCGAAGTTGCCGATTTGATTTGCTTCGCCGCCTCCGAGGCCGCCGGCTACATCACCGGCGCGTCATTCGATATCAACGGTGGCGACTTGATGATGTGATGAAAGAGAGCACGCGCGTCCTTCTCGCTCTCGTCGCCGCGATCCTCCTCGGCGTCCTCATCGCGGCCTCGCAGAACGCCTCACTCATCCGCGCCGCCGACGCGATCGCGCCGCTCGGCACGCTCTGGGTTAACGGCATTCGCATGACCGTAATCCCTCTCGTCGTTTCGCTGCTGATCACCGGAGTCGCATCGGTGTCGGACATCAAGTCAATCGGCCGGCTCGGCGGACGGACGCTCGTTACTTTTGTGCTGCTTCTCATCGGAGTCGCCGCCATCGTCATTCCGGTCGCGCTAGCGATGTTCAGGCTCCTACCGCCTCACGGTGCCTTGGAACTTCCGCCCGGCGCGCTCGAAGCGGCGAATGAAATCTCTGCGGGAGGACAGGCGCAGACGTTCTCGGCGTGGTTTGTCTCGCTCCTCCCTGCGAACCCTGTCGCCGCCGCCGCGAGCGGGGCGATGATGCCACTGATCCTTTTCACGCTGCTCCTCGCGCTGGCCATTGCGCGCTCCCCCGAGGCATCGCGTCAGACGCTGACGCGCTTCTTCCGCGCTCTAAGCGACGCGATGCTCGTCCTCGTCCGCTGGATCATCCTCGCGGCGCCGCTCGGCGTCTTCGCGCTCGTCCTTCCCCTGGCCGTCCATGCCGGCGGAATGGTGGCGGGCGCGATTGGCTTTTATGTCGCTGCCTACTCGATCGCGAGCATCGCGGTTACACTGCTCCTCTATCCTGTCGTGGCAATCGCGGGCCGGATTCCGCTGCGCCGCTTCGCGCGGGCCGCACTCCCGCCGCAGCTCATTGCCTTCAGCTCGAGCTCGTCGATCGCGGCGCTGCCGGCGCTCGTCGAGACAGCCGAGAAGAACCTGCGCTTGCCCGAGCGGGTCACCGGGTTTGTCCTGCCTCTCGCCGTTTCGACATTTAAGATTGCGGGGCCGGTCGCGTGGACGATCGGCGCGCTTTTCGTCGGCTGGTTCTACGACGTGCCGCTCCCCGCCAGCAGCATTGCCACGATCGCTTTCGCTGCTGTGTTCCTTGCCTTCGCCGTGCCGGGCATTCCGCGCGGCGCGTTCATCATGCTGACACCACTCTTTCTTGCCATCGGTCTGCCGGCCCAAGGAATCGGGATCCTGATCGCAGTCGACGCGATCCCCGATGTCTTCGCCACGGTGCTGAACACAACTGGCCATCTCGTTGCCGCCGCGCTCGTCGCGCGAAGCTGTGATGACCGCGTCGACCAGGCTCCGCTCGGATCTGGTGATCTTGAGTCTCGTTAGATGCTAAAAGCATTCACCGTAACGCAGCTTTGCGTGTTGCTGCTGATGGGCGCATGCGCACGGCCATCAGCGATGGAGCAGCAAGTGGTTGGAGCGTGGTCTTGGACCTACATTGAAGGCGTGGGACGAATGATCTTTTCGGCCGATCATACAGTCAAAGAGGGCTTTCCGCCGGATGACAAAGACGGTCGCAAAATCGGCGATAGCGAGTTTGAGATCGTTCAGGCAGGCACATGGCGATTGGAGGGCGATATACTCGTGACTGAAATGGATAACACGCCGTTGAGAGACATGATTCAGCATCTGAGCCCCAGTGAAGTGCCTCCATTTGAGAAAAAAACAGAGCGGAAGAAAATTGTCGCTATTGCCGACAACAGAATGAAGTTCGATGACGGCTCTTACCTCGATCGCGTCCACCGATGAGCACGAACGCATCTAACCAGACGATTAAGCGTGTATCCTTACCTTAGGACTTTTAGCTCGCTGCGTCGCTTTCGAAGCGGTAGCCGATTCCTGGCTCCGTTTTGATTAATACAGGAGCGGTGGAATCGGCTTCGATTTTCTGACGGAGATGGGTGACGTAAACCCGAAGATACTGACGATGCTCTTCGGATTTCGGTCCCCACACTTCGCGAAGTATCTGGCGGTGGGTCAGAACCCGGCCCGCGTGCCTAACGAATAATCGCAGCAAGGCGTACTCGGTCGCGGTGAGTTTGACTTCGCGACCGGCTCGCGTCACCACGCGCGCGGTAAGATCGACAACCACGTCGCCGCTTTTGAAAATGGAGGTTTCTTCTTCGGGCCGGGTTTTGCGCTGGGCGGCGCGCAGACGCGCGAGAAGTTCGGGCGTGCTGAATGGTTTGGTGACGTAATCTTCCGCGCCGGCATCGAGCGCGGCGACTTTGCCTTCTTCGTCGTCGCGCACAGAAAGGACGAGCACGGGCGCATCGCTCCATTCCCGCAAGCGTTTCAAGACTACGAGGCCATCGAGATCGGGCAGGCCGAGATCGAGCAGGATGATGGTGGGACGCCGGCTCGCGATTTCGATCAAACCTTGCTGGCCAGTCACCGCTTCGTGCACTTGATAGTCTTCTCCTTCGAGCACGACCCGCAGAAGCCGGCGAATTTGCACTTCATCATCGATGATCAACGCGACTGGTTTCATGCCGTTGCTTCCGAGGGAAGCTGCATCGGCTCGCCGATGGGAAGGCGAATGGAAAAACGCGAGCCGCCTTCTGCTCGATTTTGGGCGACGATCTGGCCGGAGTGGGCCTCGACCAACTGGCGGGCGATCGAAAGACCAAGGCCGAGACCGCCAGCGGGCGTGCCGGGACCGCGATAGAATTTTTCGAAAACCTTGTTCTCTTCGCCGGGCGCGAGACCCGGTCCGTGATCGGCGACGGCAAAAACGAGCATCGAATCGTCGCGCGCCGCGCTCGCTTCGATTGGCTGGTCACTTAATCCATGCGCCGCGGCGTTTGAGAGCAAGGCGGCCAACGCCTGCTCGATCAAATGCGCGTCAACGAACACGACTGGCAAATCGTTCGCGACGCTGATCTTCACGGCTTGTTCTCTTAAACCGGCGAGCGCGACGGCTTCGCGCAAAAGTTCTCCCGGATCGCACCATTCCCGGACGGGTTGGAGAAGACCCGATTCCAGGCGGGTCGCATCGAGGAGATGATCGACCGTGCGGGTGAGGCGGCGCACTGCTTGCGACAATTCCGCGCGATCCGGCTGCGGCTGTTGGAGCGCGGCGGAGATCGCGGCCAGCGGTGTTTTCAACTCGTGCGAGACAGAATCGAAAAGTGTTTTCTGAAGTTTCTGCGATTGGCGCGCCACCTGCGCCTCGCGGCTTTCCTGCAAGACACGCTCCTTGTTCACAAACAAGGCGAGCTGCGCGGCAAACGTATCAAGCAATTCGCGTTGCTCCAGCGTCGGCGGAATGGCGAAACGAACCGTAAGCACACCTTCCGCGCGATCGCCGGTTACGAGTGGAACGTGCAGCGCATCGGCATCAGGCAGTGTGTCGGTGGATTTTCCGGCGCTTTGTTTTTTCTGGAACGTCCAGCTGGCGACGCTTTCGTCTTTGTTCGAGGGCACAAACGTACTCGCGGGATGGCGCGAGAGTCCGGCATCATCACAGAGCCAGACCGCGGCCTCGGCTTGAAAAGAACTTTTGATTAGGAGCAAAACTTTCGGCAGCGCTTCGTCGAGACTGCGGCTGGCCGCGAGCGCGCGGGTCAAACGATAGAGGGCGGTGGCGCGTTCTTCGCGGCGGCGCTCCGATTGTTCGCGCTCGCGCAGTTGGGTGGCGAGATGACCGATGACGAGCGCGATCACGAAATACGCGCCAAACATCATGAAGTCGTGAAACTGGCTGATGTAAAACGTGAAGCGCGGCGGAATGAAAAGAAAATCCCAGAGCAACGCGCTGAGCGCCGCAAGAAGGAGCGTGGGCCACCGGCGTAATCGCGTGGCGGCGAGAACGACCGCCAGTAAATAGAAAAGCGCGACCGCCCAGTAGCCGGTGTAATCGAAGATCGCCAAACTGAGCGCGGTAACGCCGGCGGCGATGGCAAGGGCAATGCCAAAGTCGCGCCACTGCGCGCGCGCCAAACGTTCCTCGACCGATTCACGCTGCGGTTGCGCCGATTCGTCCGACGGAATCATGTGAATGTCGATATTGCCGCTGTGCCGAATGAGCCAGCGCAGGGGATCGCGCTTCCAGAAGCCGGTCCAGCGGGGGCCGAGCGGTTTGCCAATGACAATTTGGGTGACGTTGTGCTGCCGAGCGATGCGCAGCAGCGTTTCGCCGACGTCGATGCCCGGCGTGGAAATGACTTCGGCGTCGAGTTGCCGGGCAAGGCCAAGGTAGCGGGTCAATCGCGTTTGTTCTTCCTGCGAAAGCCCCTGCGGCCGCTCGATGTTGGCCACAAGCCACGAAGCTTCCATCGACGCGGCGAGACGGCGAGTGTAGCGAATTAACCGCTCCGAGTACGGACTGGCGCTAACGGCGACGAGCAAGCGATCACCGCTTTTCCAGGGGCCGGTTATTCTCTCTTCCGACATCAGATCGCGCAAATCGCGATCGACATGTTCCGCGACGAGACGCAGCGCCATTTCGCGTAAAGCGGTGAGATTGCTCTCACGAAAGAAATTCTTTGCGGCCCATTCCGCGCGTTCGCCGAGATAAACCTTTCCCTCGGCCAGCCGCGAGCGCAGTTGCTCCGGCGTTAGATCGATGAGGACAATTTCATCGGCAAGATCAAGAACGGAATCCGGCACCGTTTCGCTGACGGTGATGCCGCTGATTTGTCGCACGGTATCGCTGCGGCTGGCGACGTGCTGCACGTTGAGTGTCGTGTAAACATCGATGCCTGCGTCGAGTAACTCGAGCACGTCCTGATACCGCTTCGGGTGACGCGAACCCGGGGCATTTGTGTGCGCGAGTTCATCAACTACGGCGAGACTTGGATGCCAGGTAAGGATCGCATCCAGATCCATCTCGTGCAGCCTGGTGCCGCGATATTCGATCTGGGTCCGCGGCATGATCGGCATGCCTTCGAGTAACGCTTCCGTTTCTTTGCGCCCGTGCGTTTCAACGACGCCGACGACTACCTCGCAGCCCTCAGCTTGCTTTTGCCGTGCGCCTTGGAGCATGGCAAATGTCTTGCCCACGCCCGGCGACATTCCAAAGAAGATCTTGAGCTTGCCACGCGTAGCAGCAACCTCGTCGCGCGTTACCTGCGCCAGAATCGCGTCCGGATCAGGCCGATCGGCCTCGCTCATGCCTTAAGACTACTCTGCTCACTCCATCGATTCAAAAATGGAAAATGACGTCGGTCACAAAGGCGAGCTGGTTCTTGCGCGTCCCGTTGTTGTAGGCCGGCACGTCATAAGAGTGATCGAAGCGCAGCTCGGGGCGAATGGTAATGAGTTTGTCCGGCCACCAGGTGATACCGACGGCGTGCTCGGTATATCGCGTGGCAAACCCGGTGCGATTGCCGACCTTGTCATTAAAATATTCGTTCCGAACTGTAAAGAAGGCGCCCGGCGACAGCCGGAACATCGTGTAATTGACGATCGCCCACTCGGGCGCATAACCGTTCCGCACCGGGAACGAGCCGTTCTGGAATGGCACTTCTTTTGTCGGATGATCTACAGCGTCATTCATGTACATGTACCAAGCCTCAGTCGCGCTGTAGATCTTGTCGTTGAACTTGTGCGTCCAGGTCGCGACATACTGTTGCAGGTTGTTGTAGCCAAACTTGCCGTTGTTGAAGCTGTTGGCTCCGGCGTAAATCGAATCCATTTGGTTAGGTGCGGTCCATTGAATCATTATGTCCCCCGTCACCTGGCGGCCTGGATCTTTTTGCCAAAGGGCGACGTCAGTCCCGCCATCTATGCCGATTTGAATCGTCCACTGATCGTTTAGTTTGGTGGTCGTAAAGATTCCTTCATGGCAATAGTCATCGAAGCTATAAAGAAGCGAGTGAGTAGCCATGAGATTGTTCGGCGCCAACTGCGCCTCGATGTCCGGCTCAGAAATAATGCGGCCAATTCGGATATTCATTCCCTGAAAAAGGTTCGGGATGTAGAGATCGAGATAGATCATCGGCATATCGAATCCGGTGTAGCTGTTGTGCTTCAATAGTTGATCGCTGAGAAACCCGTAGGTGGTGGTGAACCGGTAATCGAGTCCGTAGAGCGTTGAAATTCGGAAGCCCCAATCAACGTGGTCTGTCTGATTTTCATCGGGCAATCGTTCCAGATAGACAACAAATTGATTTAGCTCCACCCGATTGGGGCGTAGATCGTAAATGAGCGGGAAGTTGCCGTTCTGGCTCGTGCTCGATGGATGCGAAGTGCTGATGTTGCCGGAGAAATTGAGCCATCCGTAGATCTGCACTTTGCTGTCCTTCCACACTTTGCCGTTCGGCCCATCGTAGATCGCTTGCATCAATGGATAAGGCGCCAGCTCACCGGGATCGCCTATGATCTGACTACCGCCGATCTGCCAATCGCCGTTCGGAAACGGCGGCGAATCGAATGGCGCCGGCGGAATGCGTCGCGGAACCGGCGTCGCGGCGGGATCGTTGGCGGGCGTGCCTAACTGTTCGAGCATCGCTTCATCGAAACGTTTCCAAAAGGGCTCACGCATTTTCTTTGCGGCGGTTTCGGCTTTCGCTTTTTCCTCTTTGATCTCGGCCTTCGTCTTCGCTTTCGGCTTGGTCGCATCCTGCGCGAAAGCGATGGGATTCGCGATTAACGCGCAAAGCGCGAGCACCAGGTGTTGATGTCTAATTTTCAATATTCTCCTTGCTTTCGTTTATTGACTTCTCGGCTTCAGCGAGACTGATCCAGCGTACGGTTGAGTTGGAGTACGTTGACGCGCGGCTCACCCAGGAATCCGAATTGCGGCGGCTCGATTGCTTGATCGACAATTTCAGAAAGTTTTTGGATCGAGATGTTTCGCGCGGCAGCAACGCGCGCGACTTGTAATCGCGCAGCCTCCGGGCTGATATGCGGATCGAGTCCGCTGCCGGACGCGGTGAGCAAATCGACCGGCGCGTCGGTCCCGAACGTCGCGCGGCGCTCGTCGATCGTTTTTTTCAGATCGGCGCTTGTCGGTCCCTTGTTGCTCGCGCCGGATGCGACGGTTGCATAATCCGCCGCTGAGGGCCGCGGCCAGAAGTAACGCGGTGATTCAAACTTCTGTCCGAGCAGCTCCGAGCCGATGAGGTTGCCGTTCTCAATGACGCGCGATCCGTTCGCTTGTTTTGGAAAAAAAAGTTGCGCGGCTCCAGTCATCGCGAGCGGGTAAATGATTCCCGTGAGCAAGGTGAGCACGAGGAAAATGCGGATCGATTGGAGTGTTGTTTTCATTTCGAGGATTGCGGGCGCGGATTGTCGATGAACCAGGTCCAGAAGGGGAATTGGGGAGCGCAGGCTGCCAGCCTGTCCTCTCGGGTAGCTTGCCCGAGAGCGATTTCTTCGCCGCGAGTCCTTCCAGCGTCTGAGAAGATGTGTTCGGCAGGCTGCCGAACACTGCAGGCTGGCAGCCTGCGCTCCCCATTGTGATTCGCGTGCGCTACCCAATCCTCAGAAACAATAATTACGGCGATCGTTTTCATTCGTTAGGCGAGATGGAGGGCAACCAGGGCAAGATCGACAAGTTTGATCCCGGCGAACGGCGCGATCAGGCCGCCGACGCCGTAGATAAGAAGATTTCGAACTAGAACCTGAGCAGCGCCGACGGCTCGATACTTCACACCCGCGAGCGCAAGCGGAATGAGCGCGATGATGATAAGCGCGTTAAAGATGACCGCGCTCAGGATCGCGCTCTCGGGGGAATGCAATCGCATGATGTTGAGCGCGGCCAGCGGTCCTTCCATCGCGTCCTTTGCGAGATAGAGCGCGCCGAACATCGCCGGCAAAATCGCGAAATACTTCGCCACATCGTTGGCGATGCTGAACGTGGTGAGCGCGCCACGCGTCATCAGCAATTGCTTCCCGATCTCGACGATCTGAATGAGTTTCGTCGGATTCGAATCGAGATCGACCATGTTACCCGCTTCGCGCGCGGCTTGGGTGCCCGTGTTCATCGCCACGCCGACGTCGGCTTGGGCGAGCGCGGGCGCGTCGTTCGTGCCGTCGCCGGTCATGGCAACGAGCCGGCCTTGCGCCTGCTCCAGGCGAATGCGCTTGAGTTTGTCCTCCGGCGTAGCCTGCGCCATGAAATCATCCACGCCCGATTCGGCCGCGATCGCGGCGGCGGTGAGGGGATTGTCGCCGGTGATCATCACCGTGCGAATCCCCATCTTGCGCAGTTGCGCGAAGCGCTCCTTGATTCCGCCTTTGACGACGTCTTTGAGCTCGATCACGCCCAGGGTTTGCGCGCCTTCCGCGACCACGAGCGGAGTGCCCCCGCGGCGCGCAATCTCCTCCACGGTTTTTGCGGCCGCGGCTGGAAACGCGCCCCCGCACGATTCGACGTAGCTTTGCAACGCCGCGGCCGCGCCTTTGCGCACGCTGATAGTTGGCTGCGCGCCGTTGGCGTGCAGATCGATTCCGCTCATGCGCGTTTGTGCGCTGAATGGAATGAACGTCGCGTGGAGCTCGTGCATTTCGCGCGCGCGAATGCCGTAGTTCTGCTTCGCCAGGACGACAACTGAGCGACCCTCGGGCGTTTCATCGGCGAGCGAGGCAAGCTGAGCGGCATCGGCGAGCTTCGCGCCGTCCACACCCGGGACCGGATGCAGCGCCACGGCCATGCGATTGCCGAGCGTGATCGTTCCAGTTTTGTCGAGGAGCAAGACGTCGATATCACCCGCGGCTTCGACGGCGCGCCCGCTCGTTGCCAGAACGTTTTGCCTAACGAGCCGATCGATTCCGCTGATGCCGATGGCGCTGAGCAATCCGCCGATCGTGGTCGGGATCAAACAAACGAGCAGCGAAACGAGAACGGGAATGCCAACGTTCACGGCGTTCGTTTGTCCAGCTGCGCTCTCACTGTAATGGGCAAACGCCGGGAGGGTGAAGACGGCGAGAATAAAAAGCGCAGTCAAACTCACGAGCAGAATGCTGAGCGCGATTTCGTTCGGGGTTTTCTGGCGGCGCGCACCTTCCACCATCGCGATCATCCGATCGATGAAGGTGTTCCCTTGCTCGCTCGTGATTCGGATGACAATGCGATCGCTCAACACGCGCGTTCCGCCCGTCACCGCGCTGCGATCGCCGCCGCTCTCGCGAATAACCGGTGCTGATTCTCCCGTGATGGCCGATTCATCGACGCTCGCGATTCCCTCGACCACATCGCCGTCGCCGGGAATGATTTCGTTTGCTTCGCAAATGACCAGATCACCTTTCTTCAGAACGCTGGCGGGAACTTTCTCTTCGCGCTCATCGACCAGCCGTCGCGCCATCGTGGTCGTGCGCATCCGGCGCAAGGTCTCGGCTTGCGCTTTCCCACGCCCTTCGGCCATCGCTTCGGCGAAATTGGCAAAGAGCAGCGTGAACCAGAGCCACAAGCTGATCTGGAGATTGAAACTGCTGAAGTGCGCGACTGTGATCGCGGAGGTCCAGATCGCGCCGATCAGCACGACAAACATGACCGGGCTGCGCCATTGCACTCGGGGACTGAGTTTTTTGAATGACTCTCCGATCGCAGGGTAAATCAGCGCTGGGTCGAAAATGGAAGATGCGGATCTGGTGCTCATGATTAGAAAGTGCGCCCTGCTTGCATGAGGAAGTGCTCGACAATGGGGCCGAGTGAGAGCACGGGGAAAAAGGTGAGAGCGCCGACGATCAACACGACCGAGATGAGCAGGATCGTGAAGACGGAGCCGTTAGTCGGAAACGTTCCGCTCGAGGGAGGTGAAGCTTTCTTTTTCGCGAGGCTACCCGCGATTGCGAGCACGGGCACGATGATCGCGAAGCGGCCAACGAACATATTGATCGCCAGCATGTAGTTATACCAACCGGTGTTTGCGTTGATTCCGGCGAAGGCGCTGCCGTTGTTCGCGGCCGCGGAAGCGAATGCGTAAACCACTTCGCTCAGGCCGTGCGGCCCGTTGTTATTGAGACTGTTGAGCGCCGCGGGATACATCATCGTCAGCGCGCTGCCGCAAAGAATGACAACGGCCGGCGCAAGCACGGCGATCACCGCCCAGGTTACTTCACGCGCCTCGATTTTTTTCCCGAGATATTCCGGCGTGCGTCCGACCATCAATCCCGCGATGAAAACCGTGAGCAAAACGAACATCAGCATTCCGTAGAATCCGGCACCGACGCCGCCGAAGATCACTTCGCCGAGCATCATGTTGATGAACGGGATGAGGCCACCGAACGGCGTGAGACTGTCATGCATCATGTTGACCGCGCCGCAGGACGCGTCGGTCGTGACGGTGGCGAAGAGCGCGGAGTTGAATTGCCCAAAGCGCACTTCCTTCCCTTCCAGTGAAGTCGTCAGGCCCAACGCAGGATTCGGTTGCAACTCCGCCCACCAGAGCGTTGCGAATCCCGCGAGAAATAATGCGAACATCGCCGCCCAGATCGCCCAACCCTGGCGACGATCGCGCGCCATCACTCCAAACATGTAAACCAGCGCCGAGCCCAGCCAGAAAATGACGAAGACTTCGACGAAATTGCTCAGCGGTGTTGGATTCTCGAACGGATGCGCGCTGTTCTGTCCAAAGAATCCGCCGCCGTTGGTGCCGAGTTGCTTGATCGCAATCTGCGACGCGACTGGCCCGAGTGGAATTTGTTGCGCGGCGCCTTCGATTGTTGTCGCGGTCGGATAACCATCGAAGGTTTGGACCACGCCCTGTTGCGTCAACACGACGGCAATCAGGATCGACAACGGCAACAAAACGTAGAGCGTGCAGCGCGTGAGATCGGCCCAAAAATTCCCGATACTGTCCGCTTGCTTGCGCACGAGTCCGCGCGCGAGCGCGACTGCGACCGCGATGCCGGTGGCGGCGCTCACGAAATTGTGCACGGCCAGTCCGGCCATCTGCGTGAAGTAACTCATCGTCGCTTCGCCGGAATACGCCTGCCAGTTCGTGTTCGTCATGAAGCTGATCGCGGTGTTGAACGCGAGCGCGAAGGGAACGTTCGGTAGATGCTGCGGATTGAACGGCAGCCATTGCTGCGTCATTTCCATGATCAAGAGCACGCCGCCGCCGACGATGTTGAAGCCGAGCATCGCAATGGCGTACGCTTTCCACGACATCTCCTGCGCTGGGTCCACGCCCGAAAGTTTGTAGATGCCGCGCTCAATCGGCCCGAGCGCGCGCGATAGAAAATGCCGCTCGCCCGCAAACACCCGCGCCATGAATTTCCCGAGCGGCGGCGTTATCGCGACCAGTCCGGCGATGAAAAGCGCCAGCTGAAGAAAATCGCGTTCGTGCATACGCAGAACGTGACGGCTCCGCGGGAAGTGCGTTAATTAAACCGCTGGCGAAAAGTGTTAAAAAATCATTAACGTTCAGAAGCGCTGCTCTCGCCCGCCACGGGTAACGATGATTCCAACTATTAAACGTCCACGGAATGTGAACGTCCCGCGCGCGGCGGCGATCCTCTATGGGGACTGGGGAACGAGCAAAGCGTACGTGATCGGTCTCGCGTTTGCCGTAGCGGGCTATGCATCGTTCTGGCTGATCGGCGCGATGTGCGTCCTCACCGCGCTCGTCGGAATTAACTACATCATCATCTGCCGGCTTTATCCGGATGGAGGCGGCGTTTACGCCAGCGTGCGTCATCGGTCCGAGATCATCTCAATCGTCGGCGCGTTTCTCCTCGTCGCCGATTATCTCGTCACCGCGGCAATCAGCGCGCTTTCCGCCTTTGCTTATCTCGGCGTCCCGCATCCGGAGAAATTTGCGGCCGCGGCGATCCTCGTCATCGGCCTGCTGAATCTGCTCGGCCCGAAGCACACTGGCGGGCTGGCGTTTCTCATCTCGGTGCCGACGGCGATCGTTGTGATCACGCTCGGACTTTTCAGTCTCCCGCATCTCGGTTCCGCAATCGGACATCTCCAACCCCTCCACGGCGGCTTCTGGGGAAACTGGGGCGGCTTCGTCGGAATCGTCCTCGCGCTCTCGGGTGTGGAAGCGATCGCGAACGCGACCGGCGTCATGCGACTCGATCCCGGGAGCACTGACGCGCATCCCTCGGTGCGCAAGACTTCCACGCCCGCCCTGCTCTGGGTGATGGTCGAAGTTTGCGTGTTCACCGCGCTGCTCGGCCTGGCTATGCACGCGCTCGGCGGATTGCAGGTCGCGAACGGCGACGTGAACGCGCCCGGCGCCGAAGGGGTGCGCGATTACATGCTCCGCTACATGGGCGAGACTTTCGTCGGTGGCGCGCTCGGCCCGGCGCTCGGCCATGCGTTTGGCTTCGCGGTCAGCATCACGTTCGGTTTGCTTCTGCTCTCCGCCGTCAACACCGCCATCGTCGACCTGATCACTATCCAGTTCCTCATGGCGCGCGACCGCGAGCTGCCATCGATCTTTCAGCGTCTCAACAAATGGGGGGTCCCAGGCATCGGCATGTTGCTCGCGACCATCGTCCCGATGGCGCTGGTGGTCCTCGTGAAAGACATGGCCGGACTCGCCGATCTGTATGCTGTCGGCGTCGTTGGAGCCATCGCCACAAATCTGGGCGCAACCGCGACGGACTGGAAACTCTCGATCAAGAAATGGGAGCGGGGCTTGATGTTCGGCACCTTCATCGTCATGGCAGCGATTGAGATGTCGCTGCTCATCGACAAACCAAACGCCCGGTATTTCGCCGTCACGATTCTCGCTGTCGGATTGATCCTGCGCGGCCTCGTCCAGGAACGCAAGATGAAGAAGGACGCGGCGCCGACAGCCAAACCCATCGCGTTTCCCATCCAGGTTGCACCTGCCAGTCCGGAACCGGGATCAGAATTCACGAGCCCCGAATCCATTCTTTGCGCCGTTCGCGGCACGGGCCGCACCCTCGATTTCGCCTTGCGCGAAGCGCGAGAGACGGGCCGTCGTCTCTACCTGCTTTTCGTGCGCGAGCAGCGTTTCATGACCGAGCAGGACAGCAAACGCAGATGGCAGGAAGATGCGGAGGCCGCCGAAATCTTCGCCGCGGCCAAAGAAAAAGCCGGCGATCATTCGCCGCTTTTCTGTTACGCCGTAAGCGAATCTGCTGCCGAAACCATTGTCGATATAGCCGCCACGCTCGGCACCTCGCGTCTCATCCTCGGCGCCCCTCGACGCAACGCCCTCGTCAATATCCTCCGCGGAAACCTGGTCCGCGAAGTCTCCGACCTGCTCCCCGAGGAAATCGATCTGCTTGTCTACGCCTGAGAAGGCGGACAAGTTTCCGATTGCTCTTGTTAGGCCGGCCCGCTCATCTTTCCGGCTGTTGAAATTCATTAATCTCACGCGCCGGACCGAGATCGGCGCGAATAGTTATTGCCTCGAAGCGGCGGGCCAGCGCTTCGTCCTCGATTCCGGCATGCATCCGAAAGAGGAGGGGGAGGAGGCGCTTCCGAATTTTCGCGCGCTCGGCGATCGGCCGCTCGACGCGATCATTCTCTCCCACGCCCATCTCGATCACGTCGGCACCCTGCCGGTGCTGATGCGCCGCCAGCCGGACGCGCGCATTTTCATGACAGAGGCAACGGCGGAAATCGGCAGCGCGCTTTTGCACAACTCAGTGAACGTCATGACGCGGCAGCGCGAGGAACTCGGCGTGGTGATGTATCCGCTTTTCACCCATCGCGAGACGGATCGGGCGAGCGATCAATGGCGTTCCTGTCCGTTGCGTCAGCCGTTTACCCTGAGCGGGGAGCGCGCCCGGCGTGAAGGCGAGCAAGGTGTGACCGTCGAGTTTGTCGATGCCGGCCACGTCCTCGGCGCGGCCGGCGTGCTTCTGCGCGCGGAAGGCCGCACGATTTTCTACAGCGGCGACGTCAACTTCGACGACCAGACCGTAACCGCCGGCGCCGTTTTTCCGGAATCGGGCGTCGATGTCCTGATCATCGAGACGACGCGCGGCGACAGTCCGTTGCCGGAAGGATTCACCCGCGCTGCCGAGGAACGGCGACTGGCGGAAGCGATCGAGCGCGCTTTCCGTGGGGGCGGCTGCATCCTCATGCCGGTTTTTGCCCTCGGCAAGACCCAGGAAGCGCTCGGCATGATCCACACGTTTCGGCGCGAAAAATTGCTCCGCGAATTTCCCGTCTACATCGGCGGCTTGAGCGTGAAGATGACGGAAATCTACGATCGCCGAGCGCTGACGACGCGCCGGTTGCTGCCGCGACTGCAATTGCTCGAAGAAGTGGCGCCGTTCGTCCTCAACGGCCAGACCATTCACGATTCGCCGGCGCGCGGAGGAAGACTTTACGCGCTCTCCAGCGGAATGATGACGCCGAAAACGCTTTCGAACATTTTCGCGCGCCGGGTCATCGATAATCCGCAGCACTCGATTTTCTTTGTCGGTTACGCCGACCCGGAATCGCCGGCCGGTCTTCTCCGGGCCGCGCAGCCGGGGGATCTCGTCACGCTCGACCCGGAAGAACCGCCCCAACGCGTGGCTTGTCACATCGAGCAGTTTCAATTCAGCGCCCACGCCTCGCGCGAATCGATCGTCCGCTACGTGAAACAACTCGCGCCGAAAAAAATCGTGCTCGTGCACGGGGACCTGCCGGCGGTGGAATGGACGCGGGCGCAGTTGGCGGCCGCATTGCCGGGGAGTGAGGTGATCGTGCCGATGCCGGGGGTGGAATTGGAGATCTAGTTATTGGTTATCGGTTATCAGTTATTGGTGGAGACGCGACCGCATCGGTTCCTGATAACTAACAACCAATAACTAATAACGATGAGAATCGTCTCCTTGAACATTAACTCGCTTCGCAAACGCCAGGAGCGTTTACTGAGCTGGCTCGCCACGACCCAGCCGGACGTTGTTTGCCTCCAGGAAACGAAGTGTACGGATGCACAATTTCCGGTGCTCGATCTGAAGGCGGCCGGTTATCATTCCGCGTTTCATGGGCAGAAATCGTATAATGGCGTCGCGATCATTTCGAAGATCGAGCCGAGCGAGGTGCGGCCGGCGCTTTGCGATGAGGAAGAAGATCTGCAGGCGCGCGTCATCGCGATGACGGTCGCGTCGCTGCGCATCTATTCGATCTACGCGCCGAACGGGCAGGCAGTGGGATCGCCGGCTTACGATTACAAGATGAGGTGGTACGGGCGGCTGCGAAATTGTCTGCAACGCGAAAGCGCCGGGCAACCACTTGTTGTTTGCGGCGATTTCAACGTCGCGCCGAAAGACGAGGATGTTTACGATTCCGAGCTGTGGCGCGGCGCGATCATGTGTTCGGAGAGCGAGCGCAAAGCGTTTGCCGAATTGGGCGGGATCGGGCTGGTCGATACCTTGCGCCTGCATCATCCCGAGACCGGTCTTTTTAGTTGGTGGGATTACCGGATGCTTTCGTTTCCAAAGAACCGCGGCTTGCGGATCGACGCGATCCTTGCGAGCAAATCGCTCGCCGCTCAGTGCACCGCCGCGGGGATAGATCGCGAGATGCGCAAAGGCAAGGAACCTTCCGATCACGCGCCGGTCTGGGCGGAGTTTGAGCTGTAGCGGCGGCCGCCGGTAACGACGCCAGGTCGGCGGTCATAGACCGCCGCTACAACTTTGTGCTATTGGACGTTGATGTCCGCTGCGCTCCATCGGTCCGTGCGAAACGCGCCAGTCGCACCGCTGCTGATTTACGATGGCGACTGCCATTTTTGCCGGCGATGGGTCGAGCGCTGGCGCGAGATGACCCGGGGCGCGGTCGAGTATGCGCCGTTCCAGGAAGCGGCGGCGCGGTTTCCGGAAATCGCACGCGAGGATTTTGAGCACGCGGTCCACTTCATCGAAAAAGATGGAAGGGTCTATCGCGGCGCGGAAGCAGTCTTCCATTCGTTAGGCATGGTCCGCGGAGGGCGCGCTTTGGTTTGGTGTTACGGGCATCTTCCCGGCTTCGCGCCAATTGCCGAAGCAGCGTATCGGCTCGTGGCGAGCAATCGCATGGGGGCCTCCTTCTTTACGCGGCTGCTCTGGGGCAATGATGTTCGTCCGCCGACTTACTTCCGCGCCCGCGATCTTTTTGTCCGCTCGCTCGGCGCGATTTACCTCATCGCGTTCGTCTCGCTCTGGCTGCAAGTCGACGGACTGATCGGCGAGCACGGCATCCTGCCCGTCGGCCAGCATCTCCAGCTCGCGCGTGAGCAATTGGGTTCCGACTCGTTCTTTCTTTTCCCAACGCTCTGCTGGTTAAACTCAAGCGACGCCTTTCTCCATTTTCTCTGCGGGGCGGGCGCGATCGTCTCCGTTTTGCTAATGGCCGGGCTGGCTCCCGTTCTTTCGCTCGTCCTTCTCTTTGTTCTTTATTTGTCCCTCACGATCGCTGGCCAGACGTTCCTGAGTTTTCAATGGGACATCCTCCTGCTCGAAGCCGGTTTTCTCGCGATCTTTTTTGCGCCGTGGCGATGGTGGATGAGCGCGCAAAACCACCCGCCTTTTTCACGCATCGGCTTTTTCCTGCTCAAGCTGCTTCTCTTCAAACTGATGCTGATGTCCGGCGTCGTGAAGCTCACCAGCGGCGACGATTCGTGGTGGAACCTGACCGCGCTCGATTATCATTATTGGACGCAACCGCTGCCCACCGTAATTGGCTGGTGGTCGGACCAGCATCCGGAATGGTTCAAGAAATTCTCGGTCGCGTTCTGTCTCTCGGTCGAGATCGTCGCGTCATTTTTCATCTGGGCGCCGCGGCGGTTGCGGCATGTCGCCGCCGGTTTTCTTATCGTGCTGCAAATCGCCATCGCCGCGACCGGCAATTATTGCTTCTTTAATCTGCTCACCATTGCCCTTTGCCTGCTGCTCCTCGATGACGGTTTGTGGGCCAGGGTAGGGATGGCGCGCTGCGCCGTCCGCGGCCCGCGCAGCGCGCGGGCCCTACCAGCTATCGCGGTGCTGGTCGCTACGATTCCGATTAACGCGATGTTGATCTTCTCCGCCTTCAAACCACGAGTGGAATGGCCGCGGCCGATCGCGGCGCTTTACGGCTACATCGAGCCATTTCGAATTGTGAATGGCTACGGGTTGTTCCGCGTCATGACCAAATCGCGGTCGGAAATCGTCATCGAAGGGAGCGCCGATGGAAACGAATGGCTGCCCTACGAATTCAAATGGAAGCCCGGGGCGTTGGATAAACCGCCGCGCTGGGCGGCGCCGCACCAGCCTCGCCTCGATTGGCAAATGTGGTTTGCGGCGTTGGGAACCTACCGGCACAATCCCTGGTTCGTCAGTCTCCTCGAACGTTTGCTCCGTAACACGCCCGAGGTCACCCGCCTGCTAGCGCACAATCCTTTTCCGGAAAGTCCGCCGCGCTATGTGCGCGCCCGGTTTTACGAATATCATTTCACCACCTGGGCGGAACACCGGGCGACCGGCGCCTGGTGGAAACGGGAGGAGAATGGCGAGTATCTGCCGCCGGTCTCGCTGGAAAATTTCGAGCGCCGCTGATTACCAGGCCCACCCGCCGTGCGGCCCGGTTTGCGGCGCCGGCGTCGCTTCGCCCGGCACCGGCTCGTGGTCGGTGTGACTGAAGACGGGCCCCTCCGAGACACAGCCGCCGAGCAAGGCGAGCGCGATGAGTAACAGAACAAGGCGCCCCATGATGTAGAGTTTGTCGAAGCATAAAAGAATGGCAAATCGGTTCGGCCTATTTTCTGGTCTGGTTCTCGTCGCTGCTGCCTTGAGCAGTTGCGGCACGTATCACACTGTGACTGACCTCGTCACCTCGCACGTGCCGGAGCGACATTCCGGCCGCGCCTCCATCGTGGTCGATCTCGGAGAGCAGCAGGCTTATCTCTACCGCGGAAAGTATCGCACCGCGGCCTCGCGCATTTCCAGCGGTCGTGAGGGGCACCGAACGCCGCTGGGCCATTTCCAAGTCATCCGGAAGGATATCGATCATCGGTCCAGCCTGTACGGCGATTACGTCGATGACGCCGGCAGCGTCGTGAAAGCGAACGTCGATAGCCGCAAGGATTCCAAACCGCCGCACTCGCATTTCCTCGGCGCGTCGATGCCGTTCTTCGTCGAGTTCTCGCCGGGCTATGGTCTGCATCAGGGTTATCTCCCCGGCGTGCCGGCCTCGCATGGCTGCATCCGGTTGCCGTACTGGAAAGCGCGCCAGTTTTACGACGCGGCCCAGGTCGGCACTTCGGTGACCGTGCGACCCTAACCCCCCGCATCCCGCATCTCAGTTGAGAATCGGCCTTTCCTTGCCTATGATGGTTCGTGCCGAAGGAAGAACAGATCGTGACCGAGGGAACGGTGACGCAGGTCCTGCCAGGGACGATGTTCCGAGTGGACCTGCCCGGCCAACGCAACGTTCTCGCCCACATCTCCGGCAAGATGCGCAAGCATTTTATCCGCATCGTGCCGGGCGATAAGGTGGAAGTGGAACTTTCGCCCTACGACCTGACCAAGGCGCGCATCATCTTTCGCGAGAAATGAGGGGGCAAACCCAGCGAGGGCGATGGGCAAGCGCAATTGAAACGCCAGTTTCGTTTCAGTTAAAGAGGACTTATCATTAACGCATGCGTTCGGCTAAAAAGACGCAGCGAACCAAGAGACCGAAAAAGAATCGACAGGAAAATACCATGGCTGAAGAAAACCAAACAACGACACCAGGCGGCGGAACTATTCCAGCGGCCGCCCAGAAATTCGAAAGCAGCAAGACCCATGTGCGCAAGGCCGCGGAGGACCTTCGGTCCGCCGCTGGCGTGATGGCGGGGGATTTGAAATCGGCCGCCGGCGCGATGGCCGAGGAGTACAAGGACAAGGCCGAGCAGGTTTGGGAAGATGCGCGCGCGCGCGCCCGCACTTTGCAGGATGACGGCGAGCAGTACGTCCGCGAAAATCCGGTCAAGGCGGTCTTCACCGCGCTCGGCATCGGATTCGTTCTCGGATTGATCTTCCGTCGCTAGAGATCGGGCCGCATGGCTGGCGAAACGATGCGGTTCCGCAATCCCGCGGGACACGCCGGCTTGCTCCATAATCTGGTCTCGCTGCTCAACAGCGTGGCGGGATTCCTGGAGAGCCGGATCGCGCTTTTCGCAAAGGAATCCAAAACGGCGCTGGTCCATGTGCTGGTGCTGGTGGGTTGTCTCGCCGCGGCGGCATTCCTCGCGGTTTTCGGCTACATTTTTTTAGTGGCGAGCGCGGTCGCGGGGCTGGCGCATGTGCTCCATGTCTCGTGGGTGAAGATCACGCTCCTGGCGGCCGGTCTGCATTTTGTCCTGGCCTTTGTCTGTGTGATGATCGCGCGCAGCCGGATGCACAAGTCGATGTTCGAAATGACGGGTGTAGAATTGAAGAAAGATCGCGAATGGCTCAAGAACCTGGACAAGAAAAGTCACTCCACGAACTGAGACAGGAAGCGGCCCATTCCCGCGACCGCCTGGCGCGCGATCTGAGCGGGCTCCGTTATGAGCTGGATTTCCCGCTCAAGCTTCGGAGGTCGTTTCAGCGCCAGACGGTCTTGTGGATCGGGGCGGCCATCGTGGTGGGCGTCGTTATCGCCGTGATGCCGGCCCGGACAAAAAAGGTCCGGGTGAAAGCCAGGGCGAAGAGCAGAGGGGAACGCGAGAAGGAAGGAATTCTCGGTGCCGGGTTGGCGCTCGGCGCGCTAAAGTTGGTCGCGACGATGCTCAAGCCGACGATCACGGCATTCGTGACAAAGAAGATGAGCGGTTACGCGGCGGGCGCCGGAGCCAGACGCCGTTCCTGACTGGGTTTCGCTTCGCCGAAGGCGTTTACTTGTTCGGTGTGCGTCGCGCGCTTACCTTCGCTCCATGTTTAATCGCAATTTCTTCCTGATCTCGTTCGCCCTGCTCGCGACTTCCGCTGGCGCTCTCGCCGCTGATTGGCAGACTGATTACGCCAGGGCGCTCCAGATGGCGAAGACTACGAACAAACATGTTCTCCTGGATTTCACTGGCTCGGATTGGTGCGGTCCGTGCATCGAACTGAGAAAGCAGGTTTGGTCCCGGCCGGAATTCAAAGCTTACGCCGATAAGAATCTGATTCTGGTGGAGGTCGATTATCCCCAGCGAAAAAAACAATCGGCCGAATTGAAGAAGCAGAATGAGAAGCTGGCGAAACAGTACGGCATCCACGAAAAGGGCTATCCGACCATCGTGTTGCTCGATCCAGCCGGTAAGGTGACGCGAGAATTCACCGGGTATGATGGGGAAAGCACCGCCGATATCATCGCCTGGATCGAGGGTAAGACGAAAAAGTAGGCGGCTGACACAGCCACGTCATGCCAGCGGCTTCACTTCGCGCGTTACTTACCGAAGCGATCGATTACGCCGGCCTTTTTCCGCCGGCGAGCCTGGCGCTCGAACCGGCCTTGCGGAATCACGCCCAATATGTTCGTCTGCCGGGCGCCTGGATGCTCGGAACATTCGTTCTTCCGATAGCGGAGTTCGACGCGGCCACGCGTTGCCTTTCGCAATTTGAAAAGGGGTATCCGCTCCGCATCTCGGCGCTCGGACCGCGGACGGATAATGCCGAGGGTTTTCTGCGATCGCTCTCCGTGGCCATCGATTCGATTGGTTCGTTCCGGTCCCGTTGCGGCACGGCAGCCTCGATCGAGCAATTGGAAATGCCGCTGCCATCGGATGTGAGTGCGGAAGTTCTAAAGGCGACGCGACCAAAGCTGGCCAATTCGATGTTAAAAACGTTTTGGGAAGCTCCGGCGAAAATTGCGGAGCATGCCGTGGAGTTGCTTGCGGAAAATAATGCCGCGAATCCCGATCGGAAGTTTGGATTCAAGCTTAGGACGGGAGGCGTGACGGCGGACGCTTTCCCATTATCGGCGCAAATTGCGGCTGCGCTGACGGTGGCCGGAAAACAGAGCGTGCCGATCAAGTTCACGGCCGGGCTTCATCACCCCGTGCGACTTTTTCATGAAAGCGTGCAGACGAAAATGCACGGGTTTCTCAATGTCCTTGGCGCGGGCGTACTGGCGCAGGAACATGCGTGGACCGAGATACAAGTGACCGAAATGCTCGACGACGAAGACCCAGCGTCGTTTTCGTTCAGCAACGATTTTTTCGCATGGCGCGAATGGAAAACCTCGACCGAACGGATTCGAGTTCATCGCCAACTGGTGACTTCGCTTGGAAGCTGCAGCTTCGACGAACCGCGCGAGGATTTGCGCGCGCTGAAACTCCTGTAAGGTCTTTTCGAAGTTTTCTCCATGAAATCGTTTATCGACGTCGCGCCGGACTCGCATTTTCCGATCCAGAATCTGCCGTTCGGAATCTTCAAGCCGGCAAACAATTCCCCGCGAGTCGGCGTCGCGATCGGCGAATTCGTTCTGGACCTCGCGGTGCTCGAGGAACGTGGACATTTTCAATTGCCGGAATTCGATGGACGGAATGTTTTTTCTGCCGACGCGCTCAACTCATTCCTCGCCCTTGGCCGCCCTGCCTGGCGCAAAGCGCGCGAAGTGATCCAAGGCCTGCTGGAGAGCGAGACGCCAACTTTGCGCGATGACGCCGAGCTGCGGGCCCGAGCTTTTCACGCGCAAAAAGACGTGACGATGCAACTTCCGGCGCGCATCGGCGACTACACGGATTTCTATTCCTCGTATCATCACGCGCATAACGTCGGGACGATGTTGCGCGGTCCGGAGAACGCGCTCATGCCTAACTGGAAATGGCTGCCAGTCGCATATCACGGGCGCGCCAGCTCCATCGTCGTCAGCGGGACTGACGTGCGCCGGCCGCAGGGTCAGGTGAAGCCGCCGGATGCC
>Ga0307478_10000879_pt1 | contig 28469 bp, 24 predicted proteins | sample atmos_gasesECM4C_2_FD_203713 | JGI IMG/M metagenome (GOLD analysis project Ga0307478, IMG submission 203713) | Hardwood forest soil microbial communities from Morgan-Monroe State Forest, Indiana, United States - atmos_gasesECM4C_05 | ecosystem: Environmental > Terrestrial > Soil > Temperate...
CCACTCCACCAGCGTGCGTGCCTCCAGCCCGCTCCATTTCCCCTCCGGATCATCAAACACCGGCGAAAACAAAACCTGCCGCACGCGTTCCGCCAGCCGGTGCTGCACCGTAAACTCCCGCGCAAACTCATAATCCCGCCGCGTCATAATCACAAACTTCACTTCATCTTTCGCATCCAGCACTTCCAGATTCCTCATCTCAAAAGTGTCCGCTTCACCCGAGTCCGGACACTTCACATCCACAATCTTGATCACTTCGCCCGGCAGCCGCCCCGTAAACCGCTCGCCGCTAGTCTCAATCATCACCGTATATCCCGCCGCGAGCAGCTTCTCCGCCAGCGGATACACCTCTTCTTGCAAAAGCGGCTCTCCGCCCGTCAATTCCACTAGCGGCACGCTCGCCGCAGCACCCGACGCGCCCGCACTCCGCACCGCCAGCACATCCACGCGCGCCAGCACGTCCTCCACACTCATCTTCGTCCCGCCGTGAAACGCGTAAGCCGTATCGCACCACGTGCATCGCAAATTGCACCCCGTCAAACGCACAAAAATGCACGGCAACCCCGCGCGCGTCCCTTCCCCCTGAATCGATTTGAATATTTCCGTAATGAACATGACTTTGGAGTGCGGCAGCCCAGCTGCCGCTTTTTCAACTACGCCAATCTCTCCCGCCTTTTACCGCGCGTTCGAATCAGTTCTGCGTGCCTTCCCGCGCCCCAACCACCACAAAGCCCCGCCCAGCAGCGCCAAGGGCAGGATCAATCTCCAATAGGCAGGCGAAACTCCCATCGATCGAAAAACAACAACGTACCCAATCGCGACCAGCAATGCCGGAATTAAAATAATGGCGAACGCCCGATTCATCGCTTCTTCTTTTCCTCGTTACTTGGTTACGTCTTTACGTCTTCTTTTTCTTGCTTCGTCACTTCCCCGGCCGGTATTGCGCCCGGCTCGTATCCGTCTCCCACAAAATCACATCCGTAATCCGCGCCCCCGGCGGCAAATCCTTCAACCCGCGCGCCACCTCATCATAAAAATACTTCGCCATATTTTCCGCCGAAGGATTCACCGTCTTGAACGGCTCCAAATCGTTCACAAACTGGTGATCCAACCTCCCCATAATCTCCCGCACGATCTGCTTCAACCGCGTAAAATCCACCAGCAACCCAATCGAATCCAGCTCCGGCCCCTCGAGCGTCACGCGCACGCGGTAATTGTGCCCATGCACGTTCTCGCACTTGCCCTTGTATCCGCGAAGCGCATGCCCCGCCGAAAATGTCTCTTCCACGCTAACCTGAAACATAGTAGGACAGACACTCTTGTCTGTCTCTCCAGTCCTTTATGTCTTTATGTCTTTACTTCTTTACTTCCTTTTCTTCGCCAAAAATTTCGAAACCTCCGCCAAATTCGAGGTCATCCTATACTTCGGCAAAGACTCCAAAAAAATCTTACCATACGCCATCCGCTGAATCCTGCTATCGAGCAGCGCCAAAACTCCTCGATCCGTCTTCGTCCGAATCAACCTCCCAAACCCCTGCTTCAACGCCAAAACCGCCTGAGGCACCTGAAATTCCGCAAACGGATTCCGCCCATCCTCTTGCAAAGCCGCTACGCGCGCCGCCACAATCGGATCGCTAGGCACCGCAAACGGCAACCGGTCCACAATCACGCAAGAAAGCTGTTCCCCCGGCACGTCCACGCCCTGCCAAAAACTGGCCGTAGCAAAAAGCACCGCCCCCGGCGTGTTCTTAAACCGCTCCAGCAACACCGATCGCGGCGAAGTCCCCTGCAAAAGAAGCGGAAACGGCACGCGCGTCCTCACACGCTCAAACAATTCATTCATCTGCGAGTAACTCGTAAACAAACAAAAAGCCCGCCCCCGGCTAGTCTCCAGCAAATTCACAATCTCGTCCGCAGCCTTCGCCGTATACGCCGGATTCCGCACGTCGGGCATGTTCTGCGGCAAATACAGCATCGCCTGTTCCGGATAGTCAAACTCCGGCGGCAACCCGCGCTCCTTCGCATGATCCAGTCCCAGCCGGTGCCGAATAAATTCAAACCGGTTCCCCACCGTCAAAGTCGCCGAAGTCAGAACGACAGTATCGAATTGCTCGAACAATCGTTCCCGTAAAATCTGGCTCACATCGATGGGCGTAGCCGCCAAAAACACGCCCTTATTCCGCCGCTCATACCAATACACAAAATTCTTCTCATTCGATTCGAACAAAAACGATAATTCCTGCCGTATCTCAAAACTTCTCCGCGCAATCCGCAAAATCTCTTCCGGTTTTTGCGTCATTGCCGCGCATTCCGTCTCAAATCCCTTCAGCGCCGAAGCCAAGTCATCATAAGCCTCGCGGTTCTGCTCCAGAAAAGCCTCGCGTTCGTTCCTCGCAAACGGGTACCGCCCGTCCTTCGCCGGAAACCTCTCGAAAAACGCCCGGCTCCTCTCGCGAATTCTCTGCGTCCGCCGCAAAAGCGCTGGCGTCCCCAGATGCAGCAGCCGCAGAGTCTGGTCCGCGTCGCGCGCCAGCTCCTCAAACCGGAAATTCGATATCTGCCGCCCAAAATAATCGCTGGCGACGTCTTCCATCTCGTGCGCTTCATCGAACACCACCGCCGAGTATTCCGGCAAAATGCTCCCAAAATCGTCCTGCTTCAAAGCCAAATCCGCAAAAAAAAGATGGTGGTTCACAATGATCAGGTCCGCATCTTTCGCCCGCTGGTGCATCCCCGTCACAAAACATGGATTAAACGAAGGACACTTCTGCCCCGAACACGTATCCCGCCGCGCGTCCAGCCGCGTCCACAAATCCGAATCATCCGGCAAAAAAGTCAGTTCCGCGCGGTCCCCTGTCTCCGTCAATTTCGCCCACTGCTTGATCTGCTGAAACGCGTCCAGCTCATCCATCCCCTTGAGCAGCGCCTGGTCCGCCATCTGGTTCATCTTTTCCACGCACAAAAAATTCGACCGCCCCTTCATCACCGCCACTTTCAAATTCGGCGCAAAATGCTTCTGCAAAAACGGAATATCCTTCTGATAAAGCTGCTCCTGCAAAGATTTCGTCGCCGTCGAAATCACCACCCTCCGCCCGCTGCAAATCGCCGGCACCAGATACGCCAGCGTCTTCCCTGTCCCCGTCCCCGCCTCCAGAATCGCGTGATGATGCCCTTCGAACGCGTCGTGCACCATCTCCGCCATTTCCAATTGCCCGCGCCGGTGCTCGTACCCCCCAATCATGCACCGCTCCAAAAATCCCCCCGGCCCAAACACCTCCCGCATCGTGGGCTTCTCAGCAGCGCCCTCGTCTTCAGCCTTGTAGGGCAGGGGCTTGCCCCTCCTCTCGCCGCCCTCGCCTCCGCCCTTCCCTGCGTCTGCCAGCTCTTCCCCGTCCGCCCGCGCCACTGTCGGATCGTCCTCAAAAGACACATCTTCCCGCTCCGGCAGCGCCGCCGCTTCCTCGGCCTCGCCGTTCAGGCGTGCATACTTCGTTTTGGCAGCCCTCTTCGCCAAGCGCACCTATCCCTTCGGTCGCATCTCTCGAATCCGTAACGATAGCACAGTCCCTTCCCGCTCCTTGCCATCGCATCCGTGCGCCAAGTTGCCATGCTGTGACTCGGGTTTTTCGGAAACTGTCCCCCCGAAAAGAACGTCTAAATGTATAGCTGCACAATGTCCAAGCCCTTGCCCGCAATCGGCGCTGTATTTCTCGCGTTCTGCCTCGCGATCCCCGCCTGCGCCTACGACGTCCCTCTCACCGAAAATTCCATCCGCGACGCCTATTTTCTCGGCACTCGCCAAACCGGCCTGGGTCCGGATTTTCTCGCCAATTACACCCGCGAAATTCCTAACCTGAGTCTCGGCCGATATCGCTCGTTTGCCAGCCTTGAAACGCCTTTCACCCAGGTCGCCATTCTCTCAAGCAAGAAACTCAACTACAGCGCGCAGGATGCAGTAAAAGAATTCCTGGGCAAACCGTTGCCTTTTCGCATTCACCTGGAAATCTGTTACATGGTCGACGCTCCACCCGACGGGCTCACTGTCAGAATCGTCCAAAATAAAAAGGAACTTCTGCCGGCCTCCTTCGAGCGTTCGCTCTTCTTTCCGGCTTCTGACGAATACAGCTCTCCGCCCCCGATCGGCGAAACAATTCAACTCGAATTCAGCGCTGATAAAATCGATTCATCGACCCTAACGATCCTGATCGACACTCCCGACGGCCAGCAGGCCGAAGCTGTGTTCGATCTTCAGACTCTCCGCTGAATTCACCCGGCCAAACATGGCCTGCCGACCCTGACCTAAAGTCCGGGATTGAGCGTTTGAGCACCCTTGGACGTTTTCGAGACGCGCAAACAACCCCGCGGCGCTAAAGTCAAATTGGGGATCCCGGACGTGTCTTTCGGGATGGGAAAACGCAGCTCAATCCGTCGTGGGGTGACCAATGAAATCCTATAAAGCCTTTCCTCTCCTGACTCTGCTGGCGTGCATCTCCCTGTGCTCCTGCTATCACGAGTTCTCCGGTACCACCGGCGGCGGGGGCGGCGGCAACAACGGCAACACTTTCCTCAACGTAACCATAACTTCAACCCCCTCCACAACTTTCTCCTTCCCCTCTTTGAACTGGCAAATTGGGGGCGTGTCGCTGATTAATAGCGCGGGCACTGCGGTACCGATTACCGGTGCTCCTGCGCCTCTATTAGATTTCGCGCGCCTTCAGACAAACTCAGCCAACTTCGGCCATGCGACCATCGCCGCCGCGAGTTATACCAAGCTCCAGATCCAATTCAACGCGCCTTCGTCCAGCTATTTCTACAACGGTACCACTGCCACCCTGCTCGGCTGTGCTTCCGGCGCTGTCTGCCTGATCCCTACTACGGTCGCTGGATTCGGCGCTACCACCGTCACTGTGCCCGTCACTTACACGGCCACCGCCAATGCCAACGCGGGCATCAGAATCAATTTCGACCTCAGCAAAGCCGTTACGACAACCGGCGGCATGACCTTTGATTTCACCCAAACAGGCGCTGTCACGCTCACCACGCTTCCACCCGCTTTGAGTAGTCAAACCTCGGGTTTAGATACTGTCGACAATTTCACCGGTGTCGTGACCGCTAAGACCAGTACCTCCGTTACGGTCTCGTCCTTCTTCTCCCAACCGAGCACCTTCACGATGTCGGCCACTGCCGAGTTCGATGACCCCTTCAGCATCTGTACCGCTCCGGCGAGTTTCAATTGTCTTGCCGCCAATCAAAATGTCAGCATCGATGGCGTCATCAACTCGGACGGCACTCTAACTGCCGAAGAAGTCGACTTTCTGGATCCTGCTCCCGCCGTCAACGAACTCGAGGGCGTGATCATCTCGCCTCTCTCCAACAACCAGTTCAAGATGGCGCTGACCACCGGGATGGGCTCGGCGGCCGTTAGCGTCGGCTCCACGGTGATCGTTAACCTAAGCAACGCCGCAACCTTCTTCGCCGACCCGAAGAACCTTGGAATCTCCACCACTCCTCTCGGTTTCCAGAGTCAGTCGGACCTCGTCATGGGCCAGACGGTTATGGTCCAGGGAGGCACGTTCAGCGGCACAAATACGAGCATCACCAACCCGACCCGCGTCTTGCTTCGCTATTCCAGCATTGGTGGAACGGTCCAGTCGCCTGGGAGTCCCATTTTCACTCTGTCCGGCTTGTCACCTTTTCTCGTCAATTTGGTCTCCAATTCTGTCGTCGTGAACACCTTCCCGAACACCGCCTATGACAACATCAGCAATTTCAGCGGCTTAGTGGGCGGGACCACCAACGCCTCCGCTCGGAGCCTGTATCTGAACCCCAACAGCGGTGCCGCGCAACCCCTCCTGGCTGCGAAAGTTCGTGCTCACTAGACTTTACCCGCCTCCGCAAAAGGCAAAGGGCCGGAACATCTTGGATGTTCCGGCCCTTTCATTTCCGCCAGACATTCAACTGTCAGAAAATGCTGGCATTGACATTTTTATACTTTCTGGTATTCTATCTCACGGGTAACTTCACGTTTTTCGTTGTTGTAGCCCTCTCTGGAACCATGATTCGCCTTTAACTTTTTCCCTTGAAAGTGTTTGCGCGCTCTCCCAAGTAAGCATCGGCGTCCGCATTGTACTGCCCCGGACTCTAACTCCTTTAGAATCCGCACTTCCAAAAACTCGTCCGTAAGCCCTTTGGAATCCGCACTTCCAAAACACAGGACTTAAAAGGCGATTATGCACTTGACACAGATTCTCTGATCTGCTAGTCTTTGAGTATGTTGCACTCATTCTGGTTTCCGGCAAAGTACACAGTAGCCTTGGTCCTGATTCTGGCTGCGATTGTACTGTGGCTGAGAAGGCGCAAACCATGAAGCTCATAGACGTAACCCGCAAATTCGCCACCGAAGACAACTGCCTCGACTACATCGAAAAGATGCGCTGGCCCGATGGCGAGGTCGGCTGTGTCCACTGTGGCGAAGTGGGCCGAATCTCCAAGATTCAGCGCGAGGCTGGCAAGAACAAGCGCACGCGCATCTACCAGTGCCTAGCCTGCGGGAAGCAATTCAGCGCCACTAGCGGCACGATCTTCAATGATACGCACCTGCCCCTAACAAAATGGTTCATGGCGATTGCGCTCATCTGCGAGGCCAAGAAAGGCATCTCCGCGAAGCAAGTAGAGCGTCATCTTGGCGTGAATTACCGCACCGCTTGGCACCTGTGCCACAGAATCCGCGAGGCCATGAAAGAAGGCACTTTGCTCTCTGGCGCTGTCGAGGCCGATGAAACCTACATGTCTCGCCGCAAGCCCCGCAAGGGCAAGCCCTACGTCCAGAAAGAGACGAAAGACGTTGTTTTGGGCATGGTCGAGCGTGGCGGTAAGCTCCGGCTAATCCCGGTCAAAGACGCCAAGATGGAGTCTATCGGTCCTGAGCTATCGAAGCACATTAGCCCCGATGTAGAGACGATCTACACGGACTCCGCCGCAACCTATGCGATATATCTGAGCAAGAATTTCACCGGGAAGCACAAGACAATCAATCATATAAGCTCTTACGTGGATGGCAGCACGCACACACAAACAATTGAAAGCGCGTTCTCTTTGCTCAAGCGCGGCGTATACGGCACGTTCCACAAGGTTTCGATAAAGCACCTGGGCCGCTATTGCGATGAGTTTTCTTATCGGTTTAATCGCCGGGGAGCCCAGCTAGATATGTTTGATTCGACGCTCAAGAACCTCACGCGCGGTGAAGCCCTGCCTTACGCTAAGCTCACGTCTTAGCAAGTATCGGGGCCTTTGAACCTTTGCGCCCCTGAGTTTTTATCTGCTTGCGAGGCTCCGGTTTCGCCTTAAGCAGCTTTCCCAAGATATCGTCAAATTCAGTCTTCTTTACAATAACCCGTTTATTCATTGCCTCTTAGCCTTGACAAATCATTGTGTAGCTTATAGGCTACATTAAGACGCGTTGGGCATTGGTAAGCCCTGCGATCTTATAAACCGCGATCCCTAGCCGGATTTGCGGGTCCGAATCCCGCCGCGTCCGTTGTTGACTTTTATAACACAAGTAGGGCAGTGTCTGCATTCCTATTGCAAACTTGTGAGGGGCGGTGCTACACTATGTAGCCCATAAGCTACATAGAATGTGGGCCGATCAGATGAGTGGAAGCCAGACCTAAAGAAATACGGAAATACGAGACACCCGATGGCAAATGTCCATTCGCTGATTGGATTGACACGTATGAGGACAATGCAGACTACGACAAAATCCTGGTTTACATCGATAGGGTTGAGCAGGGGAACTTTTCAAACGTTACATCTGTAGGAGAGGGCGTCTTTGAAATTAAGATTGATCATGGTCCCGGATATCGTGTCTACTTTGGCCAGCACGGAGACCTTGTAATATTGCTTGGTGGAGGAATTAAAAAAACTCAGCAGAGCGATATCGAGACCGCGAAAGGCCACTGGAGAATTTTTAATGCCGAAGAGAACAAGTAGCTATCACTCGTGGCTCATTGAGAAACTGAAAAATCCTAAGAGGGCTGAAAGCTATCTGAGGACTGCAATGGCTGACTCTCAAGAAGCCTTTTTTGTCGCTTTACGGAATGTCGTGGAAGCCCATCGCGTTAGCAAAGTTGCGGAAATGGCTGGTCTGAATAGAGAGAGTCTCTATAGAACACTGTCCGAAGAGGGCAATCCTCGATACGATACGCTCAGTTCTGTATTGTCTGTACTAGGAATCGAGTTGACGGTAAAGCTGAAGCAAGAGACAACGGTTACCTCCTCAGAACCATCACCGCAAACTCAAGAATCTGAAGACAATGCTTCCATTCGAATCAATCTCGGAGATGGAAATACGCTCCAAGCAGCTGAATGGGCTTTTGGGCTGGCCGCATCGATTGATTATCAATCCACGCAAGATGCTGCCATGGAGGGCTTACCTCCGGCATTCATGATTGCCGGTGCTGGGAGTGATCTGCTACAGGAACAGGCCGGAGGAGCCTAATCAATGAATGAAGAAAGCAAAAATCCGGAACAGCCCGTAAAATTCCCATGGGCCAAAAGAAAAGAAGGAACGCCAGATATCTATTGTAATTATGTGAATGCCAGCTGGACCCTTTACGATGTGCGGGTGGTGCTTGGTCAATTAGTTCCTGTAGATAATGGCGAACATGCTGGATTTGTCGTTGAGGAACGAGGCGCAGTAACAGTAGCATGGCCAGAAGCAAAGGTTCTGCGCGATGCATTGGTCGATCTGATTGCTAGGTACGAAAAGACCAACGGCGAAATAAAGCCCCTAAAGCTACCTCCCAACACCCCTCTAGACAAAATGTAACACCCTGTCACGGCGTACCTATCTTACCGCCCTTCTGTGTGAAATGCATAATCGCCCTTAAAATCCTTTAGAATCAACACTTACGGAAAAACCGGGAGGGGGGCCCCTAAGGCACCTAATGGGGCTGCTCTGATCAACCGGTTTCCGGGTCCTAAGCAAGCCCAGCTTGTGTGGGCGAATGCTCGCAGGGCAGTCAGGTTAGGCGGGCTGGATTCCGCCAATCGTGGTATGTGGCGGCAGGGAAACCGGCGGCATCGACCCCGCCAATGCGCTCGTGGAGGCTCTTGGTTGGAACCTGTTGTAGAGCGCCAGCGACATCGCGCCCATTCCCCACATCCAGATTCCCAAGCCCACCAGGATACCTATGACATGCAGATGCGCGAGCGGCGTATAGACGATGCGCACGAGCACGAACCCCATCGCCATTCTTCCGATCAGACCCCAGGTGTCGGCCGCCCGGCCAAGAATCCAATTCCCGACCACCGCACCGACCACAATCTCGGCGGTAAAGAGACCGAGGAACCAAAGTCCCAGCGTGAGCACTCCCAGCGGGATGCCCACAACGGTTATGCAGGCAATGATGCACGCGATCGGCACCGCAGGGAGAACTAGCAAACCAAGCCCTAAAGGAGCTCCGACCCGCTCCCCGGCTCGAACGGCCTCCTCGGCGAACTTTGGAAGCAGCAGGAACAGCACCATCCCGAAAAGAACGAACGCAGCCGTCCAAATGATCCGCCACACGTAGTAATGCCCTTCCATGTACTGCGATTTGTGCACCGCCTTCGTAAATTCAACCGGCGAGGCTAGCTTTGCTCCGGAAGCGACACTTGGCGGGTTGTCGCCCTCGTAATGAATCGGGCCGTCGACCTGTGCCGAGGAGCCAATCGAGATCGAGTGCCCCTTTACGCGAATCTCTCCGTCGACGGCCCCAGAAACGATTGTCTGGTCACCAAAAACCACGAGATCCCGGCCGAGGTGGCCATCCACTCCGACACTCTCCCCAAACGCGGTCATGCTCCCGCTAACTTTTCCGGCGGAGTCCAGGTTCGCGACTTCATTGAAGGTGAGGACGTTCTTCCCCACGCTCCCCGTGATGGTTAGGTTGTTGGTAAACGACCGGATGTTCCCGTCGACCTGCCCGCTAATGCGCGTCGACCCCGCGAAAATGATGGCATCACCCTTGATATGACCGCTGATTTCAACACTTTGCCCGAAGAAAAAGAGGTCTCCTTCGATCGTGCCGTCAATCCGTCCGCGCCCGCACGTGACGAAGATGTCGCTCTTGACAGTCTCATCTTTGGAGAGTTCATAGACACCCTCGGTCTTGTGAAACTCCGTCGCTCCCGCTGTCACTGGCAAAGCCAGCGCCGCGCACAATCCCGCCAGCACCAGCGCCAATACTGACCCGCGCCGCAGGCGTCGCCGAAATATGGCTACGCCGAATCCCGCCGCGGTTAGCATCGCCAGTACCTCGAGAAGTGTGATCACGGATTGCCATCCTTTCCAGAAGGCGCCTTGAAAAACCAGCAAGCTCAGAAGACTTGTGCCGCCGAATCCGGCTTTCTCGAACTGACCTAGCCAAGGCTCGACGATAATGGTGTAGAGAGCGTAGACGCCAGTTGCCGCCAAGCCAAAAACCACGCCCCAAATCCAGCCAAACGATTTCCGCGCGCGCTCCTGAAATCCCGCCAGACGCGAAGGCATCGGTTCGTCTGCTTCCAGCATGGCGCGTGTAAGCAGCCGGGATTCGCGGTCGAGCGCCCTCAGCAAAGTCCGGCAAGCCGCGCAATCCTGCGTGTGCGCGGAAACAGCCTGCGCGCGGGCGCGGTCCAATTGGCGCTCCGCGTAGAGCAGGCACGTCATTTCATCCAGATGGTCCATCATCCCACCCGGCGCTTCCGGTGACACCGGGTTAGCAGGTTCGCTCACGAGGTCCCTCCTGCAGCCAGCGCACTCTTCCCCTCCAGCGCCTGCCGAAGTTCATGCCGTGCCCGCAGCAGTACGACGCCCACAAAGGCGCGCCGCACGCCGAGCGCATCGGCAATTTCGTCATAACTCATATCCGAGTAGTAGCGCAACACCAGAGCCATCCGCGCGCGCGCCCCCAGCTTCTGCAGGGCGTGCCGCACTTCCTCGCTGGTCTTCTGCTCAATCAGCCTGTCCAATTGGTTGGGGTCCGGATGCTCCAGCGGGACATCATCCACATCCTCGGTCTCTTTGTCTTGGCGGATTTTGCGGCGCCGCAAGATATCCCAACAGTGGTTGGCGGCAACCCGGTAGAGCCATGCGGAGAACGAGCGCGTCTCGTCGTATTGGCTCAAATTCCTCTGCAGCTTGATGAAAATATCCATAGTCGCGTCTTCGGCGTCTTCCCGGGTCGGCAGAGCCCTCCTGCAAAAGCGGAAGATAGCCGGGGCAAAATCCCGGTAAAGCTCTCCCCAAGCATCGGCATCCCCTGCACGAGCCCGGGCAACTGCCTCCGTGGTCTCCGTCATTCCCGGCACGCTCATCGGGCCTGGTCTCAGCGGTTCCATAGACTAGTACGCAGGGGAGCCCCTAAAACTTACACGATCTTAACAAATCGCAATATTCCAGCAGGGGGCTATCTCGTCTCTGCTCAGCACTCTACCAGAAATCTGGAGGTCAACCGCAAATCGCTGCAATATCGGGGCAATGGGATTGGGGCGGCCCCAGTACCCGCGAAACCGGGTTCCCTCCCGGGCAGGCCCAGGAAGCAATCGGCAGCCGGCAAAAGCTGTTAGACAGTCGCACATTTAGGAGGCCGGGTAAGCCGATATTGGGTCGCCCAATGAGGTCGGCTTTTGGCGAGGCCAGGGCGGCGCAAGACAAACCATTCAATCTTCGGGCCCGTCAAATCAAAAAGATTGGATTGACAGGGTGCTGGGGCAGGGTGTTATTTAGATGCCTAATAGGGGAGTGGTCTAGCCAATATTGCCGAGGAGAAGTAATCCAACAGGAGGGGTGTATTTATGCAAGGGAAAAATGTATGGAGACACAGGGGAATAAGAAATGGTGTTTTGCTCGCGGGAGCTTGCGCCATTGCATTACTGCTTTTCGTGTGCGTCGCCCAGGCGCAGACGTTTCGCGGAGCCATCAGCGGAACCGTTATAGATCCTTCCGGCAGCGTGGTTCCAAACGCTCAAGTAAGAGCCACTGACACTTCAACCGGAATCGAACATACTACCGTCACAACGACGGATGGGCAGTTTTCCTTTCAAGACATTCCGCTTGGCCTATATAAGGTGGCCGTTACGGCCCCGGGGTTCCCCCCATACACGGTAGATAAAGTGGACGTCGTTGCGGGCACGATCTATACCCTGCTTATCAAACTATCCATGGAACGCCAGACCACCACGGTGGAGGTTTCCGCCGCGGCGCTGACGCTGGACACGACCACCCAAACGCAGACGACTACGATCACGGACGCCGTTGTTCAGGAAATACCGTTGAACGGACGTGATTTCACACAATTAATTTCGATCCAGCCGGGCTTTGGAGGCTATAACATCGGGGGATTCGGCCAGATCAATGGGACGCGGGCGAATCAGGTGAACTGGCAAGTCGACGGAACGGATAACAATGATTTTTGGCACAACATTCCCGCCATCAATCAGGGCGGCGTTTCGGGCATTGCGGGCGTGGTGATGCCTGTTGACGCCGTTGACGAATTTTCGGTACAGACCGAATCGAACGCGGAAGCCGGCCGCAACGCCGGGGGCACAGCCAACTTGGTCATCAAATCAGGCGGCAATCAGTTCAACGGCTCTGCTTATTACTACAATCGGAATGAATTTTACGCGGCGAAGTCGCCCTTCTTTGTTGCCTCCCCACAATTTCCAAGGGCGCCGCGGCTACGCAATGAAAACTACGGACTTTCCGTGGGCGGTCCCATTATCAAGAACAAGACGTTTTTTTTCCTGGCCTTGGAGAAGCAAGACTACATCTTCGGCCTGACGGGCAAGTCCACCGAACCTTCCACGGCTTGGGTAAGTCAAGCCCAGGCAGCGTTAACCAAGTACGGCATTCCGAAAAGTGCTCTTTCTACAACGCTTCTATCGACATTGTGGCCAACCGCGACGATAGCCGGCCTTCCGGGAACCCTGAATAATTATTTCGCAACGGTTCCAGCGACGGGCTACAGCTACAATGGCGTGGTAAAGATCGACCACAACTTCAACGAGAAGCACCATCTTTCGTTCCACTACTTCGCGGGAGAAGGTAGCCAGACACAGCCGCCGGGAGCCAGTCTGGCGCTAGCCACGGCCAGCTCAAATCTGGGTGATTATTTTGAAGTGGCGCCGATCCATGTGCAAAACTATTCCCTTGTTCTGAACTCGGCTTTTTCGTCTAGATTCACGAATCAGATTCTCTTCGGCGTCAGCTACTTTAATCAGATTTTCCATGATGCCAATAACACCTTTGATCCGAAGGCTCTGGGATTGTTCCTGAGCCCCGACGCAACCAAGAACGGCCAACCCATCCATGGAGCCCCAAACATCGCCATCTCCGGGTTCGATCAGGTTGGCATTACGCCGCCGGAAGGCCGCAACGACATCACCGGCCACTTGACGGATATCGCTTCCTACACCACGGGAAAACATCAGATCCGTTTCGGTGGCGAAGTACGACAGGGCCGCGTGGACGAATTCTACTTCCGCCGAAGCCTCGGAGATTTCACGTTTGACGGAACACAGGGACCATGGGCAAATGATCCAACTTTTAGTTCGAATGCCAAGGCGTTGGCCGACTTTCTCGCCGGCGACGTTTCCACTTCTTCAATCGCGGTTGGGGATGCCGAACGGTTTGTCCGCGTCAATGGGTTCGATTTCTTCGGCCAGGATCAGTGGCAGATTACTCGCAGGCTGAACCTGAATTTCGGCCTCCGCTACGAATACATTGGGCCTTTGCATAGCCAAAACCAGGACCTCGCCGTGTTTGTTCCTGGGCAAGGTCTTAAGATTCAAGGGAATGGCATTAATTCCATTTTTCCGCCGGACAAGAACAACGTCGCTCCCCGAATCGGCTTCGCATATCAGCCGACGGAGAGAACCGATTTGATCGTTCGCGGAGGAATTGGAGTTTTTTACGATCAAATTAATATGAACCCGTTTCTCGATTACCGTCCTTCGATCAGCGGAGCGGATGGCTTGCAAGACAATCCAATCGGGCCCCATCCAGTCGACAACTATAGCCGGAATACTTATAACTGGGGTACGGCAGCCGGACAAGCGCAGTTCGGAGGCGCATCTATTTTTCCAGGAGTCACGGACTGCGCGACCCTCAATGTCACAACCAGCCCGACCTGTGGCACGAATACGTACAACGTTTACGCCGTCAACCAAAATTTCCGGACTCCCTACTTCTTCAACTACAACTTGCAAGTGGAGAAGAGCCTCGGTAATGCGGCCGTCTTCCAAATCGGCTACGTTGGAAGTCAGGGCCGCAAGCTGTCCGTGACGACAAATCCCAACCAAAATGGCGCGTTCAACACCGCATTCCCGGCAATCGGCTCCATCATCCAAGAAAACAGCATAGGCACGTCGAACTACAACTCACTGCAGACGGTGCTGAAACTGAGGGCTTGGCGGGGGCTTACGGGCCAGTTTGTCTACACCTGGGCACACGCACTGGATGAGATGACTGAATACCGTGGTGAAGTGCCGTTGGACAGCTTCAATCTGAAGCAGGAATACGGGAATAGCGACTTCGACACCCGAAACAACTTCACCGCTTTCGTTGCCTATGACGTACCGGGCAGTTCGTGGGGGCCGAAGTTGCTCACTCACGGCTGGCAGGTCAGCAGCGTGGTCAATTTCCACAGTGGACAGCCATTTAACCCCTCAGGGACCGATCCTTCTGGAACGCAACGTCCAGGTTTGGACGTAATCGCGAATCCGTTCGCGGGTGTTAGCCATACGTTCTCCGCAGCAAACGGCGGAGAACAATGGATCAACCCGGCAGCGTTTTGTGTACCTGGTGCGCTAGGTTGCACCGGGCCAACGAATCCCAACGGCGACCTTTCGCGCAACAAGTACTACGGTCCAGGTTTTGCTGATGTGGATTTTTCCGTTATCAAGAACATCCCGATCCGCGAGCGTCTGAAAGTCCAGCTGCGCGCGGACATGTTCAACATATTCAACCACATCAACCTGGCCAGCGGCGCAGGCAGCGTCGGCAGCAGCGGAATCATTAACGACACCATCGGTGACTTCAACGGCGCACCTGGCCTCGGGCCGGGTGAGCCGTTCAATATGCAGCTGGTCGCGAAAATTATCTTCTGACGGCTGCGTAAACCCTTAACCTAAACGCCCCGGCCATCGGTGCCGGGGCGTTTCTTTTTTCTGATGACGGACGGCGGATCGGGCCAGCCCCTTCAGAAGGATTGGTGACACGTGGCAGAGCGGCAGGGTGAGCGGAATCGGGTGGGATGCGGTAGAGTGGAAGGTCGCAGCGCTGTTGCGGTTCTCGACTGTCCGCCCGCCGCTTTAACAACATGACGCAAATACTTCCATCGCTGGTGATTTTGGGGCGGCCCAATGTGGGCAAATCCACGCTTTTCAATAGGCTGACGGGGACGCGGCGGTCGATTGTGACGAACGAGCCGGGGATTACGCGCGACCGGATTTATGGCAAGGCAGAGTGGCGCGGAAAGGCTCTGGAGATTGTCGATACGGGCGGGATTGTGCCCGACGACAAGGCGCTGATCCCGACGGAGATTTTGAGGCAGGCGCATGTGGCGATTAAGAAGGCGGCGCTGCTGGTTCTGGTGGTGGACAGCCAGGCAGGCGTGACGCCTTTGGATCAGGAGTTGGCGCGGCTTTTGCGCACTACTGGGAAGCCGTTTGTCGTAGCCGTGAATAAAGTGGATGCGGTGTCGCAGGAAGTGAATGCGGCGGTGTTTCATTCGCTGGGCGTGCCGGTATTTCCGATTGCTGCGGAACATGGTACGGGCGTGGACGATCTTTTGGACGCGGCTCTGGCCGAGGTGGACGCCGTCGAGTCAGAGGAAGAAGTGGCGAAAGAGGACGCCGTTGAAGTGGCGATTATTGGGCGGCCCAATGTGGGCAAGTCCACGCTGCTAAATAGGATGGCTGGGGAAGAACGGTCAATCGTGTCGCCGATTCCGGGGACGACCATGGACAACGTGGACACGGAAGTGGTGCGCGAGGGACATACGTATCGGTTTGTGGATACGGCGGGGATTCGGCGGAAGGCCAAGACGACTTTGGTGGCGGAAAAATTGAGCGTGGTGATGGCGCGGCGCGGTTTGGAGCGGTGTGATGTGGCGTTGCTGGTGGTGGATGGCGAGCAGGGAGTGACACAGGGCGACGCGCAGATCGCTAGTTATGCCGAGGAATCGGGACGGTCGGTGATTATTGTTATTAATAAGTGGGATCTGGCTGTGGTGGCGGCGCAGAATGCGGCTTCGCGTGACGCGGATAGCGCGAAGGGTAAATCCAGGCGGCCCGCTGGGGAACGGCACCGGCCGGAGGATTTCAATCCGGAGAGGCTGGCGTTCGATTACGAAAAGATGATTCGCGGGAAATTGAAATTTTTGAGTTATGCGCCGATTGTTTTTCTTTCGGCGAAGACTGGGGAGCGCGCGGGGAAACTTTTTCCTTTGATCGACCAGGTGGCTGCGGCGCGGCGCCGGCATATTCCCACGCCGGAGTTGAACCGCTGGTTGAAGGAAGATGTGGATTTGCAGCGCGGGACTACGCCTAAGGCGCGGCCTGTGCGGATTTATTACATTACGCAGGCGAAGACGGCGCCGCCGACGTTCTTGCTTTTTACGAATCAGAAAGAGCCGATGCATTTTAGTTATGAGAGATTCTTGGAGAATCAACTACGCGCGAAATTTGAATTTCTTGGGGCGCCGGTGCGATTTGTGCAGAGATTACGGAAGCGCGAGCCACGGCCGCGGAAGAATAAAGACGAAGACTGAATCGAGCGCGAGACGGGCGCAAACATCGGCCGGGCAAGCCCCGCCCCTACTAGAAAAGATGCTACGATAGCGCCGTCCCACTCTGATTGGAATTTGAGATGGCTAACACCGCTACCGCGACGCAGCCCACGACGAAAAAAGACTTTTACCGGATTGGCGAGGTAAGCCGGCTGACCGCTCTGAAACCGTTTGTATTACGGTATTGGGAAACGGAGTTTCCGATGCTGGAGCCGGTGAAGAGTCCAAGCGGGCACCGGCTTTACCGGCAAGAAGATGTGGAGATGGTGCTGCGGATTAAACGCCTGTTGTATGACGAGGGATTTACGATTGCGGGAGCGCGGCGGCATTTGCGCGAGCAGAACGGCGAGGGCGAAGGCTTGAGCACAACGGGCCCTGGCGGCGGTTCAACCAGCGGTGTGGCTGCTGAGGGCGCGTCGCAACTTTTGAGCCGGAAGATGTTGCTGGACCTGCGTGATACGCTGCGCGCTTTCTTGACGCTTCTCGAACGCAAGTGATAGCCTGATAAAGCTGTAAAGCCCACTTCGCAGTTGTTCGGTCGGGACGTAGCGAAGCCTGGTATCGCGCACCCTTGGGGTGGGTGAGGTCGCTGGTTCAAATCCAGTCGTCCCGACCATTTTCCTTCTTCCTGTTTTTCCAATGATCCCGTCTTATTTCGCATGGAGTGTACGATGGCGGCCGATTGACCGGTACACATAAATGTGAGATATTTACACATAGAGGATTGGAAGATGCGCACTAACATAGAGATTGACGATCAACTCATGCGGCAGGCGATGAAGAGCAGCGGGGCGCGAACCAAACGGGCGACGGTGGAAGCCGGGCTGAAACTGCTTGTGCAGGTTCGGGCGCAGGCGGGGATCCGGCGTCTGCGAGGGAAGATAAAGTGGGAAGGCAATCTGGATGAGTCGAGGCTTGGGCGAAACACTGAGTAGAAAACAACGTGATCATTGTCGACACGACTGTTTTGGTGGACTACCTCCGCGGCACGCAGAATCCGGAAACAGAATGGCTTGAGATAGAAGCGGACAGAAAACGACTTGGACTTACCGATTTGATTTTATGCGAGGTTCTGCAAGGTGTGCGGAACGACCAGGAATTCAGGCAGGTGCGAACGGAGCTACAGCGATTTGCGCTGTTTGAGACTGGCGGAGAAGAATTGGTGATTGCAGCGGCAACCAATTTTAGAACCATTAGGGAAAAAGGGAAAACGGTTCGCAAGACCATTTATTGCTTAATCGCGACATTTTGCATGATGAATGGCCACACCCTTCTGCATCGAGACCGGGACTTCGACGCTTTTGAAGAGATTTTAGGACTGAATGTAATTCATCCCTGACCAAGCATTCTGGAAACCAGCGCCTCATAGTTCGAAACGGGTGGCTGAACCATGCGTTTGCAAAACTGAGTTGGAAGCTCACCTAAAATCATGAAACACATCCTGCTAACGAATGATGATGGGATTCACGCGGAAGGGTTGCGCGTGCTGGCGGCGGCGTTTACGGGATTTGCGAACGTGAGCATTGTGGCGCCTAGCAGCGAGCAGAGCGGGAAGGCGCAGTCGCTGACTTTGCGGCAGCCGATTATTTGTCATCCCGTTGCGGAGCGCGAGTGGGCGGTGGATGGGACGCCGGCGGATTGCGTGATTGTGGCTTTGCACAAATTGCTGACGGAGAAAGTGGACTTGGTGATTTCGGGGATTAATCACGGGGCAAATTTGGGTGAGAACGCGTATTACTCAGGGACCGTGGGAGCGGCGCGGGAAGCGGCCTTGCATCACATGCCGGCGGTGGCGATGTCGTTGTGCTCGAAAGGTGAAAAAGTAAGTTTCGCATCGGCGGCGCGAGTGGCGCGAGCGGCCGCGGAACTCATTTTGAAAGAGGGATTGCCGGATCAAGTGTTGCTCAACGTGAATGTGCCGGAGCCGTGGAAGGGTGGCGTGAAGTTTACGCGGCAATCGAAGAAGATTACGCGGAATCAGTTGACGGAGGGGAAGGATCCGCGCGGGCGGATTTATTTTTGGTTATATGAGCAGAAGATTGACCGGGATGTGGAGCCGGATACGGATTATGCGGCGATTTTTGCGGGGAGCGTGTCGGTGACGCCACTGCACCTCGATCCTACGGATACGAAATCGTTGAAACAGTTGGCGCATTGGGGGAAGGCGATTGGCGGGGCGTTTGGGCGTTGAGCGTTTCCTCGGGCAATTCTTTAGCGGGAATTCTCTAGCAGCAATCCTTCATTCAGAAAAAAACGGAGAATGACGGGTGAGACTGCGCCTATAGGGGCGCAGCATGCTGCGCCCCTACAAGGGAGTTGAATCGGCATCAGTGGGTCGGAGTGGCGGCTGGGGCCACCAGCGGCACGTTGTTCTTGCGCATGGACTCGTTGAGCGCAGGTAAATCCTTCGCGAGGACTTCGCGCCATTTTGTGAGCTGGGCTTCCAGGCGTTGGTCGAGGTCGGCAAAGACTTCGGCCTCGGCCGCGGTAGGAGCGGTGTCAGCGCTGTCGATTAGGGATTGCAAGTGCCCGAGTTTGCTGTTCAGCATCGTCGGGTAATTGGCTTGATCTTCGCTGGACTTGGAATTCACCTGGACTAGTTCTTCTTCGATGGCGCTGATTTTTTTGCGCAGATCGGTGGATGCGGAGGCTAAGGGCTTCGCTTCGTCACCGGCGCCGATGCGCTTTTCGAGCGCTTGCAGTTGCGCGCGCAAATCGCGAATCGCCAGCACCGTCTTGTGCATTTGATCCTGCCGCTGACTCAATTTGAGCATGAGGTCGAATTGCTTGCGCAGATCCTCAGGAGAAGTTTGGACGCGGGGATCCATCTTTACTTCGAATGGGGCGGTTTGGGATTTTCCCGCGACGGTGAGACGCGCTTGATACTTGCCGGGAAGAGCGAGAGGGCCGATGGGCTCGCCAGCATCGAAGATCAATCCCGGAACTTTTGTGGGCTCTTCGGAACGCAGGTCCCAGACGAAAAGATTGAGGCCGGGCTTGACGGGAATGTGCTCCACGGGGAGATCCCGCTCGCCTTCGTCGGGGCCGGTGTCGGTTTTCTTTTCTTCGCTCGAGAAAGAGCGGATGACTTTGCCGTCGGCATCGAGCAGTTCAAGTTTGGCGGGATTTTTCGGCGTGTCTTTCAGGTAGTAGTAGAGGATTGCGCCGGATGGCGGATTTTCGCCGATCGGATAGCGGCGCGGATTGACGTGGCCTTCGCGCGTGCGGAAGGCGGTATCGGGCGTAAAGAGATGCGCGTCTTCAGTGGCGATAGTCGCGCTGGCTTGGCGAAGAGGGCCTAGGCCATCCAGTACCCAGAACGAGCGTCCATGCGTTGCGACGGTGAGAGCGTCGTCGTGAATGACCATGTCGTGGATCGGCGTAACAGGGAGATTGAGCTGGAGCGGCTGCCAGTTGGCGCCGTCGTTGAAGGAAACATAGATGCCGGTTTCGGTGCCTGCGTAGAGCAGGCCTTTGCGCTTGGGATCTTCGCGGACGGCGTGGACGTAAATATTGTCCGGCAGGCCGGTGATGATTTTTGTCCACGATTTGCCGAAGTCGCTGGTCTTGAAAATGTAGGGTTTGAAATTGTCGAGCTTATGGGCGTCCACGGCGATGTAGGCGGTGGCGACGTCGAAGGGAGAGGGCTCGATGAGGCTGATCATGGCCCACTCGGGCACATCTTTTGGAGTGACTTTTTCCCAAATTTTTCCGCCATCGCGCGTCACATGCACGAGGCCGTCATCCGTGCCAGCCCAAAGTACGCCTTCCTGTTTTGGAGATTCCGCCAGGCTAAAAATCACATCGTAATATTCGACCGTGTACTGATCTTTGGTGAGCGGACCACCGGAATCCTGCTGCTTGGTTTTGTCATTGCGCGTGAGGTCCTGACTGATGGTGGTCCAGGTGCGCCCGGAATCGGTGGAACGGAAAACGTATTGCGCGGTGTGGTAAATGACGTCGGGATTGTGAGAGGAAATGACGATGGGCATGGTCCAGGTATAGCGGTATTTTTGCAGGGCGGCGGCGTGGCCATTAGGATCTTCGGGCCATTCTTCGATGCTTTGGGCTTGATTGATGCGGCGGTCGAAGCGGGTGAGGATGGGGCCTTCGTCGTCGGCGTAGACGATGTTCGAATCGCGCGGGTCGGGAACGATGTAGCCGCTTTCGCCGCCGCCGACGGCGTCCCAATCGCTGGTGGCGATGTAGCCGTGATCGCTGCGGGTGCGAATGCCGATCGATGAGTTGTCCTGCTGCGACCCGTAGACGCGGTATTGAAAATCGTTGTCGGCAGCGACGTGGTAGAACTGAGCGGTGGGCTGGTTGTCTTGCGTGGTCCAGTTTTTGCCTCCGTCGACGCTGATGGTGGCGCCGCCATCGTTGCCGTTGATCATGCGATTGGTGTTGTTGGGGTCGATCCACAGGGCGTGATGATCGCCGTGAGGGGCGTTGATGCGTTCGAACGATTTACCGCCATCGCTAGAACCGTAGAGGCCGGTGTTAGCGATGTAGACGCCGCCAACATTTTTAGGGTCGGCCCAGACGTGCGTGAAGTACCAGGCGCGCTGCGTGAAGCGATGGTCGTCGGTGACGAGAGTCCAGTTCACGCCGCCGTCGTCGCTGCGATAGAGGCCGCCTTTTTTGGCTTCGATCAGTGCGTAGACGACGTTCGAATCCGCGCCCGAAACCGCGACGCTGATACGGCCGAGCGTGCCTTCGGGCATGCCGTTGCCTTCGATGCGCTTCCAGGTGGTGCCGTCGTCGTTCGAACGGTAGAGGCCGTCCTTCTCGCCGCCGCTATTGAGCGTCCAGGGCGTTCGCCAACCTTCCCACATTGCGGCGAACAGAACATGAGGATTGCGGGGATCGAAAACGACTTCAATGCCACCAGTGCGCTCATCGAGGTAGAGAACTTTTTCCCAAGTTTTGCCGCCATCGCGGGTGCGGAAGATGCCGCGGTCCGGGTTGGGGCCGTATGCGTGGCCGAGAGCGGCGACGAAAACGATGTCGGGGTTCGTGGGATGGATAATTACGTCGCCGATGTGGCGGGTGTCTTTGAGGCCCATGTTGGTCCAGGTTTTTCCGGCGTCGGTGGATTTGTAGACACCATCGCCGAAGGAGATGTTGCCGCGGATGCAGGCTTCGCCTGAGCCGGCATAAATCACGTTGGGATCCGAATCGGCAACGGCAATTGCGCCGATGGAAGAGATGGGCTGCTTATCAAAAAGTGGATCCCAGGTGATGCCGCCGTCCGTAGTTTTCCAGACGCCGCCGCTGACCGCGCCGAAATAGTAGGTATAGGGCTGGCTGGGGACGCCCGCAACCGTGATGACCCGGCCGCCGCGGAAGGGGCCGATGAGACGCCACTTCATGCCACCGTAGGTTTTAGGGTCGATTTGTTGTGCTTGAACGGCAAGAGAAACGGAAAATATGAGAACGCAAACAGAAAGAAAGTATGTGACGGGCTGGCGAAGCGATTTCACACGAACCTCCGAGGATTAAACGGAACGTTGCATGGTATCACTGATGATTTGCTTCCAACAATTTTCACTTTTGTCTTGCTTTGATTCGCGGTTAGGCGGTCCCTTCGGCGCCCCGCCGATTTCCGGCTAAATGCCGGGACCGCGAGAGCAGCTCCTGCGGCCGAGAGAGCCGCTCGACACTCTATAACGCGCGCGTTATATTACACGCATGGCATGGAGGGTCGACGCCACCGACGAGTTTCCGGCGTGGTTCTCGCGGATATCGTCCGCTGAACGCATCTCAGTGGCCGCGAAGATCGAACGGCTAGAACAGCACGGACCATCTCTGGGGCGACCCCATGCCGATACGCTCAAAGGCGCGAAATTCACGAACCTCAAGGAACTCATTATTCAGCACGCCGGGGACCCGTACCGGGTGATATTCGCTTTCGATCCACGCCGAACAGCGATTCTTTTGCTGGGTGGCCGGAAGGCAGACAACAAATGGCACAAAACAGCGATTCCAGAGGCGGAGAACATCTACGAACGGTATCTCGAGGAAATCCACGATGAGGGTTTGATCTAATGCGAAAAACGTGGAAGCAGATAAAAAACGAAACGATGACGGAGGACGAGCAGCAGCAGGCGCGCCTGCTCGCGATGCGTGACCTCGCCGAGATGGAACTTGCCGAATTGCGTGACGCACTTCAGGTGAGCCAGGAAGAACTGGCCAACAAATTGAGGGTGACCCAAGCACCCATCTCACGGCTCGAACGCCGTCCCAATGTTTTGATCGAAAGCATCGCTAACTACATCGAAGCCCTTGGCGGAAAACTTGAATTGCACGCCGTACTTCCGAACAGGACAGTCAAGCTTACCCACCTGCTCACCACGGTTGAACGAAAGAGGACCAGACCGGGGATTAAGAAAAAACATCGCGCTGCCTGAACATAAACTTTGAGAGTATGCTCGGCGGGCCCAGTTCTGCGCCAATCGCAGGAAGGGTAACAGCCTGGAAGGAACACGTTCGTGAGTGCAACGCGGCGATTTGATGTGGCGGTGATTGGAGCGGGGGTCTTTGGCGCCTGGACGGCGTGGCATTTGGCGCGGCGGGGGCAGCGGGTGGTGCTGCTCGAAGCGTATGGACCTTCTAACGCGCGAGCCAGTTCAGGTGGCGAAACACGCATCATTCGAATGGGTTATGGCACGGATGAGATTTATACGCGGTCGTCGCAGCGCTCGCTGGCGCAGTGGAAGAGTTTTTGTGTTGCCACAGGGCAGCGGTTGTTTCACGAGACCGGAGTGCTGTGGCTCGCGGGCGAAGACGATTCGCGCGTGCAGCAGACGATGGCGACGCTGAAGCGCTGCGAAGTGCCCTTTGAAGAGATGGATTATGCGGAGCTGGAACGGCGTTACCCCCAGATTTCGTTCGAACGCGTGACGCGGGGGTTTTTGGAACCGAAAAGCGGCGTGCTGCTGGCGCGTCGGGCGGTTGCGGCGGTCGTCGAGGATGCCGTCAAGGCTGGTGTGGAGTTTCGGATTGCTCTGATTGAGACACCGCGCGGAGCGGGAGGTGTGGGCACCGTGAAATGCAGCAACGGCGAATCGATTTCGGCGGGACAGTTTGTCTTTGCGTGCGGGTCGTGGCTCGGCAAAGTCTTTCCCGACATTCTTGGCCACCGAATTTTCCCAAGCCGGCAGGAAGTTTTCTTTTTCGGCGTGCCGCCCGGAGACGAGCGATTCGCGCCTCCGGCTTTGCCAACCTGGCTATTTCAGGAGGATGAGTATTACGGAATGCCGGACATTGAAGGCCGCGGATTGAAGATTGCGCTCGATCATCACGGAGAGCGCGTCGATCCCGACACGCAATCGCGCTTGCCTACGGCGGCCGAGGCCGAAGTCGTGCAGAAATATGTGGCTAGCCGTTTTCCGGCGATGCGCAACGCGCCGGTGGTCGAGACGCGGGTGTGCCAATACGAAAATACGTCGAATGGTGATTTTCTGATCGACCGGCACCCGGAAATGGAAAACGTGTGGTTTGTTGGCGGCGGATCGGGGCACGGATTCAAACATGGCCCGGCAGTCGGTGAATATGTCACGCGCCAACTTTTGGATAAGGCCGCGGCCGAGCCGCGATACTCTCTGGCAACGAAGGAAACAGTACAGAAGCGGGCCGTGTATTAGGCGGGAGCAGGCGGCGCAGAGTACGAGGGCGAATCAAGTTTTTGGCGTGCGGCGGCGCGCATGGAATGCGGCGATGCCGCGCTTTACGCGCCGGGCTTTTTCCGCGTAGAGATCCTGGTCTGCGTCGGAAAGAAGCTTTTCGATCCTCTCGCCATCCCCGTGGTAAATCGAAATGCCGATGCTCGCGGAGAGCCTTGGTTGTTCCTCGTCTTCGGACATGACTACACGAATGCGGTTTGCGACGTGCTGCGCTTGCGCGTCCTGCGACTCGGGCAGAACGAGAGCGAACTCATCGCCGCCGTAGCGCGCGGCGGTGTCAATCGCGCGGCAATGAATGCGCAGGATGGCGGCGAGGCGGCAGAGGGAGCGGCTGCCGACGAGATGACCGAAGCGGTCGTTGATTTTTTTCAGGCCATCGAGATCGAGGAGCAAGACAGCGAACGGCCTGCCAGTGCGGTTGGTGCGCTCGGTTTCGTTTTCGAGGACGTCGAGGAGCCTGCGGTAATTGGCGAGGCCGGTGAGCGGGTCGCTGACGGCGAGGTGGCGAACCTGTTCGAACAGGCGCGCGTTATCGAGGAGCGCGCCGCCGAGAGCGAGAGCGTAACTGCTCACCGTGAGGACTTGGGCGAGCACGAAGGGCGCGTCGAGAAGGCGCTCCGACTGGCACGCAGCGAGCTGAGCGGCGAAGTTCATCCAGGCGGCGGCGTAGATGGTGCGGTCGAAGGCAGAGTCTTCAGAATCAAGGCGGCGGCGATACCAAATCACCGCCGCTAGAAAAATGATGCCCGGGAGAAGTTGCTGCGGACTGGGCACAAGAGAGCCTGGATGGCGTGAGGCTTCCGGCGGAAGGCGGCGAAGAGCGGCGGTGATCAGATAAGTGAAAGCGATAACCGACAACAAAGCGCCGGCGATTTCCACCTTGGTGTGCCGCGAACGGGGAATAAAACGTTCCGCGAGCAGTGCGACGAGGAGCAACAACGCCAGAGTCATGCGGCTGAGCCACCACGCGACGGGCGCCCAAGTGGCTCGCGCGGGAAAGTCTTGCGAAAATTGAAAGAAGAGTACGCTGGAGGCCGAGAGCACGGCGCCAGAAAGAAGATAGCCGCCACCGAGAATCAGCGAGATGCGATCCTGGGTGCCCTGAAAACGGACAAAGGCCAGCGCGGAGAAAACGAAAGCCAAGAGCGCGGTGATGACCTGGAGATAGCCTTGGAGAACGGGGTCGGGTTCGAGCGAAAAAGGCCGCAGCCAATAGGCAACAAAAAAGGCGAGCAGAAACCCCAGCACATGCCACAAGACAACCTTGGTGGGACTGCGACTGAACATACCGATTTTCTCGTCCATACCTGTGGCCCTCGACTGGGACGAGGTGCTACATAATATTAGACTACGTGCGAGAGCGTAGCGTTGCGCGTAAAGTGAGAGAACTTTAACCAAGAGACACTAACTGTGGAAATTATTCTTACTGTACGAAAGGACAGGTGGAATCCGCCGAAATTGCGGACATACGAAACATGGTTTGCATCGGGGAGTGAAGAAACGGCGAGACTTTTAGCTTGCGCAAATGACGGCATTCCTGGAAAATGCCCGTATTCAAACGATTCAATACTTCTGGCGAGCGGCGGATGACGGTGCCGATCTTGCGCTAAGTAGCGCTGAATGGCGCTCGTCGGAAGCTGCGTGAGTGAAAGGAATCCGGGCCACGAGTGAAAAAAGATAAGCGAAGAGTTTCGAAAAAAGACGCGAGGGCTGTGCGCGGGGGACGGTCCGAATTGCGGATTGCGGGACAGCACACGCTGCAGGAAATTTTATCGCAGCCGGCGGCCTGGATCGAAACGGCGCGGCAATTCGAAAAGAACGACAGTCAGCTTCGAACTTTACAGAACTTTCCGATTGAGGGGCCCTGGTTATTTGTCGCTTGCGGGTCGAGCTATTACCTTTCGCGGACGATCGCGGCGCAGTGGACAAAACTTCTTCAGGCTTCGTGCACGGCAGTGCCGGCGTCGGAGCTGCTTTTCGCGCCGCACGAGGTAATACGGCGGACTAGCGCACGGCAGGTGGTGCTCGTTTCGCGTTCGGGGAAAACCACGGAAGTGTTGCGCGCGGCGGAATGGTTGCAGACAAACGCGACGGTTCCGACACTGGCTGTGACTTGCAGCGAAGTTAGTGCGCTGGAAGAGCTGTGCATCCATACGCTGAAGCTGCCTTGGGCCGACGAGAAGAGCATGGTGATGACGCGGTCGTTTACGTCGATCCTGTTGCTGTTACAAAGGATGGGCGCGAAGCTTGCGGGCGATGCTTCGCTGGGGGCGGCTCTGGAACGGCTGCCGGAAAAGGCGGCGACTTGGTTTGGCGCGAATGCTGATAAGATTCGGGCGCTTGGAACGAAGCGGCGATTCGCGGATTTTGTTTTCTTGGGGCAAGGGGCACATTACTGGCTGGCGCAGGAAGCGGCGCTGAAACTTACCGAGATGTCCTCTTCTTACGCGCAGGCGTATCACACGCTGGAATTTCGTCACGGGCCGAAGTCGATCGCGAGCAAAGATACGTTGATCACATTTTTCCTTTCGGATGCGGCGGAGGAGGAAGAAAGTTTGCTCGTTGGCGAACTGAAGAAATTAGGCGCCGTGATTTTCGTGGTTGCGAATCGCGCGACGGCGGCGTTGCGCCGCGACAGCGATTTGCTGATTGAGTTGGGCCTGGACGAACCGGAATATGCGCGGCTGGCGATGACGGCCATTCCGGCGCAACTGCTGGGGCTGGCGGTGGGTTTGCGCAAAGGGCTGAATCCCGACGTGCCGAAAAATCTGACGCGCGCGGTGGTGCTCGACGCGAACGTCGGGAAGCCCGAAAAAAGGAGAAGCGCTTGAGCAACGAACCTGGCGGAGGCGGGCCGCAACTGCGGCGCACGCTCAAGCTGTCGGACCTGATTTTCTACGGAATCGTTCTCATCCAGCCGATCGCCCCCGTTCCGCTCTACGGCGTGGCGCAGAAACTTTCGGACGGCCACTTTGTCCTGATCATTCTGATCGCGGGGTTTGCCATGCTGATCACGGCCGTCAGCTATGGACGCATGGCCACGCTTTATCCGACGGCTGGGTCAGCTTACACATACGTTGGCAAGGGGCTGAACCCGCATCTTGGATTCCTGGCCGGCTGGGCGATGATCCTCGATTATCTGCTGCAGCCGCTGATCAATACCGTGTGGATCTCGACGGCGCTGCACGAACGCGCCGCGTACTTCCACATTCCGCAGATTCCTTTTGTCGTCTGGGCCCTGATCATCGCGGGAATTATGACGGCCTTGAATCTGGCTGGAGTCAAGGCTTCCGCGAACGCCAACAAGGTTCTGTTGGCAGTCATGTCGGTGGTCGTGGTGTACTTTATTGTAGTTGCGGTTCGCTTCCTCTATGCCGGGCAAGGATGGGCGGGCCTCTTCTCGATCCAGCCGCTCTACGACGCGAAGACGTTTAACTCTCACAAGATTCTCACGGCGACTTCGTTTGCCGCTCTCACTTATATCGGCTTTGACGGGGTCACAACGCTAGCCGAAGACGTCGAGAACCCCAAGCGCAACGTTTTGCTGGCCGTGGTGCTGACCTGCCTCTTTGCCGGGGTCTGCAGTGGAGTCGAGGCGTACCTTGGCGCGCGGGTGTGGCCGGACTGGCGATCGTTTCCAAATCTTGAAACGGCATTTATGGATATTTGCACACGAGCCGGCGGACTCGTCCTCTCCTGGTCCATGGCTCTCGTCCTGATCGTGGCTGCATTCGGCAGCGGCCTGACGGGCACGCTCGGCGCAGCGCGGCTGCTCTTCGGAATGGGCCGCGATGGCGTCCTGCCAAAGAAGTTCTTCGGACAACTAACGCCGGGGACGAATGCGCCGACCAATAACATCCTGCTGATTGGCGGACTCTCGTTTATCGGCGCCGTGATGCTGAACTACATTGGCAGCGCCTATGAACACGCAGGAGAATTGCTCAACTTCGGCGCCTTCCTCGCGTTCATGGGA
>Ga0307478_10000880_pt1 | contig 28452 bp, 20 predicted proteins | sample atmos_gasesECM4C_2_FD_203713 | JGI IMG/M metagenome (GOLD analysis project Ga0307478, IMG submission 203713) | Hardwood forest soil microbial communities from Morgan-Monroe State Forest, Indiana, United States - atmos_gasesECM4C_05 | ecosystem: Environmental > Terrestrial > Soil > Temperate...
CGTGGTCCTTATCCGCGGGGACAGAATTTTCAGTGCTGGAATTCTTGTTCGACGGTGACGGTCGCAGATAATTACGCGCTATCGAGTACAGACTTGTCACAGTTCCTATATGCGGAATCCACAGAAGATTCCATCAGCTTCGGACGCAGTGACTCCTTCGTCGTCCAAAATAATTTCATCGCCGGGGGCCGTAGCGCCTCCGGCTGCGGGATCATGCTCGACACCTATACCAACGGTGGTAGTGTGCTTCAGAACCGACTGCTGGACACAGGCCAGTGCGGGATTGGGGTAACTGACGGAAGCCACACCGTAAGCAACAACCGCGTCTACAATCCCACCCCGGTCATCGGCGGTGGCAATACCGCCGTCTATGTAGCTCACTACGGAAAAAGCAGTGTTTGCGGTCCCATTACCATGAGCAACAACGTCGCTGACGAACTGCAGGCCAGTGGTTGGCACTCTGGCTGGTGGTACAGGGGAGACTGCGGCGCCATTCCCACAGCAAGTGATGTTTTTGGAGTGCCTGCCGACTCCCAGCTCACACCACTATCCACAGTCTTTACTCCACCTCTGATACCCCCGCAACCGAAAAACTGCGTCGCCTTCTCGCCCTACTCCACGCAAACCAGTGCTTCTGCATGTATGCAGTAGCTCTGTTTCGATAGTCCAGGAACTGGAGCGGAGTCGGACACTCAAGCTCGTCCCGAGGGTTCACCAACGGTTTCAAAACCTCTCGGGTGGGTTCAGCGCATTAATCGTTATCGGGACCCTCCGGTGGCCGCTGGTCGTAAAGGAAGAAACTCGCGTCCCGGGCTGCGGGAATGTTCTGGAACACAAGCGGCGTCTGGTGGAAGTTGAAGCAGTCGGAGAAATTGTCGGCGGGCCCGTCTGCATAACCGAGCGATGGCAAACTCCAGTTCTCCTCGATAAACTTCAATATGCTCCCGAAATCATGGGTGGCGTGCGAGATGTACTGGGCCTTGGCATACGGGGAGACCACGATGAGAGGAACGCGGAACCCGTATTCGTAGGAGTTGATGACTTTCGGCACAACATGATCGTACCAGCCTCCCCAATCGTCCCAGGTGATAAAGATAACGGTATTGGACCAGTAAGAGCTGTTGCCGATGGCATTCACGATCGAGGCTACCCAGGAGGGGCCGCCGCCATCCGTCTCACCGGCATGGTCGGAGTTCTTCGCGTTGGGGATGATCCAGCTCACCGCCGGAAGATTGTTGCTTCCGATATCGGTAAGAATCGGTGCCGGATCCTGTGGGCTCTGAAGCGAGACTCGATTCACCCAGTCTGTACCCTCGCATTTAGTCCCGTTGGGCGGAGGGTTATTCGGTCCGCACATGTGCTGGATGGCATTGGGGGCCGTCCAGATCGAGCCTGGACTCGGGGCGTAATACTTCCATGAGATCCCTTTGGCGTTTAGCTCATCGGTGAGCGTCGGGTGCTCGTAGCACGGATAGGAAGTCTGCGATTCATTACCGCTAGGATCGATGAGAGCCACCGTTATGTTGGGGGCGGCGATGCATCCGGCATTGTCCGACGCAACGTCCAGATTCTCGGCCGCAAACAGGTTGCTGTTCGCCGAAGGCGCTGACGTGCCGGAGATGATGAACTGGTGCGCGGGAAAACTCGGCCCCTGGTTGGTTTGGAACATACGGTCGCCGAAGGTGTATTGCTCGGCCAAAGCAAAGTATGGGCGGATTTCTGACGGGTTCACATAAGTAAATTGCGGGTTGGGCGGAGCGCAATTGCTGATTCCCGGCGGGCAAACGACGGTGACCAGATCGGCTCCGTCCATTTTCCCGCCGTCATACTGGGCAACGAAGTCGGCATGCCTATGATTTAGGTCGAAGGTCGGTGCCATGTCGGTTTGGACCAACTGGATTGTCTGCCCCTTGGAATTGACCCCGGAACTGGCGATATCGGCGCCACGAGACACCAATACAGGATCCTGAAAGAGATTGTCCGGAGATCTGTTCTCCTGGAAAATCACAACGACGTGCTGGATTTGTTGCCTGGATATGGAGGCGCCGCCTCCTCCGCAGCCATTGAGGTTCAGCAGCGTGCTCGCCAAAGCAATAATCGCAATCGAGATGAGAAGTAAGCGCAATTTGTTCATTGGACACAACCACCTGGTGGAAACACCTAGGCCTTTTAGAAGTAACCCACAACTTGGGAAGTTGGCTCGAAATAAAATAAAAAAAGGCGTGGGTCCAAAGACCCACGCCACAGAACATCATAGATTGTCAGGCTACTTTCGATTTGTGTGCGAATTGATCCGCCCGATACGGCCGGACGTCACTTTCTTCGGCCCTAGTAGCCACAAACAGGACTGAGCTACAACGCAACCGGTCAGGTATCAAGCCGCCCAACACCGCCAGGGACTTCACGAACACCCGGTAGGAGACCGAACTATCCTGATCCGGGGGAGCGTAGTCGGCGATGAGCGCGGAATGCATCGCTTTGAGCCCGGCTCTGCGACAAGCTTCAGTGAACGTCTGCGGGCAAATCCAGTGCGTATGCTCGACATTCCATGTGGTTTTTGGATACTTGAATACGGCGTAACTCATGTGAAACAACGAGAAAGGGTAAGGAGAAGTGACGATGAGGCGGCCCTCAGGTTCGAGATGTTCATGGGCCCGCTGCAAAAACGCCCCTAGATTCGAGAGGTGCTCGACGATGTCGCCTGCGACGATCGTATCGAACCTTTGTCCGAGATCGAGAGTCTCGGCATTTCCGAGGTAGACATTGGAGAACCCGAGATCGTGATGCAGTTTTTCTACGAGGTCAGGTCGAATATCGATTCCGACGGTTTCCGGAAAGCGCTGCCGCAACAGTCCATGCAGCCAGTTCGGATCATCGAAGTCCATGGCATGGGCTGCACAGCCCACGTCCAGGACTTTGGGTCCTTTGCACCCACGGCAGAATTTGTTGGGCACGGTGCTCAATCCTCATGGCCTCTCCACTCGCCCGACAGCACATGATTTCTTGCTTCTGCTCGTCGCAAGAACCAAGAACGCCCTTAGCTAGTCGTACCGACGTAATGATAACAATTCGGAGGCCACTCCGAAAACAAATTGCGGCCCATTGATGAGGTATCGGCGCCACAGTCTTCGTGGCTCCTGAAACAGACGGAACGACCATTCCAATCCGTTCTCCTGCATCCATGCGGGTGCTTGCTTGGCCCGGCCGCTGTTCATATCGAATGCTGCTCCTACGCCTACCAGCACGGGGACACGAAGCTTCGAGCGGTGCTCGTGCATCCACCGCTCCTGTTTTGGAGTGCTGAGACCGACCCAAAGGACATCGGGATTGGCCTGGTGGATGCGGTCGATCACTTCCTGATCTTCGTCCGGGGTAAGCGCTCGGAACGGCGGAGAGTAGTGGCCAACAACGTTAGTGCCAAATTTCTCGTTCAACGTGCGGGCAAGGAGTTCAGGAACACCCGGCATGCCTCCGTAGAGGAAGTGGCGATATTTGGGGCCGGTCTCATGGCAGAAGGTCTGCATGAGTTCGGGACCGTACACACGCCGGCGCAAGGGATGCCCGTGACGCTTGCCAAGCCACACTAATGGCATTCCATCGGGCACGACAAGATCTGCTTCATTCAAAATGGTCTTCAAGATCGGGTCGTGCTGGGACTCGCTGACGCCATGCATGCCGGTGACGGCGATGTACTGACATCCCTGACGCGCATTAATCCAGCTGCGCATCTGCTGGACAACGTCAGGAATCTGCACAGCGTCTACGCGGACCCCAAGCACTTTAAAGGAAGGGCGGGTGTGAGGCACGAGCCCTGCCAAGGCCACAGTCTGTTCGCTCATTCGGCGTTGCTCCTCGATAGGTTTCAGGGAGGTTCGAAATTGACGCCTCCGTATCCGATGCAATCGGCACGGCGGTCGTGCTACTGAACGGTCGGGTTATTTTTGAGACTCTGACGGGGTGTTTTGGCATCGGGCACGCAGTGCCCGATGCCTTTCACCCATGAATTCCACGCTCCGCGATCCCACATTCGCGAGCGCTGACGGTTTGATTCTAGGCGCCGTGCGAAACCAACGTGCCAGCTGGCGCGCGTCCAGCCTTGCGCAGTTCCTCTTCGATCCAGGGATAGGTCTTGCGCAGTCCCTGACGAAGCAGAATTTTCGGCTCCCAGCCCAGTATTTTAAGCAGGCGAGTATTGTCGCTGTTGCGACCGCGCACGCCCTGGGGTCCGGTCAGGTTATGGCGCTTCACCAGACGCTTCCCGGCTACTGCGCTGACCAAATCGACGAGTTGGTTAATGGTGACCAATTCGTCAGTGCCGAGGTTCAGGGCATCGTGATAATCGGAAGCCATGATCCGCGTCAGACCTTCGACGCAGTCGTCGACATACATGAATGACCGAGTCTGTTCGCCGTCACCCCAAACTTCGATCTCATCACCGTCATTGGCCAAAGCTACCTTGCGGCTGATGGCAGCCGGAGCCTTTTCCTTGCCGCCGTCATACGTGCCAAGCGGACCATAGACGTTGTGGAAACGAACGATTCGGGTCTCAAACTTGTAGTCGTGCCAGTAATAGCGGCAGAGTTCTTCGGCATAGAGCTTTTCCCAGCCATACCCCGGTTCAGGCTCGGCCGGAAAAGCGTCTTCTTCGCGCAGGGGCGCGACGTTTGCATCCAGCTGCTTGCTCCCGGCGTAGACGCAGGCGGAGGAGGAGAACAAGAATCGCTTGATCCCATTCTGGCGGCTGGCCTCGAGCATGTGGGCATTAATCAGGATGTTGTTGCGAGCGATGTCGGCGTGGTTGGCAGTGATGTAGCCAATGCCTCCCATGTCAGCCGCAAGGTTGTAAACCTGATCGATGCCGCCGCGGGTCGCCATCAGGCAATTGTCCCAGCGACGCAGATCGAGAACTTCAAACTCGTCTGCTGGCGAGGCCTCGTACTCGGGTTCCTTCACGTCCACTCCCCGCACCCAGTGGCCATCGGCCTTCAACCGTTTTACGAGATGGTGGCCGATGAATCCCCCAGCCCCGGTAACGAGCACTCGTTTTGTTTTATTCGTTTGCATGTTTTCTCTCCCTTTGGGTTAACCCCTATTTCCCTACTGAATTGAGTATTGCTTCCGGCTGAAAATTCGTGAGCCCCAACTTGCGGTGCGGCAGAGACTGCCTCATTTTGCCATTACCACGGTCGTGCCCCGATAGGCCAAAAGGCCATCTCCCGGCATCGACCAAATTCCAATTTGGAACTTGCACGTCCATGATCCTTCGTGTGTACTACTGTGATCTTCCGGGAGGCTGCGGTCTTGGAGCATTCTAGGCCGTCGCTGCCTTGAGCTGCGACCAGCCTACCGGAACTGATTCCTTGGGCATTCAAGAACGAAGTGATTCCTTGGGCATAAAAGCTGTTTCGGTATATCCCTAGAAGGAAATTTTATGCATTTTCCCCCCCGATGTCGTACAGCCCTGGGCACGAGCGGGCTTATTTTGTTTCTCTTTGTCTCTCTGGCCAGCGCCGGAACAATCGTTAACATTTACCCGGGTACGGACATTCCCAATGTCGTTGATTCGAACCCGGCCGGAACGAAATTCATAATCCACCCCGGAACATATCGCGTAGGTACAATCACTCCAAAAAGTGGCGACTCGTTTGTTGGCGCTACGAGCTGTGCCCCGCCCAAAACAGCGTGCACCGCCATTCTGAATGGCTCGGTACTGCTCACTTCCTTCCAAAAGACAGGTACTTATTACCACGTAGGCGGGCAAACTCAGAACAACGCTGTCACCGTACCCAGCACCAAGTGTCAGCCGATGAATCCGGGCTATCCGATAGCATACCCGGGTTGCGTGTATCCGGAGGACCTGTTTTTCGACCACAAGCCACTGGTCCACGTGCTATCGCTGTCTCTGGTGGGGCCGGGTACCTGGTATTTTGATTACGCGACTCACACCATCTACTTCTACGACAACCCTTCTGGTCATACGGTTGAGGCCAGCGCGAGGATTTCGGCTTTTGCGTATGGGCCTGCTAATAATGTGACGATCCAAGGCTTGAAGATCGAGAAATATGCCACGCCCATGATGGGTGGAGCAGTTGGTGGCCTCCCGATTGGATATTTCGGGTCTCCCAGCAAAGGGGCGAACTGGGTGGTGAAATACAACGAAATCTGTTTGAACCATGCCATCGGCGTCGTGCCGAATTTCGGATGGCGAGTTCTGTACAACTACATTCACAATAACGGCGATATGGGCGTTAGCGCAGGCATTGGCGGAGGCAACGCTTCGAATGGGGGCGGTACACAAAACTCCAACCTTCTCGTCGAAGGCAACGAAATCTCCTATAACAACTTTGCCCACGTCAGCCCTCACTACGGCGCCGGTGGCAGCAAGATGGTTTATACCTACGGGCCCGTCTTCCGCGGCAACTACGTGCACAATAATCAAGGCTCCGGGTTTCACGACGATTTGGGCTTGCACGGCGCGCTGTACGACAACAACATCAGCGCCGACAACACCGAGCAAGGCATCTTTCACGAGATCAGCTATGCCTCCACCATGCGCAACAACAAGCTGCTGCGCAACGGTTACATCCATCCCAACGGAAGCTTCTGGCTATACGGGGCGAATCTGCTGAGTTCTGTCTCCGAGAATGTCAACGTCTACTGCAATACTGTCGAAATATCGGCGCAGGGGGGAAACGGGCTCGACATTCTGACCCAGCCGCGTACCGACACGTCAATTGTGTCCAATGGGAACACGTTTCATCACAATACGGTCGTGTTCGACGGAAACTCTGGGGTAACCGGTGGTGCTCGCGCGTCTAAGACCGCCCCCGGCGAAGTGTATTTCTTCAGTCAGAATAAGTTCGATTACAACTCCTACCACCTTCCCGAACTCGGCCGAAAGGCTTTTGCCTGGGCCGACAAGAACAACACCTTCGCGGAATTCCAGGCCGAAGGACAGGAGATCCACGGCTCGGCGGATACGAATTACAGAGCCTCCATCCCAAGCGTGTACATCGCATCTCCGGCGGATACTGCCAGCGTCAGCGGAACGGTGCCGATCAAGGCTTCGGCCAGTGATTCGGCGGGCATCAGCAAGGTTGAGTTCTTCGTTGACTGGGCGCTCAAGAAGACTGAAACCGCCGGCCCGTTCAGCTTCAGCTGGAACACCGCCGGTGTTACGGCGGGAGCCCACGTCGTGACCGCAATGGCTTTCAGTTCCAACGGAACGCACTCCTGCTACGCGGTTACTCTGAACGTGAAGTAGTAGCCGTATTGGAGGAACTGGACTGAGAGGGGGTCTTGGCCTGCTGTCTCCTGGCCCGGACCTCTTCTCTTTTGCGCATGAAACCGCGAAAGCGACTGAGTACTGATATTGGTGCAATGCAATAGGTGAGCACAACTCCCTGGTCAAGCAGCCGCAAGCAGCGGTAGCGGACCTGGTCTGAAATTCTTTCGATCCGTGACGCCCTCGGACTCTCCCCCGCTCGCAAGCCTCGGATTTGTGGCCATCTCTGGCCGTAGGTTTGCTGCCAAAATGCAAGGTAACGTGCGATCTTCTTTTTCAGCTTCTCTGGAACGACATCGGCTCGCGGAGCCGAAGAAACAATTCGCTGGCTCCTCACCATTTCGTGGGGTCCACCCTCGTAAATTGCGGACCGATCGGCGCCTTCCAGCGAAGCCATCTCCGGTACAAACGAGATGTCGAGGAACCGGCAAATCCCTTTCATAGTTTCGACTGGATCTTTCACCAGAACTTCGTAGCTCAGCTCGTGAAGGCGATTCTGACTCTGGGCCAGACGATCACATTCCGCGCGCATGGCTTCCATGCCCAACAGGACGCGGAGAGACATGCCTTTTCGGTCGAACCAGGAGTGTATTTTCTTGGCGGCACGAATCACGCTGTTGCATATGGCCTCGGGATCGCGCCAGATTACAATAAAGCGCGCATCCGGGAAATCCTGCGCCAGGCGGGTAATCGAATCGAAATAGTTTGGTGATTTCTCACCCCCGATGATGGCGCCTTCATTGTGAGCGTACTGGCGATAAGCTTCGCCTGCCAACTTCCGGAGGTCGCCGCCGGAAAACTCAGTTGCATCGAGATGGTGACGCTGCAGAGCTTCGTTCCAGAATTCCCATCGTCGCACCTTCCACTTTCCAGGGATCGGCATCCAGAACAGGGGTCGGAGCATATGCACATCGCCCTCATACAGGAGGGCAATCTGAGGGTGTTTGTTTAACAAGGCATATAGAAGCGAGGTTCCTGAGCGCCACATGCCGATGACGAACAATGGACCGCGCCACTGCGCTGAAGGCTCCGCTGTAGGAGTCTCCATAACGGCAACATCGTGCGAACCCATCGTGGTGTTTTCTGCGATTTCCATGTCTTGTGATCCAGTTTCTTCTTATGACAATTTCTTAGAAGAGGCTCGCGCGAGCTACTGAGTCGGCCCCTCAACCAAAATCGGAACAGCTCCAACTACCACTGTCTTCCGGAAGCTGTGCACTGCGCCGGTGATATCAAGCCAATCCTGACTATATGGTGCGGGCACGTTGTAAGAGACATCGCCGCAAATAATCGGATCGGTGGCCCTGGAGCAATCTGCCGGCCCGGCGCTTCCTCCCGGGCCATGGCGCGCGTCCCAAACGAGTTGCGCAACTTGTCCGTTCGCTTTCCGCATCGAGCAAGTATAAAGAGTGCCGTGGCTCGTGCAGAACGGCGAGGTAGTCGGGGTGGCTCCCTCCAGCCAGTTGTAGGTAGTTACCCAGGCCCTGCCCATCGGCGTCAATTCCGTACCGGACCACAGGGCTGCGCTGATGTCGTAAGCGAACCAGAAATTCATGGCGATCCCTTCGGACCAGTACAGAGCAAAAAAGCGCGGAATTAGCCCCATGAGCGAATAATCATCGTTCCAGAGCGTGTTTCCAAGATGCGGAACTCCTGAACTACCTTCGCCGTTGATGATCGGCTTGGCACGGTCACTCTGGTTCAGGAAGTTCCTGATGCTTTCCATTTTGCCGATCACCGTCTCCGGTGGGCCATCCCCTCGACTGTGTGAGTAGAAATGAAAGTTGATCAGATCGATGGCTTGCGATCCCCAATTCTTTCCGTCACCCCAGTTGCAGGTACTGCGATCTCCCAGATCGTTTAAGCGATTGTTCTTGCTGAAATTGCAGTATAGAAAATTCTGCATTGCGTACTGGCAGCAATCGGGAGAATCAGAAGGAGTGCTGATTAAACCGCTGGGATCAATCGGCTTAGCCGAGCAAGGAGTCGCATCTCCGACCCGAGGATAATTATGGATGGTTCCCTTGCCTGTGACGACGCAGCGCAAGTCCTCCGTCAGACGCAGCATCTGGGCATACGTGAGGTGCGCTCCCACCTTCGGCCCCCACCCAAAATAGGAGTTATCAAACCATTCATTCCAAGGCTCCCAATATCTTATGTGGGCGTGGTTCTTACGAAACTTGGGATCGTTGACATGATTGGCTATGCGGCTCACCCAATCTTTCCAGATCGCGTTGGAGCCGCTACCATCCAAGTTCACACCGAGAGGGGGCCAGCACTCCCCACTCCCGTAATCACAGTTGGAATCGTTCGGTTCCGGGGTAGCCCATTGGGGTGTCCGGTTCAGCGTGTAGAGGACATCGTCAACGCCCGCCTGTTTTAAATTCTCGAGCGTGGCATCCAAACGTCTCCAATCGACAGTGCTCCGGGCTGGGTCTCTTTGACATAGCGAACTCGGTCCGGGGCATTTGCTTACGTTTTGCCACTGCACTCCGGCATCCCAACCGCGCCATTCCCCATACGGAACCTTCACGGGATAACTGTCCGGATGATTCACGTGCAGCCCCCAAAAACTCTTGGGAATGGCTTGGGACGATCCGAATGCAGCAAGAGCTAGCAATGCGAAGGCAAGCAAAACGCCGAATCTGGCATTGCACATGGTTGTTGGCAGATCCTAGAGGGCGACGTCTGCTAACGACTGCTATTGGATGGTCTGTGTATAGGTAAAACCGCTGCCGCCTGCGCCACCGGCTCCGCAGCCAGTGTTGGCACCGCAGCCGCCGCCGTTTCCTCCGGAGACGTTGACCGTTCCTGTGTTGGCGACATAGTTCAGAGCCGAAAAGATCACGTAGCCACCGCCACCCCCGCCGCCGCCACCCGTGTTAACGACGGGAGCAGGTCCACCGTTGCCGCCGCTAGCGTCGATCGTTCCGGTGAAGTTGAGCGAACTGCAAATCAGAATGACCGGGCCACCGCCGACGCCGCCGTTCCCTCCACCCGTGCCGTGTCCGTTATAGCCGCCCTTCCCGCCTGCGGCGCCCCCCACCGGCCAGAAGCTCCCGCCACTTAAGATCTGATGGAATTGACCTCGGTCGACAGACTGCCCGACTCCCCCCGCTCCGCCCGCAGACCCGCCGTTGCCGCCGTTGTCGATCGGCAAACCGCCGAGGCCAACGGTGCCCAAACCACCTTGTCCTTGGATATATGCAAATGATGCTCCGCCGCCACCGCCGCCACCCGCGCCGCCAAAGTCGCCATTAAAGTTGACTCCGGCTCCTCCACTCGTGTTTCCGCTATTCGAGATGGTTCCGGAGACGGTGCAGGCCCCCGTGGAGCGAATGATGACGGGATTATTCACGGTAGTGTTCACTACCGTCGCCCCACTTGACACCGTGAACGAAGAGACCCAATGTTCTCCGCTCAGCACGCACTGGCCTGACGAACACGAATAGTCCCCCTCGGAACCATCACCCAGCCAAGCCATCCAGCCAGGCGTGACAGTGGTCTGCGCCGCAGCTTGCGAACGAAATGCCACTGCGACTGCTACCAACAGGAAAAATGAAAGTGCTCTCTTCATTGCAGGTCCCCTTTTTCTCCCTCAATCCCCAGAATTTCTAATTGTCACTTTATGGTTTCGAAGTAATACCAACCGTTACCACCGGTGCCGCCCGGCCCGCAGCCGACGTGCCCGTTGCAGCTTCCGCCCGGGCCGCCGCTGACGTTGATCGTTCCGGCCTTATTGGTGAAGTTGACGGCCGAGAGGATCACGTAGCCTCCGCCGCCACCGCCACCTGCGCCGGTGTTGTCGGCCGTCGCTGGAGAGCCGGGGGCGCCGCTCACGTCGATGGCGCCGGTGAAGTTGATCGTGTTGCACACAAAAATAACAGGGCCGCCACCGTTGCCGCCCTGGGCACCGGAAGCTCCGGAACCATTGCCGCCGCCGACGCCGCCCGTGCCTCCGCCATTCGGCCAAAACGTTCCGCCACTGAGCAGTTCATGGAGTTGTCCAGTGGTCGTCGATTGCGCGTTTCCGCCCGCTCCGCCGCCGGCTGCGCCCTTGCTACCAAAATTGACGATGGGCAGGCCGCCTGGCCCGACACTCTCAAGCCCGCCTCGTCCCGCGAGGGCACCGCCGCCACCGCCGCCACCTGCTCCGCCAAAATCTCCCTCGTTCAATACGCCTCCACCGTTTCCGGTGTTCACGCTGTTGGAAATCGTGCCCGCGATATTGCAGGTGCCGGGCGAGCGGATGATCAAAGGACCGTTGTTGGACGCAACCACGAGGGTTGCGCCGGCCGATACGTTAAACGAGCTCACCCAGCGCTCGTCGCCCAGATTGCAAGTTCCCGTGGTGCAGGAGAAGCTGCCAGCAGAGCCGTCCGCGACGAAGCTCAACCACGCGGGAGTAGCCGTGCCTTGTGCCTGTGCGGCGAGAGAGATTCCGGCGATGAAAACTATTAAGCAAAGACTGGGAATTAATTTCTTCATCTTTATGTCTCCAGAAATCATTGAATGTTTTGGAAGTAGGTCCAGCCGTTTCCGCCGTTTCCGCCGTTTCCGCAACCCGTATTCGAGCCGCAGCTTCCACCAGCACCTCCGCTGACGTTGATGGTGCCGGTGTTGGCGATGAAGTTCACGGCCGACAGAATGACGTAGCCGCCGCCACCTCCGCCACCTGCGCCAGTATTGTTAGCCGGAGCGTTTTTTCCAGGAGCACCGCTGGCATCGATCATGCCGGTGAAATTGATGGCCTGGCATATGAAAATGACCGGGCCACCGCCAACGCCGCCTGCGCCGCCCGCAGTTCCCGCGCCGTTGTTACCACCATTGCCGCCCGTAGCTCCACCTACTGGCCACAGGGATCCGGCGCCGATCAGGACATGATATTGGCTTGCCTTTGGAGATGCGCCGTTCGCGCCCGCGCCGCCGCTGCCGGCGCCGCCGGAACCTCCAAGGATGACTGGTAATTGCTGGTCGCCAATGCCGTTCAAACCTGCGCTGCCGGCATTCGTTCCGCCTCCTCCGCCACCTCCGGCGCCCGCGATGTCTCCCTTGTTGAGGACTCCGCCACCCCCGCCAGTGTTTGCGCTGTTAGAAACGTTGCCGGCAATTGTGCAAGTACCGGTCGAGCGAATAATAAATGGGCCGTTATTCGCTTTGGATACGACGGTGGCGCCTGGCGAGACATTGAACGAGGTGTACCAGCGTTCGTCCCCCAGGTAGCACGTACCCGAAGCACACGAGTAGGGACCCGCCGAGCCATCAGCTAGGTACCGCAGCCATGTCGGGGTCTGGATATTCTGGGCGTACCCAATCAAGGGCAATCCAACAACCGCAGCTACCAAACAAAGTCCAGAGAATAATCTCTTCATCTGCTAGTTCTCCATGGGTTTCACTTCTTGATTGAAACGGAGGAGGATTTTATTGATAGAAACGGAGGAGGAGCTTAAGAGCGAATCGAGCCCACGAACGCGAAAGCTGGTTTTGAGGATCTACGCACTCCCAACCAGCGACGGTTCCTCGGCCGACTGACCGCGCTCATTCATCGCGATGGCGCGTTGATAGATGTCGATCAACTGAGCATAGTTTTTTTCCGGAGTGTATTTGTCGAGGTATTCCTGGCGCGCGCCTTTAGCCAAGCCGGCGACAAACTCTCGATTGTTCCAGGCCCAATCCACTTTTTCGGCGAGGTCGCGAGCATCTCCGGCGGCGAAATGCAAACCCGTTCGACGATCCTCAACGATTTCTTGCATGGCTCCAATCCGGGAACAGAGCACTGGCAGGCCGCAGGCAAAACTCTCGGCAATGGTGAGCGGAAAGTTCTCGTACCATTCGCTGCTGAACACCAGAAATCGTGCCCGGCGCATGGCCTCGACAACATCGTGCCGCGACAACTGCCCGCAGAACTTCACATGCGTAAGCCCGGCATTGAGAGCCTCTTTTTCCAGGTCTTCCCGCTCCGGTCCTCCGCCGATGATCATCAGGGGAATCGGCTTGGGAAGCAGAGTCCATGCTGAAAGCACCGTGCTGACGCGCTTTTCCGGCGAGAGTCGACCGGCAAAGAGGACGTAGTCACCATCTCCCGAACCCACGCCGGGGTCCGGCGCCACGAAGTTCGGCTTGACAAACACTTTGTGCTCCGGCAGTCCATTTGCCACGAACTTACGCCGTGTGAATTCTGCCAGGGCAATGAACGCGGTCACGTCTCGGTCCCAGGTGTGAAGATGGCGATGTGTGGTCAGCATCAATGCAACGGCCGCGGTCGTGGCATGGGAGTCGCGATAACAGGCGTGCCGAACACTGCTCAACAAGCTGTGTTTAGTGCAGTCCTCGCAGATCTTCCCATCACGAAAGAACGTCGCGCCTGGGCACAGGAGCCGGAAGTTGTGCAGAGTTTGCACCACCGGAACACCAGCTTCGCGGCACGCCGAATAGATCGAAGGCGAAATCATCAAGAACGTGTTGTGCACGTGAACCAAATCCGGTTTCTCGCGGCGCAACAGCTCGGTAACTTCCTTTTTGGAATCGCTGGACCAGACCGCCTTGCCGATCAGCACCAGTCGCTTAACCCCACCGTAAGCGTCAATCTCAAAGTTGCTCCGACGGTAGGCTACGACCTGGTGCCCGTTTGCTTCCAAGAGCTTTCGTTCCTGTTCGAAGACGACGTCTTCGCCGCCCGGACGCTTATAGGTGTTATGAATTGTTAAAATTTTCAAACTTGGACCTTTCTCGAGCTTCAGGACTGTACCAAGAGACCCCGGACTAACCCACAATTGGGGACGTAGGTCACATCCTTGTGACAGCTGACATAATCCAAGAGTTCGCTCAGACCTTTCCACAGCCCCAGGTCATCGATCTCCCAAGAATGTCCGTACATGTGCCAGACGCCGCCGTTCTTCACGACGGAGTCAAAAAGCCTTTTGCCCAACTCAATCCAGTTGCGCAGCCCCCCCCTCTGGGAGAAACAGGTCCGCAGGCCCTCGACGTTCAGCACCTTGGCCGCGTTCATGAGGTAGGTAAGAGGAGGATGAGGGAAGGTTTGGACTGTGGTGGGTATCTGGAAGGAATCAAAGTCCGGCCGTGTGGCCAGCATGCGCACGGTCCGGGCGCCGCTGTACCCGGCTTCCTTCAGCGCACGCACGGTATTGGCGTCGTAGCGCCCCTGGGGGTAACAGAACATGGGAACTTCCGCGCCAACGATGTCCTCAAGGATAGGCTTGCACGGATTGATTTCCGCAGCCAGTTCCTGGTTTGAAAGTCCATCCAGCAACTTATGCGTCACGCTATGCGCGCCGATTTCGAAGCCTTCCTCGGTCAAAGTCCGCAGCTGGGCATGAGACAGACTCTGCTTCCGGTATGGCTGAATCGGAATGTAGAACGTGGCGCTCACGCCCCTGGCGCGCAGCATTTCGGCCAGTTTCAGATCCAGGAGATCTCCGTCGTCCCAACTGGTTGTAACTATGGCCCGAGTTCCCTGGTTTGGATAAATTGCCATTTCGCGCTCAGATCTAGAACATTGCCGGCGCGGCTAGACCCGGCGCACCTGCTGGCTCGGACACGGATTGCTTTGCCAACACGGGGAGTTGCCAACGAATCAGGCCGAGAGATATTCCCAGGAAGAAATAGAACGGAACTGCTGCTGACGGGAACTCGAACGCTGGTTCCACGATGGAGCTGATCATGTAGACCACGTAAAGCATGAACAACCACAGAATGAAGTCAGCCATCCGCCGGTGCAATCTTCGGCGCTGCCGGAAGGCGTAAACAAAGCGCGACACGATATACAGGTGTAGAGCGAACCAGGGCAACAAGCCGACAATCCCCAGTCTGGCCAGAACCGTGACTGAAGAGTTGTGAGGCTGTCGCACCACCGCGCCAGTCAAGTCATTCTCGAAGGTGATCAGAGGCTGGCCGAATCCTTCCCCGAACCATGGATTCTTGCGGATTCTGCCGAACACTTCGTCATACCACTCCATGCGGCCTTGCACGGAGGCGCCGGGGGTGCCCTCAGCCCCGGAAATACTGCGGATGTGCTCCACGAAAAAGTCAGCGCGCACCGGACCAATGCGGCCAGGTATTTCGATGCCACTCATTGTCAACAGCATGACTGCGGCTACAGGCGCACCCAGGATCAGCAGGAGTTTGCCCGATTTTTTCACCTCGCCAATGACGATCAACAGCACGATGATGACGACCAATGCCACGTACATCTGGCGCGCCTGCAGGATTGCCAGTCCAAATAACTGAACCACCGCGAACAAAAGCACAAACCAGCGCGGCCACTTGAACACATCGCGACTAAAGAACAAATAAAAGAGAGCCCCCAAGCCGAGGTACACATAGTTGCCGCGGTAATATCCAATCACCGGTATCTGCAGGAAGACACCGGAAGTCGGTGACCAGGCGCTGATCTGATCCATCCAGGGAAAGGTCAGGCTATAAAGGGCATTCAAAAAGAGAATAATCATCAGCCACTTCAGCAGCGGAGTAAGGCTTCCCTTCTGCCGCGACCACAGCAGTCCCAGGATGATGAAAGCACAATCGAAGAACATCGACGCGTCGCGTATAGCCCAAATGCCGTATTTTGGAACATCAATCACCAGATGAAACAAAGCCAGGGTGAACATGGCAAGCAGGAAGAATACGGCCGGTTCCTGTCGCGCAACTCGCAGCAGGTTCGGATGCAGGAAAGCCGCCAAGCCCAAAGCGGTGAACATAAGCAGGTAGCTGATGATGATCGGAACTCCACCCAGGTGAAAGGCAAGATTTTCGAATCCGTAGTTCAGGATTAGATATCCGCTCATCGCGATGAGCACCAGCACCTGCCACACTTCCAGGCCGGAGCGCCGCAGATATGCGAGAGAAAGCCATATCGCTCCTAGAATTCCGAGCCCCACCAGGAACCCTAGTGCATACCTCAAATAAAGGGTAGCTACTACTCCCAGGGCAAGAAAGGCCACAAAGAAAGCAATCGTGCCGAGACTCAGTCTCGAAGAACGGGTTCTCGGAGCCGGCGTGTAGCCCGGGTTTTTCACTGTCGTTGAATTCTGCATGTTTCTTTTGAAACGAAATTCAAGCCGAACCTAAGCAGCGTCAGTCGGCGCCTGATTCGGGTAGAGGAATAGCAATCGCTGTAACGGAGGAGTACTCCGCATTTCGCATCTTCCGCACCAGTAGCGCGGTAGCTGCCAGAAAACCGAGAGTCTCAGAAATCGCCATGCCCCAAATCGCTCCCTGCACGCCCAGCAGTTTCGTAGCAGGAACGCCAACAAGGACGGAAATGCAGCTCGCGAGCGCTACCGCACCAAAGACCTGATCGGGGGCTTCCATTGCCCTTAGAACCGTCGCGGGTCCAAAGAACGCACTCCAGGACAATGAGGCCAGCGCCACGACCGGCATTAAGTACTCGACTTCGGTGTAGCGGCCCGAGTACAGGACGCGGAAAACGGCTCCGTGAAACACCAGCAAAACCGCCCAATAGGCCGCGCAACCGAAAACGCAAAGCAGCGTGATTCGTACAGCCGCTTTCCGTAACTCCGCCTTACTTTCGTACGCGTGCACCCGGGTTGCATGAGGGAGCAGAAGCAAGGCGATAGCGCCATAGAATTGCAGCATCGGAGTGGCGAAGTTCATGAGAGCCTTTAACTCGCCTGCTTGCGCCATGCCCTTGAAACTGCTTACCAGGGGATAGAAGATGTTGGCTGGAACCCACATCATCGCGGCACTGCCGAGGGCCCATTTCCCATATTGCCAATGGCGTTTCCAAACTTCCCGAACGCTGGGCGGGATTCCGGCCTTCGGGAGGTGCCGTCGCAAATGATTCAGCAGAAAAGCGCCGGCTCCAAGCGCTCCCACTCCCATGAAGAGGAAGGCAGCCAGAGGGGAAAGCATATGGAAGCGATACGCCAGCCAAAGTCCGCCAAGCGCCAGCACACAATAAAGCGCAGCTCCCAGAACTGCCGGAGCGGGCGAGCGCTGCAGGTAGAAGGCGCGCCGCACCAGCCAGAACAGCAGCACGAATGGAGTAGAAAACGCCAGGCCCAGCAACCCACCTGCCAGACCGTCGGCCTGGCCAAACCAAAAGGCGATCGCAGCCGCAAGGCCCAGGGAAAGCAGGATTGGAACCGCGGTGAAGAAGTGTATTTGCACCAGCGATCGGATATAGCCGCGCAGGCGGTCACCGTAAGCCGAAACTCCGAAGACACCCACGGGTTCCAGCAATAACGACTGATAGAGCATGCCGAGCAACAGGAACGCGGCGAAAGCCACGGCATAGGCTCCGTATTGCTGTGGGGCCAACCATCTCGCTAAAAGAATCCCAATCACGAAATTGGAACCGGCTATCAATCCCTGATCCAGGACAGCCATGGTTCCCTTCACGATCCACGGCACTGCCCGTTCAAAAAAAGTCCCATTGCCAGAAGCAACTGCTCCTCCCGTGGCGCGCGGGTCTGCCGGTGCTGAAACGTTCATCTCCACCGTATCGTTCGTGTTCTCGCTCAATGCCATGGATCTATTGTGCTGCGGCTTTCAGATAATTCTTTAATTCCCCGGCGACCGTGCGAACCTGCGGTTCGAGCAGAATGCTGTCGTGATTGCCGTCCACTTCGTGGATCTCCAATCCCTGTTCCGCATAACGGCTCCAGCCGACGTGCGGATCTTCGAATTGCAACAACGGACGGTGACGGGAACGAAATAGGATCAGCCGCCCTGGATAAGCATGCGGGACGTATGTTCTTGCCGCGGTTTCGCAGGCACCCCGAACATTCTTGAGGCTACCAGGCAGCGTCATGTGAGATATCCGCCTGTGTATGGCGTCCTTTGAAGTTCTGGCGATGCGAGCCAGATCCTGCCATTTCTCGGCGGCGGACATCCGAACCCACTTCTGCAAGCTCGCCGAGAGGTTCTGGTAGAGTAAATTCAGTCCGTTGTTAGGACCGTTGGAACCATTCGCTCCTGCCCCTGACGGGCAGAATGTGTCAAAAAGCACGACCAACACGTCTTCTTGATTCGTTGCGATGAGCTTTTGCGCTATCTCCAGGGCGATCAGGCCTCCTAACGAGTACCCGCCGAGAAGATATGGGCCTTGCGGTTGCACACTCCGGATTTCTTCCAGATAGTGTGCCGCCATGTCTTCAACGCATGTATCGCATGGATGCTTTCCATCGAGCCCGCGTGCCTGCAAACCATAGACCGGCTGATCCGGACCGAGGTGCTGTGCGAGTTCATAAAAGCGGATCACCACACCACCCGCTCCGTGGATGCAGAAAAATGGGGGTCTCGAGCCGCCAACCTGGATGGGAACGAGCGATGACCAGGGAGAAGACGCGCCTCCTTGACGAACGAGCACCGCCAATTTTTCAATGGTTCGCGCTTGCAGCAGGGTCGCAACCGGCAGTTTGTGGCCGAAAGTCTGTTCGACGCGCGTCATCAGCCTTACGGCCAGCAAGGAATGGCCGCCCAGATCAAAGAAGTCCTGGGTTATGCCAATTGGTTGCACGCCCAGGATGCTCTCCCAGATATGCACAAGCTCCTGCTCCGTAGCATCCCTCGCGGTGGCGAGCTCTTCCCCGGAGCCCAGGCCAGGTTGTGGGACCGGAAGCGCCCGACGATCGACCTTACCGTTCGGAGTGAGCGGCATGCTCGCCAACGTCACGAATACCGAAGGAAGCATGTATTCGGGCAACTTCTCTCTCATGAACGAGCGGAGTTCGGAAGTCGTCGGCGACGCACCCTGGATGGGAACGAAATAGGCCACGACCCGCTTGTCGCCGGGAGTGTCTTCGCGGGCTACAACAACGGTATCGTTGATCGCGGGATGAGCACGCAGAACCGTTTCAATCTCGCCCAGTTCGATGCGGAAACCGCGAATCTTCACCTGGTGGTCGATTCGGCCCAGGAACTCAATGTTCCCGTTGGGGAGATAGCGGACCAGATCTCCAGTTTTATATAAGCGCGCTTTGGGATCGGGGTTCAGCGGGTGAGCGATGAACTTCTCGGCAGTAAGTTCCGGACGCTTCAAGTATCCGCGGGCCAGCCCATCGCCACCGATGTGCAACTCACCGGCGACTCCGATTGGAACCGGCTGCAGGAGCTTGTCCAGAATAAAAATTTCGGTATTGCCGATCGGCCGCCCGATGGTGACTGCGGTTAGTCCAACTTCAAGTTTCGAGATGGTCGACCAGATCGTGGTCTCGGTGGGACCATACACATTCCACACCGAGCCGGATCGTTCGAGCAGTTGCTGGGCAAGCTTCTGAGAGACCGCCTCTCCCCCGATCAAGATTTTGAGCCGCCGATCGCCTGTCCATCCGGCTTCGAGCAGCATGCGCCACGTAGCCGGAGTGGCTTGCATCACCGTCGCACTGGAACTGGCCAGCTTGGCGAGAAGTTCATTGCCGTCAGAAGCAATTTCGCGACTCACAATTTCGACGGATGCTCCTTGAGTCAGCGGCAGATAAATCTCAAGACCGGCGATGTCGAAGCATAACGTCGTCACCGCGAGAAGGCGATCATCTGCATGCAGGCCCGGTTGTTGTGCCATCGTGGTCAGAAAATTAACGACGGCACGATGAGTGATTTGAACCCCCTTGGGTTTACCGGTTGAACCCGAGGTATAGATCACATAGGCGCGGTTTGAAGGATCGACGGTCAGCGCAGGGCTCGCCTCGCTCTGCAACGCAATTTCGTGCCAGTCCGAATCGATGAGCACCCGTCTTGAACTACTGCGCGGGAGATGTTCCACGAGTTGCGATTGCGTAATCAGCAACGGTGCTTCCGCATCCTCGAGCATGAACGCGATGCGGTCGGCAGGATAGGCTGGATCCAGAGGCACGTAGGCGGAACCGGCTTTCAAAATCCCCAGCAGCCCTACGATCATGTCCAGTGAGCGCTCTACGCAGATGCCGATCAAACCGTCCGGCGCCGCTCCCAACTTGAGAAGGTGCCGCGCGAGCTGGTTGGCCCGACGGTCAAGTTCGCCGTACGTCAACTGCCGATTTTGAAACACCACGGCTACCGCGTTGGGCGTTTGAGCTGCCTGCGCTTCGAATAACTGGTGGATGCCTTTGTCCCTGGCATATTCTATTCCGGTGGCGTTCCATTCGACCACCAGCTGTTGCCGCTCCCGTGGCGTGAGCAGAGGAAGCTTCGCAATTGGCTGCTCAGGATCGGCAACAATGCCTTCCAGCAGCTTCTCGAAATGCCCGGCCATCCGGACAATGGTCGCGGAGTCGAACAAGTCGGCGCTGTAGGTGAAGATTGCCTGAAGGCCCTCAGGTTCGTCGCGCAGCTGCAGCTGCAGATCGACTTTCAAGATTTCGGGCTCTGGCGCGAGTTCGCCGGCTTCCCAAGTCGACTCGAGCCCCAAAGAGGATTCCAGCGAAAATTCGGTTTGAAACACAGGATGCCGGCTGGGATCGCGGTCGGGCTGAACGGCTTCTACCAAACGTTCCCAGGTAATATTTTGATGCTCACACGCCTCATTCAACGAGTCGTTTACGCGCGTGAGCAACTGGCGGAACGTCAAGTCGCCGCTCATATCCGTGCGAACGGGGAGTGACGTGAATCGTTGAACCGATTTCCGAGAATAGAGCTGGTCGCCGGTAGCGAGCACTGATCCTACGACGATATCGTCCTGTCGCGTGTATCGCGCCAGCAATGTCTGAAACGCGGCCAACAGAACCACGGAGAATGGTAGGCCTACTTGCGTGCTCAATGCCTCGATGTTCCGCTTCAACGCTTGAGGAAAAACCAGGGACTCTCGCCCGGCTCGAAACGATTGGGCGGGCGGGCGAGGCCGGTCGGTCGGTAGTTCCAGAATCGCAGGAATGCCCGCCAATTTCTGTCGCCAATAGACCAGATCCCGTTCCACGAGTTGGCTCGACGAAAATTCCCCATTCGCCGTCTGTAACGTGGCGGGCGCTAACTGAACAGCACCTGGGTGAAGATTGAGATCGCTCATACGAAGCTAAAAATGGATTTAGGAACTACTCGCAATTAAGCTGGGCTACGATTGATGCAAACGAACCGACTCCCCATGGAAGCGGCCAAGGGCCTTATAACGCGTGATTTTGAACCTCGGAGCGTATCCTTGGCGTCGGAGTACATTCCGCAACTGCGGCTGATTCGAACCCCAATATGCAGGGGCGCTTGCCGTTGGGCTACTGCACTCCTCTGTCGCCAGAGACGATAAAAGAAGCTGGTAGGCCGGTATCACAGCATTGTTGCGCGCGCTCCAGGCCTCATCGATCAAGGTGACCGGGCTGTCTGCCGGTACGCCTGCACCCGGAGCAACGGCTCCGGCCACTGTAGTCGAGGTCCAACACATCATCACGAGTCCGGATTGATTTCGTGCGACATAAGCGCGATCCCCTGTTTTCAAACGCTTACGGCATCGAGGAAGATCACTCGGCAACAGAACATCCGGATGCTCCCACGCCAATTCCACCAGATCTCCAAAAAGCAGGCGGTCGATTTCCAAATGGCTCGAGCCATTCCCCGCTATTGGCGCAAATTGAGGGCAAAGCGCATCTGTCGCGAAAACGTCCATCGACTGTTGGCTCCAGACGGCATCCTGAATCAGTTTGTTCAAAAAATGTCGGGTATATTGAGCAAGCACACCCCTGCGGTCAGCCCGCTGTATCCCTGCGATGGTTCCCATAGTCCACATGCGTGCGGCACGGAACGCCCGCATCGTCGTCCGATTTCGGGTGGCTTGTCTGAGTTGGCCGCGCAAAGGCTGCAATGCACTCTGGAAGCCACGCCTTAACCCGCGGATTCTGCCGCCTAGGCGCCGGGGTTCAAAGAACATCGAAAAGGTCTTTCGCTGTTCCGTGGAGAATCGGCTTTTGTAAAGCTCGTCTCCGGTGCCGAAATCAAATTCCCGAATGGAGCGATCCTTGGCATAAGCCAGAAGATTCCAAAGCAACAATTCGCCCGGCGTGAAATCGGATGCGTCCAGATCAAAGGTGTGCTGGTACAGCAGAAACTTGCTGTTGGCCTCGAAACCGAAGTACCAGGCCAGTGGCCGGCCGTCCAGTTCGAGCGCGCCGAAGCGCAATCCTTGAGCTGGCCCGAGTTCCTCGACCAAAGACCGAAGAAACTGCTGAAAATCCGGGCTGGCGCACCGACTCTGTCTCCCCGTGGCAGCAAAGCGGCGAACGTGATGGCGAAAGAAATCCGAGAGGTGAGACTCGGCTTCCTCGGCTGTTTCGTAATAATGGAAGCGCGTTTCCCCGGCCTTCTGCAACTTGTTGCGCCGGCGCCGAGTATGGTGCTTCCCCAACAGAGAATCAAAAGCGCGGTCGTTCGTATCGCGGCTCGCGATGATCTGATATTGCTCGGTCGGAACGCAATACAACCGCGCGCCCAGCGAACGAGGCAAGTGTTGATAATAGCGAGCTACGCGCGACTTCTCCGACAGGTGCTCTAGTACGCATTCCTTCCACCCGGTCACGGAGTCCGACAAGCTTTCCAGCGCGGCTGCAAGTACATAGGGGGCCCGTTCTTCAGAACAGACGATGTCGGCATAGTCTGCGTCGGGCGTGCCAAGAAAGTGGATACGTTCATGGCGCAAGACGAGGGGAAGGATTCCAATGACCTCGTCGCCCTCATAAACCACGATCGAGCACAGTGAGTTGTGACCGCCAAAAGAGCGCCACCAGGCAATAGCCCATTCCGGACTTTGAAATATTTCAGCCTTGGGATCCGCCTTCCATAGGCGCGACCAGTCCGACGAAAGCTCTTTCAATCGATTAAAGTCGCGAACCACCTCGCAACGAAGATTAACTTGGCGATCTGAGGTAGCGTTCTCGAAATGGCTCGGTTCCTCTGGCAACGGTAGGTCGGTCACGAGCACTCTCGTTGGGCGCAATCCTTCCTCGATTCTATCAATAGTCAGAGCCATAGTTTGTCTCTTTGAATGGCGAGCGGGGAGGGAAAAACACGGTTCGCTTGCCTATTCCCAAGGGACAGAAGCTCCGCTAGGGCTCGATCAAGCTCATACCGTCAGGCATATTACAAGGGGAACAACGTTGGGCCAAGGTGGGAGGGATAGCAGGTGTTATGCGGCACCGAACCCCTTTAGAACGGCTGGGATCGTTTGGGCCAGAATTTTGAGATCAAGCCACAGGGACCATTTGTCAATATATTGCATGTCCAACTCCATCCATTTTTCAAAAGGAATGGAGCTCCGCCCGTTCACCTGCCACAAACAAGTGATGCCCGGGCGTACGCTGAATCGGCGGCGGTGCCAATCTTCATTGAAGCCTTCGTAGTCACGGACCGGAAGTGGGCGCGGTCCAACCAGGCTCATATCGCCCTTCACGACGTTGAACAGTTGAGGCAGTTCATCAATGCTGGTCTTGCGGAGAAACTTGCCAACCGGGGTGATGCGGGGATCCTGCTTAATCTTGAAAACCGGTCCACTTACCTCATTGAGGTGTTCCAGTTGGCGCATCTTCTCTTCCGCATCTACGGCCATACTGCGGAATTTGTAAATCGTGAACTTGCGTTTGTTCTGTCCGATTCGTTTTTGCCTGAAGAAGATCGGACCCGGTGAAGTGATCTTGATGAGCGCGGCCGCAACCAGCATCACTGGGGAGACAACAATCAGCGCCAGCAAGGCGAGTATGAAGTCCAGCACTCGCTTCATCACCACCCCCCAGCCCTCGCTCACACCCGTGTAGTGGGTGATGAAAGCGTCTCCTTCGAACTCTTCCGCACGCGAACGCGACATCTTCAGATTGAAGATATTGGAAAGCACGCGCAGGATGATGCCCTGCTGTTCGCAAAGAGCGGCGACGCGGGAAGCATCGTCGTGGAAGGAACGGATCGGCAGTGCGATTACGACTTCATCGACCACATTCGTGCGCAGGAATTGCGGAAGGCCTTCCAGGTCACAGGCCAGAGAGTGTCCACTCTCGCGGAACCGGCCGATTCCGTCCCACGAGCGGTCGGCGAATCCCATCACGTGATATCCCAGCTCCGGATGCGCCTGAATTTTTTCGGCAAATTCCAAAGCGCGGTTGCTCGTGCCTACAATCAGTACATTGCGCAGATTCCGTCCGCGTAGCCGGGTCTTTTTCAATACGGTGCGCAAAATGATGCGGCTGCAGAGCAAGATTCCCGTACTCATCACATAGAAAGTGAAGAGAAACGGAACGGATGCCATGCGGATATGAAACAGCAGGGCTGCTGCCCCAAAGGCCAGGCATCCCAGCGTGGTGGCTTTCACGACTTCGGCGCATTCGCTCGCCAGGCTGGACATGCGGTGCGAAGCGTAGAGGCCCCGGGCGACAAACACAGCGTGCCACAAGATCGCCAGGCTGAGAAACAGGAACAGATTGCTCAGTTTCACCCGCATCGAAAAGAACTCGTTGACCGAGATGGTCCGGCCGACGCCTTGCGACGGAACCGTAGCCAAGCCAAAACACACGACCATTACCGCCAAATCGAATAACTTCAGAGCATCCACGAGAAGCCTGCGTCGTATCGGGGACATAACCGTCTGAACTCCGTCTCTGCAACCACACGGGCTGGGAGGTGCCTTCTTCCCGAGGGTAGCGGTTAGTTACAGTGGGGGAGTTAAAGGCCAGAAATCCGAAACTGCGAATCCAACTTCCGGAGGACAAAATTCTGCGGAACAATCTTTCACAAGCGGTTGTAAATGCTTTCCGGAATCGGAAATGTTCTCTGGTTCAGCACCGCTCCCAGAACTGGAGCGTTGGCATTCTGAAAGTCGGCCATGGCTTTCTGTGCGGTTTTTCGATTGGAGGAGTTCGCCTTCAAGACCAGCGCCGCGCCGTCGGTCCAACTGCTCAACAGGATTCCATGGTTACACGAACTCAGCGGAGCGACGTCCAGCAGGATGTAATCGAATTCAGCACGCAATTCGAACAGGCGCTTGCGCATCCTCTCCAAGGTTAGTTGCTGGGGCGAATCTTCATGCAACGATCCGCAGCTCAACAGCCACAAGTTAGGACGCGACAGTTGCTGGACGAACTGGCGGACGGGTTCATTGCTGGCCAGAGCCTCGGCGAGCCCGCACTGATTCGGAACCTGAAATTCGGCGTGCAGGGTGGGAAAGTAGACATCGCAGTCCACAACGCAGACCGAGCCCGCGACTTGCGACGCAAGCACGTCGGCCGTGCGCGCGCAAATCCAACTGCATCCGTCTCCGGGTTCCATGCCGGTAAAAACGACCTGCCGCGGACCCGCGCCCGAGAGCAGAAAGAGCCGATGGACGAGCTTGGTTACTTCTTCCCGCGCCACGCCCTCAATCTGAAGCGAGGGAGTGCCGGGAACAAAGACGGCTGGGTCCATTTCCACCCGCTGCTGCTCGGTTCGCTGGCGCATCATTTCCTGCGCCTTCCCTGCTTCATGTAAAAGCTCGAAGTTCCTGCTCATGAATTCCTAATCTCCTTCAGAGGCGTCCGACCGTCTGCTGTGGATCGGCTGTCGCGCTTCGTGAGCCGTCTCGCAGCAACTTCACAATGCTTTGCATATAAGCCTTGGCTTCTACCAGTGTGAGAGCTTCGTTGTCCCTGGAAGCGGGAGCGTAAGTCCGCGGCCTGACGATCTGAGGACCTCTGGGTGGGACTGGCACATCGGCCCAGTTTGCCGCCTGCGAGGCCTCTTCCAAAGTGAAGTCCGCCGTGGCTTCGCCGCCGGCTGCTTCGGCGAGTAGTTTTGTGAGATCGAAGTCCTGGGCGACTTCCTGCATGATCTCCCCGCCAATCGTGCTCTGGCGTGTGGCAAACCCCAGCGACATCGCATTGAAGCACAAATTATTGATGTTGCGGGGAATACCCAGGCTAAGTTCCGCAATCATCGAATAGGCTTCGTCATTGAAAATCTGCCCTCCGGTGAGCCCCGCCGTTTTCAACCGATACTCGATATAGCTGCGGGTTTCTTGCGGTGGTAGCTGGCCAAGACGACCAATGAGCGAAATACGCTGCCGCAATTGCGCCAGGGAAGGCCGGGAAAGCTTATTGGCCAGTTCGGGTTGACCCGCCAGAATGATCTGCAGCAGCTTGGCGCGCGGCGTCTCGAAATCCGAAAGCAAACGGATCGTTTCCAGGACCGAAGGATCGAGGTTTTGCGCTTCATCGACAATTACGATGCAGCGCCGACCCGCTCTCGCTTCCTGCAGCAACATCCGGTTGAACTCGTCGTGCATGGCCACCGGATCCTGCCCGTTCGCGGTCTGACAAGAAAGCTCATTCAGCAGAAACCGCATGAATTCCCGTGACGTACACTGCGTCTGGAATAAGAACGCCGTGCGCGCCGAGGAGCGAAACCGTTCCAGCAAGTGGAACAGCAGGGTCGTTTTCCCCATCCCCGGAACAGCGATGAGCGCCAAAAAACCGCGTCCGGCTTCGACGCCGTAATAGATCGACGCCAGCGCCTCCCGGTGCTCCGGGCTGAGGTAGAGAAATCGTGGGTCGGGCGTTACCCCGAATGGTTCTTCCTTGAGGCCGTAAAAGTCTAGATACATTTAGGCTCTATCCAGGTGACTCAGACTGTTTGCATCCGAAATCGAAAACTCGTGATCTCTGCCGTTGCCGTTGCGGGGATTCCCGTTGGAACTAACCGTGCCATGCGGGACCGCAGCCAGCACCGGAATGTTCAACTTTGCGGAAACCTCTGCCGGTGTGCGGAAGGAAGGATCAAGATATTCCTGCGCACTGACCGCTCCGATCGAAACTACAGCCCCCAGGAAAATCCCTCCCAGCACAATAGGCAGGGGAGAATTTGAGGGTAGGCTGGGCGTCACAGGTTGCTCTGCAACCGCGACATTCAAAATGCGGGTGCGGTCCAGCGCCTCGCTCATGCGGGCTTGTTCCTGTTTGTGCAGGTAGAGGAGGTAGTTTTCTTCGTCGGCCTTGACCGTGCGCTGAAGGTCCTGTTCCAGCAGGCCCTTCTGCGCCAGATCGTGGGTCTTGGCTTCGTACTGCGCCTCAATGGCTTGCGTGGCTGCTGCCCGCGCCTGCAGGCCGCTGTATTCAGCCTTGGCCTTGGCGAGTTCTTCGGTAATCCACGCATATGTCGGATTTCGATCCGTCGTCTGCTCTTTAATGGGCTTGGATTCTTCCGCGACGATGGCCGCCTGTGTTTCCCCGATTTGCTTGTCGACTTCCTGAACCAACGGATAACTCGGCTGATACTTGGTAAGCAGTTCCGTGCGTTTCAGTTCCAGGTTCATCAACGTGCTCTTCAAAGGCTGCAGAACCTGGGCATCATCCAGTTGCCGGGAGGAAGTCGTCAGGCGCTCGGGAGTACTTCCTGACTGTTTCTCGAGCGTCTTGATCCGCTGCTCCGTCGCCGCGATTTCCGCCCGTGTCTGCTGCAGGGTGGAGTGGAACTCACTTAGTTTCTGCAACGCGATGTCGCGGCTGATCTGCGGCGCCACCCCATCTTCCTGTTGAGTAAATTGCTTCAGTTGGCTCTCGGCGTCGCTGAGGTTTTTCTTATATCGTTCGGTCTCTTGCGCAAAGAATTCAAACTGTCCCGGCGGGCTGTGCACCGCAACGTGTTTCTGCAGATAAGCATCCGCAAGAACCTTCAGCGCCTGCACCGATGACTGAGCGTCCCGCGAGGTGTAGCTCACGTCGATCAGATTGCTTTTCTTGACTAGCCCAATCTGCAGATCTTTTCCGAGTTTCTTGGTGGCCCGCTCGATTCTGCGTTCCGGAGTGGGATCGCCAAACACGCGGTCCAGAAACGTCCTCTCCTTATCCAATTCGCAGCTGATGACTACTTGCCGCAGAACGTCAGGGCTGTGGATCAGTTCGACTTCGGAGTTCAGCTCTTCCTCGCTCACCGGCTGAACCGGCGCTGGCGGGCTGGCGTCGGTGCTGACCACGGGGTCCACACGGGTCGCACCCACCAGGAATCGCGTGCTGGCACTATACTCAGCGGGCTGGAATATCGCCGCCAGGATTGCTCCTGTCAGAATCCCGAAGAAACAAAGACCCAAAGTCCGCTTGTAGCGGAAGCCAATGGTCAGCAGGTCTTTGATGTTGATCGGAAGACTCGCCTTTTCACCGATTGATTCGAATTCATGATTACTCATTACGCGGCCTTTCTTCCTAGTAAGTTTTCGTGAACGTGCCCATGGATGCCGAGGGGAAGAGGGGCTTCAATTTCGAAAGTCTGTTTTTGGG